>Ga0210403_10000077_pt1 | contig 106232 bp, 109 predicted proteins | sample IncBWC19MmetaG_FD_150863 | JGI IMG/M metagenome (GOLD analysis project Ga0210403, IMG submission 150863) | Forest soil microbial communities from Barre Woods Harvard Forest LTER site, Petersham, Massachusetts, United States - Inc-BW-C-19-M | ecosystem: Environmental > Terrestrial > Soil >...
CGTGTTCGGCTTGGCGCATCTTTTTTATCTCAAGCCCACCGCCGACTTCGTTCCCGCCTGGCTGCCGCCGGGGCAGGTGTTTTGGGCCTACGCTACCGCGGCGGGACACTTTGCGGCCGGCGCCGCGATTCTTTCCGGGATTGCCGCCAGGATCGCGGCCGTGCTGCTCACCGCCATGTTCGTCTGTTTCGGCATTCTCGTACACGCTCCCAACCTCTTCAACGATCCCACGCATTTCAACTGGGCGGCGAATGCGATGAACTTTGCCTTGATTGCATCGGCCTGGGTAATCACGGCGTCGATTCGCCCAAATTAAAGCCCGCGGGTAGAATGTCGCGCCTTCACCTCATGGCGGAGGCACTGTTCGACTGCCCAATGAACCCTGGAAAACCAAAATGCCGCTTCGCTTCTTCGTTGCGATTGCTTCAGCCCTGCTCTGCCTGATGATGTCGCCCGCGCATGCGGCGCCGGCCGCCTACTTGGATTCATCCGGCCGCGACGATGTCCTGTCCGGCGGCGCCAAGTTGATTACGATCCAGACGCCCAAGGGCGCTTTTCGCGTCTGGACCAAGCGGGTCGGCAACAATCCCGCCATCAAAGTGCTGCTGCTCCATGGTGGGCCCGGCGCCACGCATGAGTACTTCGAAGCGTTCGACAGCTATTTTCCAAAGGCAGGCATCGAGTACTACTACTACGATCAGCTGGGTTCCGCCTATAGCGACCAACCTGATGAACCCACGCTGTGGGAGTTACCGCGCTTCGTGGATGAGGTGGAACAGGTCCGTAAGGCTCTGAAGCTCGACAAAGGCAACTTCTATCTCTACGGCCAATCCTGGGGCGGCATTCTGGCATTGGAATACGCACTGAAGTATCAACGGAATCTCAAGGCCCTCGTCATTTCCAACATGGTCGCCAGCATCCCGGCCTACAACCGCTACGCGGCGGAGGTGCTCATGCCGGCGATGGATCAAAAGGCGCTCGCTGAAGTGAAGCAGCTCGAGGCCAAAGGCCGATACGACGACCCGCGTTATGAAGCACTACTGATGCAGCATTTTTACGTCGACCATATTCTGCGCATGCCGGCCGATCAGTGGCCTGATCCGGTGCTGCGTGCTTTCGCCAAGATCAACAAGAAGATCTATATCCCCATGCAGGGCCCGAGCGAAATGGGCGCGAGCGGCAAGCTCGTTAACTGGGATCGCACGGCGGACCTGCCTCAGATCACTGTGCCCACCCTGGCGATCGGCGCCCGCTACGACACGATGGAACCGGCGCAGATGGAAAAAATCGCCAAGGGAGTCAAGAAAGGACGCTATCTGTACTGTCCAAAGGGCAGCCACCTTGCCCTCTACGACGACCAACAGGTTTACATGGCCGGGCTGACGCAATTCATTCTGGATGTCGATGCCGGCCGCTTCTAGCGCGTGACGCGAAACGTCTTATCCACCAAGTTTGGAGAACCTAAGAATGTCACTGTCACTTGAGCAGATCTTCTACGCGAGTCAATCCGTCGCGGCGATCGCCGTAGTCGCTTCGATAGTCTATCTCGCTCAACAAGTGCGCCAGTCGGAAAGAGTTCAGCGCGCCATGGTCCAACAGGGGCGAGCCGACCGGGCATCTCACCGCTCGATGATCATGGCTTCTCCCGAGCTCGCGGGCGTCGTTCAAAAAGGTATGGCCGGGAGCAAGGAGCTGACTCGAGAAGAGTTCAACCAGTGGACATTGATCTGCAGGTCGCTCTTTATCACCGTCGAGGACTCCTTCATGCAGCGCAAAGCCGGGCTGCTCGATGATGTGGCCTTTCAAAGCTTCCAGGCCGGCACACGAACTTTTTTTTCCTCCCCGGGGCTACGCGCGAGTTGGCAGCTTGCGAGCGCGCAATACGGCAAGGAAACCAGACAATTCATTGACTCGATGATTCAGCAATCAGCCGCCGCGCGGCCCACGGACGCCTTCTCGGAGTGGCTCAAGCTGCTGCAGGCTCAAGAGACTGCCTGACGCGCAAATCCTAGGGCGTGCGCACCGCCCCTTTGGCCTGCGCCAGAAACTTTGCGAGCGGCTCCCAGTAGTGCACATGCCACCCGCGGGCGAGCGAGGCGCCGTCGCCATTGGGAAAACCGCGATGTTCGAACTGAAGCTTGGTCCTGCCGCTCTCCCCCGCTAGGTAAAACGCAGCAATGAAGCCGCCGGCGCGCGTGTAGTGGCGAGCGGAAACGCAAGGGAGAGACGCTGGTCACGGCCCGCGCTGAAGATGCCGAGTTGACTTGCCGGCACGCCTGCGATATCTGACTCAGGCTGCGGCAAGGAGTCGAACCCATGGTCTACCTCGTGCTCGGTCTGATTCTCTTCCTCGGCGTGCATTCGATATCGATCGTCGCGCCGGCCTGGCGCGACCGAACCGCCGGCCGCCTGGGCGTTGCCTGGAGGGGCCTTTATTCGTTGGTCACGATCGCGGGCTTGGTCGTACTCATCTGGGGCTACGGCATCGCACGCCACAGTCCGGTGATCCTGTACACGCCGCCGGCATGGACTCGGTACGTCACTGCCGTTCTCATGCTTCCCGCGTTTCCGCTGTTTCTCGCCGCGTATTTCCCCGGTCGCATCAAAGCGGCGCTCCGCCATCCGTTGCTCCTCAGCGTGATGTTTTGGGCGCTGGCGCATCTCGTCGCGACCGGCAAGCTTGCCAACCTGGTGCTATTCGGAGGATTTCTGGCATGGGCGGTTGCAGACCGCATCTCCTATCGGTGGCGCACGCAGCGGCCGAACCCGGCCGCCCCGCCTTCAAGGCTGAACGACGCCATCGCCATCGCGGCGCTCCTTCGTGTATTCTCTTCCTGCAGACCTCCCGGTGAGCGCATTCATGCTCGATTCGACCATTTCTTTTGAATTGCAAGAATTGGAAAGTGCGGCGGAGCTCGTCCATCGCGTGATGCCGGCGACTCCTCAGTACGCCTGGCCCAAGCTCAGGCGCCGCCTGGGCTGTCAGGTCTGGGTGAAGCACGAAAATCACACGCCGACCGGGGCCTTCAAGGTGCGGGGGGGCATCGTCTATCTGGATCGACTCTGCCGATCTCAGCCTGGCATTGCCGGCGTGATCTCGGCGACGCGCGGCAATCATGGACAATCCCTGGCCTTCGCGGCCGCTCGCGCCGGCGTGCCCGCGACGATCTATGTCCCCCGGGGCAACTCCCCGGATCAGAATTCGGCGATTGCCACCTTTGGGGCAAGCTTGGTCGAGTTCGGCAAAGACTTCGACGACGCCAAGCACGAGGCGGCTCGAGTTGCCGCCATCGAGGGCTTGCATTTCGTGCCCTCCTTCCATCGAGACCTGGTCGCGGGGGTCGCCAGCTATGCGCTGGAGTTGTTTCGCGGCGCCGGCGAATTGGATGCGGTGTATGTGGGAGTCGGCATGGGCTCGGGCATCTGCGGGCTGATGGCGGCTCGCGATCTACTGGGCTTGAGCACGGAGATCGTAGGCGTCGGTCCGGATCAAGCACCTGCTTCCGCGCTGTCCTTTGCCGCCGGCAGGCCCGTCGCCCACCCATCCGCACGCACGTTCGCCGACGGCCTGGCGACCCGGGAGCCCAATGCGCAGGCCATCGCGCAGATCTGTCGCGGTGTTGCGCGTTGGACGCAAGTCAGCGAGGATGAAATCGCTGAGGCGATGAGAATTTATTTCGACGACACTCACCAGGTTGTCGAAGGCGCCGGCGCCGCCCCGCTTGCGGCGTTGTGGAAGGATCGGCAAAAAATGGCCGGGAAACGCGTTGCGGTCGTCCTGACCGGCGGGAATATCGAGCGAGCCCGGTACTTGCAGGTGCTCCGGGGCGAAACACCCGCGTCTTAAAGGGAAACCAGCGCCGGCGCTTCAGGCATGCTGCCGCCGTGCATCTTCAAGGGCGCACGCGATGCGCTGTGCCCATTCGGCTTGACCTGCCTCATCGGCGACCAGATCCTGGCGAATTTCGATCTCCACATGCAGCAACGCGCGCGACTCGGCGTGGTGAGGGATGGTGTAGTCGGTCGCGTCGCTGACGAAATACGGCTCGTTGTCCGCGACGATCAAATGCGGCTCGCGGCGCAGCCTGTCCAATACCCGACCCGCGAAGCGTCGATCGCGGTTGTACAGCACGGCGGCATGCATTTCGCGCCGATCGCCCTTGAAAAGATCGGTCATGGTGTGCTGCGCGACCACTATCACGCGCCGACCGGCGGCCAGTCGGTCGTCAATCAGGTCGCGAATGCGCCGATGATAAGGATCGAAGATTTCCGCGCGGCGCGCGGCGATTTCCGCCGCACTCAAGTCGAGGTTGCCGGGAATCTCGCGCAATTCGCTGATGCGAGGGATCGAGGTCGGAACTGTGGGGTCGCGATTGCAGTCGATCACCAGGCGGGAATAATTTTGCGCCACCAGCGGCGCATCGATGCCCTCCGCCACGCGTCGCGCCACGCCCAGAGCGCCGATGTCCCAGGCGATGTGCCGCTGGAGCTCAGGATCAGGCAACCCCAGATTGGCCAGGCGCCGCGGAATGCGCGCACTGGCGTGATCGACGACGATGAGGAAGTCGGATTGCCCCCGGATGTTCCATTCCTGGAAGGCCGGCGGCTCATCGCCGGCCAGCAGCGCAACGCGTTTTGACCCAGCCGGCATTTCCGCCACCAACCTATCGTTGACCCACGAGTCCTCGCACGGACTGCGTCAAAATCGCCGGATCGAAGCCGACGCCGTCTTTGAACACGAGTTGCACGTTCTCGATGTCCTCGATGTTCTGCGCGGGATTACCCGCGATGACCACGATGTCGGCCGCCTTACCGGCGGCGATCGAGCCGATCTGCCCGCTCTCGCCCAGGTAAACCGCGCCGTTCTGGGTGGCAATGTGAATGGCCTCGACCGGCGTAAATCCCGCCTCGACCAAGAGTTCCACGCCCCGCTGATCGCCGTATCCGGGCAAGACACCGCCGAATGAGGTGGGATCGCACCCCGCCATCAGCAGTCCGCCGGCCTTGACGAAGGCGCGCTCGAATTGCATTTCCTTCTTCAAGGAGGCCGCCATCCAGGGGTCATTGCCCTCCGCGATAGCGGCGCGAATCCGCAAATACGTAGACCAGCCCTGCGGACTGAGCGCCTCCTTGGCGCGCAGCATCTTGCGCATCGCCGGCCGGTTCGGCACGCTGATTTCAAACACCGCCAGGGTGGATGTCACGGCGACGTGATGCGCGATGAGATCGCGGATCATCTCCTGCACGGGGGCTGACTCGATGTCGACATTCTTCGCGAAATACTCGGCCGCCTCTTTCGCCGGGCAAACGCCGGGCTTTTTGCCGGGGAGAAATTCGGTATCCACGACGATGCCGTGTTCGAGATTGTCGATGCCGATGGCGGCCGCTTCCCTGAAACCCACCGCGCACAGGTGTCCGGTGATTTTCAATCCCTTGGCATGCGCGTGGGCAACGGCAGCCTGCAGCTCTTCAGGCTTGATGCCCATGTAGGCCTTGAACGAAGTGACGCCCTCCGCCGCCCAATAGTCGACCGTGCGGCCGGCATCTTCGGGATTGCTCAAGGTATGCAGCTGCGGCGCGATACCCAGTAGATCGCCGATGTAGGGACCGGTGATGCGCAGCTTGGGACCGGGTTTCTCGCCCTGATCGATGATTTTTTTCAAGGACAAATCCGTGTACGGCTCCATGCTGCCCGCGGTTCGCGCCGTGGTCACGCCGCTCGCCAGATACAGCCGCGGTCCGCTGTCGATCATCTCGATCCAGAACGGCAGGCCGTCCTTGCCGCCCTCGGGCGCGGTATAAAAAAGATGCTCGTGCATGCCGACGAGGCCGGGAATGACGGTCTTGCCGCTGAGATCCAAGATCTTCGCATTGGGCGGAAAGTCATGCCGGAGCTTTGCGCTCTGCACCCGCGCGATCTTGCCCCCCTCGATGTCGATGCGCTGATCCTCCGCCGCTGCCGCGCCGGTGCCGTCGATCACCCGCACATGCATGAGAACGAGGACGGGTGCGTCTTCACTCACATAGGGCTTGAGCCCCGATGGCACCTGCGCGAACGCCATGGCCGCCGCAGACAACCAAGCCGCTGTCGCCGTCAGGCGCAGAACATTCAACTGTGATGCCACGCTTTACCTCCGCTCACTGATCAGTGCTGCTGGCGCGCAAGCTCGGCCTCGAAGGCCTGCTCGCGCTCGGCCACCGCGGCCTGATACCCTTTAGGATCGATCCACACGTTGTCTGTGGCGCCGGCCTTGATTTGACCATCGCCGCTCCCATAGAAACCAGGCTGTCAGGATACCGTGACTCAAACCCCTTTGGCACATGCTAGGCTTACCCTTGTGGACACCCTGAATCCCGATGCGGGTCTCGCCGCACGCAGCCCTCGGAGGGCACACAATTGGCTGCTGGCCCTGCTGGTGCTGGGCGCGGCACCTTGCGCAAACGCCACCACTTACACAATTCAGAAACCCGACGACGCGGTGATCGGGGAAGACCAGAACATCGAAACGGTATATGAGGACACCCTTTACAATCTGGCGCGGGCGTACAGCTTAGGCTCAGAGGAACTGATCCGCGTCAATCCTGGCGTCGATCCCTGGCTGCCGGGGGCCGGCAAAATGCTGATCGTGCCGGGGCGGCACATTCTTCCGCCCGGTCCGCATGAAGGCATCGTGGTCAATCTGCCCGAACACCGCCTTTATTACTTTCCCAAACCCAGCCGTGGCGGCCCGATCGAGGTCATTACCTACCCGGTCAGCATCGGCAAAATGGATTGGCGAACGCCGCTCGGCATCACACGTGTCATTCAAAAGCAGAAGAATCCGACATGGTATCCCACCGAGTCGGTGCGCAAGGAACATGCCGATGCAGGCGATCCCCTGCCGGCCAAGGTCGGCCCGGGGCCTGCCAATCCCCTCGGGGCCTATGCGATGCGTCTGGCGGCGGGAGACGGGACCTATCTCATTCACGGCACCAACAATCCGATTGCCGTGGGATTGGCCATCACGCATGGCTGCATTCGCATGTACCCCGATGATGTGGCGGCGCTGTTCCCGCTCATTCCGGTCGGCACGCCCGTGCACCTCATCAATGTGCCGGTAAAAGTCGCCTGGGTGGACGGCGAGCTGTTGCTCGAAGCGCATCCGCCCGTCGACGCACAGGGGCAAAGCGTTGAACCCGATATCGAGCAATTTTCTGACCTATTGAAAGCCGCAGTCGGCGATGCCACCGTGGCCGTGCATTGGGACTACGCGCGTGAAGTGCTGCAAAAGGCCGATGGCGTGATCGCCACGGTGGGCCTCGAGGCGGATTTGCCCGCACCGAACTCGGATGCCACGCCGGCAGTTGCATCGAATCCTGGAGCGGCGCCGGTGGCAGCGGTGCCGGTGGCAGCGGTGCCGGTGGCAACGGTGCCGGCGGCAACGAGCGCCCGCGCCGACAAGTAGGCCCCTTCCTTAAGGCGTTGGCAAACGCGGCGCCGCCGGCGCCAGCAATTCGATTTCCGCTTCCGCCAGAATGCGCCAGCCGCCTTTCGGCAGCCGTCCCAATGGCAAGTTTCCGACACCAACTCTGATCAAGCGCAACACGCCGATGTCGAAGGCACTCAACAGCCGGCGAATATGCCGGTTTCGCCCTTCATCGAGAATGATTTCGAGCCAGCCGTTCTTGTGCCCGCTTCGCAGGCAGCGAACGGCTTTGGTGCGGAGCGCTTCGCCATCGACACTGGCGCCACGCTTCAGCGCCTCGATCAGCACGGCGTTCGCGAGGCGGTTTATTTGGACATGGTACGTTTTGTCCGGTCCGCTCGATGGGTTGGTCACGCTCGCGGCCCACACCGAGTCGTTGCTGAACAGCAAGAGGCCCTCGCTGGCTTTATCGAGCCTTCCCACCGGCGCGAGCCAGGGCAGGCCGGAGCCCGCAAAACAGCGATACACCGTATCGCGGCCCTGCTCGTCCCGGGTTGTCGTCACCAAGCCTCGCGGCTTGTTCAGCATGACGACCAGCCGCGGCTGCGCACCTGTCAGGCCGTCCACCGTGATGCAGTCAGCGGCGTGGCTCACCGGAAATTCAGGATCCGTCACCACATGGCCATTGATGCGGACCCGCCCCTCTTCCAGCCACCGCGCTGCTTGCGTACGGGAGCCCAAGCCCAGCTTGGAAATTGCGCGCGCCGCCCCGTAACGCGGCGATTTCGGCCTCATGGATGCAGCGAGATGGATGCCTTGGATGGGTTGCTCAATGTGCTGCCGCCGCTCGTGTTGCCGAGAACCACGTAGAATAGCGCAGTTCGTTGTCGCGATGCATTGGGAAGCAGTTTGACGAACAGGCTCACGGTGCGCATGCCCGACGGGAAGAAAACCGTCGCGGGTGCTTGCGGCGCGAAGTCGGTGCCCGCGAGCGCGGTGGCCGGCTCAGTCCACCATTCGAAACTGGTCGCGCCCTTCGATCCGGTCGAGCGATGCACGCGGATCTCCGCAAATCTCTGGCCGGGTCCAAACGAGTAGGAACTCACCGCCATGCCGATCCTCTCGGTTCTGTCGATCGGTCGGGCCGCGACGCTCGGAGCCTTCAAATCGGCCTTCGGCACGCGCGCATCCGCGGGCGGCCGCGCCTCGTCGGCACCTCTCGGCGCGGGAATCGCCGCCGGGGCGATCTCCACTTCGGCAACGCCGGGATCTGCGGCGATGGTTGGCTCCGTGAGGCGGCTGAGCACGGCCCAGGCGATTGCGCCGACGACAACTGCGGTGAGCAGAGCGATCAGGGCTGGTTTCACGCCGCCTTTCGCGAGAAGTGAGGTCTTCGGCTTCCCGGGCGAGGGTATCGGTCCCGACGGCGCGCCCCCAAGCTCGAGTTCCGCCAGCCAGTCGGGCACCGACCGGGGACGAGCGGCACGCTCCCACGCAAGGCCCTGCATGAGCGCCCTCCATTGCCGTCCCGTCAACCCCGGCGGCCGGGGCGGCGCGATCTTCTGCGCGCGCGCCTCGGTCGCGCGCCGCTGCTGAAACGGATGTGCTCCTGCCAATAATTCATAGGACAGGCAGGCGAGCGCGAACAGATCATCGCGTGCATCGGCCTCACGTCCCTCCAATAACTCGCAAGAGGCGTACGCCGGCGACAGCGCCGCGGCGGATCCGCCCGAGGCGCCAAAATCAAGAATGCGCACCTCTCCGGAATTCGTGACCATGACATGTTGCGGCTTGATGTCGCCGTGAATCACGCGCCGCTGGTGGGCATGCGCGAGTCCTTCACCCACTTCGCGGATGACCGCCCACGCTTGCGTGCGCGGCAATGGCACCGGATGAGATCTGCGCATCAAGCTGGAGAGGTTTTCTCCGTCGATCCATTCCATGCTGAAAAAAGGGAATTGATGCAAATCCAGCTCATAGACCTTGATGATGCTCCGGTGCGATAAGGCTTGAGCGCAATAAAATTCGCGCCGCAGCTTGGTGAGCACGTCGGATCGCGACCGCGTTTTCTCATGCAATACTTTGATGGCCACATAGGCATCCGCTTCGGTGTGTTCGCTGCGGGATTGGTCCAGCGCCTTGTACACGGTGCCCATGATGCCGTTGGCCAACTGGCTTTCAATGACATAGCGGCCGCACAGGATTTCGCCGATCCCGAAGGGCGTGCCCGCCGAGTCACGGGGTTCGGGCGGGCGAGGTTCCGGCAGCGGCTCAGCGGTAATGGGAAACACATCGACGCTGATGCCGTCGCCCGTCTCGACGCTTTCACGCTGCGCGAGCTTCGACCTGATGGAGCGAAACAGGTCGCTCGGCTCCTGCGAGTCGTCGATCGGATTGCGCCGCTGTCGTGTCATGGGTGCGGATTGGGGTCCATTTGCCGCCGCAGCCTACCCTCTTGGTGACCATAAGACTGAAGACCGATCCGCATAAAAAGGCGGTGTTTGTCGTCAATATCGGCGGCATGTGCGCTAAATCACACCTCTTTTGGCTGGATTGCAGCGCAACAACACCCTCGCGTGCCCGGCATTGCGGCCTCAAGACCGAGCTTTGCCTCAGCCACGCTTGACTCCGTACCTAGGTACATGATGTAGGCTACCCCCTATGCAAACCGCCACCAAGCAATTATGGACCGGTGCCACGGCGGCCCTTGCCGGCTCGCTTTGCTGCGTCGCCCCGCTGGTGTTGCTGACGCTCGGCATCAGTGGTGCTTGGATTAGTCGGCTGACGGCCCTCGAACCTTATCGGCCGATCTTTATCGGCGTGATGCTGGTCTTTTTGGGTCTCGCATTTCGACAGCTGTATATCGTGCCCGCGCGCTGCGCTCCGGGCGAGGCGTGTGCAAATCCCCGCCTGCAGCGCAGGCAGCGGCAAATTTTCTGGGTCGTTGTCGTGGTACTCACGGCGCTCATCGCATTCCCGTGGTATGCCCCGTTACTGTTGAGCTAGAAGGAATTCACTTTGCGCCGCATCCATCTCGTTTCTGCATCGCCGCTCGCCTTGCTGCTTTGCGCCGGCATCGCCGTGGCCGCACCCCCTCAGACCGTCACCTTGGCGGTCGACAACATGACCTGCGGTACTTGCCCGATCGTGGTCAAAAAGGCGCTCGAGCGTACGCCCGGCGTAAGCGCCACATCGGTCGATTTCGATCGAAAGACGGCGACGGTCACGTTCGATCCGGCCAAGGTCAGCGCCGTGCGCCTCACGCAGGCGACAACCGAGGCGGGGTTTCCGTCGAGGCTCATCGCGAAGCCGTGAGCACCGTGATCTTGGAGTCGGTGATCACCTGCCCGAGCTGCAGCCAGCAGCGGGCGGAGGTCATGCCGACCGATGCGTGCCAATATTTTTATGAGTGCGTGAGCTGCAAGACGTTGCTGAAGCCCAAAGCGGGCGACTGCTGCGTGTTTTGTTCTTACGGTTCGGTGGCGTGTCCGCCGATCCAAGAGCAGCGCGGCTGCTGCCGGTGAATCAGAGGTCGCGGAGCACCCTGGCAATCGTCGTGATGGTGTTCCAATTGCGAGTGGTCACGGGCACGCCGTAGAGCCGGTCGAGCGAGCCGAGGAATCCGATGACCTTCATGTGGCGTCGGTACAGTCCGATGACGAGCCGGTTCCGTCTCGCGATAATCTTCATCAGCCATTGGCCGCTGGAGGGGAATCGCAGGGGCGTCGACGGCGTCAAGCGAGGGCGCCCGGACAGCACGCTGACGAAGCGCACAACACCTCGTCGCACCGACTGTCCTTCAAAAGGATTCTTTGAGACCAGATTCGCGATGTCGCGGCCGTGGCAAACGACGATCTGCGTGGCAAACGGCAGTTTGCGCGCCACCGCGGCGCGTGCTCGATCTTGGGTCATGGGCCGCCGGATGACCAGCGTGCCCGCCGCGCCGATATTGACGGCACCCAGGTGCTTGAGTGAGTCGGCCAGCTTGGTCGGCTGGAAAGTCCGGTGGCCGCCGACGTTGACTCCTCGCAGAAAGACAACCAATGCCACTCGATCCCCCTCGACGAGTCTACTCGAGAATTTACATTCTACCCGTGCGGTGGACGTCCGGTTGCGGGGCGAGAATGGCGGCCCCTCCCTTGTGATGCAGGGCGCGGATTCCACCGCGCCGGTGTGCTCCAATACGAGAACACGCTGCGCTACGACAAATGAGACGCTGCGCCAGGACAAATGAGTGATATCCACCGCTGCGCTCAATCCCCCTGCATAGGCACTTGCTGTCTGGACGACGAGCTTACCTGCCTCGGCTGCTTTCGATCGTTGGAGGAGATCAAAGAATGGGGGGTCGTCGACGATCAGCGGCGCCGCATCATTCTGCAAAACGCCCGAGCGCGCAAAGAGGCAGGCAACACTGCGGCGATTGGATCGCCAAAACGAGCCTCTGACGGCGGCTAGGTAATGTTGACCGTCGTCGTGGTGTCGGCGGTCACCACGATGCCGGTCGTGATCGGGCTGAAAGTCACGGCAGGATCCGCCTGAGCCCGGTTGTCCAGCGCAGCTTGGCAGGTCAGCGCCACCGTGTAGGTGCCGGTGGGTAGAGCCGTGAACCGGTAACTATAAGGCGGTATTGATGTCGCGACCGGCAGGGTCGAGTTCAGCGGCTGATGGGTATCGGTGGACGGCGCGGTGCTGTTCCAATCTTCCGGTGCCGTCACGTTGCCGGTGTAAAGATAGACCCCCGGCGTGCAAGCGGCGGGCAGCGTGCCGGTGATTTGTCCCTGGATCGCGCCGAGCGCGATGTCGACCGTCGCGGTCTGGCCGGCACTCACGGCCGTCGTCGCGACCAGCGCCAGGATCACGGATGGGTCTGCCTGAGCTGGGTCATCCAGCGCGGCCTGGCAGGTGAACGCCACGGTGTAGGTGCCGGGTGGCAGAAACGTAAACTGGTAATAGTAAGGCGGCGCCGAGGTTGCGACCGGCACCTTCGAGGCCAGCGGCTGATTGGTATCGGTGGACGGTGCCGCGCTGTTCATGTCCTCAAGCTTGGTCACGACGCCGCTATACACATAGACGCCGGGCGTGCATCCGCTCGGCAGCATACTCGTGATCTGTCCTTGGATATTACCGACCGAGGTGTTGTTGACGAGGCGCTCCACCGGTTTGAGGATGCACGCGGGGGCCTGTCCCGGCGGACACGTGATCGCCTTTCGCAGGTCGAAGTCGATGGTGTAGTCGACTACGCCGCTGCTCGGGACGGTGAATCCAGAGACCAGCTTGAAACCGGTTTCGGAGCCGCTTGGCACTTGCAGGCCCCGCCTCGTGCCGTCGGCAAAATCGATGTAGGAATTATTGGCGCTGCCGTCCGCCGTCACCATCAGCCGAATTTGGCCATAGGAACCGGTAGGGATCGGTTGATCGAACAGCACGGCGGACGCGGTGCCGCTCTGCGTGATCAGATCGATACTCTTCGGGGCGGGAAACATGATGGTCACGGGAGTGCCGCCGTTGCCGGTGAGCTCGATGCCGGTGAATACGACCACGACATGCGTAGCGTTGTCAGCCGGCGGTGCGTCGGCGACCGACAGCCTCATCTGATTCACCTGAACCGCGGGCGTCATCCCGCTCGAGTTGCCGCCGCCGCAGGCGGCAACGCCGAGCGCGCTCGCTACGAACCATGCCACGAGTGCAATAAAGCGTTCTTGTTGAAACATTCTGTTCTCCCGCGTGGATGCCGCGTATGACTGCGTGCCGGCGCACGCGGCGACTCTCCCCCCTTAGTGTCGGCAGCGCACGAACCGCAATGCGACATGAAGGGATCCGCGGCTAGTATCCCGCGGGACGGCATTCGCCACCACTGTCTCCGCTGCACGACAGCGCCGGCTCCGGCAAAACCACGTGCCGGTCGGCAACGATCTTATGTCACATTCCAGAGACATTAACCCCCCGCATGATAACGGGGATAATAGGCTGGCCCCGCTCGCCACGCGGATCGTGAATCAAGGAGCGCTCGATGCCGAAGACAATTCTCTCTGCCCTGCTATTTGGACTGTGCGCCGGCCCCGGACTTGCCGCCGACGTAGGCGTATCGATCAGCCTCGGTGAGCCAGGATTCTATGGAAGGATCGACATCGGCAACTTTCCACAGCCGCAATTGATCTATGTGCAACCGGTCGTGATCCAGCGAGTGCCGGAGTTTGTTTCCGCCCCGCCGATCTACCTGCACGTGCCGCCGGGCCACGAGAAACACTGGAGCAAGCATTGTGCGCAATACGACGCCTGCGGTCGACCGGTCTACTTTGTGCGCGACGATTGGTACAACAAAGAATATGTGCCGCGTTACCGGCACGGCGGCGGCCAAAGACAAGGCGAGGGCCAAGATGGGGGTCACGGCCACGGTGATCATGGCAAGGATCACGGCCATCACGAAGGACGCGATCGCTAGGCCCGCGGGCGAATTTTAACGCGGATCAGCGACTGCTGCCGGGTAGAGCCACGCCGCCCAATCTGGCGGCGGCCGCGTTATAGGCCTCGATCGTCAGGTCTGCATCGATCGCCTCGCGCATGGCCACCATGGTGTGTCTGCGCAAATCACACTTGGCAGTGGCATGCATGGCGAAGTTCACACCCTTGAGCGCCGACAGCGTGTCGCCGAGCGCCCTGTCGATATCCGCCGGCGGCACGGCGCGGTCGAGGAACCCGGCGGTGACCGCGTCCTCAGGCTCAAACATCTCGCCGAGGGTCACCGTGCGGCTCAGCCACGCGGGCTGCACACGGCCACGCGCCAGCTCGATCGCGAATCGAGGCGGTGAAATGCCGATTGTCACCTCGTTGAGACCCATCCGGAATTTGCCAAGCGCGCCGATGCGCACATCGCATGCCAGCAGGAGAAACGTGCCCATCGGGAAAGCGTGGCCTTCCATGATTCCGATCGTCGGGTTGGGGAAGGCCATTAGGCGCAGCGCAAGCAAGGCGCCCGCCTTCACCATCTCGAGGCTGCGCGCCGGGTCGTTGGAGGCGAAGACCTTGAGATCGAACCCGGCCGAGAAAATGCCTTTGCGCGCGGATCTCAGCACGACCGCGGCCTTGTCCGATTGTGCCCGATCCAGCGCCGCATCCAGGTCGTCCAGCATTGCACGGGACATGGCATTCACCTTGCCGTCGTCCATCGTGATGCGGGCGACGCCATCCTCACAGCGATAGGTCACTCGGTTCATATTTTGTAGCGTACCATGTGGTACATTAAAGATCAAAACCACGCAAGAAGCTCGCTTGACAAGAACTCCAGAACCGCAAATTCGTGCTGATCTTTTGAGGCTCGGCGTGAACTATTGCATTCAGAACGGCTTTGCCAATTTCTCGCTACGAGGATTGGCAAATGAAATCGGGACGAGCCACCGAATGCTGATCTACCATTTCGGCTCGGTCGACGGGCTGTTTCGGTCGATTCTCGAGGAATTTCGTCTTCACCAAGTCGCGAGATTCGTTCGCGAATTCGACGCCGTGGAATCGGTCCCCGAATTCAAAGCGGCTCTGATCAGCCTATGGAGGCATCTGGCTTCCGACGAGAATCGGAATTTCATGATTTCCTATCTGGAGATCCAGATTGCCGCGATACGCCGGGGAGAAAATCGCCGCGGTTCAACGTACCTGGCCGCCACCCTTGAAGTCTGGTTGGATCCCATATTCAAAACATTTGTGCGATTGGGCTTCTCTGCAAATGACGGCCGCCGCTTGGCGCGACTGATTTTGAGCGGGGGACGAGGCCTGATATTGGATGCGTTGGGGGCGGGCGACAGGGCGGAACGCAGAGAGATATTGCAGACCTTTGCCAAGCTTGCCGACTTGGTTCCGCCACCGTCGCAACGGTGAACGCCGGCACCTATCCGGCGACGACCGGCGGCATGACGCTGCCGCGGACTTGCCGCTGTGACGGCGGTCGAATATCTCCCACTTGGTTTGAGAACTGATCGCTCGTCCACGCGGGCTCGACATCGCACTATCAGTCTCGACCCATTCGGTCGCGGGCAGGAGCGTTATGTTTAACGAGTCATCGGACCGGCCGGCCATCGCGCAGAACGCGAAGGCTCTCACAGTTTTGAACACTGGCGGCACCACGCGGGCCGATCGTCAGCTTCGTGCAAGCCTTCCGCGACAAGGTGGCGCCATGGCAAATCGGTCTGCTCCAACATTCTCTGCACATCAGCCGACCCCCGTGGGGCGCGACGGAATCATCGACATGAGCGAATCGGACAGCGGCACGAAGGCATCAGGCGGCGCGAACCGGGGCTTTACCCTGATCGAATTGATGATCGCGGTCGCCGTCGTCGCCATTTTGGCGATGATCGCCATCCCCACCTATACGTCGCAGGTGGTCAAGGGCCGGCGCTCCGCCGCGGAGGCCGTGCTCCTGGATATCGCCCAGCGCCAGCAGCAATACCTGATCGATGCGCGCGCTTACGCGGCGAGTGTCGCAGCGCTCGGCACGACGACTCCCGCCAACGTCTCGGCCTACTACACCGTTACCACCGTCCCGGCGGCAGGACCTCCGCCGACCTTTACCGCCACGGCGACTCCGATCGCGGGGACGTCGCAGGCAGGCGATGTCACCCTGGGCATCGACAATACGGGTGCGAAGACGCCCGCCGGCATTTGGTAGCCGCCGCGATGCGCGTCACCTCACCTTGCTCACGCCGCGGTTCGCTCGGATTCACCATGGTTGAGCTGCTCGTCAGCATTGCCATCGCCGCCGTCTTGACGACGGTGGCCATCCCCTCTTTTTCCGGTCTGATCGCGAGCCAGCGCGCCAAGACGGCTGCCTCTGAACTGTTTGCCAGTTTCCTCGCGGCGCGCGCGGACGCCATCACGCTCAACACCAACGTGACCGTGTCGCCGCTGGCCGGCGGATGGAACGCGGGGGGGTGGTGGATCCGTGACCCGGCCAACAATGTGCTGGATTCTCACGGCGCGGTCGCCAGCGTGACCATTACGCCCAACCCGGCTGCTACCACCGTCACGTATCGTCCATCGGGACGGGTTGCGGCAGGCAGTACGGCGTTTTTCGTGGTGACGACCACCTCCGGGTCGACCACCAACAACCAATGCATATCGCTGAACCTCAGCGGTCGCCCGTCCATGAAGGCGGCCACCACATGCTGAACCGGCCGCCACCCCGATACACGCGCCAGCGCGGTGTGTCGCTCATCGAGGTGCTCGTCACGCTTCTGATCCTGGCGTTCGGTCTGCTGGGAGTTGCCGGCCTTCAGGCCAAGATGAGTCTCGCCGAAATGGAGTCCCAAGAGCGGTCACAGGCGCTGCTGGCGCTCGCCGAGATGACGGAAAGAATGAGCGCCAACCCCGCGCAGGCCACCAATTACCTCAATGCAGGCAACATCGGCACCGGCGACGCTCGGCCCGCCGACTGCACCGCGATTGCACCGGGTCCGGCTCGTGATCTCTGTGAATGGAGTAATTCGCTCAAGGGCAGGGGCGAGACGAAATCCGGGACCGCCGTCGGCGGCTCGTACGGTGCAATCGGCTGCATTACCCAACTCCAGGCTTTGAACGCCGCCCTGGGTGTTTGCAGCGCCGGCATCTACCAGGTTTCCGTGGCGTGGCAGGGCATGAATCCAACCAGGGCACCGACACTCGCCTGCGGCCTGGGATCCTACGGGGCCAATGAGGCGTTTCGCCGCGTGATCGCCGCCACGGTCACGGTCGGGACCACATCATGTTTCTAATCTGCCGCACGACCGGCCGCGCCCGCACGCAGCAATTCGGCTACACGATTATCGAGCTGATGATAGCCATTACCATCAGCTTGATGATTCTTGCCAGCCTCGTGTCGATCTTCGCCAATAACAGCCGCACACGCGGAGAAATCGAACGCGCGAACCAGCAGACGGAGAACGGCCGCTACGCCCTGCAGCTGCTCACCGACGATCTGCACAATGCCGGTTATCTCGCAGAATTCAATCCCGTGCCGCTGGCCACCCCCGCCCTCAAACCGGATCCCTGCGACACCAGCGTCGCCGGCTTGCAGAACGCATTGCCCCTTGCCGTTCAGGGCTACGACAACGGCGCGGGTGCGCCGGCCTGCCTGGTTGATCTCAAGGCAGGAACGGATATTCTCGTGGTCCGCCACGCGAGTACCTGTGCGGTGGGCAGCGCCGGGTGCGATCCCAATGTGGTGGGTGACGCATACTTTCAGACCTCCGGCTGCAATAGCCCCACCGAGCTGGCATCCGGCATCGTCACCAACTATTTCGCTCTCGATACGAATTCCGCCAGTTTCACGCTGCATCAAAAGGACTGTGTCACGTTGGCCAGCCAGTACCAGTACCGGACGCACATCTACTATGTCGCCAACAATGACAATGTCGGCGACGGCATTCCCACCCTCAAGCGCGCGGAGCTCGGCGCCGGCAGCTTCAGCATCGTGCCCTTGGTGGAGGGCGTCGAGAACCTGCAGATTGAATATGGTCTCGACACGAACGTGCCGACAACCGGCACGCCGGCCGCGTATACGGCGAATCCGGACACTTTCAACGCCGCGTGCGCGGCGACGCCGGCAATCTGCGTTGGCTACTGGCGCAACACCGTTGCCGCGAGGATCAACATACTGACGCGCAACACGACCATCACCCAAGGCTATGTCGACGGCAAGGTGTACACGCTTGGATTGAATGCCGACGGCACGGTCAATAGCGTGGGGCCTTTTAACGACGCTTATAAGCGCCACACCAACGAGTCGGTGGTCAAGTTGAACAATCCGGCCGGGAGGAATTCGCCATGAGCGCTCCGTCCTGCCGACAGCAGGGTGCCGCATTGATCGTGGGTATGATCATGTTGATTCTGATTTCCCTGCTCGCCGTGGCCTCCTTCAGGCTGGGCAAGACTGATCTGCAGATTGTCGGCAACATGCAGCAGCGCAAGCAGGCGCTCTCGGCCGCGCAGCAAACCATCGAGCAGGTCATCAGCACCACGCAATTCACCGCGACGCCGGCCAACGCGCTGCCGAATCCCTGCGGCGCCGTTGCCAACAAGGCGTGCGTCGACGTGAATGGCGACGGGGTCGCCGACGTCAACGTCGTCATCACGGTGTTGTGCAGCGCCATTGAACCGATTCTCAACTCGGCGCTCGATTTGTCGAATCCGAACGACGCCGGCTGCGCGGTGGGCACGAACCCGAACTCCGGCGTGCAGGGCGCCTCCACCAACAACTCCCTCTGCTCGAACAGCGTATGGGATACGCGCGCGGTCGCGACCGATGTCGTGACGAACGCACAGTATGTCATCGATCAAGGCGTGGCGGTGCGCGTGCCGTCGTCGGCCATTTGTCCGTGATCAGGAATATCAACATGAACCATCTTTGCAAATTGACCGTTTCCGCGCTGGCACTGCTCCTCAGCACCTTCGTGGCATCGACGGCCGTCCGGGCAGACGACATCGATCTGTTCCTCGGCACCCCGGCCGCTGCGGTCAATGCACCCAATATCATCTTCCTCATCGACAACAGTACGAACTGGAGCCGGGCCGCCCAGCACTGGCCGGACAATGGCGGCATCCAGGGCGCCGCGGAACTCGCGGCGGTCAGCACGGTGTTGAACCAGATCAACGCCAGCACCCCGGCGAACGTGGGGCTGGCCATGCTCAGCAACTATGCCGGCACCAGCAACAACGGAGCCACCCCGGGAACCGGCGGCGGTTACATCCGATTTGGCGTCCGCGACATGACGGTCCCGGCCAACAAACTCGCGCTGCAAAACATCTTGGCGGGAATTGCCGCCAACATCACCGATCCGGCCGAGAAGGTGAACACGACTAGCAAGGACGAGGATGCGGCGTTTTACGAGATCTACAAATATCTCTCCGGTCTGAAACCCTTCACCGGACTGGCCAATCAGAATGTCTTCGCCGACATCGCGGGCAACCCGCAGCTCCTTTCGGGCGCGGGACAGAATTTGACGTCGGGCTTTGCCTTCGGCAACAACGGTGAATATGTGTCCCCCATCAGTGCGGGGCAGCCTTGCGCAGCGACCTACATCATCTACGTTGCCAACAATGCAAACAACTTCGGATCGAGCGGCCGTTCCGCTTATGAATCCACGATAGCCAACGTCGCCCCGGCGCTGAGCGCAACGTCCCTCACCGATACGTGGACGGACGAGTGGACCTATTTTCTCAATACCAACGGGGTCGTCGTTCCCGCCGGCAACAATAACGGCGCGGTCGTCACCTATGTGCTGGATGCCTTCAACGCGCAGGACGATGTCGGGTATTCAAACTCGCTGCGCAAGGCCGCTGCCATGGGCGGCGGCGGATACTATCCGGTTGGCAGCCAGCAGGCGATTGCCGCCGCGCTCGGGCATATCCTGTCCCAGATCCAAGCGGTCAACAGCACATTCGCCTCGGCCAGTTTGCCGGTGAATACGACCAACCGGGCGCAGAATCTGAATCAGGTCTTCATCCCGATGTTCCGCCCCGATGCCTCGGCCAATCCGCGCTGGATGGGCAATCTGAAGGAGTATCAGCTGATCAGCTCGTTGGGGAGCCTGCAGCTCGGCGATAACTCAAGCCCCCCGATCAACGCAGTGAACCCGTTGACAGGCTTTGTGACCCCTTGTGCACAGAGCTTCTGGACAACCGATTCCGGCACCTACTGGGCGTTCGATGCCTCCGATGCCAAATTCGTAAAAGGACTCTGCCCGCCGCCGCCGGCCGGCGTCAACCTCTTCAGCCAGTGGTCCGATAGTCCTGATGGACCGATAGTGGAGAAAGGCGGTGCTGCGGAGGTGATTCGTAAAGGCAACAACCCGCCGCTCACCAACACCACGCCGACCTGGCTGGTCAACCGTACGATCTATACGCTGGCCTTGAACGCACTCAATAATGCGCCGCTGACGTTGTTCAACTCGACGTCGCTCGGAGCCGGCAACGCGAATTTGGCCAACTTCATATCAGGCTATGATGTCAATCTTGAGAGCACCCTCGACACGATTGTCTCTTCCCGCCCGTCGCTGCACGGCGATGAAGTGCACTCGCGGCCGCTGCCCATCGATTACGGCGGGGGCGGCGTTACCGTTTACTACGGCTCCAACGATGGCACGCTGCGCGCCGTCGATGCCAGCAGCGGCGCCGAGCGCTGGGCATTCATTGCTCCGGAGTTCTACTCGACGCTCGCCGGCTTCTCGCGTTTGATGAACAACAGCCCACAGATCAGCTATTTCGGCCAGCCTTCGGCGGGAATCGCGCCGCCCCCGGTGCCCAAGGACTATTACTTCGACGGCTCGATCGGGGCCTATCAGACCGCGAATGGCTCGCAGGTGTGGATCTATCCGTCCATGCGCCGCGGCGGCAGGATGATCTACGCATTTGATGTCACGAACCCGGTATCACCAAAATTCATGTGGAAAGCCGGCTGCCCCTACGCGCAATCCAGTGCGACGCCGACTGCGGGATGCACAAGCCAGATGGGCAGCGTACCGGGAATGAGCGCCATCGGCGAGACCTGGTCCACGCCGACGGTGGCCGCCAGCGTGCCCGGCTACACCGGACCGGTCATCATCATGGGCGGCGGGTATGATACTTGCGAGGATGTGAATGCCCCTGTCCCGAGTCTCGCGTCGCCTGCTTGCACCACCACCAACGGGGCCGGCGTCTACGTACTCGATGCGACCACGGGCACGGTGCTGGCAACCTTCCCGACGCTGCGCAGTGTCGCGGCCGACGTGGCGCTGATTGCAGTGACCACCCCCGGCGTGATCGATCATGCCTACGCGGTTGACACCGGCGGCAACATCTACCGCCTTGACTTTGCCGCATCGCAAGTTAATTGGACCATGCATCAGGTCGCCGCCACCACCCTCAACGCAGGACGAAAATTTCTATTTGCTCCGGCGCTCCTGGCGGCGCCCGGAGGCAATGTGTACGTGGCACTGGGTTCAGGCGACCGGGAACATCCGCTGCAGAGCGAATATCCCTACAGCACCAGCATGGTCAATCGCTTCTACGTGTATTTGGATGATTTGTCGACGACCAGCAGCACTCCGGCCATCAACCTTGATGACACCACCTCGAGCAGTGCGGTCATGTATGACTACACGACGGCTCCGGGCTCGACCTCGACTACGTCTACGACGAGCTGCTCCTCGAACAAAGTTCTGCCGGGCTCGAGCAAGAAGGGCTGGTTCATCACCCTGCAAAGAGGCGAACAGACGGTCAGCGGCGCCCTCATCGCCGGCGGCATGGTGGCCTTCTCGACCAACCAACCGACTCCGGCGGTGGCGGGCACGTGCTCCAACCTGGGTCTGGCACGCGGTTACTGGGTCAACCTGTTCAACGCATCCGGCGGCATCGGTGTTCCGGGGGCGTCGTGTGGCGGCGCTCGGTCATCTTTATTCGCCGGGGGCGGCCTGCCGCCCTCCCCGGTGCTTGCGACAGTCGTGGTGAACGGACAAACGATGACGGTGGCCATCGGTACCGCGCAATTATCGGGCGGTGTAAGCTCCCCGATCTCTCCGCAACAGATACTGCCGAGCATCGTGCCGACTCGCAAAAAGATCTATTGGAAGTCCTCCGGAGACAACTAAGGGGACGGCGTCCGCGCTGATTCTCCGCCGCGATCGCTGGCGTTGGAGGCTGAGCGCACCGCGCCACCGACGCCGGCCGGGCCGACAATCCGCAGATCGAGCAGGTCACGCCGGAACAGAGCCCCCCCGGGCAACGCATGCAATGTGTGTTCGATCCGGTCGCCGCGCAGACGCTCCAAGCGAAACCACTGCTGCGGCGGCGGCGCACTCCCCCAACCGGTGAAATCGCGAGGCGCGACTTCGGCAAGGAAGCGGGCGTCAATTCTGCCCCGAAAGAAGCCCCCCCAGACCGGATCGCTCGGATCGCCGGCGCAATAGCACCACGAACCGTAATCGAAGGGCACCCACTGACCCGGCGCGAGCCGCACTTCCGCCCAGGAATGGGGCCCAAGATTGGCCGGATGAAGCAGGTATCCTGACGCCAGGCGCGCAGGAATGCCGCGTGCACGACACAGAGCAACCAGCAAAGAAGATCCCAACATGCAATCGGCCAGTCGATTCTGCAGCAGTCCCCCCAAAGGATCATGCCGGTCGAGTGCCGCGCGGTGAACATCGCCGAAGCGCAACGTTCTCATCAGCCACTCCCAGGCTGCGTACGCGAACTCACGGGCGTTGGCGCTGCCCCCCGCCAATTTCCCGGCCAGTGCCAAGATCGGTGCGCTCGGCGCAATCAAGCCTTCGCGCTCGCGCAACCAGATTTGATCTGCAAAATCCACCGATGCGCCAACGGGAGCGGCGGGCGCCATCGAGTCGCCCACCTCGCCCCCCAAGAACTCCACGACAAGCTCTGCCACGATCGGGCCCCGCAGCGCGCCGGGGTCAAGCCGCAATTCAATGCGGCCGGGCGTTTCCCGAATGTCCACCGGCGCTCCTGCGGGTTGCAGCAGCCGCACCTGCGCCGGCCCGCGCTGGGTCTCACGCAACGGCAGCGGCAGCCGCAGCACCACCGGTCGCCCGGCTGTCGCGGCGTACGCGTGCCACTCACGATGCAGTGAAAAGCGGTAAAGATGATCGCCCGCCGGCAGCGACACTGCATTGCGGCGCGTCGTCTGTTGCCAGTGCACCCAGGCGTCGTCGGCCGGCTCGCCGACACGCGACTTGATCGTATTGTTGGCGGCGTACGGGTCGAGCAGCAATCCGCTCGGACCATTCTGGTAAGGCAAACCATTCGAGAGCAGGCGCTCGAGCGTACGCTCGGCGCACGCTCGAGCGACCGCATAGTCACCGGCACGGGCTTGAAACAGCCAGCATTGGACGATGATTTGCTCAATGACCTCATCCGCACTGGCGACGAACAGTTGACTCATGTCCTATGGACCATCAGTCCAGCGCATAAGCGAGCACATAGTCACCGGCCTTCGTCCCCAAGACCGCGTGTCCACCCGCCGCGATGACGACAAACTGACGGTCATCGGACTGGAAAGTCATCGGTGTGGCTTGGCCGCCGGCCGGTAAGCGCGCCTTCCACAATTCTCTACCGGTCTGCAGGTCATAGGCGCGCAAGTACGCATCCAGCGTTGCGCCGGCGAAAATGAGTCCACCGCGCGTGACGACCGTTCCTCCAACCTGCGGCGTACCGATGAGCAGGGGTAAGCGCGTGGCCATGCCGAAGGGGCCGGCGTCGCTGGCAGTGCCCACGGCACGTTCCCAGATCACTTTATTCGTCCGCAGATCGATCGCATACAGTTTGCCCCAGGGCGGCTGCATGCAAGGAACCTTGAGCGGACTCAGGAAGCCGAAATACGCAGCCGCATAGCCGCTTCCTTTCATTTCGGTCAGACCCGCAGGCACCGGGTCGTTGACCGAGGCCATCCGAACCAGGAACGGCATGGCGCTCGGATTGGAGATGAGAATCTTGCGGACCGGATCGATGGTGACGCCGCCCCATTCAATGCCTCCGAACATCCCTGGATAGACAATCGACGCTTGTCCGGTCCCCGGCGGCGTGTACGGTCCTTGGTAACGCGCTTTCCGGTATTGAATGCGACACCACATTTGATCGAGGGGCGTCATGCCCCACATCGCCGCCTCTGTCAGCTTGGCGGGGCCCGGATTCACGGCCAGCGCCGATGTGGGCTGTGTCGCTGCCAGACGCTCGCCGAGATTGCTGGGTCCCGGTGCGGGATTCTCCGTCACCGATACGAGCGGCTCTCCGCTCTTGCGGTTAAGAATGAATATGCTGCCTTGCTTGGTGCCGAATAGGACGGCGGGTTGAATGCCTTGCGCGGTCGGCAGATCCATCAGGACAGGCTGAGAGGACAAGTCGTTATCCCAAAGATCATGATGGGTGACCTGATAGCTCCACCGGCTCTCCCCGGTATTGACGTCGACGGCAACCAGTGAATCGCCATATTGCTCATCGACAGGCCGGCGCTTTTTGCCCCAGAAATCAACCGCGGGATTGCCGGTAGGAATATAGACAAGTCCGAGCTCATCATCGGCGACCATCGGAGCCCAGGCGTTGGGCGTACTGCGGGTATAGGTCTCACCCGGTGGCGGCGCGCCCTTGCGATCCGGGCGACCCACATCCCATGCCCAGATCAGCTTGCCCTTCACGGCGTCAAAGGCGCGCACGACACCCGACGGCATGTCGGTAGAGACGTTGTCCTTGACTCTTGAACCTATCACGAGCATGCCGCGCGTCACGACGGGAGAAGAGCTCACCGAGTAAGTATCTCTTGCGGCCTCCCCGATGCCTGACAGCAGGTCGACCGCGCCGCCCTCACCGAAGTCCGCACAGGGCTTGCCGGTCAGGGCATCCACACTCCACAGGCGCGCATCGGGCGTCGCGACGTAGACGCGCTTCGCGCATTCACCCGACGCCGATTCAGTCGAGTAATAGGCTACTCCCCGGCAAGCGAACGTCTCGACTCCCTCCAGATTGCTCTTCGCATCGAAATGCCAAATCAATTTCCCGGTTGCGGAGTCGAGCGCAAACACCTGGCCGCTCGGTGTACACAAGTACAAAAGGCGCTCGACCTTCAAGGGCGTGGCTTCGAAGCTATAACCCCGGCCGGTCTTCGCCATATCACCGGTTCTAAAGCTCCAGGCCAGCTTCAGCCGCGCGACATTGCCGGGATTCAGTTGTGCGAGTTCGGAATAGCGCGTGCCTGCGGTGTCATTACCATAGTGACGCCAATCGCCTGCGGTTGCCGCGCCGGCCGTCTCTGCCACGGGCACGTATCGTGCGGCGACCGGACCGTGAGTCAGGGCCGTACAGAAAGCCGTCGCGGCAATCAGAGCAATCACGGCGCAAATCCAGACCGCCGCACTTGCCGGGAGCCGGAGCATCACCTTACCCAAGAGAGGAGGCGGTCCCGCGTGCAATCCGCGTTGTGCATATGGCGTCAAAAGCCACAGCCCGAATACGGTGAGCGCCAGCAGGCGGGGAACCAACGCCCATCCGTTGAGCCCGACCTCCCCTATTGACCAGACCGCGCTGTACGCCAGGACAAATCCATAGAGCCATGATCCCCAGCGATTTCCTTTCCACAACAACAGCGCCGACGCGACCAGGGCAGCTCCCGAGCACGCATACCACCATGAGCCACCCACCGCCAGCAATTTCACCCCACCGCCGAGCAGCGCCAGACCGAACAGCGCCAAAACAATGGACGCTGCCCGCGGGAGAACCTGATTGGGTTTCATTGACTCGACCTCAGCCTGCGGCCCATCCTAGTCAGTTTTTGAGCCGGCCAATGGCTGTCGCGATGGCACCGGGGCCGCGCAGTCCCTTCTGACCCATCCATACCGCTACTTTTGAACCGCCTCGGGCGATCACACCCAGCCAGCCTCGGCGCGTCAACTTGAGCAATCCACTGTGCACGGCCGCATTGATCTTCAGCTCCGGTTCGCGTGCCTTTATCAGCTCAAAAAAGGCGATTCCGAGGTCGCCGACGTCCGCATCGACTCGTGAACAAATGGAGCTGACCGCCCGCGGCGGAATACGCAGCTCGAAGTCGGGGTCTGCGGCCTTCCCGGGTTCAAGCACGACTCCTCCGGCACCATCGGAAATAATGCGCCAGTCCCCGGACAAGTGAGTAAAGGTGATGCCGACTTCGGCACCCGGACGCAGCGAGGATGCAGCAAGCCGCGCAGCGGAACTGTTCATCAGGAATTTCTTCAGAGAGGCGTCCGCCCTCTCCTCGTGCACGACCGCCGGATCGGATTGCCCATCGAGTGGATCGTTCACGTATGATCTCCTTGAAATATCAAAGTGAGACGGCCTTCCGGCTCCCCTCGACCCTTACAATCTACACTCGACTATTGTACTTTTTTCGAAGCATCGATGCTTTATGTGAACAGGCTCTCGAATCCTCCGCTGCGGGCAGGCGCAGTCGGCGCCGTCGAAGGACTGCGTCGCCTGCGGGCGATGCTGTTGCTGCGCTCGTTCGAGTCGGCACTGCTGCGGCAACCTAAGCCGGGATTTCAATTGCTCTCGCGCGGCGAGGAAGCCATTGCGGTCGGCATCTGCACTGCGCTCGAACACACCGACCCGCTTCTTTGCAGCGGCCGCAGCATCGGCATCGCGCTCGCGCGCGGCGTCCCCGCGGGCGGCCTTCTGGCGGAGCTTGCCGGCAAGGACGGGGGTCCCAACAAAGGGCGCGCCGGGCGCGCGCACATATCGATGCCTTCGGTCGGCTTGTTTGGTGCCCACGGAGTCGTGGGAGGCAATATTTCGGTCGCCGCGGGCGTGGCCCTCGCCCAACTGCACCTGGGTACCCAGGCGGTTGCCTGCTGCGTATTCGGCGACGGGGCCTGCGGAGCCGGTTCACTGCATGAGACGCTCAATGTTGCCGCACTGTGGCAGCTGCCGCTCTTGCTGATCTGTGATAACAACGGTTTTGCCGTGTCCACGTCGGTACGCCAAGGGATTGCGGCCGCGAGTCTGACCGACATTGCCCGTCCCTTCGGAGTGCCGGCCGCGGCGGTGGACGGCACTGACGTCGATGCCGTGGTGGCGGCGACCCGTGATGCCGTCACGGCTATTCGCGCAGGACAGGGACCCAGATTCCTCGAAATGCGCTGTGTGCGCATGGGGTCGCACTCGACGCTGACCCGCGAAGAGCGTCTCGCGGCGGAAGTCGAGAGATTCGTTGACTCCGATCCCTTGCTGATCTACGAACGGCGTTTGCGTGACGAGGGCATGCTGGACGACGAACGCCGGGCGCGCATTCAAGCGGAGGTCGATGCGGAAATCGCGGCGGCCGAGAAATTCGCCGAGGCCGCTCCCTGGCCCGACACCGAGGCAGCGGTGCTCGATGTCTAGGCTGTTTTTTCGTGAAGCAATCGCTCGGGCGATCGCTGAGGAAATGGACCGCGACGCGCGAGTCATCCTGCTTGGCCAGGATATTGCCGCGCATGGCGGCTCCTACGCCGAGACGCGTGGACTGTTCGAGCGGTTCGGATCATCCCGGGTGCGCAACACGCCGGTGGCGGAGGCGGTCACGGTGGGTCTTGCCGCCGGCGCGGCAGCGGCAGGCTTGCGGCCGCTGGCATTCATCACCTACATCGACTTTCTGATGCTGGGTCTGGACCCGCTGGTCAACTACGCCGCGAAGCTGCGGTTCAAGAGTGCGGGTCAGCTCACAGCCCCGATGGTGGTCAAGGCGACGGCCGGCGCCAAAGGGCAGGGTCCCACGCACGCGCAGGCACTCGAGTCCTGGCTGATGAATGTGCCCGGGCTCACCGTCCTCGCGCCTGCGACCGCGGGCGATGCCTACGGTTTGCTCAAGACGGCGATCCGCTCGCCTGGACCAGTCGTTTATATCGATCACAAGCGCCTCTTCCCGCTCGGCGGAATGGTGCCGGATTGCGAGGAACTCATTCCGGTCGGCAGCGCGGCTGTGCGGCGGGAGGGCGGCCATGTCACGCTCGTTGCGCACTCGTACATGAGCGTGGTCGCGCTGGAAGCGTCCGAGCAGCTGGCCCGCGCCGGGATCGAGGCCGATGTGATCGATCTTCGATCTCTCTGGCCGATCGACTGGGAAACCCTGGCCATTTCCGCGCGCCGTACCGGACATGCTCTGTTTGTCGAGGAGGGGCAAGTGGTCTGCGGTGTCGGCGCGGAATTGGCCTTCGGGCTCCAGGAGCGTGTCCCCGGGGTGCGCGTGGCGCGGCTCGGGGCGCGCCGTGTGCCGATCTCGGCGAGCCTCGCGTTGGAGTCCGATGCGATTCCGAACGCAGCGCGAATCGTCCAGTCCGTGCGGCTGCTGCTCGGGTGCGCCGCGGATCATAGTTCTGAATCAGCGCAGAGGTAATTTGTGATTCGAAAACTGGTCATTCCGAAGGAGCTGGGCGAGTCCGTCGAGGTGCGTGTGCTCGATTGGTTGAAGGCGGAGTCCGATGCGGTCAACGTCGGCGACGCCTTGCTGGAATTCGAAACCGACAAGGCCATCGTTCTGGTGACTGCGGTACAAGCGGGCACTCTCCGCCGCTGCTTCTTTGCCTCCGGCGATTGGATGAAGCCCGGCGATGTGGCTGCCTGGTTGAGCGACTCGCCGCATGAGCTGTTGCCGCAGAGCAGTGAGTCCCCGGGGGACACCCTGATGGTAACTTTTGACATCACTTAACTTTGACACCATGACCTCGATATTGCTGCTGGAAGGCGACGCCGAGCATCGACTGCTGGTCGATGCAGACATCGCCATCCAATCGCTGTTTGCCGATCGGGAGGTGCAACTGATCCGGCAGTGGAGCGCTCGCCCGGACTGGCTTGATGCGCCCGCATCTGTTCGAGTGGATTTCCCGCTCCGCTCCGCGGTGCTGCCGGGCACGGACATCCGGGAACTGCTCGAGCAGCCGCATCGCTTGGTCATCTTCGCTCTTCTGCCGTCCGTCACCCGGCCGGCTCTGCGGCATCGTTCCGGCGCCGTGTTCCTTGCCCATCGGGGATTGCGGGCGAACTGGTCGCCCGAGATGGCAGCGGCCGTGGCCGCCGAGTGCCGCGAGGAACCATCCATCTCTCCGGCGCAAGCCGCGATGGCGCTGGAGCCAGTCATCGAACGTCTGCAGGCGCGCGGTTCAGCCGTTGCGTTGTGCAGCGCTTTTCGGCATGTGCAGGAACCCTTGGAACATCGCAGTCGTCAAGGCACCCCCACGCTGCGCGAGCTGGTTCGGCGCGTCAATCGGGAAGTGATGCATCTGTCCCGGCGCACCGGCTGCTTCGTGCTTGACCTCGATCGCCCGCTTGCCCAAGACGGCGGCGCATCCCTGGCCAGCGACTGTTTCGGTGGCGACGGACGCGCAGCTGAAATCGCATTGGACGAGTTCACCGCGCTGTTGCTGGATGCGATGCCCGATGACACGATGCCCCTGGAGGTCTCTTGATTCTTGCCCTAATCCTGCCGCGCGTCGGGGCGCAGATGCACCAGGGAACCATCCATAGGCTGCTGGCCAAGCCTGGGGACGAGCTGCGGCCCGGCACGCCGTTGTTGGAAGTGCGCGTCGATCTCGGTGCTGCCAAGGCTCAGGATTGCCCGCCGTTGTTATTCTTCAGGATCATCGCTACCGAGCGTGCCTGCTTGCGCTCGCTGGACGTGTCTCTCGGCGAGGTGCTCGACGCAGGCGCAAAACTCGGGGTCGCGACGAGTGACGGCACGGAGGACTGCGAAGGACAGCCGGCAAGAGCTCTGCGCACCACGTCCGTTGCCATCCAGATCGACCCGCTGTCCCGGCGATAAAGCTCGCAAGGCCATGCAAGTCAGCGTCATCATCATCACCAAGGACGAACAGCCACGCTTGAGGCTCTGCCTTCTTGCACTCGGACGACAGACCGTGAACTGGCAAAAAGACGCGGAGATCATTCTGGTGGACGACGGCTGTGCCATACCGGTCGGCGCGGCGGACATTCCCGCGGACGGCCCTCAGCCACGGATCATCCGCCACGAGCGCAGTCGCGGGAGATCCGCGTCACGCAATGAAGGCGCCAGGGCTGCCCGGGGCCGGCGTTTACTCTTTCTTGACGGTGATGTGCTGCTGTCGCCCGATGCGGTCGAGCGCCATGGACGCCTGGGAGAAGATGAACTGGGGCGCGGTGAACAGCGCCATCTGCGCGGTACGCGCTTCTTCCTCGATCCACGCACGGGAGTTCCCTGGCCAGGCAAGGAAGCCCGGGTGCGTAGCATGGGCGACGTGACGCAATACCTCGTCACCGAGGAGATGGTCGCGAATGAGCCCTATGAGAAGCTGCTCGGGCGTTCGGAACCCGCCATCTATCCGGGCGCGGCGGCGCGCAAGCTTTACGAGCTGGAGATGGGCGCCTTGCGTGCGCGATCGGCGCCTCATGCGGAGTGGATGGCCGCGGCCGGACATAATTTTTCAATTCCGCGCGCGCCTTTCGCGGCTGCCGGAGGCTTCGATCAAGACATCTCCATCAACGAGCATCGCGAGCTGGCGTTGAGATTGTGCCGGTCCGGCGCTCGATTGGCCGTGGTCGAAGGCGCCGTGTCGATACACATCACGCATCGGGAGGGTTACCGCGATCCATTGACCGGCGAGGACGGATGGGAGCAAGCCTTCGCGCGCCGTCATCCACTCGAAACACAGGTCATGATGAGATTCTGGCGCAGTCTCGCCGCCGGCAACCGGATCGATCCCGCCGAGCAAGTGACCACGCTGGAAGGCGCGGACGCGCTGTTGCGCGTCCAATGACGACGATGCGTGCATCGCGGCGAACAGTGCGGATTTTCGCCAAGGGCAATGTCGACGTACGAGACTCGCTGCTGTGGTCACGCGTCGGAGGCGTGTTGGAATGGAATGGCGTCAATGAAGTGATCCGAGCGCGCCACCCCGGGGTGCTCGCTAAAATCAAGCACGAAACCTGCACCCGGCTGGACTTGATTCCGCTTCCCGGAGAAATTCCGGCCCTGGAGCCGCCCGAGGAGATTGCGCGCCGGTTGCCTTCCGGGGCGCACCCGATACACCGGCAGCAGCGCACGGCGTTGTTCGATGAACCCGCCGACGTGGTGGTGTTCTCCCTCCAATCCGCGGCTACCAACGCCCTGGTCCGGCACCGTCGCGACGGTTGGTTGCTGCTGCCCGACGACTTCGAGTCGTGGAACGCCGAGTCGCGCAAGTTCCTCGAGAGCGAGTGTGAATATGCGGGTCTGGCACCGATCGAGGCCACGCTGCAGCGGCTGGCGCAGCTCATCGCCGCCGTCGAGGAGAAACTGGGAGCGCACGTGCTGGTCTACAATCTATCGCCCTTGAGCCCCGGGGAGAGAACTCATTGCTGGCTGGGTGCGGAAGACTCCATGGCACTGCGGGTTCAGCGCTTCAATCTGGGCCTGGCTGAATTGTCCGCGCAACTGGGATTTTCCATCGTAGACGTCGATCGCATCGTGGCGTGCGGCGGCGCAGATCGACTCAAGGTCGATCTCTTCCACCTGACCGCCGAGGGTTGGCGATTGGTGGCCGAGGAAGTGACCAGGATCCTGGATGAACGCGGCTGCTTCGATGCGGAGACAGCGGCATGATCAAGCTGACCATGCCGGCATTGTCGGCGGCGCCCGCGCGTCTGCGCCGCTCAGGACTGCGCTGGTCGTGCAGGTCCGGCGATCTCGTCGAGGCACGTACGCCGATCGCTTCCTGCTATGTGCGGCTGTCTGACGCCGGGGGCAGCGATCGGCCAATGCCGCTCCAAGAAGAGCAAAACGATCTGCAGGTCGTACTGGCGCCGAGCAGCACCTGCAAGATCACCTATTCGGAGGGGCTGTCCAAGGGCGGCTACCAGGATCTGGTCGAGAGCGGCGATTGGCGCTCGGGCGAGTACGTCGCCGATGCCGAATCGGTGCACGCAGCGGGGACTCTCTTGCCGCTGGTATTGGCCGGCCGGCGCGGTTTTGAAAATGGCGAGGGTCGCGGCTCGCTGCTCGCGGGTTGGCACGACAAAGTCCGCGGATTCTGGGAGGGAGAGGGGACGGGCCGTTTCGGCACGGTACTGGCGTTGGGCACTTGCGAGCAAACGGCCATTTTCAGGGGAGAAGACACCGCGTTCCTCTCCTGGTTCGCGCGCGCCCCCGGTCCCGCTCAGCTGGTAGCGGTTTCGGACGAGCGCTGCGTGCACTCGTCGGCCGTGTTGTTGCAACATTTTCGCCGCACGCCCGCTGAGGCGAGTGCGATCACCGATGCCGTCTACGCGTGGATCGGCGAGCGCATCGGCCATACCGCTTTGCGTTCTTTCCCGGCTTTCCAGCCCGAGTCGGCACGCGGCACCTTGCATGGCCGCTGGCCCGGGTCGCAGGACATCCTGTTTGCCATGCACTTGTTGGCCGAGGCGGTAGGCACATCGCCGATTCTGGAACGCAGCGAGGTGATCTCCCGCGGCGGCATTCTGCAGATGAATCCTCCCGACGTCGTGGCGCTCACGCTCGCCAGCGAATTCGCCCCGCATTTCCGCCATCGCCGCACCGGTTGGATCATCGCACTGCATGGCTTCCGATTTGGTCCGTTCATCGGCGCCAACTTTACCGAATGGTTGCGGCGCGACTTCGAACCTGTGACCCGGACAGTCGCGGATTCGCAGCGCGACTTTGCGGCACTGGCCGATGATGTGAAAGCGCGCACCGGTGCCGGCCTGCTGGTGCAGAACCTCATTGCGTCCAGCGCTGCCGACCGGGTTTCGAACTACTCATGGCTTGGCGATGCCTTCGATTCGAGCGTGGCGGTGATCGGCAACGAGGCCAATTTGATGTTGTCCGATCTGACTCGCCATCACAGCATCGCCCTCATCGACTCGGATGCCATGGCTGCCGAACTCGGCGTCAAGCACTGCCCGGATCGCTTTCACGCCTCGCGCGACCTGGTGGAAGCGCAGCGTGACGAAGTCCATCGGGTCTTGCGCGAACACCGCATCCCGGGTTTTTGACTCGACGCTCTTCGCTTCTGAGCTGATTGGATATAGTCTTTACTCCGGTTATCCGCCGTTTATTTATGGGAAAACTGACGCCAAATCTCGATATTCTGCCGGCAGGTCAACGCCAGCTTTGGCAGAGGATGGGCCCGACTCCCAAGGATTTCGTTCTTTATGGAGGCACGGCGTTGGCATTGCGCTTGGGACACAGGAAAAGCATCGCTTTCGATTTTTTTTCCAACCGACCGTTTCAGGCGCTCGAGCTGCTCGGATCGATCGCATACCTGGGGGGTCAGAGCGTCACGCAGCAAGCTGAAAACACGCTGTCGTGCGAGATCGGCGCCGGAAATGAGGCAGTCAAAATCAGTTTTTTTGGCGGCTTGTCGCTGGGACAAATTGAGGCGCCCGACAGGGTCGATAGTAACGGCGTAGCGGTGGCATCTCTCACGGATATTTTCGCCATGAAATGCGCGACGATACCGCAGCGCAACGAAGCCAAGGATTATCTGGACGTTCATGCCCTGATTACTCTGGGAAAAATCGATCTTGCACGAGGATTGGCGAGCGCGAGGGCGATTTATGGACGGCAATATAACGCGGTGATGACATTGCAGGCCCTGTCATACTTCGATGACCTCGCCGATCCGCTGCCGGAAACGACAAAAGAGGAGCTGACTGAGGCGGTCAGATCTGTTTCGTTGCAAGATCTGCCGCATATCACCGCGTCGCGGAAAATTGGTGAGAGCTCTTGACGATCGTCATGATGGCCTTATCCCTCGAAGAAGTCGCCCGACACGTCAATTGGTACAGCGACCCCGCCCGATTGCTGGCCAACCTCGACTTGTTTCTGTGCCAGGTGATGGCGCGCGGCAGCGTGGACGACATCATCACGGTGCAGAAAAGGTTCTCTCGGGAAGATTTCGAGAAAGCGTATAGGCACGCCCCGCCGGGGCTCTTCACGAAACGGGCATGGGCCTATTGGGGTCTGATGCTGGAGGTGGCCAGTCGGCCGCTGCCGGAGAGATTTCCCGGAGCGAACCGCTTCGATTGGAGAAAGTCGACTTGAAACAGTTTCTCGGCGAGTGGCCGAAGAATTGGCAGAACCTGCCCCCACCGGAACCTCTCGTCAGAGGATGGCGCGAGTGCCCGGCCCGCGCATGCCGAAACGCCGGCAGGCCTCGACATAGCGGCGCACATATCCAAATTCGTCCGACATCTCGCCACGTTCATACAGGCTGCTAAAGCGCGCGCGGTAACGCCGAAACGCCCGCGGATTGTGGTCCAGAAAAACAATGTCGCGCACCTCCATGTGTCGGATCGCGAGCATCGGAAACGGGGCGCGAAACGCTGCGAAATCCGCACTCGAGATCGATGGTTTGGTGCTGCGCTTGTGAAATGGCGAGAACATCAGGTCGCGCTTCGCGATAAGGTGCGTCTTGAGCTGAGCATGCACCCGATCGAGCACCGATAGACTTGCGTCTGGCAGCTTCGGGAATACCAGGATGAGACTCGCAAAGGCATTCTTCGAGGCGTCCCACGGCCAATGCTCGAGGAAAGCGCGCGCTTCGTCCAGCACGATGCGCCGCAGTCGCAGGGCACCGGCCCCGTCCACTTCGTCATAAGAATTGATCGTGAGGCGCCCAAGCTCGATCGTGTGATGCACGACCGGACAGACGGGCCCCGGGCGCCCGAGCTTGGGGTGCGGGCGGGTTAGGTATTCGCGTGCCCACCGCAGGATCGCGTCGGCCTGCGCTCGTTCTGCAGGTGTTTGCGGGCCGGCCGGCCGGGCAACGCCGCGCCTGCCCATCTCCAGCAGTTGAACCCGGCTCGACAGCGCATCCAGCACATTCCCGAATTTGCCGCGCATCCGTTGAATCAAGCTTCCGAAAGAGTTTCTTCCCGTGATCGGCACGATCATTCCATGTTCCGGCCCGAAACGCGATAGCACGCGGACCCGTGCCGCGGTCGTGCACCGCCGCAACTGGCCTCGCGCGCCCACGACGAACCGTCGCCGCAGTCCGACGGACCGATTCCAGCGGAGCGTTCGCCGGACCTGGGCCGCGGCCTCACTGAGCGCATCCTGCGTCGGGGCCTTGAGGATGAGACTGAAGGGCATGCTCAGGCTATCCAGGGTGGGTTGGAGCTCCTCGCCGAGGACCGGCTTTCTGACCCATCCGTAGAACTCGGGCAACGCTTCGATTTCGCCAATGCCCTCCAGCCGGTAAATCCGCTCGCGTCGCGTGGCAACCCCGTGCACGTACCGCACTGCACTGGCGTCATACGCTGCCCAGTCCAGAGGGAGGGGGCCGTAGTCCGTTGGTTCCAGGTAATAGTGTGCCGCCACGTCGATGAGGTCCAGCCGCGGCCCATGCAGCTCACCACTCAGAAAGGCGTTGCCGTGACCGGCAAGCCTGGCGCCCGCTTCGATCAGGCACGGTCCGGCGTCGTCCACCATGAGCTCCACGTGAAATGGGCTGCGTAGCAGCCCACTCGCCTGCACCACCTGCTCCGCGTAGCGCGCGAGCTGCGCGAAGCGTGGATCGCGGTGCGGCACGAGCAGCGTCTCGAAATCGATGTTGTGCCGGCCGTTTGCGGGCTGCCTGAGGTATTGGAATATCGCGACAATGGCGACTTTGCCCAGACCATCGACCTGTCCGTTGACAAAATACTCCAGCCCATCCACGTACTGTTCTATCAACATCGGCGAATTCGGCAGCCGGCGCAGACAGTCATCGATATCAGCCTCGGCGGTGGCGGCGTCGAACAAGCCGATGGAGCGATTGCCGTAGCCGTCGTTCGGTTTGAGCACGAAGCGCCGGAAAGCCGGATCACGTCGTGCGGCGAGCACCTCCGCAACGCTCTCGACGCGTAGCGAGGCGTTCATCCTGATGTTCGGGCTCTCGCGGCGCAGGTATTCCTTCAATGCAAACTTGTCGTGGAACCGCCGCATCACCTGTGGTTGCGCCCAGCTGAGCCCCAGGTGTCGGGCAAGGTCGGCGGCCGGGGCGACGGCGGGCTCGTTGAACGGCAGGACCGCTGCCACCCGATGGCGAGCGGCAATATGCGCTGCAAATCCCGCCAGATCGCTCAAGTCCATGTCGTAGGCCGCTGCGACATATTCGGAGCGCAGTATGGGGAAGCGCGGCTCCCAACGCAGGCGCTCGCGGCGATTCGTATAAAAGCAAACCGCACGATAGCCGTACTTACGGTAAAGCTGCTCGATAAAGCGCGCCGCGTACGCGTGATGGGGGTCCTGAATTAGATACTCGCGCGACAATCGATGCTCCAGCCAGAGGCAAGACCAAGTATCTAACGTAGCATTCCACTCCCCGCTCTTGAGATTCCAGGTTTCGTGACGTGTGCACGGTGCGGCAGAGACAAAACTGTTTGTCCCGCCGACAACGGTAAGACCTGAGTCTCAGGGTGGAGCGGGCGATGGGAATCGAACCCACGGCTCAAGCTTGGGAAGCTTGGGTATTACCATTATACGACGCCCGCTTGAGGCTGCCGATTCTAGTCGCCTTTCGGTCGAGCAAGCAAATCGGCCGCCGGAAAAAGGCAAGGCGCCCCGCGGCGCCTTTCCTTTCCTACTTGGTAAAACGAGTTCTGGTCTAGTAGAACTTGTAGTCCACCGATATCTGCAGCGAGCGGCCGATGATGCCGGAAAAATACTGCGACGTCGCATTCAAGAAATTGCCGCCGGTGCCGGCGATGGAGTTTAGCGGCGGCTGCTTGTTGAACACGTTGTCCACAATGAACCGGCCCTGCAGCTGAGGATTGAACTTCATGCCGATGGTCGAATTGATCAGCCACCAGTGGCCGACGGTCATGATGTCTTGGTCACCGGTCTTATTCTGATTGCTGAAATTCATCGGACCGATGAATAACCCCTGCCAATCCCAAGAGAATCCCCGGTTGGCGTACAAAAGATCGATGCTTCCCTTGCTCTTGGCCGGACCTGGGTTCGGCCCCCCCAGCGAGCCGGACAACTCGTTCGGACTGGCCGTGGCGACTTGCGACTTCAGCCTCTGGGTATCGAGGTAGTGGGCGGCGGTCTGCAAGCTTCCCAACGCCCAGGGCAGGTCGAAGGTATAGTCCAACGCCGCCTGGATGCCGGTGAATTCCAACAAGCCCGCGTTCACGTAACCCGCGTGGAAGTTGGAGATCTGGCCGGCGGCATTACGGGTAAACGTACTGCAGGCCGGGTTGTTCGGATAGTTGGTCGAGTCATAGCACGCGTCGAGATTGTTGACCAGGGTCAAAGCCTGGATCGCATCCTTCAACGCGATGTCGATGTAATCCGCCGAAATATTGAGTTTCGGGATGAACCGCGGACGCAGCACGACACCGAATGTCTTGGAGAATGCTATTTCGCTTTTCAGGCCGGTGTTGCCCGACACCGTGCCAATGGCAGTGGCGTTGACGACGTTAGACACGAAGGTTTTGGTGTCAATGCCTGCCGCCGCGCAGTTCTTGGCGCGCGTAGCGGGATCGGATCCCTGGCCGACAAAATTGTTGTCGCACGGGTCGTTCGCAAACTGGAATGACGTCGCCGACGGCAGGAACAACTCGGTGATCGACGGTGCGCGAATCGACTTCGTCTTGTTGCCGCGGAACAGCACGTCCTCTACCGGCGCCCACCGCACGCCGTAGGTATAGGTCGTGGCATTGCCGGCAATCGAGTTGTCGACACGCCGCGCTGCCGCTTCCAGCTCGAGGCGCTGCAAAACGGGTATGTCCTGCGTCGGCGCGAAGATCGGCAGCAAGGTCTCCACATAGACTTCATTGGTGCGGTAGGCACCCGAAATGGCCGTGACCTGCGCTTGACCCAGATTTTGAGTATAAAAATTGTCGGGCGTGAATGCCGCCGTTTCGCGGCGATTTTCAAACCCGGCAGAAAACTTCCACTCGCCGGCCGGCACTTTTAAGATGTCGCCGGTGATGAAGGCCGTGGCGTCTCTCTGGGTATTGTACGATTCTGCCGCTGCCAAGTGCGTGATGTACTGCTGCGCGGCCAGACTCGGCGAACCTGTGCCGAAGATATTCAGCGGTGCGCAGGTGCTCGAATCCGTCGTGGTGGGTCCGTTCACAGGCGTGCCCGCGCAAACGATCTGACCCGCCGCATTCCTCGTGGCATTCAGCGCATTGGCCAGGTTCTGGAACACATACGATGGGGTCACCTGGGTGTTGCTCGACGTGCCGTAACTCAAGGCCACTTCCCAGGTGAAGTTTCTGGCACCCCAAGCAAAGTCGCCATTGAGTCCCGTCACGCCGCGAGCCACTGTTTGGGTGCCCGTGGCGCGCCCACCCTGTATATCCGTGTTGGCGCGCGAGATATAGAACTGGCCGTTGTTCCACGGAGCGTAGCTCACCGGCTGGCCGGGGCCCGCCGTGACGCCCTGATACAGGAAGCAAGAGGATTCCGTGCCGGTGATGCAGGTTTTCGGGTCCGCAAACGGGTGTTTTTTCGCATAATTGTTGAGCGCCGTCTGGATCGCCGCACGATCGCCCGGGCTCAGGAACGGGTTATTGAGGCTGACGACAAAGTTGCCGTTGACCGTACCGCCGCCGCCGAACAAATTGGTGTTGTAAGCAGGCTGGGAGATCAAATTCGTCGCATGCGTTTCGGAGAAGTAACCTTCGCCGAAAGCATTGATATGGTCATTGAGCTGGAAGTGCATCAGCGTGTCGATATTGATGCGTTCGGTCGGCGACAGCAGGTTGCTGACCTGCGAGAGCCTCAGCCCATCGCCGCCCTTGGCAAAGATGGGATTGCCGGTGTTGACGCCGGTGTTGTAAGGCACCAGCCCGCCGTTGGGACCGAAATCCAGCGTTTGACCGGCACCATTGGTCACACCGACCAGGCTGCCGGTAAGTCCGATGGCCGGCGCCAGCAGGATATCGTCCACCAACGGAACGCCGCCATAACTCACGGCCGGTACGGAATTCGCGGGCGTCAGCACGGACTTGAAGGGCCCTTTCGTAGCCGGTGCGAGAAACCCCAAGTCAGCCGCGTAGACCGGGCGGGACGTGCCCACGAGCCCATCGGTCTTGGTCATTTCGGCCACCACGGTCACGTTGGCGCGGCCGTCGAACAGATTTCGGCCGCCGAGGACGCGTGCGCGATAGTTCCACGCGTCGCCCTGGCCGGACGCGCCGACGAGTGCATCGACGTCGAGTCCCTGGTAATCCTTCTTGAGGATGATATTGACCGCGCCGGAAATCGCATCGGCACCGTAGATGGGAGCGCCGCCCACCGAGATCGCGTCGACGTGATCGATCAGTTTGGTCGGAATGACATTCAAGTCAACCTGCGAGCCGTTGCCGCCGATCGTGCTGTTGGAATTCGCGTTGTTCAAGCTCGCCGTGCTCGAGGAGACGAAGCGGCGGCCGTTGACCAGCGTCAGGGTGCGCTGTGATCCCAATCCATAGAGATCGACGAAGCTCTGCGCGATGCCAAATCCCGCCTGAGTGTTGTTGGAGCTCGAGGGCTGCGTACCGAAGGCCGGCAATTCGCTCAGGGCCTGGCCGACGTCGAGATAGCCGCGTTGATCGAAAGTCTTCGAGTCGACGGTCGCGGTCGGCTCGAGGTTGTCGAATTCCGGACGCGCGATGCGCGAACCGGTGACCACGACTTCTTGAAGCGAGGTGTCCTCCGGTGCCGCCGCCTTCGGGGCTACTTGCGCATGCGCCGTCATACTCAGCGCAAGAAGAGCGGGCAGCGCGAGTATTTCGCACAACGCACGATATCGACTCAGTCGTCTCATAGTCATTGGTATTCATCCCCTGCAGCGTTATATTTAGCGCACTCGGTATATGAGCCACCTCATAGCCGAACACGGATAATTAACAAATTCGCCGGGGTCTGTAAAGAATTTCGATGAAATACTTGATTCGTTGTCCGCGCCTAGAACGCGCGGGGCACGCCGCAGACCCGATTATTACTTCAATGCAAGGGGTAGTTCATGGATCGCAGAAGCTTTCTTACCACAACCGGGGCGCTGTCGCTCGCCGCCGCGGTCGGCGATTTGCGGGCTGCGGAGCATGATTTCGACCCCACCGAGCAGTCCATAGCCGCGCTGGCGCGCGCGCTGGCCACGGGAGCCGTGACCTCGGAAGCGCTGGCGGCGGCGTATCTTCGGCGCATTGCCCGATTCGATCACCACGGCCCGCAATACCGGTCGGTGCTGGCGGTCAATCCCAACGCGCTCCGCGACGCGCGAGCGCTTGATTCGGAACGCAAATCGGGAAAGGTGCGCGGCCCCCTGCACGGCATTCCACTTATTGTCAAAGACAATATCGAGACGCGCGATCCCATGGCGACCACGGCAGGCTCCTACGCGCTCGCCAAATCCTTTCGCAGCGCCGATGCTCCCTTGGCGGCGCGTTTGCGCGCCGCCGGCGCCATCATCTTGGGCAAGGCCAACTTGAGCGAATGGGCAAATTTTCGCTCGACGCGCTCCTGCAGCGGCTGGAGCGGCGTGGGAGGCCAGGTCCGCAATGCCTACGATCCCGCCCGCAACCCGTCCGGGTCGAGTGCCGGCTCCGGCGTTGCGGCGGCGCTGAGCTTTTGCGCGGCGGCGATCGGCACGGAGACCAACGGTTCCATCCTTTCGCCTGCATCGATCAACGGCCTGGTCGGCCTCAAGCCCACGCTCGGCGTGGTCAGCGGCAAGGGCGTGGTGCCCATTTCACCGCTGCAGGACACGGCGGGCCCGATGTGCCGCACGGTGGCAGATGCCGCCATTCTCGCGGCCGTGATCGCCGAGCGTCCCTTGGGCTTCGGCGCGCATGGCACCGACATCGAGAGCTTTCGACTGCGCGGCACGCGCATCGGCGTCATGCCCGTGCCGCAGGGCGCGCATCCGGACACGACTCGGCTGCTCGCCGATGCGCGGGCCGTGCTCGAGCAAGAGGGCGCGGTGACCGTTGACTTGAAGCCCGCGAAAGCCTTCGACGAGATGGGCGATTCGCAGTTCGACGCGCTGCTCTATGAATTCAAGGACGCCATCAATGCCTATTTGGCGACGCTGGATCCCGCGCAGGTTGATTGCAAGACCCTCGCCGACCTCATCTCCTTCAATCGATCTCACGCAGACGATGAACTGATCGTCTTCGGCCAGGAGCTCTTCGACATGGCGGAGGCAAAGGGACCCTTGAGCGATCCGGCCTATCGAATGGTGCGCGCTGGGTTGACACGCACCGCGGACGTCGAAGGGCTCGCAACCTTGCTCGGTCAGCAGGGCGTGGAAGTGTTATTGAGCACCAGCAACGGGCCTGCCGATCTCATCGATCCGGTCTGGGGTGATCGGCGCGGCGGTGGATTCTCGCAGATCGCGAATGCCGCGGCGATCGCGGGCTATCCCAGCCTCACGGTGCCCGCGGGGCTGGTCAGCGGCCTGCCAGTGGGCATCACCCTGGTGACCCGCCGCAATCAGGACGGGCTGCTGCTGCAGGTCGCCAGGTCCTATGAACGGACGGCCAATGCGCGCGTGCCGCCGCATCCTATGATCTGAGCCGACGCGCTCCTTAAGAGGCCATGGCGCATGGGACGCCTGCGCGCGGGCATCGACGCGTCGCCTCAGCGGCGCAGGTACGCGTCCGTTCCGTTCAGCCAATCCTGCCGCGGCGGGTTGAAGACATCGACGTCGAGGGTCTCTTCCAGTGCCACCGCGCGGTGCTCCAGATTCGACGGGATGACCAGCACTTCTCCGGCGCGCACCGTCACTTCGCGATCGCCCTTGGGTCCCAGCCAAAAATGCAGGGCACCCTCGAGAATGTAAGTGATCTGCTCGTTTTCGTGCGAATGCGTCGGCACCTCGTCGCCCTTCTTGAGGCGCACATGCGCAATCATCATGCGCTCAGAGGTGATCAGCTGGCGGGTGATGCCGCCCTTCATTGGCTCTCTCGGTATTTCGGTCCACCGATAATGCTTCGCGTCCGCCTTTGGGCCGCTCGCTTTTGTGTCGTTCATTTGAGTCGGTTCGAATTTTCCATGGGGTGCCGAGCAGGAGTATCGTCGCATCCGCATCCTGTGTAAATATTGGCCGCAAGAATGCGATGATCTGCGCCCTAACCGACGGCTTCGATCTCCACCAGCAAATCCTCGCGGCAAACATCCGCTTGCAAGTAGGCAATGGACGGCGCCGGATGCAGCAGTTCGGCCAACGCGGCCTCGACGTCAGGCAGATCCGAGGGATGGCGCAGGTAAACCTTGAGCTTCAGGCTGTCCAAAGAATAGCGGCTCGAGCCGACGATGCGGTTGGCTTGATCCAGCAATGCGCCGATGTTGAGGATGGTCTCACGAGTCTGCGCGATCACATCGCCGCAATGGATGGTCTCGTGCCCGACAATGCTGGCGGTTCCTGAAACAAATAGCCTGCTGCAGCCGGCGTCGCCCCACAGGCAGGCGCGCGAAAATATCGGACTATGTCTGCCGAATTTCGGCGGGTAATGATACGCGCTCGTCTGCCGCGGATTCTCGATCATCTTGGGCGGCCGCCGGGCCGCCAAGAAATAAATGGAAATCGGACTCCCGGCCGGCGAGCCCAGCGCGCTGGCCGCGGGCACGCTCCCCATGGTCGCCCGCCCCGATTTTCGAAATGCGGTTTGCCGCGCCGAATTGAAATGCCGATAGCGCTCATCGCCGCCGGTCTGCATATTGATGTTCGGCAAGTAATTCCAGATGCGGATCACGTGCGGGTGTGCGGTTGCATCGAGCAGATCGAAGATTTCCAGATATGCGCCCTCCGTGGCTCGCTGCAGCGCCTCTGCCTCGCTGCGCGCATCGATGGCCTGCTCCGCAATCGACAGAAACCCGAACAGCAGATCATCGGAGTAGCGATAGCGTATCTTGCCGTGCTCCGGACCGTTGGACAGCTGAACTCCGGGACTCGCGACCCGCCATACTTCGCAAAGATCGCCCGCGCGCAGCGAGCGAACCCTGCTCGCGGTCACCGGAATGCGAGCGCGATCGACGCGGGTGCGATCGATGTTCGGCGGCCGGTCGAAACCGATGATGCCAAGTACGCCATGCCACCAAGATGCGGGCTGGGACCCCATTTGATGCGACGATAGATATTCGAGTTGCAGACTGCCCGTGGCGGCCGCGGTGGAAGAAGCCGTGGTGCTCATTTAAGAGGCAGTCTATCCTGCCTCTCTGGACGACGGTAGCCGCTACAGCGGCGTACAATGAATTGCGGCAGCCCTCGACGCAGGTCGGTAACAACCCCCGCGGGACTGAGCATGGGGATGGAAAGAAATCGTGGCCTGATCATCGCCTGCGCGGGCGTCGCGCTGCTGTTGGCGGCGACGCTGACGGCGTACCGCACGCCTGCGCCGCTGGCGACCAGCGCCGCTGCAACCGTGTTTTCCGCCGCGCGGGCCGGTGAGATTCTCAAGGAACTCGTGGGCGACGGCGTACCGCATCCGCTCGGCAGCGCCGCCGACGCCAACGTGCGCGATTTGATCGTAAAGCGATTGCACGCACTGGGCTACGCCACCGAGCTGCAGACCGGGCTGGTGTGCAATGACTTCGGCGCCTGCGCCACGCCGACCAATATCATTGCGACGCTCGGCGATGTGGCCGGCAGGGACGCCGTGATGCTGGCGGCCCATTATGACTCGGTTGCCGCCGGTCCAGGCGCGTCGGACGACGGCGCGGGCGTGGCGAGCTTGCTTGAAATCGCGCGCATCGTGACCGCGCTGCCCGTACGCCGCCATCCCATCGTGCTGCTGGTGACCGATGGCGAGGAAGCCGGTTTGCTCGGCGCCTCGCTCTTTACCCGCGAACATCCTCTCGCGAAGCAAATCAAGGGCGTGGTGAACATGGAAGCGCGCGGCATTGCCGGGCCCAGCCTCATGTTTGAAACGGGAGCGGCAAACGAGTGGCTGATGCGTCTGTACGGCAAGTCGACTCTCGAGCCCGTCACCAACTCGTTGAGCTATGTGGTCTACAAGCTGCTGCCCAACAATACGGATTTCAGCGTTTTCAAGGCGGCCGGGTACCAGGGATTCAATCTAGCCTTCATCGGCGATGTCGCTGCGTATCATACGCCGCTGGACAGCTGGGAGAATTCCTCGCCGACCACGCTACAGCATCAGGGCGCGAATGCCTTGAGCTGCGTGCTCGCGCTCGCCGACGCGCCCGACCTGAATCTACCTGCCGCAGATTCCATGTTCTTCGACGTCTTCGCGCGCTCGGTGATTGTCTGGCGCATCGATTGCGTGATGCCGGCGGCGGTCGCGGCGCTGTTTCTCTTGAGCGTTGCGGCCGTTCTGTTGGTTCGTAAGGGACACATGACCTCGCGGCAAGCGGCGTATGGCTCGCTCGCCGCGCTTGCCAATGTCTTGCTGGGCGGCGCGCTCAGCGTCGGCGTCCTCGCGCTGCTGCGCTTCCTGGGAAGAATACCTCCCTGGCGAGGGCCTTCATGGATCGCGCATCCGCTGGCGATGCATGTTGGATTCGCGGCAATGACATTGCTGATCGCCACCGCGGTCGCCGCATGGTTCGGGCGGCGCGCAGGCTTTTGGGGCTTATGGTTCGGCGGCAGCATGCTGGTCGCGCTCTTGTCGCTCACCGCCGCCGTGATCATTCCCGCCGCCGGTTACGCGTGGCTGCTGGCGGCCGCGGCCGCGGCGCTCGGGTGCGTGCCCAGCCTCATTGCCGTGCTGAAAGATCGAGCGCCGTCGCAGGGCGCGGCTGAATTTGCGGTTCTGTTTCCGGGACTCATCGCGTTCACGGCGCTTCTGCCGATGTTGCTGCTGTTGTATCCGGCGCTCGGTGCGCCCGCCTGGCCGATCGACACCATCGTGCTGTGCTTGACGGCCGGCTTCCTGCTGCCGCTGCTCGCCAACGCCACGCGTCCCGCTCGCCAACGCCTGACTTGGCTCACCGCGGCGACGATCTTCGGTGCGATTTTCGTCACCGTGTTGCTGCCGAGTTACTCGGTGAGCCGGCCGCAACGCGTGAACGTCGAATATTGGATCGATGGCGACAGCGGCCGAGCGCACTGGTGGGTGCACGCCGCATCGCTGCGGCTGCCCGGCGCGATGGGCGAGACGTTGAAGTTCGATCCGGTGCCGCGCGAACGCTTTCCCGGTTACCCGCTACAGGGATTTTTTGCCGAGGCGCCCGCCTTGAAATTGGCCCCGCCGGAGCTGACGCAAATCGACGCCTCGCCCGCGCATGACTCCCCGTCCGCCCATGGCGCCTCGCCCGTCCACCTGGAATTGCTGGTGCGTTCGGTGCGCGGCGCGCCGGTCGCCTTCGTGGTCTTTCCGGCAAGCGCAAATATTCACGGCATCGAGGTCGCAACGCCAGCGGGTCCATTGCGCGTCAAGCTGCATCAACTCCGCAACGGCGGCACGGTGCTGCAGGCTCCGGGCATTCCGGAAGCGGGGTTGCGGTTTGCCATCGATGCGCCCGGCACGCCGATGACGGTGCAAGTTTTCGATGAAAGCTACGAGCTGCCCGCGGCGTTGCCGGACGGCAGGAGGCTGCAGCAGGCCCGGCCGAAGAATGCGACCAGCTCGCAGGATGGCGACGTCACGGTGGTGCAGCGCACCGTGCATCTTGATCCTGCGGCCGGCCGCTAAAACCTCATACCTTCAACCTGCTTTCGGATTGGCGGCATGGAGCGCGGCGAGCCGCTGATTATGGATTTTGTTAACCGCCCCGGTCAGAGCTGCCTGCCGGCACTGCTGCACCCGTTCGTTCACCAAGCGGGTATTGCTCGCCACGGGGCAGACCTCTTCGGCCGCTCGTTTCAGCGTGCGATACAGGGCGCGCGTCCCGGTGTCGGTCGCCAGGGCACCGTTGCTGTAGTGCACGACCCTCGCGGGCACATCCCCCACCCATCCGGCTTGCGCCGAGCCCGCCACGGCGAGGCCGGCCAGCCCGCCCAGCATCAGCATACCAGTAGCTAATCGAGTCATGACTTCTCTCCTTCGGTGGATCAAACGAAAGCACCTCCATCAGACGCCGTGAGCAGGCCATTGGTATGCGGGCGATCGTCGAGTTCGTCCCAAATGGCAACGGATTCGTCCCACCGCGCGCCGCCGGCCCGGCAAAATACGGTGTCGAGCGCATGTGCCGTGCGGTAGGCTGGGCGCATGATCGGACCCGGTTCAGCTCAGTCCTCGCAACGCTTTGCCGGAGGGCTGAGCCAGCTGCAGTTCTTAGGCATCGTCTGCCTGTTCTGGGTGTATGTGACCGTGTCGAACCTACTGTACGGCTACAGCATGAGCGCGGGCATTGCTCGCGTGACCAGCGTGACGGTGTTTGCCGCCTGGGATGCGCGACTTTTTCAGCACCTCCTGCTGCTGCCCATGCTGCTGGTGTCATTTTGGGCGTCGCTCAAAGTTCAGTGGCGTCCGATCCTGATCGCTCTGCCCTTGCAAGTGATACTCGGCGCGGTGTTCTCCGCGATGGCCTACCCGGTGATGATTCTTTCCGAAGTCATCATGGCGACCGATCCGCAGCATGGCACTGCCCTGTCGCACGTGGTCAGCGCCTGGAGCGATCCGTTCTGGGTGACGCTGTGGCTGGCGAGCTTCGTGAGTTTTCTGCCCTCGTACGGTTTTGGATTGGCCTTGGTCACGGGTTTGGCGCTGTACACGCGCTTCCGCGATTCGGAGTTGCGGCTCGCCGCGTTGGAGCGCGAGTGGAGCGCCGCCCGCCTGGCGGCCCTGCGCATGCAGCTCTCGCCGCATACTCTGTTCAATCTACTGCATACGATCCGCGGACACATCGAATGGGATCCCAAGGCGGCGCAGTCCATGGTGGTGCAGCTCGCAGATCTGCTGCGGCGTTTGCTCAATGCGGGCGAACGCGATTTTTCGCGGCTGGCAGATGAATTGCAATTTGCAAAACTCTACCTGGAACTGCAGCAGAGACGCTTCACCGATCGGCTCACCGTGCAGCTGCCAAATCCGGCTGAAATTCCCGCCGTATGGGTGCCGAGCTTGATACTGCAGCCGTTGATCGAGAACGCCGTGGTGCACGGCCTGGCGGGCCATCGCGGCACGGTGCTCGTGAGCGTCATGGTGCGCCTGGTGAACGAAACCATTTTGGTGCGGGTCAGCAACTCGATGTCGCCGGACCGGGCCGTGGGCGCAGACGGCATCGGTCTGAGAAACGTGCGCGAGCGCATGGCCGTGCAATTCGAAGGCCGCGCCGCCCTCATGGCAGGCGCGCACGGCAGCGAATGGATCAGTGAAATTTCCATGCCGGCCATGCGCGAGTCGCCCGCGACGGCGCGGGAGGCGTCCGCCGGCGACAAATTGCATACCGGCACCTTGCTCGGCACATGATGGATGTCATCATCGTGGACGATGAGGCCGCCGGCAGGCGCGCCTTGCGCGAGTTTTGCGAAGCCGAAAATGACTTGCGCGTGGTGGGCGAGTTCGGCGATGGCGCAGCGGCACTCGCCGCCGTTCGACTGCAAAAACCGCAGATTTTGTTTTTGGACATTCAGATGGACCCGCTGAACGGCATCGACCTAGCGCGCGCCCTGGAGCCATCGGAACTGCCGTCGCTGGTCTTCGTCACCGCCTACGACGCCTACGCGCTCGAGGCATTCGAGGTATGCGCGGTGGATTACTTGCTGAAGCCGTTCGACCAGGAGCGCTTTCGAAAGACCCTGGCTCGGGTCCGGCCGCGCCATTTGAATTCCCGCATCGACGAGCGGCAGACCTTGCTGGCGGGGTTGCTGGCGCAACTCGAGCGCGGCGCACGCACCGCCGGCGAGGAAAAGCCGCGTCTGCTGGCGGAGTTCGGCGGCCACCTGCGCGTACTCGATGTCACCCAGGTCGAGATGATCGAGTCGGACCGCAATTACGTCGTCATTCGAGTCGGCAAGGACAGCTTCCACGCGCGCAGCACGCTGCAACAGGCCGAAGTCGCGCTGCGCTCTCAACCCATGCTGCGCATCAGCCGCTCGTGCCTGGTCAATTTGAATTTCGTCAGGGAGGTGAACCGCACGCTGCGCGGCGATTTCATCCTGGTGCTGGCGGGCGGCGCCACCGTCACCAGCAGCGAGGGCTTTCGTGCCAAGGTGAAAGAATACCTGAGTACTTTGCGGATATCGCCGTAGTCGATCTCAAGAGCCGCTCGTGCTCAGAGCAGCTCGTCCGGCGCAAACGGCGAGAGAATGGCGAGCCAAACGCGTTCGGTTCGGCTGGTCTCCGGCTCCGTGTGCCAGACTTTTTGCGAGCCGACATCGCCGCTCACCCATTCGACCCGGCCGTGCCGATCCAATTGCAGTTTGAAGCTGCCGTCGGCGCTGCTGATGTCATCCAACAGACCGGTGACTTCGTGCGCGACCTCGGCGCTGCTGATCACCAGCCCCAGCTCGCTGTTGATCTTGCGCGAGCGCTCATCCATGTTCAAAGAACCGATGAAGACGATTTTCTGGTCGATCACCAGCGCTTTGGCATGCAGGCTGGCATTGGAGCTGCGGAAAGGATGAAAGCGCGCATGCTTTTGTCCCAGTTTCGGCCGCATCTCGCGTAGCTCGACGCCGAGCTTCAGGAGCGCCACCCGGTAGCGCGCGTAGCCGATGTCCACCAGCGGCGAATCGGTCGACGCCAGGGAATTGGTGAGGATGCGCACGTGCACGCCGTTTTCCACGAGTTTGGCGATGAGCGCGACGCCCTGCTTGCCGGGCACGAAATACGGCGAAATGATGCTCAGGTCCTGTTTCGCGGTCGCCATCAGCGCCGTAATGTCGTTGGCGATCGTGAGCTCCTCGTTGGGAGAGGTCTCACTGGTGATTTTGGCCGGCTGATCCGCCAGCACCGTCGCCGGCGCCCAGATAAGGTCCAATTTCTGCGCATCGATCGCCTGCGCCAGCCATCTGTCCTTGTCAGAGGTTTGGGGTTCCACGGGGGGCGCCGATGCGGCCTCGGCATCCACCGACGCGGCCACCGAGGCGATCGGAAAGGCGTACTTGCTGTTCCAGAACTGATCGAACGATGCCGACAACTGCGGCACGATGGCGCCCGCCGCGACCACATCCAAATCCACGAAGTTGCTGCGCGGATCGAGGGTGAAATATTGGTCGCCGATGTTGCGTCCGCCGGTAATGGCGAGCGCATCGTCCGCGACGAACAGCTTGTTGTGCATGCGGTGATTGATGCGCCGGATATTCGTGGCGGACGCGAGTAGGCGGGTCCAGGTCGCGAATCTTCCGGCGGTAAAGGGGTTGAAGACGCGGACCTCGACGTTGACGTGGGTACTCAGGTGCAGGTAGCGCCGATCCTCGCCCGCGGTATTCAAGTCATCGATGAGCACGCGCACCCGCACGCCGCGGTCCGCGGCGAGGCGCACGTGATGCAGCAAGGCGCGGCTGGAGTCGTCCTCGTGAATGATGTAGTACTGGATGTCGAGCGTGCGTTCGGCGTGGTCCGCCAACGCAATGAGGCTGGCCAAGGCCTCTTCTCCCGTGGACAGCAGCCGTATGCCGGAAAGGCTCTTGCCGACATCTTCGGCTGCGACGATGCGCCCCAGTGTCGTGGTCTCCGGTTGTTCAAAGGCCGTCGACGGGCTCTTGTGCACATGCCGCGGCAAACCGGCGCAACCTGCCAGCACCAAAACCGCTGCCAGTGGCACGAGGGTATTGCGCATCGAATCATCATATCAGCCATACTTTGCATTCATGCACACGCCACGGCGCATCCGCAGTTTCGTCTTGAGAGCCGGCCGCACCACGGCGGCGCAGGAGCGTGCGCTCAGCGAACTCTGGCCCGCGTACGGCATCGACCTGAAAGAGACGCCGCTGGATCTTGCGGCCGTATTCGGGCGCGACGCGCCGCGCTGCGTGGAAATAGGCTTCGGGGCCGGAGAAGTGATTGGGGCCCTGGCGGAGAGCAATCCCCACATCGACTACTTGGGGATAGAAGTGCACCGATCCGGTGTCGGCAGGCTGCTGCTCCGGGCGCAGCACGGCGCGCTCGCGAATCTGCGCATCATCCTGAGCGACGCGGTCGATGTGCTGCGCGATCATCTCGCGGACGCTTCGTTCGAGGAGATGCTGGTGTTCTTTCCGGACCCCTGGCACAAGAAGCGCCACCACAAGCGCCGGCTGATCGACGCCTCCTTTGCGAAACTCGCCGCCGACAAGTTGCGCGCCGGCGGAATCCTGCGGCTCGCGACCGATTGGCAGGAGTACGCCGAGCAGATGCTGGCGGTGTGCAACGCGAATCCGGCGCTGCAGTCCCTGAGCCGCGACTTGACCTATGTGCCGAGGCCGGAATTTCGGCCGCCGACGCGCTTCGAGCGGCGCGGCGAACGGCTCGGCCACGGCGTGTGGGATTTGGCTTATGCGAAATGCGTTCGAGAATTCGGCGACCGCGGCAAGCTATAGTCGATCGCACGATAGGCGGTTCTTTAAGGAGCTACGATGAACTTCAAGGCGCTTTACCCCCTCGCGGCGTGCATGGCGATGGCTCATGGTCCCGCGGCGATGGCCGGGGTATTCGGGGATGATTTGGGCAGGTGCCTGGTGAACTCCACGACGAAGGAAAATCGCGCGGATCTGATCCGCTGGCTGTTTGTCGCGGCCGCGCATCATCCCGCCGTGAAGCCGATCGCGGCCGTCTCGCCGGCTCAGCAAGAGGAGTCCGACAAGCAGATGGGCACGCTGTTCATGAAGCTGCTGACGGTGAACTGCAAGACCGAAACGCAAAAGGCGCTGCAAACCGAAGGCACGGTGACGATTCAAACGGCGTTTGAAGTGCTCGGAAAGGTGGCGGGTCAGGAGCTGTTTTCCAGCCCGGAGGTCGCGGGCAATCTGCAGGGGCTCGCCAAGTACATCGATGGCGACAAGCTCAAGGCGCTCGCGGCCGCGCCGACGGCGGCTCAGTAGAGCTGCCCTATTTCGCGAACACTTCTTGAAGCGTGTCTAAAGTGACAGAGAGCGTCTTGGCCGATACGCTTCCCATCTTCCTCGCCAACCGCACTTTGTCCACTGCCCGAATCTGATCCAACAGAATCAACCCCTTCTTGCCGCCATGCGAAAGGGGGATCCGAAACGGCGCGGGCCGGCTCTTCGTAGTCATTGGTGCAACGATGACCGTGCGCAGGTAGTCATGCATCTCCGGCGGCGACACGACAACGCAAGGGCGGGATTTCTTGATCTCGTTTCCAACCGTCGGATTGAGCATGACCAACCAGATGTCACCGCGGCTTACCAACTAAGCCTCGCATCTTCCTGATTGCCAAACTCGCCCATCGCGAGTGCGTCGTCATCATGCTCGGCAATCTTCTGCGACGCCGTCGCCCAGCCCGCGCGAACCGCCTTCGCTGGCCTGCGCAGCACCAGTGCGTCGCGCTCAATGGTCATTTCCGCGTGCCCTTCGAGCCCGATTTGCGCAAGAATTGGTTTCGGGATCACGACTCCCTGTGAGTTGCCGATTTGGCGAATAGCAATTTGGGTGCGCTTCACTGTTATAACAATGTAGCACCACACGGCTTGATTTTCAACACGTGTTGCCCGAAGCGCACACCCCGGGCGTCGCTACGACAGGAAGCTGCCGCGAATGCCGTCGACGATGAATTGCACGGCGAGCGCCGCGAGGATCACTCCCGACAGCCGGCTCATGACGTTGGCGCCGGTGACGCCGAACACCTTCATCAAGCGCGGCGTCGCCAGCATCAACACCCAGCAGACGAGCATCACCAGAAAAACGACGCCGAGGAATGCGGCGAACTGCAGCGGCTTGCCCCATAACTCGCCGGAGGTCAGCAAGATCGTGGCCAGCGCCCCGGGACCGGCGATGAAGGGGAACGCTAGGGGAAACACCGATATGTCGTCGCGTGTTTTGGCTTCTTCCGTTTCGCTGGTGGTCGATTTCGTGCCCGAAGTGCGCGCGAACACCATGTCGAGCGCGATCAAGAAAAGCAGGGTGCCGCCGGCGATGCGGAACGAGCTCAACGAGATTCCCATGAGGTCCAAGAATTTTGCGCCGACCAGGGCGAACAATACGCAGATGATGAGCGCAATCGCCGCGGATTTGCCGGCCATTATTTTTTTGTAGCGGGCGCTCGAGCCCTGAGTCAGGCCGGCGAACAAGGGAATCAAGGAAATCGGCTCGACCACAACGAAGAAAACCACAAAGAACTTGATGAGCTGTTCGAGCATGTAATGTAATGTTGCTGCGCGCAAAAATTACGCATTGCGCGAATGGCTCATTGAGAGTTGAATGGCTAAAGAGAGCATAGCAGACGGAGACGCCGATGAACGTTATCAGGCCGATCGTAGGCGAATGGTATCGGGGTGGTACCAACGAGCTCTTTGAAGTGGTGGCCATCGATGATGCGGACCAGACAATCGAAATCCAATACTTCGACGGCACGGTTGCGGGAATGGATTTTGACTCTTGGAACGAGCATCTGTGGGACGATTTGATCGAGGTCGCCGACGCGCCGGAGGATTGGTCGGGCGCCATCGATGTCGAGACCGAAGACCTGGGCCGCGAGTTCGAGGACAACGCCAGAACGGCTTGGTCCAATCCGCACGACCGGTCGATGCGGCGCTGATGCGGCGGCGCTAAGCCCAGCCACTACACCTTTATCGCTTCGCGTCGGCGACGTCGCGCGCCGCGAGTTCTTGCAAAGGGCGGCGCAATACCACCAGCAGGATGAGCCCCGGCATGGCCGTCAGGCAGGTCACGACGAAAAATTTCGGCCACCCAATCGCGGAAACCAGCGTGCCGGCAATGGCGCCGGTGGTGACCCGTGGAATCGACGCCATGGCGGAGAGCAGCGCGTACTGCGTGGCGCTGAAACTCGGATTGCAAAGCGACATGAGAAATCCCACGAAGGCGGCCTGGCCCATGCCGCCGACGCCGGTGTCCAGTGTGGTGGCGAGCGCCATCAGCCAGAGCTTCTTGCCGGACAATGCCAGTACGGTGTAGAGCAAATTGGTGAGCGCTTGACCGATGCCGAAAACCAGCAAGGAGCGAAACATCCCCCAACGCATGTAGATCCAGCCGCCCAGGGTCACGCCGATGATCGTGGACGCCGTCATGTTGGCCTTGCCGGCGATGCTCAGTTCGTCGAGCGAGAATCCGACGCCCTTGATCATGAAGGCGCTGTACAGGCTCAAGGCGAAGGCATCCCCGGCCTTATAGAGCAGCACCAGCAAGAGAAATCCCCACGCGCCTTTCTGACCGATCAGGTTGCGCAGCGGATGCCATACCGCATCGGCCAAGGTCTTCGGCGGCTGGCCGGGCGTCTGCGGCTCCGGTGCCCAGAGCGTCCCGAGCATCGCGGCCGCCATGATCGCGGCGATGATGAGAAAAGCCAGGTGCCAGCTGGTGTGCGCGGCGATCAATACGAGCACCGTGCTCGCGAGGATCGATGCCGTGCGATAGCCGAAGGCCGCAGCGGCAGCGGCGATACCGCGCTCGCTCGCCGGAATGGTGTCAACGCGGTAGGCGTCGATGACGATGTCCTGCGAGGCGGAGAGAAACACCACGAGCAGCGCGATGGCGGCCAAGAAATACGGGGCCTGGGTCGGCGAACTGAAGCCCATTACGCCGATGGCCACCGCCAGGCAGGCCTGGAAGACCACGATCCAACCGCGACGCCGGCCAAGCAGGGGCGGCAGGTAGCGATCGAGCAAGGGCGCCCACAAGAATTTGAAGATGTAGGGCAGACCGACCAGCGAGTAGAAGCCGATGGCCCGTAAGTTCACGCCCGCAGAGGCCAACCAGGCCTGAAAGGCAAATCCGGATCCGGACAAATTGAAGGGCAGCCCGGAAGCGAAGCTCATCAGCAACACGGCCATGATGCGCTTGTCGCCCAGTGCCTGGCGGAGTGTGGGCTTGGCCGGTTCGGTCAAAGCGAGGCAGTGATCGTGACGATGCGCATCGCTCGGGATAATATCAGTCCCAATGGCCGCGGCGTATCAAAGTGAATTCATCGAGTTGTGCATGCAGCTCGGCGTGCTGCGATTCGGCAGCTTTACGCTGAAATCAGGCCGCGAAAGCCCGTATTTTTTCAATGCGGGTTTATTCAACACCGGCGCCGCGATCGGCGCGGTCGGATGCGCCTACGCGGCCGCCCTGGCGGCCTCCGACCTGAAATTCGACATGCTGTTCGGACCGGCCTACAAAGGCATCCCGCTCGTGACCATCACCGCAGCGGCGCTGGCGGAGCGCCACCAGCGCAACGTGGCCTTTGCCTTCAACCGCAAGGAAACCAAGGATCACGGGGAAGGCGGCCAGATCGTCGGCAGTCCCCTGCAGGGCCGCGTCCTCATCGTCGACGATGTCATTACCGCCGGGACCGCCATCCGGGAATCCATTGACATGATCCGCAGCGCCGGGGCAACGCCCGCCGGCGTGCTGCTGGCGCTCGATCGCCAGGAACGGGCCTCCGGCAGCGAGTTTTCGGCGGTGCAAGAAGTCCGCAACCGGTATCAAGTTCCGGTGGTGGCGGTCATCAATCTGGCTGACCTCATGCAGCACGTTTCCAAACAGGGCCAGGCGGGCGCGCTGTCGAGCATGCGCCGGTACCGCGAGCGGTATGGGCTCGCAGAGTGAGCAATTACCCCTAGAAAACGCCGCCGCCTCGCCTCACAATGGCAGCCGCGTCACAGGAGGAATAGGTTCTTGAAGAATGTCGCTTGGCTCCTCTGTCTCTGCGCACTGACGGCGTCGGGCCTGGCGGGCGCCGCCTCCCCCGGCAGCGCCCCGTCCAATAACGGCCGCGTCCTCTACAAGTGGGTGGACAAGGACGGCGTGACGCACTACGGCGATCACGTTCCGCCGGAGTACGCCATGCGGGAACAACATGTTCTCAATTCGCAGGGGTATGAAATCCAGCATCTCGAAGCCCAGAAGACGGCCGAACAAGCGGCCGCCGATGAGCAAAAGAGGCTCGACGTGGAACAGCGCCAGCTGCGCGACAAGAATTTACTGAACACCTATTCCTCGGTGCAGGAGATTGAACGCTTGCGCGATCAGCGCCTCAGCCTGCTCGCGGACCAGATCAAGGTCACCAACCAGTTTCTCGATACGCTCAATGGCCGCATGAAAAAAATGCGAGCGGACAGCATGCGATTCAAGCCCTACAACAGCGACCCCAAAGCACCCATCATGCCGGACCAGATGGCGGAGGATCTGGTGCGGCTCAGCGCCGATGTGCGCACTCAGGAGCAAAATCTGAAACAGAAACGCAGCGAAGAGGCGTCGATGAGCATTCATTTCGAAAGCGACATCGACCGCTTCAAAGAGCTGAAGCATATGCAATGACGCCAAAGACGCGCGTTCTGCTGGGCGTGACCGGCGGGATCGCCGCCTATAAGAGCCCGGATCTGGTGCGGCGCCTGATCGAACGCGGCGCCGACGTTCAAGTCGTCATGACTCGCGCCGCTCAGCGCTTCGTCTCTCCCATGACTTTTCAAGCCGTGTCGGGCCGCCCGACGCGCTGCGACTTGTGGGACAGCGCCGCGGAGGCGGCCATGGGACATATCGAGCTGGCGCGCTGGGCGCAGATCGTGTTGATTGCGCCGGCGAGCGCGGATTGCATCGCGCGCCTGGCGGCCGGCCGAGCCGACGACCTGCTCTGTACGGTTTGCATGGCGACCGAAGCACCCATCCTGCTGGCGCCCGCGATGAACCGCGTCATGTGGGCCAACAAGGCGACGCAGGCCAATGTGGCCACGCTGGCGGCGCGCGGCATCCGCATCCTGGGACCCGCCTCCGGCAATCAGGCCTGCGGCGAGGTCGGCGCGGGGCGCATGTGGGAGCCTACACAGCTGGCGGAAACGCTGCTCGCCGCGCCGCCCAATGCAGGGCTGCTCGCGGGCATGAATGTTCTGATCACGGCGGGGCCCACGCGCGAGCGCCTCGATCCGGTGCGCTACCTGACCAATCGCAGCTCCGGAAAAATGGGTTTCGCCGTGGCGGAAGCGGCACGCGAAGCCGGCGCGCACGTCACCGTGGTCACCGGGCCTGTGCAATTGCCGACGCCGGCCGGCGTGACGCGCATCAACGTGGAAAGCGCGCGCGACATGTATGCCGCGGTTCATCGGCAGGTCGGCGATGCCGATATCTTTATCGCGGCGGCGGCGGTCGCCGACTTTCAGCCGGTGAGCGTAGCCAAGCAGAAAATCAAGAAGCAAGGCGGCGGTCCGGTGAAGCTGGAGCTGGAACCGGCGCCGGACATCATCAAGTCCGTGGCGGACATGCCGAAGCGCCCGTTTGTCGTCGGCTTCGCCGCCGAGACCAACGATGTCGAAGAAAACGCGCGCATCAAGCTCAAGCGCAAGCGCTTGGACATGATCGCCGCCAACGAAGTCGGCGATGGGATCGCATTTGATTGCGAGGACAACGCGCTGACCGTGATCTGGCCGGGCGGCAAGATGGAAGTCTCGCGCGGACCCAAGATAGACGTGGCGCGCGAACTCATCGCGCTCATCGCCCAGCGGCTGCCGCCGCGCGACGGCAGCCCGCGGCGCGGCGCCAGAAAACGCAGAACCGCCGCCGCGCCGCGCGACAGGGTGCGCGGCCGCCGTCCGCGGCGGATCTAGCATAAACAGGAACTCCGGATGCAAACGATCAAGCTGCGGATCCTCGATCCGCGCGTCGGGCGCGAATTTCCCCTGCCGCAACACGCCACTGCAGGCTCGGCCGGCATGGATCTGCGCGCCTGCGTCGCTGCGCCGCTGATCTTGCAACCGGGCGGCGCGGAACTGATTCCGACGGGCGTATCGATTTACATCGCCGACCCTGCGCTTGCCGCCATGCTGCTGCCGCGTTCGGGCTTGGGGCACAAGAGCGGCATTGTGCTCGGCAATCTTGTCGGCTTGATCGACTCCGACTACCAGGGTCCATTGATGGTATCGATATGGAACCGCGGCACGCAGCCCTTCACCATCCAGCCCGGCGACCGGATCGCGCAGATGGTGATCGTGCCCGTCGTGCAGGTCGCATTCGAAGTGGTGGAGGATTTTTCAGCCACGGCGCGCGGCAGCGGCGGGTTCGGCAGCTCCGGACACGGCTGAGCCGGTTCCGGGACGGCTCGGCCCGCACGTCAATCTCGCTGCTCGCCACCGAAATGCCGCTGGTGGGTTACGGCGCCGGTGAGCATGCTGATGCCATGGCAATTCGGGACTGGCCCGCCGACGAACGACCGCGCGAGAAGCTGCTCGAGAAGGGCGCCGCCGCACTTTCCGACGCCGAGCTGCTGGCGATCCTGCTGCGCACCGGCACGCCCGGGCATTCGGCGCTCGATCTGGCGCGCGATGTTCTCAAGAGCTTTCATTCACTGCGCAAGCTGATCGCCTCGGACCGGCAGAGGTTTTGCATGGAGCCGGGCTTGGGACCCGCTCGATTTGCCGAATTGCAGGCATCGGTTGAGATCGCGAGAAGGCAACTGTCGGAGTCCTTGCGCGCCGGCCCGTCCCTGTCGAGCCCGCGGACCACCCGCGATTATCTCACCGCCCGGCTGCGCGATTTGGAGCACGAGGTGTTTTGCTGTCTGTACCTGGATAAGCGGCATCGGCTGATTCAATTCGAAGAGTTGTTTCGCGGCACCATCGATGGCGCCAGCGTGCATCCGCGCGAGATCGTCAAGCTCGCCCTGCAGCGCAACTCGGCCGCCGTCATCATCGCGCACAACCACCCCAGCGGCGTCGCCGAGCCCTCGCAGGCGGATGAGTTCATCACGCAGCGGGTCAAGGAGGCACTGGCTCTGGTGGACATCCGCCTGCTCGATCACATCATCGTGGGCGACGGCGCGTGCGTGTCGATGGCGGAGCGTGGTCTTGTTTAGTGTGTGGCGTCCGCGCCTTCGCGGCCAAAGGCGCCTAGCGTTGTGTCGCCAATGGCGCTGCCCACAACCAGGGCAGCGGGAACAGTTGTCCTTGAATATTGAGCCGATCACGGTTGCCGCGAGCAGGAGTGAGCCCACGCCTTCTGCGGCGATCCGCCGAAGCACGACCTCAAGCGTCCTTGGTCGACGGCTGTCCGATGGCGCGCAGTTTTTCGCGCAGCGTTGTCGGGTCCAGGGATGCAATCGGCAGTGCCGCGAAGAGATTGATCCGTGTCTCGAGTTCTTCGAGCGCCTGGCGGAACGCAAAGGCCTTGTCCGCATCCGAGCCTTGGACCGCCGCCGGATCAGCGATTCCCCAGTGTGCCGTCTGCGGTTTTCCAGGCCATATCGGACACACCTCGCCGGCGGCGTTGTCGCAGACTGTGAAGACAAAGTCGAGCGGCGGAGCTCCCGGCACCGCGAACTCGTCCCAGCTCTTGCTCCGGAATCCCTCGGACGGCAGCTTCGAGCGTTTAAGCAGATCGATCGCCAGCGGATGCACCTGACCTTTCGGGAAGCTTCCGGCGCTAAAGGCCTGGAACCTGCCTTTACCTAGAGTGTTCAAGAGCGATTCGGCCAAGATGCTGCGCGCCGAGTTGCCGGTGCATAAAAAAAGGACGTTGTAAGTCCGCGCCGCGTTCATTTTGCGCAGCAAGACGCAGCTTGGGAGCGCTGAGCGGGGACGCCATATCCGGCGGCCGGTGGTCCTTGCGCTTCGAGCAGCGCCACAACGCTCATAATCATACGGTATTACGATTATTATCGTAATGTCAAAGGCAAAGCGTTGGTATCGGTTTGCGTCCATTCGCCGCGCCGGTTAAGCTTTGCCCGTGAAGCGCGAGCTCATAGCCTTGGTCTTGGTGCTTGCCGTCGGCCTGCAGGGCTCGAGCGCCGCATTCGCCGTAACGTCCCCGCTGCTGTCGACAGCTTGCCACAGCACGGCCGCGGCCCACTCCGATGCGTTGCAGGATTCGTGCTGCCCCGCGGGCCAAAGAGCAATGAGCTGCTGCCTCGATCTTTGCCCATCGTCGGTCGGCGCCACCGTGTCGTCGGCACCCCTCGCATGGTTTGCGTCCCCCGCCCAGGTGCTGACAGCCAGACCTTCGATTTTCTCCTCTCGCGGCGACTCGCCGCTCATCCGCCCGCCCATTCTCTAAGACTCCGATTCCTCGTCGTAAACGACGGTGATTCCAGCGGCTCTTCAGCCGCCGGCGATGGCGCGCGCCGGCAGGGCGCTCCGTCGATTCCAAAATCTGAAGTCATGGAGAACATTGATGGTTCGCCTTTTTATCGGGCTGTGCGTCGTCGCGGCGGCCGCCGCGCCGGCCGCGGCCAAGCCCATCGCGTTTGCGGACGGCACCACGGTGATGGCGGAGTACGGCGCCGGCACCATGCAGGAGCTGCAGGTCTTTTATGCACCACGGTTCGATTATTCCGTCGGTGGAGGTCATGTGGATTTCACCAGCGACGTGGACGGCCACCGGGAGCACATTCACTACGCTCGCTTGAACTGGCTCGCGCATCGATGGAACCTCGATGATGCACAGGCCAATATCTTCGTATGGGGCGGCGCCGGCTCAGCCACCGGTAACCGCTTCGCCGGCAGCCTGCTCACCGGCAACGCCGGTGCGCAGGCCGACTACGAGACTCGACGCATCTATGCGTCGATGAAGTCGGATCTTCAGCGCAGCTCCGAGTTCTCCAATCGCGTCGATACGCTGCAGCTCGGCGTTGCTCCCTACAAACATGATTACGGAGGACTCGCGACCTGGTTCGTTTTTCAGGCTCGCCATTACACCGCAGATCTACATTCCGGCATCGAGACCGCCGCGTTGCTGCGGCTCTTCATGGGCGGCGCTTGGGTCGAAGCCGGTGTGACCAACGCCGGCAAGCTCCAGGCCATGACCATGTTCAATTTCTAGGAGATTTATATGAAGCGATTTCAACTCTTCGCGGCGCTGACTCTCTTCGCCGCCGCCGCCGGCAGCAGCGCGGCGACGATCGAAATGACCGTCAACGGCTTGGTGTGCGCCTTTTGCGCACAGGGCATTGAGAAAAAACTCAAGAAGTTCCCCGCGACCGCGGAGGTCGTGGTGAGTCTCGAGCATCGGCTCGTCGCCGTCTCCCTCAAGGACGGCCAGGATATTCCGGACACGGATCTGCGCAGGGCGCTAACGGAGGCAGGCTACACCTTGAAGGCCATCTCTCGCTCCGACACACCCATCGCCGACGTCCGCGAGCGGCTCAAGCGGGCGCAGCCGTGAGCGAACCTAGGTTTGCCCGCAACGCCGGGCTCGCGGTCGGCGCACTGCTCGCGAGTTCCGCCACGCTTGTCTGTTGTGTGCTGCCGGCGGCGCTGGTCGCCATCGGCGCCGGGGCCGCGCTGGCGGGACTCGTCACCGCCGTTCCGCAACTCATCTGGCTTAGCGAGCACAAACCGCTGGTGTTCGGTCTTGCCGCAGCATTGCTCGCGATCAGCGGCGCGGCGCTGGTCGCCGGAAGGCGCGCGCCGTGCCCGGCGGACCCGGAACTTGCGCGCTCCTGTCAGCGGCTGCGCCGAATCAGCGCCGTCATTTATGCAACCGCCTTGCTGAGCTTCGGGGTCGGCGCAACATTCGCATTTCTGTTGCCGGCATTTTCCTCGTGAGGATTGCCGCCTTCAGCCTCGCGCGCAGTCACTTCTTCGTGAAATCGTAGGTTTTCACGTATGCCCGGTACCAATCCTGCGTCTGTTTGTCCGCGGGCAGATGCTCGGCCAGGAACTTAAACTGGGCCAGCATCTTTTCGGCGCGCGAGCTATTCAGATACAGATCGAGCAGACGCCAGCGGTACGCCAACTCCTCCGGCGCCAGCGCGGAAGCCTTCTCGTAGAGTTCGATCGCGCGCGTCTGCCAGTTCATCTCGAACAGATAGAGATCCGCCAGCTCGGCATAGCCGGCTGGAACCGCGGGGGCCGCCAGGATCTTCTGTTCCCCGGATCGGACCGAGTCGCCGAGAGAAAACGGATACGCGGGCAGGGTCGGCGTGCGCACATGAGATCCGTACAGGGTGCCTTCCATGTTGGGCACGCGCTCCGCACGCAGCGCGGCAAGCAAGGGATTGTCGGCGTATTTGACGAAGAAATTGACGTTGTCTTCGAAGCGATGGAAATAAGTCCATGCCTTGGCTTCGTCCACATACCAGAGATTATCCGCACCTCGGCGCAGCAGGATGGGCAGATTGGATTTCCCGGGTCCCGGCACGGCCAGAGCCAGACCGCCCGCATACAGCATTCGATGCGCGCCGGCGCTTTCGAAGGATTCGTGGATCCTCAGCTGCTGCTCCTCATTGCGCGGCACGATCACGCGAAAAATCCGGCTGCCCTCGGTCAGCAGCGGCAAGCGCGGATCGCCGATGCCTGAGGCCAGCGACCCGAGGTAGCGTCGCAGCGACTCTTCGGCATCCGGCGACGGCGCAAACTTGAGCAAGTCCGCATCCGGCATCTTGCGGATGGCGCCCTGATAGTCCGCCAGGGTGCGGCGGTAGCCTCGAGCGAGGGCGCCCGCGCCGCCCGACAGAAACTCAGCGCTCAGCCAGCGCGGCGCGACACCGCCGCCCGGATCCTTGGTTCCCATGCCGCGCAGATTCGTCGTGATGATGAGTTCAGAGATGAAGTCCTGGGGAATTTCGGAGAGCATGTACGTCTTCGCCGCCTCTTCCAGCCGATGGCAGTACGCGTCCGGAATTTCGCCTTCGAGAGCGTAGGAGACCTCGATCTTGAGAAGATTCTCTTTGGCGGAATACAGATACAAAATACCGCGGCCATCGCGGCGCGCGCCGATGCGCATCCTTTGAAAAATATCGGCCGCGGCCTGCTCCGGGCTCTGGGACGGAGGCAAGGCCTGCATCAGCACCAGCGCATTTTCGATCCCCGATTTTTCCTCCGCGAGCTTCAGGCTCATGCGGAAGGCGAGATCGAAATCGTGCTGATCGGTCTCGTTGATCATCACGTATTGCGGGCGCTTGGTTGCCTGGGCGCGATACCCCAAGAATGCAGCGCCCAGCGCAATGAGGATCGCGCCGCAGGCCAGGACGAGGGATCTGGTCACGTCAGAAGCTGCCGAACACGGCCGTTTTTTTGCGATCCGCGGAGTAGTTGACCAGGAACGGCTCGGTCGATACGGGGTTCAACCCGAGGATCGAACGGTCGGCGCCCTTGTTTTTGAGCACCACCACCGGTGTCTCCTGGCCGCCGAACAGGCGGAAGATGCCTGCCGCTTCATTGTGCGTGTCATTCAGCACGACGAAGGGATATTCGCTTTCAGCCGCAGAGTACAGCCCCAGCTCCAATCGGTTCCGGCCGTTCGAGTCGTAGAAGAACAGGCCCGGTCCGCCGTCAGGCGACAGGGCCAATTCGGCGCGCGTCCGGCCGGTCGCATCCACCATGCGAATTCTGCTCGCGGAAATCACCTCTTGCGCGGGGGCCGCCGCTGCCGGCGATATCAAGGGAAGGCCGAAGTGAGCGAGCGCGAGCGCCCCCATCATGCCGCCGAGAAATCCCGACATCAGGCCCGCAACGTAAGTCTTGCTCATGTTCCCTACTCCTCCTCTGGATGATTTCAGTCTGGATCGAAATTCGCCTCCTTGAGAGGCACGAGATGCGTGTTGTTCCAAAATTTATGACCCAGATACAAAGCCACGACGGTCGGAATCAGCAGGTAGTCGGTGACGAAGTCGAACCAGGAAAAAACCGGGGTTTGGAACACCGCCACGTTGGCGCCGAACAGGACGATGAGGAACAGCACCAGCGCCAGCCACGGACCGTACGGGTAGAACTTGGATTTGAACTTGAGATCATCCAGGCTGCGGCCTTGCGCGACCCAAGCCTTGCGAAATCGCAAATGGCACACCGCGATCCCCAGCCAGATGATGAAGCCGCTCAAGCTCGAGGCGTTGTAGAGCAGTTGATAAATCTTCTTGTCGCCCACCACGGTGGAGAAAAATGCCAGGGCACTCACCGAGCCTGTCGCCAGCAACGCCGGCACCGGTACACCCCGTGCATTCAGCATGCCGAATATTTTCGGCGCTTTGCGGCCATGCGCCATCGCATGCAGCATGCGGGATGCCACGTACATGGATGAATTTCCGCAGGACAACACCGAGGAAAGAATGACGGCATTCATGAGATTGGCCGCGTAATAGCCCACCGTCGGCAACTGCTGCAAGACCATGGTGAACGGAGAATAGGCCGTGTGGCTTTCGTCTGCATTGAGCAAATTCGGATCCGTATAGGGAATCAAGGTGCCCGCGACGAAAATGGCGCCGATATAAAAGAGCAGGATTCGCCAGAATACCGTGCGAATTGCCTTCGGCACGTTGTTGGCGGGATCCGCCGTTTCTGCCGCGGCAAGGCCGACACTCTCGGTGCCCTGGAAGGAAAACCCCGCGACCAGGAACACCGTGAGCATGGCGGTAAAGCCGCCCACAAAGGGCGCATGCGTGCCGGCCTTGGAGTCGCCCAAGGTCCAGTTATGAAAACCGCCGCTGTGGTTGACGATCATGCCGGCGATCATCAGGAAGCCCACCGCCACGAAGATGATCACCGTGACCACCTTGATGCCCGCGAACCAATATTCGGCCTCCGCATAGGCCTTCACCGACAAGAGATTCAACGCCAGCAGCACCACGAAGAATCCCGTGGCCCAGTACGCTGAATTCGAGTGCGGAAACCAAAACTGGACGATGAGAGCGCCGGCCACGAGTTCGGCCGCCAAGGTGATGGCCCAGCTGAACCAATAGTTCCAGCCGACCGCGAAGGCCAGCGACGGATCGACGAAGCGTTCCGCGTAGGCCTCGAATGAGCCGGGAATCGGCAATTGCGTGGCCATCTCGCCCAAGGACTGCATCATGCAATAAACGGCGAAACCCATGGTGGCATAGGCCAGCAGCGCCCCGCCGGGGCCGGCTTGAGCGATGGCGGCGCCGCTGGCAAAGAACAAGCCGGTGCCGATCGCGCCGCCGATGGCAATCATGCTCAGTTGCCGATTGCCGATACCACGCTTAAGTTCGCGCCCTTCACCCAGGCTCATGCAGAGGTTTTCCTTGTTGGGCGCAAAGTGTGCGTCATGGCGCGCATTTTGGCTCGACTATCTCGCGGCCGAGGTTCTTGGCCCGGCGGCAGCGCGCCGCCTGGTTAGGGCATTGCGCACACTTGCCGTATGATTCGTTCATGTCCTCCACGGCCCCCGACACCGCGATCGACGAAAACGCCCGCTACAAGCGGGTGATCCGCACTGCCGAGGAATTGTTCAAAAAAGTCGGGTTTCGCGCAGTCACCATGGAATTGGTCGCCCGTGAAGCCAATGTGGCCAAGGCAACCCTGTACAGCTACTTCAAGAACAAGGATGAGCTTTACCTGGCAGTTTCCGCGCGCATGGCGCGCATTCTGCGCGGCTCGGTCGAGCAGGCATTGATGAAGCCGGACACGGCATTGGATGAACGGCTGGCCGACGCCGTGGTCGCCAGGCACCGCCCCGTGTTCACACTCGTGCGCGCTTCTCCGCACGCCGCGGAATTGTTTTCCTATACCCACAGCATGGCCGGCGATATCTTTGCCAATCTGGACGTCGAGATGCTGGACATGTTTCGCGCCGCCATGGCCGATGATCCGGAGCTTGGGCGCCATGCCGAGCGGCTCGCCCGCGCGCTGTATTTTGGGAGCGCGTCGCTCGCCAAACTCAGCGCGACCACCGCCCAAATGGAACAGGAAGTCAGCGCCTTTGCCCGCGCCTATATAACCGGAGCGCGTGTTCTCGCCAAGTCGGCCTAGCTGTCCGGCGAACGTCACAGCATGTCGGCAGGCGGATAAAAACCCGCACGGAGGCGACTTATGTTCATTGACAAATCATACGAAAAGGGTATTATTCGTTCATATCGTATGGTTATCACGGGAGGTACCCATGAACCTCGCCCGCATCGCCTTGTTTGCGGCAGTGTGCTTTGCCGACGGTCTCCTGCTTCTTCGGGCCGCCCCTGCCATGCCGCCGAAATCATCACCAAGGCGCCGGCCCGGCCTCGCGCTGAGAACATGGGTCACCCAGGTGACGGCCATGTGTGGGCGCTGGGTCATCGGGGAACGGTGACGCCATGGGCGCTGCCAAGATCGATACGCCGAAGAAGCGCTTGGAATACATCTTCGGCGAAACCTCCAAAGGCAATGGCCAACCCTTTCTCGATGCCTTGGCCGCCGATGCCGAGTGGACCGTCATCGGCAGCACCGGTTGGTCCAAAACCTATCGCGGCAAGCCGCAGATCTTGAGCGATCTGATCGCGCCCCTGCGGCGCGCGTTGGCCCCTCCTCGCAAGAGCCACGCATTCTTCATGATTGCCGAGGGCAACATGGTCGCGGTCCAAGGGCAGGGCGAGAACGTGACCCGCGATGGGCGCAGATACGACAATACCTATTGTTGGATTTTTGCCTTTCGAGATGGCCAGATCCGTGCCGTGACGGAATACGCCGATACGGAATTGATGAGGTCGGTGCTGGGGGAGCCTCCCAAACACCTGGCTGCTGGGGCACCGAGCATTGCAGGCGCGGCTTAGCTAATAGCGACTGGCGCGCGCGGTCCTAACGCCAAGCTGCAACCAGCCGCTCAGGACTGTCGACTCGCCGAGCTATCCAAGCCGCTTAGTCTGTGCGAGCAATCCCTTGAAGATGGGCTCACTCACTGCGGCCGGAAAGCCTGCCGGCAACCGTGCCGACACGGCTTCGAGCACGTGGGGTGTTTGGACGATTATCTGTTGAATGACAGGTTCAAAGTCCTCGCCCATGCCGTTGGCTTTGGCCACCACGTTCCAGTGGCGGCGCTGAATGTGTGCCATTCGGTAGTGCGCATTCTTGGCACCCACCGCCATGGCAAGCTTCAATTTTTGCCATTGGAACATTTTTTGAGCATCGCCGATGACCGGCCACGCTGACATGATGTCGTACAGTGGTGTCAGTCTGTATCGGCCCTCCGGCTCGATGAAAATGCTGAAGTTCTTGGCATGCCCATCGGGAGCCGCCAGTAACCAGAAAAGCAGCTGTGCGGCCAAAAACCTTTGGCGATCGGTCTCTGGAACATCACTTCCGCGAAGCACGCCGAGTATCGCAGACATCCCGGGGCCACCGCGCTCCTCATACTTCTCCTCGCTAGGAATGCCGGACACCTGGCAGAAATCCTCCTGCGGCAGGCGGGCCCACCAAGTGTTATCCATCATCCGCCTATCGAAGCGCTCCACGACCAGAACTTTGTGGCGTCCAAAGAAGGCAATCTGGCAGGCGGCAGTCGGCTGACCGAACTCACGAGCAATCTCGGCGCATAGCCATTCGTTCTCGACCGAAGTCGAGAAATCCGCGCGCATTCCGCCAACCTCGCCGAGTGGAAGTTTGAAGATGTGAGTGGTCGGGGTTGGCCCCAATGGCTTGCACCATTGGTTCTGATGCCATAGCAATGCCGTTTTCTCCTGCGCGCCGGCGATCGAGATGCGCAAATCCTCGTCTTCGGGCATCCCGGGAGCCGGTTCGGTGATGGTCTGGTCGAGAAGCCGCTCCACCTGTGCGTTGGTCTGCGGCTCAGCGTCTATGCGATGAATATCCGGCGGCTGTGTATCCACCGGAAGCAGCTGGATGGCCCCCACGCAGTCGCGGCCGATTTGCTCCAACAGGTCGATGGCGCGAATTCCGGTGCCGAACTTATGGGAGAGTCGCCTGCGGATATCCACGCTATCGGGCAACAGGTTGTCGAAAAACGCCTCGACTTTCGGTCCCGTCAGCGGATCGGTGCCTTGCTCAAGGGGCAGTGACAATGACAGCGGGCGGCGCAGCGGATTGCCGAACCAACTCTCGTCATAGCGAAAGCTATGGCCACCGGACGATGAGAAGGACCATTCGCCTACGTGCTCGCCATTCATCCAAACCGCGAGCGCTCTACGATTCGAGGGGCGGCCGGCCATCACCAGCTCTGCGGCGGGTTGGACTCAAGCGCACGCGGCTTGATAACCAGTTCCATCCCCAAAGCCATCAGGATGGTAAGCAGCTGATCCGTCGTCACACGTTCCGGGTGGTTTTCGATTGCCGAGATCCGCTCTTGGGATAGCCCGACCTTGCTGCCGAACTTCGACTGACTTAAGCCTTGGGCACGGCGCAAGCTGCGCAGCGCTGCCTTGAGCTGGGTCGAAGTCTTGACATGGAAGTCCCTCATGAACATTCTCCATTTAGAATAATCACATTATATTCTTATTAACGAATATATCAATAATATTCGAATTCGAGAATATTTCTGACCCCTTTGCCGATAGAAATATCAACGGCATGGACAACTTTGCACGGCACACAACTCATTGAATATGGCGCATTGCTTATCCCAAGCCTTGCCGCAGAGTACCTACCCTGGTATAAAGCGCGGCTCTCCTAAAGCTTCTATTTCAAAGGTTTAGCCATGTCGCGAGTATGCCAAGTCACGGGCAAAGGCCCCAGAACCGGTAACACGGTTTCGCATGCGAACAATCGCAAGCGCCGCCGCTTTCTGCCCAATTTGCACAGCCACCGATTCTGGCTCGAATCCGAGAAGCGTTTCGTCAGCCTACGCGTGAGCACCCGCGGTTTGCGGACCATCGAGAAGCGCGGCGTGGACGTCGTGGTCGCGGACTTGCGATCCAAAGGCATCAAGGTTTAAGGGGCTGCTCATGCGCGACAAGATCAAATTGGTTTCTTCCGCCGGCACCGGTCACTACTACACGACGACCAAGAACAAGCGCCTGCACCCGGACAAGCTCGAGACGAAGAAATTCGATCCCGTGGTGCGCAAGCACGTCGCCTACAAAGAATCGAAGATCAAATAGTTCGGCCCACCGCTGCCCGAGCTTCCTGAAGTAGAAACCACGAGACGGGGCATCGCACCCGCGCTTGTTAGGTCTAGCGTCATCCGCATGATCGTCCGCGATCGCCGCCTGCGCTGGCCGATCGCCCCAAGACTCGAAGCGGCAGTTCGCGGCCGGCGCATCGTTGCCGTCGAGCGGCGCGCGAAATACCTGCTCATCCGACTCGAAACCGGTTCGCTCATTGTGCATCTGGGGATGTCCGGGAGCCTGCGCCTCATCGGCGCCACGACGCCGCCCAAGCCGCATGATCATTGGGATCTGGTCCTGGACAGCGGCCGGGCCTTGAGGTTTCACGATCCGCGCCGTTTCGGCAGTCTGCATTGGACGCAGGATGATCCGGCGCTGCACCCGCTTCTCAAAAAATTAGCGCCGGAACCCTTGAGCGGCGCGTTCAACGGCGAGTACCTGTACCGCGTCACGCGCAACCGGGCGGTGGCGATCAAGCAGCTCATCATGAATTCGCAGCTGGTCGTGGGCGTCGGAAACATCTATGCCAGCGAGGCCTTGTTCCGCGCGGCGATCGCGCCGCGGCGTGCCGCGGGCCGGCTGACGAAGCAGCAGGCGCAAAACTTGTCCCGCGCCATCAAGGCGGTTCTCGCGGCAGCCATCAAAATCGGCGGCACGACATTGCGCGATTATGTCAACGCCGAGGGCGAGGCCGGCTATTTCCGGCAGAAATTATGCGTCTACGAACGCGCAGGACAGCGCTGCCGCGTGTGCCGATCGATCATCAAGCAATTCACGCAGGGCCAGCGCTCCACGTACTGGTGCGCCACCTGCCAGCGCTGAGCGCCGGTCAACCGACCTCTCGCTAGTAAACCAGCCGCTCTCCCTTAATAAACCAGTCCCTCGCCCTCGCCGCGCGGATCGGACGCCGCCTCGACCTTGCCGGTGGCAAAATCCCAGGTGATGACCTGCATGTTGCCCCACTGCCGGTTCGAGAGCCGCAGCTTGTGGCCCATGGCCGTCAGTTTTTCAATTTCGCCGTCGGTGAGCGCGCCCTGCTCATAGGCGAGGTCGTCGGGCAAGTATTGATGGTGGTAGTGCGGATACTTGACGATATCCGCCGCGTTCATGCCGTCCACATAGTTCAGAGTCCCGAGCAGCACCTGGCTGATGATGGTACTTCCGCCCGGCGAGCCGATGACCATCAGGCCGTTGCGCGTCTCGACGAACGTGGGGGACATGCTCGACAAGCTGCGCTTGTTGGGTGCGATCGAGTTGGCCGTGTTCCCGAGCAGTCCGAAGACGTTGGGCCGGCCGGGCTTGGTGGAGAAATCGTCCATTTCGTTGTTGAGCAGCACGCCGGTTCCCGCCGGCATGTAGCCGTTGCCGAAGAACAGATTCACCGTGATGGTGACGGCCGCGCGGTTGCCGGCGGCGTCGAGCACGGAGAAATGCGTCGTGTTCATGCCCTTGGGCTCCGACTCGATGCCCGGCAACAGGCCGGAGGGCATGGCCTTGTCGGCGCGAATGCTGCTGCGCTGGCCGGCCGCGTAGTCGACACTCATCAATTGCTGCAGCGGCATCTTGATGAAATCCGGATCACCCAGAAAAATCGCGCGGTCGCGATAGGCGCGGCGCATGGCCTCGACGATGAGATGCTTGCGCGTGGCGGAGTCCACGTCATGAAAATCGAAACCGGCCAGGATATTGAGCGAATCGAGCACGGCGATGCCGCCCGACGAGGGCGGCGGCGCCGTGACGATGCGCGCGCCGTGATATTCGCCGATGAGCGGTTTGCGTTCGACGACGCGGTAATTCTTCAGATCCTCGAGCGTCCAGATGCCGCCGCCCGCGCGCACGCCGGCGACGAGATTCCGGGCCACGCGGCCTTCATAAAATCCGCTCGCGCCTTGCGCTGCGATGGCCTCGAGGGTGTCGGCCAATTCCGGCTGCTTGATGACGGCGCCGACCTCGGGCACGTTGCCGTCGGCCGTCAAAAACGCCTTCGCGGCGTCCGGGGAGCGCGCCAAAATATCGCGTTTCGCCCTGATGCCGTATTGCAGCCGCGCATACAGCGAAAATCCTTCGCGAGCCAGGCGGATCGCCGGCTGCAGGCTTTGCTTGAGCGGCAACTTGCCGTATTTGCGCGCCAGATACTCGAATGCCGCAGGCTCGCCCGGAATCGCCGCGGAGATCGGACCATTGGTCGAGGCGTTCGGTATGTCGTTGCCCGCCTTGTCCAAGTACATGTCGCGCGATGCGGCGCCGGGCGCCTTCTCGCGCGCATCGATCATGGTTTCGAAGCCGTCGGCCTGCCGATGCAGGAGAAAAAACCCGCCGCCGCCCAGCCCTGAACTGCTCGGCTCCACCACCGCGAGCGCGGCGGCCACCGCCACCGCGGCATCGAAGGCATTGCCTCCCTGGCTCAAGATCTCCTGCCCCGCCTGGCTCGCGAGCGGATAGGCGCTGGCGACGGCGCCCTTGTGCGCGACGGGCGCGCGGGCCGCGCGGACCGCATCAGCGGATTGCGCGCCATCCGCTGCGGCGGCCGTCGCGGCGCTGAGGATCATGGCGACCGCGAGACCCGACCACAAAATCGCCGTGACCCGGCGCGCGCGCGCTGTCGCCGGAGCGATCAAAGCTTGCGATGCCGCTTCAGTTCGATCTCCACAATGGGATGCACGAACTCGGAGACATTGCCTCCCAGCACGGCGATTTCCCGCACCAACGTCGATGATATGAATGTGTATTGCTCTTGCGGTGTCATGAATACCGATTCGATTTCAGGAGTCAGGTGCCGGCTCATATTGGCCAATTGAAATTCAAATTCGAAGTCCGACACGGCGCGCAAGCCCCGCACGATGACCGATAGGCCGTTTTGCCGCGCGAAATCCGTCGTCAGGCCCACATAGCCCCTCACTTCCACATTGTGCACATCGGCGAGGACGCGACGCGCCATGTCGACCCGCTGTTCGAGCGTGAACATCGGCGCCTTGTTGGGATTGGCCGCAATGGCCACCACCACGCGATCGAAGATCGACGCCGCACGCTTGACCAGGTCGGTATGGCCGTTGGTAATCGGATCGAAAGTCCCGGGGTAGACGGCATTTCTTTTATGCATTGCTATTTCCGTCCGTTGACGCGCGCCAGATGATACCCCACCTCACCCGCGGACTTCGATTTGAGCAATCCCCAGTGGGCAGGCAGCGCCGGGACGCCTGCAAGGCGCTCATTCTCCAGGTAAACCAGGCTGCCGACCTTGACCCAGTCGCCGGTATCGAGCAGCGGAATGTACTCGGCCAGGGCATTCGTACCGAACGGAGGGTCGAGAAACACCACGTCGAAAGGCTCGCCGGTCGTTCGCAAGAAACGGGCGGCGCCCATTTCCAGGGTGCGGCCCTTCGCTGCGCCGCCAAAACGCAGCAATTGCTCCTGCAGCGCGCGCGCGGCCGCCGGGAACTGCTCGACGAACACCGCCTCCCGGGCGCCCCGCGACAGGGCCTCCAACCCTAACGCGCCCGAGCCCGCGAATAGATCCAGCACCCGGGCGCCGGCAATGGAGTGCTGCAGCCAATTGAACACCGTCTCGCGGACTCGATCCGGGGTGGGCCGCAGCGCCGGCATATCGGGAAAATGCACCCGCCGACCGCGCCACGCGCCGGCGATGATGCGCACCGAATTGCGGCCGGCCGGCGCCGGTAAATCCGTCTTGGAAGTAGCCACTACCAGTATCATACCGTTCCATGACGAACGAAGCTGAACGCCCAAGCGCGCGCGGATTCTTCAAGCGCCTGCGCGCCAAGTTGAATCAGGGGTGGCTGACGGGCGATATTGCGGAGCTGCTGCCGGGGCGCAAGATCGACGCCGAGATTCTGGATGATCTCGAGACGCGCCTGATCACGGCCGATGTGGGCGTCGAGGCCGCCTCGATAATTCTCGAGGAGCTGCGCAAGCGCGTCGCCCGCAAAGGACTCCATGATGTCGAGGCGCTGCTCCAGGCGCTGAATGAGAGTATGTCGCAGATTTTGGCGCCCGTGGAGCAGACGCTCGTCATCGATCCGGCCGCCAAGCCCTTCGTGATCCTGGTGGTGGGGATCAATGGCGCGGGCAAGACCACCACCATCGGCAAACTGAGCGCGCGGCTCCTCGCCGAAGGCAAAACCGTGATGCTCGCGGCCGGGGATACCTTTCGCGCGGCCGCACGCGAGCAACTGGAAGCCTGGGGCGCGCGCAACAAGGTGCCCGTCGTGGCTCAACAATCGGGCTCCGAGCCCGCCGCCGTGATCTTCGATGCCATGAACGCGGCGCGCGCGCGGCAGATCGATGTCCTCATTGCCGATACCGCGGGGCGATTGCATACGCAGACCCACCTCATGGACGAGCTCAAGAAGGTGAAGCGCGTGCTCGCCCGGCTGGATCCGAGCGCGCCGCACGAGGTGCTGTTGGTCCTCGACGGCACCATCGGCCAGAATGCCGTGGCGCAGGCAGAGGAATTCAACAAGGGGCTGGGCGTCACCGGGCTGGTCATCACCAAATTGGACGGCACCGCCAAGGGCGGCGTGGTTCTGGCCATCGCGCAGCGCCTCAAGATTCCGATCCGCTTCATCGGCGTCGGCGAGCAGTCCGAGGACTTCGGCGTGTTTCGCGCCGCGGAATTCGTCGCGGCGCTGTTGAAATCGGCACCGCGCGACGCGGCCGCATGATTCGCTTCGACCAGGTCTTCAAACGCTATCCCAACGGCCGCGAGGCCCTGTCCGGCGTGTCATTCCATGTCGAGAGCGGCGCGCTGACATTTTTGACGGGACATTCGGGAGCGGGCAAAAGCAGCATCCTGAAGTTGATCGCGCTGATCGAGCGCCCCACCCGCGGTCAGGTCATCGTCAACAATCAGAACACCTCAGGAGTGAAGGCGCGCCGCATTGCGCATTTTCGCCGCCAGATCGGCGTGGTCTTTCAGGATCATAAATTACTGCATGACCGGCCGATTGCCGACAATGTCGCGCTGCCTCTCGTCATCGCGGGCGTTCCAAAGCGTGAGATCGACAAGCGCGTTCGGGCGGCACTGGATCAGGTCGGCTTGCTCGGCATGGAAAAGAGCCGCCCGCTGGAGCTCTCGACCGGCGAGCAGCAACGGGTCGGCATCGCCCGCGCCGTGGTGGCGAGGCCGGCGCTGCTCATCGCCGATGAACCCACCGGCAACCTGGATCCCGACCTCGCGCTCGAAGTCATGACGTTGTTCAAGCGCTTCAGCGAGGTCGGCGTCACGGTCATCGTCGCCAGCCACGATGTGCATCTCATCGAGCAGGTCGGTGCGAGGCGCATCGTGCTGCGCGCCGGGCACGTTGTCGGCGGGGAAGACGCATGAGGATTGGCGCCTATTTCTCGCGCCACGCGCAGGTGCTGATCGGCTCGCTCGGGCGCATTGTGCAGCATCCTTTTGCGGCGTTGATGACGATGGGCGTGATCGCGGTGGCACTGGCCCTGCCGCTCTTCTTGACCCTGCTCCTGCAGAACGCGCGCAGCGCCACCGGCAATTGGAACGAAGCGTATGACTTGTCGGTCTATCTGGACAAGAAGGCCGGCGCCGTGCGGGCGCAGTCGCTGGCGAAACAGTTGCGCCAGCGCGGCGATATCGCCGCGGTGCGCATCATCACCGCCGAGCAAGCACTCGCGGAGTTTCGCAGCGATTCCGGATTCGGCAGCGCGCTCGATGCCCTGGGCGAGAATCCGCTGCCCGATACCCTGGTGGTGACGCCGACGTTGAGCGCCAGCACGCCGCAGGGAACCGAGTCGCTCAAGACCGCGATCGCCGCGTTGAGCGATGTGCAAACCGTGCAGATCGACACCGACTGGGTGAAGCGGCTGCACGCCCTGCTCGATCTGCTGCGGCGCGTCGTCTTGCTCACCGGCGGCCTGCTTGGCATCGGTATCGTGCTCGTCGTCAGCAACACCATTCGGCTCGACATATTGAACCGACGGGCCGAGATTGAGGTCATGAAACTGGTGGGCGCTTCGGATGGTTTTACCCGCCGGCCCTTTCTCTATACGGGCATCTGGTACGGGTTGGGGGGAGGTCTACTGGCATTGACGCTGGTCGCCGTGGCCACGAGCGTCTTGGCTCGGCCGGTGGCGCAATTGGCTTTTTTGTACGGCAGCGCTTTCAGTTTGCAGGGACCGACCATCATCACGGGCCTTGCGGTTCTGGGGCTCTCGGTCGGGTTGTCATGGCTGGGGTCCTGGCTTGCTGCGACGCGTCATATTCGAGCGATCGAACCTGCATAAGTATATGTTTTTAATTACTTTAGACGCGCGGCAACTCTGGGCAGCGTTAGCACTCTAACCCCAGGAGTGCTATTATTGCTGGCATCAATTTAGGCGAAGATTTGCTTGGGAGGTAGGTGTCACATGTCTGCTGCTCTGGTCGCCAAACAAACTGGAATGGTATTCGCAGGCCCCGTCGGGAGCCTGGACTCGTATATCGATCGGGTTTCCCAGATTCCGGTTTTGTCGAAGGAAGATGAAGTCGCCCTGGCGGTGAAATTCCGCTCCGAGGCCGATTTGGACGCGGCGCGCCAATTGGTGCTGTCGCACTTGAGATTCGTCGTGCACATTGCCCGCGGCTACTTGGGGTATGGCCTGCCCATGGGCGACTTGGTGCAAGAAGGCAATGTGGGTCTGATGAAGGCGGTGAAGCGCTTTGACCCGGGCGTGGGCGTCCGGCTGGTCTCGTTCGCCGTGCATTGGATTCGCGCCGAGATTCATGAATATGTGCTGCGCAACTGGCGTTTGGTGAAGGTTGCCACCACCAAGTCGCAGCGCAAGCTGTTCTTCAATCTGCGCAAGATGAAGAAGAACCTGGCCTGGCTGTCGGAGGCGGAAACCGCAGCCGTTGCGCGCGATCTGGGCGTCGACGTGGCGGATGTCCGTGAAATGGAACAGCGGCTGTCGGCGCGCGACATGTCGTTCGATCCGACCCCGGAGAGCGAGGAGGAAGAGGCTTATTCGCCGGCCATGTACTTGCCGGCCAGCAACGCCGATCCGGCGGTCGAAGTGGAGCGCGCGGAGTGGGAAGAGGATTCCACCGATCGATTGGAAGTGGCGCTCGAGAAACTCGACGAGCGCAGCCGCAGCATCCTGAAGCGCAGGTGGATGACGGACGATAAGGCGACGCTGCATGAACTGGCGGACGAGTACGGAATTTCCGCCGAGCGTGTGCGTCAGGTCGAATCGAATGCCATCAACAAGCTGAAAGGACTGATGGCAGTCGCCTGAAGCTTTGTCTCTCGCTATGCTTGCCGCTCCCCAGGGACTTCATTCACAGGGAGATTCGACAATGCGTGCGTCGATGCTATTGACGGCGATTTTGGGGGCCGGCTGCGCGAGTCAGCCGAATAACCCGCAGGCCGATTCGGGTGCCGCCCCGCCGGTCCTCACCGAGGCCGGGCGATTGTCAATGGCCAAAAATCTCAATCTCAAATTAGTCGACAAGGACGGCAAGCAACTTTTCTGCCGATCGAATTATGTCGTGGGTTCCCACATCCAGCGAGACTCCACCTGCTATACGGCTGACCAGCTCGATCAGATGGAGGCGCTGCAGCAGCACGACTTGGATCAATTTACTCGCAGGAGTTCCGCCGGTGGGATGCGCGGTCCCTAGTCCTACCATGACTGATGCGCCGCGCTTGGCTAGCCATTTGAGTTGAACGGCGCGATCGAGTACGGTTGCTCCATGCGCACCGCTCTGCAATGGCTGGACGAATACGGTGCGAGCCACCGCAATCCGACCAACGAGGCACTGCACTGGATCTGCGTGCCGGTGATCTTGTGGAGCGTTCTTGGCCTCTTGTGGATCACGCCCTTCCCGAGCAGCATTCGCGCGGCCATGCCCTTCGCGAACTGGGCCAGCGTGGTCACGCTGTTGGCGGTCATCTACTACGCGCTGCTGTCGCTGCCGCTGGCGTTGGGGATCCTGCCCTTGCTGGCGCTGATGTTGTGGTCGATCGATGCGCTGAGCCGCAACGCGCCGGCACCGTTATGGCTGATCTGCGCGACCTTGTTCGTGCTCGCGTGGATCGGACAATTTATCGGCCATGCCATCGAGAAAAAGCGCCCGTCCTTCTTCAAGGACCTGCAATTTCTCCTGATCGGGCCGATGTGGCTGCTGGCCAACGTCTACCGGCGGTTCGCGATTCGCTTTTAAAATCGCACTCGCCGTTCATGCGGCCTGACCGACGGGCAGAGGCAAGGGCGCCGGCTGTGCTGCTTGCTCGCGTACCTTGGGCCAATCGATCAGGCGCAGCCGTCCGCTCATGTCCTCGACCAAGGAGGTACAGCTTTCCACCCAATCGCCGTCATTGCAGTAGCGGATGCCGCCGATGTCGCGAATCTCGGCATGGTGAATATGGCCGCACACCACGGTGTCGACGCCGCGCTTGCGCGCCGCCTGGGCCACCGCTTCCTCGAAGCTGCCGATGTACTGCACGGCGGTCTTGGCCTTGTGCTTCAAATACATGGACAGTGACCAGTGCGGCAGCTTGAGCTTGCGCCGGAACCAGTTGATATAGGGATTCGCGGCCAGCAGGATGTCATAGATGTTGCTGCCGAGCTTGGCGAGCCAGGGGCTGCATTTCACGACGCTGTCGAATTCGTCGCCGTGCAGCACCAGCATGCGCCGGCCGTCGGCACCCTGGTGGATGTACTCACGGTGTATTTCGAGATTGCCGAACACCGCGCCATCGAATTCGCGAAACACCTCGTCGTGATTGCCGGGGACGAAGATCACCTTGGTGCCGCGCTTGGCCTTGCCCAGGATGGTCCGCAGCACATTGTTATGCGACTGCGGCCAGAACATGTTTTTCTGCATGCTCCATACATCGATGATGTCGCCCACCAAGATCAGGGTGTCGGTTTCGATGATATGCAGGAAATCGAGCAGCCATTCCGCGCTGCAGCCTTTGAAGCCCAGATGGATATCCGAGATGAAGACTGTCCGCAGTCGCAGCGGCGAATGGGCGTTACGCTCCGGCATATCTCGTCCTCCAAATGTCCTCCGACGCGCCTGAGATTCGCTTTTCGGTGTTACGAATCGATGACTCGAGGAAGAAGCTTTGCTTACAAACAAATGGCTTATACGTGGAACATCACGTGGAACCGCAGAAAATGCGATCAATCGCTCATTCCGCGTAGACCGGCGGCGCAAATCGATAGCCGAAGCCGCGCACGGTCTGGATATAGGCCTCGTAACCTCGTTCGCTCAATATTTTCCGCAGTCGCTGTACATTGACATCGACCGTGCGCTCATCGACTTGCGTGTCACCGCCCCACACCTGACTCAACAGTTCCGTCCGGTTGAAGGTGCGGCCTGCATGCGCCATCAAAAACTCCAGCAGCCGGTATTCCACGCCGCGAAGATTGATCGATTTGCCGCGCACCGTGACCCGATTGGTCGCCGCATCGAGAACCAGATCGCCGCAGCACGCTGCCAAATGCTCGGCATCATGCGCTTGGGTTCGCAGCAGCACGCCGACCCGCGCGACGACCTCGCGCAATGAAAACGGCTTGGTGATGTAATCGTCGGCACCGAGGTTGAGGCCGTTGACCACGTGCTCCTCGCCCGACAGTTCCGACAAGATGATCACTCGGACCGTATGCGGCGCCCTGGCGTTGCGCAGGCACTGGATCACCTCGAGCGCGGCATATCCCGGCACATTCCAATCGATGATGAGAAGGTGCGGCGGCCGCGCGGCGACAGCCGAGACGGCCGCCGAAGCATCGGTGATGGCGCGCACGATGAAGCCCGCTTCGCTCAATTTCTGGCGCAGCGGCTCCACGGCTGCAACATCCCGATCGACGATCAGTATCTGTTTGGTGGATTCGGTGGCGAGCACGGCGCCACCCCAGTAGAACTGCCGAGCATTACAATACGTTTACGGATTTGTGACTTTTGCAATGAAATGAGCTACCCGCCATGCGCCGACATCCGAATGGCCGCACGCACCGAGACATAATCATAGCCGCGCAACGCTTGCGGCCGGCCGCGCACGCTGCTTGCAGCGCCAGCGGCATCGGCGGCGGCATCATGGGCTGCCGCATCATTGTCGCTCGCATTCCAGGCTGCCAGCAGCAGCCCGAGCGCCAGCCAATTGAGCGTGGCTTCGCGCCGCGCCGACCAGAATGATGCCGCGGGAGGGCCTGGGGATGCCGTCGTGATGGACATGGGTGTCTCCTGAAAAGTAGCTGCCACGACGCCAGTGTCCGGGGAAAAGGCTGTTTTCAGAGGATGCGAATCGGGCAATCCGCCGGTGAATTGTGGCGAATCATGGCAACGGCGATCGGCCCCCAGGCCGTTCGGCTATGATTCAGGCATGAAAAAGCAGATCGCCATCGTCGAGGATGAGCCGGCTTTGCGCGAGAATTATGCCGCGGCGCTGGCGCGGCACGGCTATTCGATCAAGACCTATGGCAATCGCCGCACCGCCATGCAGGCATTCAACGCGCGTTTGCCGGATCTTGCCATCATCGACATCTCCCTCGAGGAAGAAGCCGAGGGCGGCTTCGATTTGTGCCGCGATCTGCGTGCACTCTCGGCGGAACTGCCGATCATTTTCCTGACCGCCCGGGACAGCGAACTCGATGCGGTATCGGGATTACGGCTGGGCGCCGATGACTTCCTCACCAAGGATGTCAGCGTGCCGCACTTGGCGGCACGCGTCGCGGCGCTGTTCCGCCGCATCGATGCCCTGCGCCGCCCCGACAATGCCGCCGAGATCGTGCGGCGCGGCGCCCTGTCGATCGACGCGGAGAAGATGCAAACCACCTGGAACGGCACGGCGGTGACGCTGTCGCTCACCGAGTTCTGGATCGTGCACGCGCTGGCCCGCAATCCGGGGCATGTCAAGAATCGGCAGCAATTGATGGATGCCGCGAATGTCGTATTGGACGACAACACCATCACCTCGCACATCAAGCGCGTGCGGCGCAAGTTTCAGCAGGTTGACGGCGCTTTCGATGCCATCCAGACGGTGTACGGAATGGGTTACCGCTGGCTCGAGTGAGCATTCGGCTGCAATTGCTCCTCGTCGCGCTCACCACCCTGGTGTTGCCATGGGCCGGCTGCCAGTACGCCCGCGAGCTCGAGACCGCGTTGCGAAGCTCGCAGGAACAGTCGCTGCTGGCGAGCGCCGGCACCATTGCCAACGCGCTGTCCGCGCAACCGCAGAGAGTATTCCAGGACGCCGGCGATACTCAGGCATTTTCAGCCGGCGCGGGCGATCTGTATGTCTATCCGCTCGTGACCCAGCCGCTGCTCGACGGCTATCGTGAGGACTGGGACGTGCCGGCTGAGCCGACCTGGCTGCCGACCACGACCGGATATCGCGCACGCATTCAGGCCGGCTCGACCGAGCGCTTCCTCTATCTATATCTCGAAGTCGACGATGCGCATTTCGATCCGCAGCCTCAGAATGTTCGGCCCGGCCAGGATCGCTTCGATCGGGTGAATCTGACCTGGGACGGCCCGAAGGGGCGTGAAACCTATTTCTTCGGCACGGATGCACCCGGCCTGATCGCGGCACAAAGCGTGGCGCAGGGCGAGGATGGCACCGAGCGGGCCGTGGCGGAACCGCGCATCCAGGCCTTCTGGCTGCAGACCGGCGCCGGCTACCATTTGGAGGCGCGCATCCCGTTGAGCTTTGTCGCGCGGCATCTTCGGGTCGAGGCGATCGATGGCCGCGGCAAGGCCAGGGCGGGCTTCGGCGCGGACAGCGCCCAGGGCGGCCGCCTGTTCTTTCCGACCGCGGGGCTCAATTCGCTGCTCGAGACCTTCATCGGCGACGGCACCCGCGCCACCGTCATCGACGCCAATGCGCTGAAGTTGGGCATCGCCGGCAATGTTTTCTCGAAAAAGCGCAGCGAGACGGAAGGATCCGAACCCATCTGGCAGCGCTACTTCATGCGCATCGACACCACCGACATGCCGACGCTGGCGTCGGCACCGGATCACCTGAGCGGCGAGAGCGTGAGCTCGGCGCTGCAGGGGCGTGCGCATGCGCAATGGATGCTCGGCGCCGGTCGCGAGCTGCAATTGATGGCCGCCGCCCCGATCGTGATCGACGGGCAATTGCACGGCGCCGTGGTCTTGCAGCAGGCGGCGGATCAACTGCTGGCCCTGCGCGACCGCGCGTTCAGCCATTTGTTCAACCTGACCCTGCTTGCGACCGCCGCCGCGGTCATCATCATGCTCGCCTTTGCCACCTGGATGAGCTGGCGCATCGGCCGGCTGCGCGACGCGGCCGATTCTGCGGTGGGCGGCGACGGCAGTATTCAACTCACCATGCCGGAATCGGCGAGCGGCGATGAAATCGGGGCGCTGTCGCGCGGCTTCGAGCGGCTCCTGGCGCGTCTCAATGAACATGCTCGGTATCTGCGGACGTTGGGCGGCAAGCTGTCGCATGAGCTGCGCACGCCGCTCACCATCGTCCGTTCGTCATTGGACAATCTCGAATCGGAAGGATTGCGCGACGATCAGCGCCGCTATATCACACGGGCCCGCGAAGGCACCCAGCGCCTGCAATCCATTTTGAGCGCGCTCGGCGCAGCCGCACGGGTCGAGGAGAGCATCAAGCAATCCGAACGGGTCAATTTCGAGCTGCGCGAATTGCTCATCGCTGCCGTGGCCGCGTATCGCGACGGCTTTCCCGCGGCGCATTTCACGCTGCACACGCCGGAGGATCCCTGCTTCGCGCGCGGCGCACCCGATCTGATGCTGCAACTGCTCGACAAACTCATCGAGAATGCCGTCGATTTTTGCGCGCCGGGCGGTGCGGTCACGGTCCGCTTGCAACGGGTTGAGGCAAATTATTGCCTGCAGGTCGCCAACGACGGGCCGCTCATTCCCGAGGCGCTCATGGGCCGGTTGTTCGAATCTTTGTTCGAGCAGCGCGCAGGCGGCGATGACAAGCCGCATTTCGGCTTAGGACTGTACATCGTGCGGCTCGTCGCCGAATTTCACGGCGGCACGGCAGTTGCCGCCAACCGGGAGGATGGCAGCGGCGTGGTGTTCAGCATCATGCTGCCGTTGATTTAGCCCGCCCGGCGCAGCTATCGCTGTAGGCAAGCCGCGAGGTACTGCCATCAAGGAGGGCAACGTCGCAACCGGTGGCGGCACGCAAGTCACCCCGCGCGGGGCGCACCACGATTGGGCGCCGGTCGTGGAAGGCCTACCATTTTCGTCAGTTCAGAATTCAGGCTGCAACGCCCGATTTTACCGGATCGCCCAAGGCCAGTTCGCGATTGCGCGGCCGGCCTTCGTGGGCCAGCAGCCATTCTTTGCGCTCGATGCCGCCGCCAAAGCCGGTCAAGGAGCCGTCGGCGCCGATCACGCGATGACAGGGAACGATGATGGCGATGGGATTGCGGCCATTCGCAAGACCCACGGCCCGCGATCCATTGGGATTGTTCAAGCGCTTGGCGAGCTGACCGTAGCTGCGTGTTTCGCCGAAAGGGATCTTGGTCAGCTCGCACCAGACGCGCTGCTGAAATTCAGTGCCTCCTAAGCGCAAGGGCAGAGCGAACTCGCGCCGCTGATGCGCGAAATACTCTTTCAGCTGACGCGCGGCGGCCGGCAAGGGACCCATCGTGGCATTCTGCGTCCACTCATCGCTGACGGTGGGCAGTTTGCTCGGCTTGTTGCGATACAGATTCATGTACAAACCCGTGAGGGCGGTGCCATCGGTTGTCAGCATCAAGCGGCCAATGGGACTGTCGACATAGCAAAAGACGTTCATGGCGCAGCTCCTGATGATTGCCATAGATAATGTGCCGCATAGGCACGCCACGGGCGCCAGGCCTCGGAGCGTTGTTGCAATTGCCTCTGATTCGAGCGCGCGGCCCGCATCAGCAGCAAATCTCCCGTGGGAAATGCATCGGGCCAATGCAGCGCGCGCATGGCGATGTAATTGGCAGTCCAATGTCCGATGCCCGGCAGGCTCATCAAGCTCTCGATCTGCTCATCGACATTCGCGGCAAAGCTAAGCACGATCCGGCGATTTGCAACCGCTTGGGCCAGGCCGACCAGACTTCGGGCGCGGGCGTCGATAATCCCCAAGGCAGCGATCTGGGTTGCCGGCACGCCAGCCATGCGCTCGGCGCTTGGACTCGAGCGATTGAGTTCAGGCCAGGGAGTCGCGATGGGCTCACCGAAGCTTCTCGCCCAGCGCCCGGAAAGGGTGCTCGCTCCTTTCACCGACACCTGCTGTCCCAGCACGGTGCGCACGGCCAGCTCGAATCCGTCGAATGCGCCGGCCACGCGCAATCCCGGAAGTCTGCGCACCGTGGCGGCGAGAATCTCATCATGCCGCAGCACCATGCTCACCGAATCGGGCGCCGCACCCAGATCGAACAATTGCTTGACCCTGCCGATGACGGCGCCGATGACCGGCGTCAGGATGGGAGCGATTTCCAGATTGAGCGCCTCGCCGCCCGGGTGCATCGACACAGCGATCCAACCCTTGATGGCGCCAATCGAAACGGTGCGCCGATAATGCGTGTCATCCGCCATTTCGATCCCGGGAATGGCCCGCAGCTTCAGATAGGCCAACAGGCTTTTCCAGTCGAGGGGCGGTCTAAATTCCAGCTGAACGCTCAAGCTGTCGCTGCCGCTGTCGCTCGATTTGCCGCGAATTTCGCGAGGACTCAAGCCATATCGGGATTTGAACAAGGCATTGAATCGGCGCACGCTGCCAAAACCGCTGGCAAAGGCGATCTGCGTCAGATCGAGCGAGGTTTCGCGCAACAATCGCTTGGCCAGCAACAAGCGCTGCGTCTGTGCCAGTTCAATGGGAGACACGCCGAGCTCGGCTTCGGTGACGCGGCGCAGATGCCGGTCGCTCACCCCCAGCGAAGCGGCCAGATCGCCAACATGCGCACTGGAGAGTGCATGTTCTTCGATGCCGGCCATCGCGGCGCCGACCAGCCGGCTCACCGCATCGACCGGAGCCAATCCAGGCGCCCTTTCCGGACGGCAACGCAAACAAGGTCTGAATCCCGCGCCTTCAGCAGCCGCCGCATTGGAATAAAAGCGCATATTTTTGCGATGCGCCGGCCTTGCCGTGCAAATCGGCCGGCAATAAATATGCGTCGAGGTGATGCCCACATAAAAACGCCCATCGAATCGGCGGTCGCGCGCGCGGGTGGCGCGATAACAAGCGTTCGAGCCGAGTTCCATGGCGGTAGAGTAGCCCTTATCGGACACCTATACTCGCCGTTTTCGGACCTCGATATCGCCCGCTTCAGCCAGAATTTTTGGCGCGATGCTGCGCAGCTTTCGCCCGGTTGCCGCACACCGACATGCTGCACCAGCGCCGCCGGTGGCTCTTGCTGACATCGATAAACCACAAGGTGCACTGTGCCCCTTCGCAATGGCGCACCTGGGAAAAGTCAGCATGACATAGCAAATCCGCGATGGCTCGTGCAATCGGCTGCAGCAGCGCCTGCGGTGCACGCCAATTTTGCGCCTCCTCCAGGATCAGCGGCTCGCCCCGGGATAGCTGAAAATGCAGTTGCCCGTGCTGCAAAATCGCGTTCAAAGGTTCCAATGCTCCCGCAATCGAAGCTGGCAGCGGCCGGCCGGCATGCTTCTGCACCAATTCCCTAAACCATTCTCTCAAGTCGCGAGCATCCGCTGCAATTCGCTGCAAATTTGCGGCAGAGATCTTCAGGTCCGCTGGAACCGCGAAGCCCCGGCGCAACCAGTCGAAAAACGCAGCTCCGTCGGCGAGCCAATCCAAAATCTCCCCGGCCGGCGCGGCCACGGTGTTCAGATAATCGAGAGCGCGATGCTCTGCGATGAAAAAAGGATCAGGAAGAGTTTTGGCCGGAGAAATCATCAGGTAGTAACTGTATAAATATTATTAGACAGGTTACTACGAATCGTAGTAACCTCTTAACTTACATCATAACGGTTATCGATATTTTTGGCAATTCAGCGGCCAGTGGGGAAACTTACGTGACTCAGCATCGTTTTCTATCCGTCGGCAAGCACAAAATCTTCTTTCGCGAGGCAGGGGACCCTGCGGCGCCGGCGCTGGTGCTGCTACACGGCTTTCCGAGCTCTTCGTTCATGTATCGGCACTTATTGGAAAGACTGGGCGACAGATTTCATCTGGTTGCGCCGGATCTTCCGGGGTTCGGTTTCACGCAATCGCCGCCGCGCGGAGAATTCAGCTACAGCTTCGCTGCGCTCACCGATGTCATGGCAGATTTCGTGGCGGCAATCGGCCTGGACAAATTCGCCCTGATGGTGTTCGACTACGGTGCTCCGGTCGGCTTGCGGCTCGCCCTGAGGCGCCCTGAAGCGATCACGGCCATCATTTCGCAGAATGGCAATGCCTACGAAGAAGGCTTGAGCGAGAATTGGAACCCCATTCAACAATATTGGCGCAATCCCACCGCGGAAAACCGCGACGGGCTGCGCGCCTTCCTCACTCCCGAAGCCACGAAATGGCAGTATACCCATGGCGTCATCGACGAGACCCTCGTCGCGCCGGAGGCCTACACCTTGGATTCCGCGCTGTTGGCGCGGCCGGGTAATGTCGATATCCAACTCGATTTGTTCTTGGATTACGCCAGCAACATCGCCCTCTATCCAAAATTCCAGGCTTTGCTTCGCACCCGCCGCATACCCGTGTTGGCTGTGTGGGGCAAAAACGATCCGTATTTCCTGCCGGCCGGGGCCGAAGCCTTTCGGCGCGACGTGCCGGAAGCCGAGATTCGCCTGTTCGACACGGGGCATTTCGCACTTGAGACGCACGCCGAGGACATCGCCGACGCAATCGGTCGATTTTTGGCGCCGGCGCCGCTGCGCGTCGTTGCCAATTAGGAGCGCGCCCTGCGGGGAGGCCGCATCGCGCGCTCGGCTCAAGCCAGCGAGGACTTGAACAGCACCATCATCCGGCTCCAGGCTTTTTCCGCCTGATCAGCGTTGTACACCTGGGAATCCGGCGGACACCAGCCATGCTTGGTGCCGGCATAAACTTCGATTTCCGCCGGCAACTTGGCCTTCGCGAAAGAATCTTTCAAGATATTCTTCGCGTCCGGTTGCGCGGCATCGTCGTTCCCGGCAATCGCGATGAGAAAATGCGCCTTCATCTTCGGTATCAGCAAGTGCGGACTGTCAGGCTTGTCGGTCGCCAGGCCGCCGCCGTGAAAGGTCGCTGCGGCGCCGACGCGATCGGGAAATGCCGCGGCGGTTCTGAAGACAAACGGTCCACCCATGCAATAGCCGGTGGTTCCCATCTTTTTCTTCTTGTCGACCGACGGCTGGGTGTCCAGGTAGGCGACCAATGCCGTCGCGTCGGTGAGCGCGGTTGCAGGCGACAGTGTGCCGGCGAGCGTCATGAGCGCCTGCCGGGTTGCAGGATCGCCGAAATCCGGATGATCGGGCGCGGTCGGCGCTTTCCTGGTCCGATAGAAAGGGTTGATCGCGAGCACGGCGTAGCCGGACTCGGCGAGGCGCCTGCCCATCTGCCTGACGGCGGGCCGCAAGCCGAAGATGTCCGGCCATATCAATACTGCGGGATGACGGCCCTTCACCGGATGAACGAGGTATGCATCGCAGGTCCCGTCGGGAGTTTTGATGTCGACCTCGGATTCTTGGGTGTCGGCAGCATCGGCAAGCCGGGGTAGCATCGCGGTCAATCCCACGCCCAGCGTGAGCGCGCCGAACTGTCTTCTGGACAGCTCGCGAGCCCGCGAAATCGCATACATTGCATCGAAATCGTCTTTTTCGCACATGGAGTTCTCCGATTGTTCAACCGCTCGAGCTGAGATGGTTTTCCAGATGATGCCTCGGGCGAGCCCAAAGTTGAGCGCCGCGCGCGCCGCGTGTCAAGCGTTGCGCAATCCCAGATGCTGCAAGATCCCCTGTGCGGCTTCGCGTCCTTCGAAAACCGCGGTGACCACCAGATCCGAGCCGCGCACCATGTCGCCGCCCGCAAAAATCTTCGGATTGGTGGTTTGGAATCGGGATTGCGGCGTGCCGGAGACGCGCACCCGGCCATTGCCGTGCAATGCAATGTGCTGCGATTGGAACCAATCGGGCGGACTGGGCAAAAAGCCGAAAGCGACGATCACGGCGTCCGCGGCAATGGTTTGCTCCGTTCCGGGCACCACCTCCGGTATGCGCCGGCCGCGCGGACCCGGGGGCCCCAATCGAGTCTCCACGAGTTTCACCCCTTGCACCCGATCGACACCCACGATTTCGATGGGCTGGCGGTTGAACAGAAATCTGACGCCTTCCTCCTTGCTGTTCTTATAGTCGCGGCGCGATCCTGGCATGTTGTCTTCATCGCGCCGATAAGTGCAGGTCACGCCGGCGGCGCCTTGCCGTATCGCGGTTCGATTGCAATCCATGCCCGTATCGCCGCCGCCGAGCACCACGACCTGCTTGCCCTTCATGTCGATGAAATCAGCCGGGCTGGGCAGTGCAAGCTCGCGGTTGATGTTGGAGATGAGATATGGCAATGCCTCGTGCACGCCGGGCAGATCTTCGCCGTCGAATCCGCCCTTCACATAGGTGTAGGTACCCATGCCTAAAAACACGGCGTCGAACTCGCTCGCGATCTGTTCGAATGCAATGTCCCTTCCCACCTCGATGTTCAACCGGAATTCGATGCCCATCTCTTCCATGATTTCCCGGCGCTTCTCCACGACGTCCTTTTCCAGCTTGAACGGCGGGATGCCGAAGGTCAGCAGGCCGCCGATCTTCGCATAGCGGTCGAATACCACGGGCCGGACGCCGTTGCGCACCAGGACATCGGCGCAAGCGAGGCCCGCAGGCCCCGCTCCCACGACCGCCACGCGCTTGTCCGTGCGCACCACATTCGACATGTCCGGCTTCCAGCCGAGGCGCAAGGCCTCGTCCGTGATGTATTTTTCGATCGCACCGATGCTCACCGCGCCGAGACCGTCGTTCAAGGTGCACGCGCCCTCGCACAGCCGGTCTTGCGGACAAATGCGCCCGCACATTTCCGGCAGGGAATTGGTTTGATGCGACAGTTCCGCCGCCTCGAACAATTTTCCTTCGTTGACGAGGTTCAGCCAATTGGGAATGTAGTTGTGCACCGGGCATTTCCATTCGCAGAACGGATTGCCGCAGCCAATGCAGCGCCCGGCCTGCTGCGCCGCCGCCTCGGCGCTGTATTGCGAATAGATTTCGCGAAACTGCCCGGTGCGCACCGCGACGGGCAGCTTGTCCGGATCCTTGCGCGGAATATCGAGGAACTGCAGATGCTTGTCGGCCATGAGGGAACCCGCGCGGCCTATGCCGCGCGGCGCAGATTTTCCAGCAGCGAATCGATCGCGGAGGCCTTCGGTTTGACGACCCAGAACCGGCCGATGTAAGTGCGAAAATCATTGAGCAGCTGCGTGCCCCAGACACTGGCGGTGGCCTCGACATGCTGCTCGATCAAGCCGCGCAGATGCTGCACATGCGTGCCCATGCCTTCGGGCGATATGCGGTGAATGTCGATCAGGTCGTGATTGTAGCGATCGACGAAATCGCGCTCCATGTCGAGCACGTAGGCGAATCCGCCGGTGAAACCGGCGCCGAAATTCACGCCTGTCGTGCCGAGAACGCAGACCACGCCGCCGGTCATGTACTCGCAGCAATGATCGCCGGTGCCTTCCACGACGGCGAGCGCTCCGGAGTTGCGCACCGCGAATCGTTCCCCGGCCCTGCCCGCCGCATAGAGCACACCGCCGGTGGCGCCATACAGACAGGTGTTGCCCATGATCACGGTGTCGCGCGCGGCGAAAGTCGAGTTCGCATGCGGTTTCAAGACGATTTTGCCGCCAGCCATTCCCTTGCCGACATAATCGTTGGCCTCGCCCGTCAGATTGAGATGCAGGCCTCCCACATTCCAGACGCCGAAGCTTTGTCCGGCGGAGCCTTGCAAATCGACGATCAGGGGCGCGCCGCTCATGCCGGCGTTGCCCCAGCGGCGGGCGATCTCGCCGGAAATACGCGCGCCGATCGAGCGATTGAAATTATTGACGGCATAATGAAATTTCCCACCCGACCCCGCTGCGACTGCCGCGCGCATGTCCTCAAGCATCCTCTCGGCCAGCACACCCCGATCGAAAGGTTCATTGTGCGGATCGACGCAGTATTGCGGCTTGTCCGAGACCAGCGCCGCATTCGCGAGCATGGGCGACAAATCCAGCTTGCGCTGCTTCGAGGTTTCGCCGGGCAGAATTTCCAACAGCTCCGTGTGCCCGATCAGCTCGGCCAAGGTGCGCGCGCCCAAGGAAGCCATGATTTCGCGGCATTCTTGCGCCACGAAATTGAAATAGTTGATCACCATCTCCGGCAATCCGATGAAATATTTGCTGCGCAGCACGTTGTGCTGCGTGGCGACGCCGGTGGCGCAGTTGTTCAAATGACAGATCCGCAAATACTTGCAGCCCAAGGCAACCATGGGCGCCGTGCCGAAGCCGAAGCTTTCGGCGCCGATCAACGCCGCCTTGATCACGTCTAGTCCGGTTTTCAGACCGCCGTCGGTCTGCAGGCGCACCCGATGCCGCAACTCGTTGGCCCGCAGCGTCTGATGGGTTTCGGCGAGCCCCAATTCCCACGGCGTACCGGCGTACTTGATGGACGACAAAGGACTCGCGCCCGTGCCGCCGTCGTAACCTGAGATGGTGATGAGATCGGCGTAGGCCTTGGCGACGCCCGCCGCCACGGTGCCGACGCCGGGCTCGGCCACCAATTTGACCGACACCAGCGCCTTGGGGTTGATCTGCTTCAGATCGAATATCAGCTGCGCCAGATCCTCGATGGAGTAGATGTCGTGATGCGGCGGCGGCGAGATCAGGCCCACCCCGGGACGCGCGAAGCGCAAGCGCGCGATCATGTCGTTGACCTTGTGTCCTGGAAGCTGCCCGCCTTCGCCCGGCTTCGCGCCCTGCGCGATTTTGATTTGCAGAACTTCCGCATTGATCAGGTATTCCGGGGTGACACCGAAGCGGCCGGAAGCCACCTGCTTGATCTTGGAATTCTTCTCGGTGCCGAACCGCTGCGGATCTTCGCCGCCCTCGCCGGAATTCGAGCGGGCGCCCAATCGATTCATGGCTATGCTAAGCGCCTCGTGTGCCTCCGGCGACAGGGCGCCCAAGGACATGCCGGCGCTGTCGAAGCGCGCCAGGATGGCGGAAAGCGGTTCGACCTCTTCGATCGGGATCGGCGCGGCGCGCGGCTTCAATCCCAGCAGATCGCGGATGCAGGAGACGGGCCGCTCGTTGACCAATGCGGCAAATTGCCGGTATTGCTCGTAGCTCCCCGTCATGACGGCCGCTTGCAGCGTGGCCACCACGTCCGGGTTGTACATGTGGTATTCGCCGTCATGCATGTACTTGAGCAGGCCGCCTTGTTCCACGGGGGTGGACTTGTCCCAGGCGCGCTTCGCCAGATAGCGCGAATCGGCCTGCAAATCCGCGAAGTCCGCGCCTTGAATGCGGCTCTCGGTGCCGTCGAAACTTAAGCGGACGACCTCGTCGCTCAAGCCCACGATTTCGAACAGCTGCGCGCTGCGATAGCTCGCCACGGTGCAGATGCCCATCTTGGACATGATTTTGGTCAGGCCCTTGCGGATGCCGCGCCGGTAGCTCCTGCCCAATTCCTGGCGCGCGATCGCTTCCATCTTGAGCACGCCCTTAGCTAACATGTCGAACAAAGTCTGGTAGGCAAGGTATGGGTACACGGCGGTCGCGCCGTAGCCGATCAGGCAGGCGAAATGATGCGCATCGCGCGCCGTGCCGGTTTCGACCAGGATGTTGCACTTGCAGCGCAAGCCCGTCGCCACCAACCGATGGTGCACGGCACCGGTGGCGAGCAGCGCGTGGATGGGCAGCTTGCCCTTCACCAGGTATCGATCCGACAGCAGCAGCACGAGCTTGCCCATTCGCACCGCGCTCTCCGCGTGGTCGCACACTCGCGTCAGCGCGGTCTTCAGATCGAGATGCTCGTCGTATTGCAGATCGATGAATTCATTGGGGACGCCGGATTCGGCGAGCGCCACGATTTGCCGCAGCTTGCGCTGCGACAGAACGGGCGAGCTCAAGACGATTTGTTCTGCGTGCCGGGGCGAGGGCACGAAAATATTCGCTTCCGGGCCGATCTGCGTCTGCAGCGACATCACGATGCTCTCGCGCAAGCTGTCGATGGGAGGATTCGTGACCTGCGCGAACTGCTGGCGGAAATAGTCGTACAGCGACCGCACTTTCTTCGACAGCACCGGCATCGGCGTGTCATCGCCCATCGAGCCGACCGCTTCGCTCTCATCCTCGGCCAGAACCCGGATGATCTCGTCGCGCTCCTCGGCCGAGACGTTGAACATCTTCTGATACTGAGCGAGCACCTCGCGATCGAAGGGCTCGGCGGCAAGCCGCGGATCGATCAGGTCGGTCTGCAGATAGCGCACGCCCTTTTTCAGCCAGACCTTGTAAGGGTGGCGGCTCTTGAGCAACGCGTCGATGCGCTGGGTTGTCATGAGCTCGCCGCTCTTCAAATCCAGCGCCAGCATTTCGCCCGGGCCCAGTTTGCCCTTGTCGACGACATCCTCCGGCCGGTAATCCCAGACGCCCGCTTCCGAGGCGATGGTGATGTGCCGATTCCGGGTGATGACCCAGCGCGCCGGCCGCAGCCCATTGCGGTCCAGCGTGCAGCAGGCATAGCGGCCGTCGGTGAGCACGATGCCGGCAGGACCATCCCACGGCTCCATATGCGTGGCGTAGTACTCATAAAAAGCCTTCAGGTCCGGATCGATCATGTCCACCGACTGCCACGCCGGCGGAATGAGCATGCGCATCGCGTGCATGGGATCGAGCCCGCCGACCAGCAGCACTTCCAGCATGTTGTCGAGCGACTGCGAATCCGAACCGCTCAGGGACACCAGCGGCAGTATGTCGCCCAAGTCCGGCAACAGCGGCGAGCGGAACAACGGACCGCGCGCCACCGCCCAGCTGCGGTTGCCCTGCACCGTATTGATCTCGCCGTTATGCGCGAGGTACCGGTAGGGATGCGCGAGCCGCCATTGCGGCAGCGTGTTGGTGGAAAAGCGCTGATGGAAGACCACCACCGAGGCTTCCATGCGCGGATCCTGAAGGTCCGGATAGAACTGCGCCAGAAACTGCGGCATCACCATGCCCTTGTAGACGATGGTGCCGGCCGACAGCGAAGGGACATAGAAAACCGGGTCCTGCGCCTCCAGCTTTTTTTCGGTCCGGCGGCGCGCCATGAACAATTTTCGATTGAAGGCCGCCTCATCCAAGCCGACCGGCGCATTCACGAACACCTGCTCGATGCGGGGCAGGCTCTTCAGCGCCTCCGGGCCGCAGGCCGAAGGATCGGTGGGCAGAGCGCGAAAGCCCGCGACTTCCAGCAGCTCGAGGCGCAATTGCGCCGCGAGCGCCTCGCGCGCCTCATGGGCCTTGCCGGCATCGCGATTCAGGAACAGAAGACCTGCGGCGAAGCTGGGCGCCAGCGCGAAGCCGGCCTCCGCGGCCACGGCGCGCAGGAAGGCGGTCGGCTGTTTGATGAGCAGACCGCAACCATCGCCGGTCTTGCCGTCGGCCGCGATCGCGCCCCGATGCGTGAGCCGATTCAACGAGCTGATGGCCGTCTGCAGGACCCAATGGCTGGCGCGATCATCGAGGCTCGCGATCAGGCCAAAGCCGCAGGAATCTTTTTCATACCCGACGCGGCACAGGCCCCAATCCACGCGGCGCGGATCCGCGCCGTTGAGGCTGGTGTTGTAAAAGCCGGTGTCGGTGATCATATCGCGCGCCCACGCTCAAAGCTTGGCTCCTGCGCAAAACGCAGGAAGCTTTTTGAAAAACAAGAACTTAAACCGGTTCCAGGCACTTTAAAAATTAAGCGCCAGTGAGGCAATCGCCGCGAAGCGCGCCTGTGTATGAACTTACCTTATATGGATGCCGCCCCGATTGGCAAGCGGCCTCAACCGGCGATATAGCGCTCCAACTGCTCGATGTGCTGGCTTTGTTCTTGGATGACGGCTTTGACCAGATCGCCGATGGACAGCATGCCCACGACGCGTCCGGACTTCACCACCGGCAGGTGTCTGAATCGCCCGTCGGTCATGAGCTGCATGCAGTGATGCACGGTATCGTCCGGTGTCACGCTCACCGCGGGCGAACTCATGATGTCGCTCACCGGCGTATCATGCGATGAGCGATTCTTGAGGATGACTTTGCGCGCATAGTCGCGCTCGGAAATGATCCCGAGCAATGCGCCCTCCTGCATCACGAGCAGCGCGCCCACATGCCGCGTCGCCATGATTTCGATTGCGCGCAGCACGGAGTCCGTCGGAGCGACCGAGAAAATTTGGCTTCCCTTGGCCTGAAGCAATTGGCTCACGGTCTGCATATACCCCCCGTTCATGCGTACCGGACGACTGATGCCCTCTTGACTATACTCGCGCCTCACACCAGGACAACTCAAAAAAATGCACGATTCCGAACCCAAGCCTCCCGTTGCCGCCGTGCGGCCGTACCGGGTCAAGTCGCGGTTTGGCGACCGCACCGACCCCTACTACTGGCTGCGGGACGATGAGCGCAGCAATCCTGACGTGCTGGCCTATCTTCGGCAAGAAAATGCCTATCGAGAGCGCAGCATGGCGCATGCCAAGCCGCTGGAAGACGCCCTGTACGACGAAATATATGGGCGCCTCAAGCAGGACGATTCCACGGTGCCGTACCGCAAGAACGGCTATTGGTACAGCACGCGATTCGAGCCGGGTAAGGAGCATCCCATTTTTGTGCGGCGCAAGGACTTGGCGGGGGCGCCCGAGGAGATCTTGCTGGACGCCAATCTGCACGCCGTGAGTCACGCCTACTACCGCGTCGGCGCCCTGGAGATCTCGCCCGATTCACAGTGGCTCGCCTTTTGCGAAGACACCGTGGGCAGGCGGCAATTCACCCTGCGATTCAAGAATCTGGCGGCTCAGGAGATCTTGCCGGTCGCCATCCCCAACGTGGAATCCGACCTGGCCTGGACCAATGACAACAAGACCCTGCTCTATGTCGAGAAGGACCCCGAGACCCTGCTCGGCAAGTTTGTTCGCCAACATGTGCTCGGCGAGGATCCCCGGCACGATGCCTTGATTTTCGAGCAGACCGACACGCGCTTTTACACGGGCGTGACCAAGTCCAAATCGGAGGCGTTCATTTTCCTGCACATGGAAAGCACCCTGTCCTCCGAATGGCGCTACGCGCGCGCCGACGACCCCGAGCTGCGCTTTGAGATTTTCCTCCCCGAAGAAGCCGATCATGAATACGACATCGAGCATCTCGGTGAGCAATTCATCGTCAGGTCCAACTGGCAGGCGCGCAATTTTCGCTTGAGTGCCGCGCCCATCGGCGCGCTCAGCGACCGCGCCTCGTGGGTGGATCTGATGGCGCACCGCGACGATACCTACATCGAGGACTTCGACGTGTTCGATGAATTTCTCGCGGTGTCGGTGCGCAGCGGCGGCTTGCGCAAAATCTGCATCCACCCGCGGAGCGGCGCCGCCGAATTCTTCATTGCCAGCGATGAGGCCGCGTACACCACCTCGATTTCCGTCAACCCGGAATTGCACACGCCGATTCTGCGTTACGCGTATTCCTCGCTGACCACGCCGGCGACGCTCTACGACTACGACACCCGCACCGGCGAACAGGTGCTCCTCAAGCGCGATCCGGTACTGGGCAGCTTTGACCCCGCGCACTACGCCACCGAATTTCTGCTGGTGCCGGCACGCGACGGCGCCCTGATTCCGGTGTCGCTGGTGTACCGCTCAGGGTTTGAGCGCAACGGCACCGCACCCCTGCTGCAATACGGCTACGGGGCTTACGGTCTATCGATCGATCCGAGCTTTTCATCGGCGAGACTTAGCCTTTTGGATCGCGGCTTCGTTTATGCGATCGCCCATGTGCGCGGCGGCCAGGAAATGGGCCGCGCATGGTACGACTTGGGAAGGAAACTGCACAAGAAAAATTCTTTCGGCGACTTTCTCGATGTCACGCGCGCGCTGGTGGAGCGCGGCTACGCCGCGAAGAACAAGGTATTCGCCATGGGAGGCAGCGCGGGCGGATTGCTGATGGGGGCGGTCGCCAACATGGACGACGGCGATTACCGGGGCATGGTTGCACAAGTGCCGTTCGTCGACGTGCTGACCACCATGCTGGATGAGACCATCCCGCTCACGACCAACGAATACGACGAATGGGGCGATCCAAAGGATCGGGAATATTACGATTATCTGCTGTCCTATTCACCCTACGACAACGTCGGCCGCAAGGCCTATCCGGCCATGTTCGTCACGACCGGTCTTTGGGACAGCCAGGTTCAATACTACGAGCCGGCCAAATGGGTGGCGAAACTTCGCGCATTGAAGACCGATCAACATCGCCTGCTCCTGCATGTGGAGATGGAAGCCGGTCACGGCGGAAAATCCGGGCGCTTCCAGCGCTATCGAGAGATCGCGATGGAATACGCGTTTCTGTTGGACGAATTGCGCGAGTCGGATGAGTCGCTAAGGTAAAAAAAAGGCGCCACGAGCGGGAGGGGGAAGCTTGAACCGCGGCGCCTCGGGGTTCACCCAAAATCGTGAAGCCGATCGCCTAGGCGCTGTTCCGTGCCGCCCGATACGTGGGCGCAGCCGCATAGCAAGCGGCAAGCCGCGCGGCCCATGCGACGCGCGCATCGATCCGGGCGAGCGCAAACTGGCCGTCCCGGCGGCGAACCAGCAGCGCGGCCTCGGGGTGATCCTCGGCAGCCAACAGAGCAACGACTTTCGACTCCATGACCCCTGAGGAAGCAAGCCGCGTGCCAGCCGGCGCACCCGATAAGAATCAGTGAGTTACCGGGACGACAGAGGGCGAGTGTGACGAAAATTGTCGGCTGTTGACGCGCATCTGACGCGCATCTGACGCGCATAGCCTTGCGCCTCTAGGCGGACTCTCAAGGGCGTATCAGCACGCAGGCCTGGGCGTGGGCCTTGAGCGCTTGGCAAATCGAGTTCGCGCGTTTTTCGCTCAAGTTGGCGACCTGCAAGCGATACAGCGTGCCCGATGCCAGCTTCTTCGCTGAAACTTTGGGTGTCAGGCCCGACAACACGCCGGCGTAGTCCTGCTCGAGTCGCGCCCAACGCGTGTTGGCGGCCTGCGCGCCGGATTTGAATGCGCCGAGCTGCACGCTGTAGGATCCGTGCCGCTTCATCGCCGCAGGCACGCTCGCCGCCACCGCTGCCGGCTTCGATGACCGCGGTGCCGGCTTCGATGGTTGGGACGCCGGTTTCGACGGCTTTGGCGCCGGTTTCGACGGCTTTGGCGCCGCCGCCGGCGGTGTTTCGGCGCCAGCGGGCGCCGGTGTCGAAGGCGCGGTGGCCAGCGTGAAATTCTCAACCCGAATGCGCGCCTCTTCGGTCCATTTGCCTTCCGGATACGCCTTCAAAAAGGCCTGATAGGCCTCGAGCGTGTCGCTATCGCGCGCTCTCTGCCAATCCCGTTCCTCGTAAAGCCCCTTGATCTGTGCCTTGGCTTGGCCCGTGAATTCGCCGCTCGGATATTTCTTCAAGAACAGCTCGTAAGCATCCGCGGTGTTCGCCGTCCGGGTTCTCTCCCAGTCGCTCTGCTGGCGGCTGCATCCTGACAGGGCCAGCGCCAGCGCTATCGACACGACCAAAAACGCTTGTTTGATGACCATTTTCACACTCTGCCGGGGCCTTGAGCTCTATGCCGCATTCTACTTCGATTCGCGACGCCAAGCTCGTCACACCATGGGCGGTCCCGATAGGATAAGAAGGGTCATGACCCAAGAAAAGCGCCGCTTCCTGGACAGCAATTCGGCCACTCCCACCTTCATCGGAGCGAATTCGGTGTTTGTAGGGGACATTCGCGGCACCGGCCAGTTCGTGGTTTCAGGCGAAGTGCATGGCGACGGCGAGCTGGACGGGGCGCTGAACTTATCGGCCTCCGGCAGCTGGCACGGGCAGGTGCGGGCACAGCAGGCGATCATCGCGGGAACCATCATGGGCGGCCTGATCGTGAAGGGTAAGCTGGAGATCGGCTATACGGCGGTCATACGCGGCAAGGTCAGCGCGCGCACCGTCGCCATCGCCAAGGGCGCGATCGTCGACGGAGAGATCGAAGTCACGTCGGACACGCCGGTCATTCAATTCGAAGAGAAGCGCGACCCCGAGCACGACCCCGAGCGCGACCCCGAGCGCGACCCCAAAGCCCGCGCCGGCTGACCTCGCGCGACTGTTCGCGAATGGCGACAGGAATTCAAAGTTGGTGTGTTCGCGCGCAATCACGCATCCTTGCGCCTGGACTAAACCTTCAGAGCAAATGAAAGAATACGATGTGGTCATCATCGGCGGCGGCATTCATGGCGCCGGCGTGCTCCAGGCCGCCGCGGCGGCGGGGCACAGCGCGTTGCTCATCGAGCGCCTGGGGCTGGCGGCCGGCACCTCGAGCCGTTCCAGCAAGCTGATTCACGGCGGACTTCGCTACCTGGAATCCGGGCAGTTCGGGCTGGTGCGCGAGAGCTTGCGCGAACGCGCGATTCATCTGCGCATCGCCGCCGAGCTGGTGGAACTCAAACCGTTCTATATTCCCGTGTATCGCGACACCCGCCGCCGGCCCTGGGAGCTGAAAATCGGGCTGTGGATGTACGCACTGCTCGGCGGCTTCGATGCGGCCACGCGCTTTGGCAGCGTGCCCAAGAGCGCATGGCCGCAGCTCGACGGACTCCGGACGCGGGATCTCGATGCGGTCATCCGCTATCACGATGCGCAGACCGACGATGCGTTGCTGACCCGTGCGGTGGTGAATTCGGCACTGGGACTGGGCGCAGAACTGGCGATGCCGGCAAAATTCATTCGCGGGATTCTCCACGACGATCACGCGACCGTCACGTACGCCGCGGCCGGCGCGACGGTGCAATGCCGGGCCCGGGTGCTGATCAATGCGGCGGGACCGTGGGCGATGCAAGCAGCGGCCTCCGTCGAGCCGGCCATTGCCATACCGGACGTGGACTTGGTGCAGGGTACGCACATCGTGATTCCGCATCCCTTGACGGCCGGCATCTATTACGTCGAGAGCCCGACAGACGGCCGCGCGGTGTTCGTCATGCCGTGGGCCGGCGCGACTCTCATCGGCACGACCGAAACGCCGTATCGCGGCGACCCCGACCAGGTGCGCCCGCAGCCGGCGGAAGAAGAATATCTGCTGGCGGTGGTGCGGCACTACTTTCCCGCCTTGAGCAGTTTGACCCGCGCCGACATCACCGGGCGCTTTGCCGGATTGCGGGTCCTGCCCGCGGCCAGTCAGGCCGCCTTCGACCGGTCGCGCGAGACCCTGTTCAGCACGGATCGAGACGTGCGCCCGCGCGTGCTGAGCATCTACGGCGGCAAACTGACGGGGTGGCGAGCGGCTGCGGCCCATGTCATGCGGCGTATCAAGCCCTCCTTGCCGGCGCGCGCGCCGCGGGCCGAAACGGATCTGTTGATTTTGAGGAGACCGGCATGAAAAAAAGTGGTGTGGCCATGGCCTCGCTGGCATTGTTTGCCACGCTGGCGCACGCGGAGGACTATCTCGGTCCCACCGAGGAGCGGGTGCGCTTGTCTCTGGGTGTCGTGCGCCTTTCCAACAGCACCAAACTTCAGCTCGACAGCGGCGCAGGCATCCCAGGCACGCCGCTCGATGCAGAGAAGGTGTTCGGACTGGACAAGTCCGACTACGAGGCCAAAATACAAGCCATGGTGCGCGTCGGCGGGCGCCACCGATTGCGATTCGATTATTTTTCGTTGGATCGCACCGCGTCGACCACGCTGACCCAACCCATCGTGTTCCGCAACGTGGTGCTGCAGCCCGGCGATCCTGTGAATTCCGATCTGTCGATTCGCACCTTCGGCATCACCTACGGATATTCGTTTTTGCACGGCGACAGGTACGAAGTAGCCGCGACGCTCGGCGTCAACGATACCGACATCTCCGCCCGGGCCCGCGTTCAGTCGCCGACACGCCGCGTGGATCAGCGCGAAGATCAAGCCGGCCCCTTCCCCACGGCCGGCCTGGACGCCTCCTATGTCTTGAGCAAGCGCTTCTATGTCGACGGCCGTGCGCAGTACTTGAAGGTTCGCGTGGATCACCTGGACGGATCGCTCGGGATCTACGAATTGGATGCGCTGTACCGGCTGCGTCCGAACATTTCCTTCGCGCTGGGCTACAACCTGTTTCGGGCGAGCCTCGTTTCGAGGCAGATCAAGCAGGCGGGATTTTTCAATTTCAATTCCAACGGCCCCGAATTCTTCGTCAGAATCGCCTTCTAGGGGGAGCCGGTCTCCCGGAGCCGGGGCTGCCTCAGGGCGTGCTGGATTCGACCGAGAACTCGACCCGGTTGTTGGCCGCCGCGGCTTTATTCCACTCAGCGGCAGTGAGGCTCTCGGTGCGCGGCGGATACGGCGTGCCAGGATGCAAGGATCCGGTGCTTTCCAAGGCGACGGTGATGGCGCCCGCCGTGCGTTGGCGCACGCCTGCCACCAAATTCGCAAATGCCAGCGACTGTCGTTGCTGGCCCGCCGGCGCATCATCCGGCGGATTGCCGATCAGATCGCAGCGATTGACGGGCAGCGCCGGGGCCGCGGGAACGTAGCCGTCGGTGGCGTTTCCGGACAGGCAAAATACTCCCGCGGAACTGCTGACCTTGACGACGCCGCGAAAATTCTGTGACTCGAGTTTCGTCAAAAGATCGCGCAACACCTCCAGGCGGCCGCGATCAAGGGCGATTTCGCCGTATGGCACCGGCTCCACCCGTGGCGGGCTTGACGCGGCACCGGCCCCGCTGGGCGCAGCGGCTTGCGCGCTGCTGTTCGCCGCGGCAAGCGCGGTGGTCAGATCCTTGACGGCGGCGGCCAGATCGAGATTCGAGCGCTGCAATTCGGCATTGCTCGAATTCAACCCCGCCAGCTCGGCGCGCTCGCGCACCAAATCGCTGCGCGTGCTCACCCAACCTGCGGCGCATGCGGCCGCGATGAGGGACGCCGCCAAGATGCCGGCGATCCAAGCCCAAGGCGGCTGCGGCTGCGGCGGTGGGGGTGCGATGGGGTCGGGGCCCTGAATCGACACGGCAGTGCGCATATCGCCGACGATGCGCGTCGAAAAACTATCCAGGCTGGCGACGATGAAGCGGCGGATATCCACCGCCTGATCCTTCACGGCGGTCTCGATACGCCGGCCCCAATCAATGGGGCCGCCGGCGGCCGGCCGCGGCGGCCGCTCGACCGGCATACCGGGCTCGATCTCGACCGGCTGCAGGCCGGGCTCCGCCATGTCGCGCCGATCCGGCAATAAGTGCAGCTCGTACAGTACTTTCGAGACATCGACGGGCCGCACCTGCTTCGGTAACACTCCCATCGCGCCCAGGGCGCGTGCTTGACCGACGTACAGCTCACCCTCCTGTGAGGTGTACATCATGATCGGGATCATCGCGGTCAGGGGATTGCCCTTGATGGCCTTCACCGCCTGCAGTCCATCGATGCCCGGCATGAGATGGTCCATGAAGATGGCATCGGGCCGGTTGCTCTTGAGATAATCGATAGCCTGTTCGGCGGACTCGGCCATGTCGACTGCGATGTCGTACTTTTCGAGCATGCGGCTCAAGATGACGCGAGCTGACTTGGAATCGTCGACGACCAAGGCGCTTTTGCGGGCCATAATATTTAGTCCAGCGCGGTCGGTTCAGCCTTAGGTTCCGGCGCCATCGCGCATGCCCGTCGCCAAATCGCGACGAGCATGCTGCGGGTCCTCGCTCCGGAGCGCAGGGCGGGTGACGCCCGCGCAAGCAAGGCTTCTAGGCCGGACCGGCGCCGGGCGATTCCTTGTTCTGGGAAATCCAGGTCAGCGCGGATTCCACATCGGCGAGTTCACTGGCCGTAAATCCTTCGAGTCTGACACCGGTGGCTTCCGCCTTTTTCTTGGCGAGTTCCGCGGCTGCGACGGAATGCACCCACACCAAACCGCGGCGTACTTTGGCCGTGAACTTTTGCTGCTTCTCTTCGGACATTACCTACTCCTTAAAATTATTTGTGCAGTCTACGGTGCCGCGATGGCGCGGTCCATCCGGCCACTGTAGGCGTTGAGCGCGCGCGAGACCACCCCTATGTATCGGTTGGCCTCGTCCCAGCGGCGCTCTTCGATGGCCTCGCGAATTCCCGGCAAGGTCTTGACGCCGTACCCGGTTTGCAGGCCCGGCGCATAAATCATGTGCTGGTACCACTCCCGGCCGGGCAAGCCATGCGCATCCGTCAGGCTTTGCTCCAGAACGGCGAGGGTCGCGTTGACCCGTTGGCGCTCGAGCAGGCTGGCCGGATCGCCGCTCGAATTCAGCCGCGCATATTCCTTGTCGAACGCCTTGGCGCTTTGCTCCAACTTCGCGACGGCGTTGTCGAGGTCGGCAAAATTCAAGTATGGCACCTCGGCGACGCGCGCCGGCGGAGCACGGTGATAGTCCGGATCCGCGGCCAACTTGTAGGAATCGTCATCCAGCAGTTTGGCCAGCTGTGCGGTCCTCGCCCGCATGCTGTCGGCCAGCTTGTGCAGCTCGTCATCGTAGCCGGCAATCGAGGCCGCGAAATCGCTCTCTCGCACCGGGATGAGGTCGGCCTGCGCCGCGCGCAGCATGATGCGGCCCGCCACCTTTGCAAGCGCCACGCCGTATTCGAACTTGGGATCGACGAACCGCCGGTAGTGGTCGAATGAATCGTAGGCGGAGTGATATACCCCATATTGAATTTCACCCCCGAAACCCAAGTTGACCGAGTTGATCCCCAGATGCTGCAGGAACGGCGTGTAGTCCGAGCCCGATCCCAGGGCACGCAGCTGCAAATCGCCGTTGCCGCCCGCACGTGCGCCGGAATCGGCGTGAGCCGCCTCGATGCTCAAGATGCGCCCCGCGGCGAGCGATCGAGCCAACACGGTCGCACCGGTTTGCGGATCTTTCACATCCCGAGCCACCTCGCTCAAGAAATGTTGCACGGCGTGGCTGCCCTCGGCCTGCAGAAAGCCGCGGCCGTTCGTATCGGAGTTGACGTAGAGCACCGCCTTGAGTTTCAGCTCCGCGGCGTGCTGTTCCGCCCACTCCGTTGAGCCCAACAACCCCGGCTCTTCGCCGTCCCAGCTGTTGTAGACCAAGGTACGGCGGGGCCGCCAGCCTTCCCGCACCAATTTGCCGATCGACCTGGCCTCCGCCATCAATGCGATCTGGCCTCCGAGCGGGTCGAGCGCGCCGAATACCCATCCGTCGTGATGGTTGCCGCGAATGATCCATTGATCGGGTGCCTCGCTGCCGCGAATTTTCGCCACCACATCGTAGATCGGCTTTTGACTCCACTCGGACAGCACCTTCATGTGAACTTGCGCAGGTCCCGGACCTACGTGATATGTGAGCGGCAGGCCGCCGCGCCATGAGGGCGGTGCCACGCGGCCGCCCAGCGCGGCGAGCAGGGGTTGCGCGTCGGCGTAGGAAATGGGCAATACCGGAATTTTCAGGATGGTCGTGGCGTCTTTGATCGCCAGACGCTTGGCTCCGGGCACGGCTCCGACGCCGGGAGTCAACGGATCGCCGCTGTACTGGGTCAAGTCCTGAACCGAGCCGCGCTGCACGGCATCCTTCGGCCGATATCCGCCTTTCGGATACGCATCGCCGGCGCCGTAGCCGTCGTCACGCGGATCGGAATAGATCAGGCAGCCGACGGCGCCGTGCTCGTAGGCCAGCTTCGGTTTGAGTCCGCGCCAGCCGCCGCCGTAGCGCGTCAGCACGATGCGCCCTTTGACGCTGATGCCTTCGCGCTCCAGTTCCTGGTAGTCGTCCGGCATGCCTTGGTTGACATACACCAGTTCCGCGCTCACATCGCCGTCGGCACCGTACACATTGTAAGGCGGCAGCTCATCTTTGACCTGTGTCGATGTGGCATCGCCTTCGATCGGCGGCTCGCGCAGCAGCGCCTTGAAATGCACGGGTGCAACGAGTTCCACCGACACGTCGATCGGCGTCGGGTACAGCACGGAAAACGTTTCGATGGACGCATCCCAACCCCACTCGCGAAACTTCGCGAGCTGAAATTCCGCATTCGCCTTGTCGTGCGGCGAGCCCACATGATTCGGCGCCGAGCTCATCTGCTGCAGCCAGGAGCGCAAGTCGGCAGGCGACAGGTCCGAATCGAAACGCTGCTCCAGCAGCGCTTGGACCGCCGCACCCGCGCTGGAAAACCCTTGCAGATCGGCCGCCAGCGGCGGCGGGTCCGCCGCGACGGCAGCCGCCTGTACCAAGCCGGCGATTGCCGCGATGAGTGCACTCATGGCGCGCGGAAGCGTAACTGCCATTGATTTTCCCCTATTCGCGGATACCGGTGCCGCGGTTCAGCAAGCTGACCGCCAATGCGAACATCGCGGCGGCACCTGAAATCATGATGGCGTAGGCCAGGCGCAAATCGACATCCGAGGCGCCGAGAAAGCCGAAGCGGAACGCGCTCACCATGTACAAAATGGGATTGGCGTTCGAGGCCATGTGCGCCCAGGCCGGCAGCATGGTCACCGAATAGAACACGCCGCCCAAATAAGTCAGCGGCGTCAGCACGAAGGTAGGGAACCAGGATATGTGGTCGAAATTCTTCGCGAACAGCGCATTGACGAAACCGCCCAGGGAGAAGATGACACTCGTCAGGAATGCCGCCGTGACGATCGCGAGCACATGCGTGATGGACAAATGGGTGAAGAACAGTGAAATGATGGTCACCACCGCGCCGACCAGCACGCCGCGCAGGACTCCCCCCATGGTGTAGCCGGCGACGATCAGCCAATTCGGCAACGGCGACACCAGGAGTTCCTCGATGTGCTTGCCGAACTTCGCGCCGAAGAACGAGGACACGACATTGCCGTACGAGGTCTGGATGACGTTCATCATGATGATGCCCGGCGCCATGAACTGCATGTAATCGTAGCCGCCGACCTGGCCGACGCGCCGGCCGATCAGGCTGCCGAAGATGACGAAATACAGCGTGGCGGTGACCGCGGGCGGCACGATGGTCTGCCCCCAGATCCGCACGATGCGGCCGAATTCACGGATGATGATGGTCTTGAAGCCGATCCAATCGGTCAGCGCGCGCGACCCGGGCATTACGAAGCCTTCGCGGCGGCGGTCTTGACGCTGTCGTCGACCAGGCGGATGAACAACTCCTCGAGCCGGTTGACCTTGTTGCGCATGCTGTTTACGGCAATTCCCTGCGCCGACAACTGCGCGAAAATCTCGTTCAGGCTCTGCGTCTTCGACATCTCGATTTCCAGGGTGTGATCATCGGACAGCACGGCCGTGAAACCCCGCAGCTGCGGTGGTGCGGCGCGCGCCTCGCGTAGGTTGAAAACGAACACCTCGGTCTGCAGCTTGCGCAGCACGTTGGCCATGCTGTCGCGCTCGATGATGTTGCCGCCCTCGATGATGGCGATATTGCGGCACAGATTCTCCGCCTCTTCCAGATAGTGCGTCGTGAGTATGATGGTGGTGCCTTGCGCGTTGATGTTGCGCAGGAACTCCCACATGGAGCGGCGAATCTCGATATCGACGCCTGCGGTCGGCTCGTCCAGGATCAAGAGGCGCGGCTCGTGCATGAGAGCGCGCGCGATCATGAGGCGCCGCTTCATGCCGCCCGACAGCGAGCGCGCGACGGAATTGCGCCGGTCCCAGAGCTGCAGTTGCTTGAGATATTTTTCCGCGCGCTGCCTGGCGAGCGGCCGGGGTATGCCGTAAAACCCGGCTTGATTCACCACAATGGTGAACGGGCTCTCGAACATGTTGAAGTTGATTTCCTGCGGGACCAAACCGATGCAGGATTTGGCCGTTTCCAGCTCCCGGTCGATGTCATGGCCGAACACTTCGACCGTGCCGCTGGTTTTGTTGACCAGCGAAGTCGTTATCCCGATTGCGGTGGTTTTGCCGGCGCCATTCGGCCCGAGAAGCGCGAAAAAATCGCCCTCATCGACCTTAAGATCGATGGCTCTTAGCGCTTTGATGCCGTTTTTATAGACTTTGGTGAGTTGTCGGAGGACTAAGGCATGCATACGAGCCGCGTAGACTAAACCTCGCGAGGCTCGCTTGGCAATTGAGCCGCGGCGGCAAGCTGCAGTCCGGAGAGCTGGACTCGGCGCAGCGCCGCAGGATCCGGGCGTGCCGCCGCGCCGATCAGGGCGTTCCAGTAGGAACTGCAGCCGCTCCATCGGGCGGTGAGATTCGGCGCCTCCGCGCGTGCCAGAGCCGGCAGCGCATCCACGGCGATCCGGCGAAAAGCCTCGGCCGTATTGCCATGCATGCCGAGCAGAAGGTGCGCCGCCAGGCCGGCGCTCGAGGCGACGTGCCAGGTGTAAAAAAGCGCCAGCTGCACGAAATCGGCGGTGTCCGCATCGACCTGGGGCTGGTCGGCGACCCGCCAGGCCCCCTTGGTGTGCAGTCGCTCCTGCCAGTACTCATCGTCGCCAAATCGCAGGTCGAACAAGGCGTAGGGACAATTCGCAGCGGCGGCGCGCTGGGCGGGCGACAGGGTCGCGAGCCTGAGCGCCACTGCGGGCGCGAGCAGCCCCATACCGGCCAAATTCAGGAATCGGCTGTTCAAGCCGCTCACGGAAATCAAGTGTGTCGAAGAGACGTGAGATTGCTGCGTCCAACTACCAATGCATGCTTCCTGCACAAATCGCCCCTTTTTGCGTCGAAAAACTCCTTGGCAAGCACGCTAACTTTGTGACAAATTTCTGTCAAATTCTTTTTGATCCAAAATACACACGATTTGCATAAGGAGTGGGCCATGAGGGTGTCCGATGACCGCTACACGAGGGACCGGCAGAAATTCGATCTTGCACTGCGGCTGATCCGCCACGAAGCCCGCACATTCACCATCCGCCAGTGGACGGGCTTGAGCGACGATCGGATCCGCAAGCTGTACCGCAGCTATGTATCGAGCAGTGAGGCGGGCGCGGTCGCGCGCCACCGCGGCAAGTCGCCGCGGCAGGCGGCATTCTTCTTCCGCAATCCGGAGTTGAACTTTCATGCGGCGCAACTGGCGAGCCTGTTCGTGATGTACGGGTTGGTCGGCGCCGGCGAGCGCGGCGTCGAGCCGCGCTACCGCGTCGGGTCGCTGGAATCCGGGGCGATGCTGTGCCGCGCGTACGAAGCCTATCTGGAGTTGCACAAGCCGGTGAACATCTCTTTCGAGCATGCCTGGTTTCTGCTGCTGGCGTTGGCGCGCCACGATGAAGTCGGCATCGCCCGCTGCGCGATCTGCGGCGGCGTGCGCGTGCGCGACTTGCTGGCCAAGCGCAAGCTGACCTGCGGCAATTGCAACGGCAGCGTCGACAGCGCCGCACGGGCCGCCCCCTGCTAGAATCATTTGCATGCAGCAAAGGAATACCTTGGCCGGTCCCTATCTGGACCGTGCCGCGCATTTGCGCAGCCACCCTGCTTGGTTTGCGAGCGCACTGGCCGGCGAACGCAGCCGCTTCCTGCCGGTTTGGAATTCACGCAATCTCATCGTCGAAGGCGCGACGCCGCGTGCGGCGCTGCTCGAGTTGTCGGCCGTGCCCGAACGGCAGCGCAACGGCAGCGATCTGATTCTTCTCGGCCGGTTCGGCGACATCGACGTGTTTGCCTACGAGCTTGATTCGGTCGATCCGCCCCGGATCGGAAACGGCACGCGCTTCGAGGACCTGCGCCTGGTGGCCTCGCTCCTGCCGGCGGAAGAGGCCGGCCTGCTGGGCTATGCGCGCGGCATGGTGTCGTGGCGGGCCCGGCACCGCTTCTGCGGCACGTGCGGCGCGACCACGCTCGCCGCCAAAGGCGGCCACGTATTGATATGCACCAATCCGCAGTGCCGGCACGAGCAATTTCCGCGCACCGACCCGGCGATCATTGTTCTGGTCAGCGACGGCGAACGCGCGCTGCTGGGGAGGCAGGCCTCCTGGCCGGTCGGCCGCTACTCCACCATCGCGGGCTTTGTGGAACCGGGCGAATCGCTCGAGGACGCGGTGGCGCGCGAAGTGTTCGAGGAGACCGGCATCAAGGTGGACGCGATCGACTACCACTCTTCGCAGCCCTGGCCGTTTCCTTCCTCGCTGATGCTCGGCTTCACGGCGCATGCGCTCACGACGCAAATTCTCAGGCGCGACGACGAACTGGAGGATGCGCAGTGGTTCACGCGCGCGGATCTGGCGTCAGGAAGGCCCCTCCTGCCGCCGGGCGTGTCGATTTCTTTTCGGCTCATCGAACACTGGTTCGACGCCGGCGGCGGCCCGAAACTTCGGGAGATCCACCAGGTCCCGTCGTGGCCTGCCGCGAGCTGATCAAGACCGCATTCTTGGGCGCCGGCGGCGCCGTTCCTCGGTGCTAACCGCGCTCCCAATGGCCCGGCCGCATACGCCAGCCGTCGCCGGCCCGCACCCAGGCATAACCGACCCAGTGATATCCGGGCCTGCCGGTCAACCAGCGGCCCGGGACCCATTCGTGGCGGCCGCCGACCCAACCCCAGTAACCGCCGATCCACACATATCCGGGATACGGCGCGACACCGACAACTTCAACGCGCGGCGCCGGCGGTGCCACCATGACGACGCCCCCGACA
>Ga0210403_10000078_pt1 | contig 104130 bp, 95 predicted proteins | sample IncBWC19MmetaG_FD_150863 | JGI IMG/M metagenome (GOLD analysis project Ga0210403, IMG submission 150863) | Forest soil microbial communities from Barre Woods Harvard Forest LTER site, Petersham, Massachusetts, United States - Inc-BW-C-19-M | ecosystem: Environmental > Terrestrial > Soil >...
AGTTAAGCAGCGGCGGAACTTTAGCAACATTCTTGAGCCAAAAACACGATATTGCTCTCATAACTCCCATGACAAAGCTCGTAATTCTGGAGTATCCCGATCCGAGGCTGCGAAAGAAGGCTGCCCCCGTTGCGCAGGTCGATGATGCACTGCGTCAGTTTATCGACAATCTCCTCGACACCATGTACTCGGCCAATGGCGTTGGACTCGCTGCCACCCAGGTGGACGTGCACAAACGCGTGATCGTGCTCGACGTCAGCGAGAGTCGGGATCAGCCCCTGGTGCTCATCAATCCTGAAATCCTCAACAAGGAAGGCGAAGGCCCCTTTGAGGAGGGATGTCTGTCCCTGCCCGGCATTTACGACAAGCTCACCCGTGCCACGCATATTCGCGTTCGCGCGCTGGGGAAAGATGGCCGGCCATTCGAAATGGACGCGGAAGGATTGCTGGGCGTTTGCATCCAACACGAAATCGACCATCTGGACGGCAAGCTGTTCGTCGATTATCTCTCCGAGCTCAAGCGCACGCTGATCCGGCGCCGCCTGGAAAAAGAGCGCAGGCAGCGATCCCCGGGCAGCGAACGACGCGCGCACGCGCCGGCTCTTTGAGCCTTGAGCGCCGCTCCCGCCCTGAAGCTGGGCTTCGCCGGCACGCCTGACTTCGCCGTTCCGGCGCTGGAGCGCCTCGCCGCGCTTCACACCATCGCCGCCGTTTTCACGCAACCGGACCGGCCGGCGGGCCGGGGTCGGGCCCTGCACGTGAGCCCCGTCAAGCGCCGCGCGCTCGAGCTTGGGCTGGCCGTGCACCAGCCTGCTAGCTTCAGAGCGCCCGAGGCACTGAAGATTCTGCAGGATGCGCAGCTCGATGTCTTGGTCGTGGCCGCCTATGGCCTGATCTTGCCGCTCGCCGCACTGCAGCTTCCCACGCGGGGGTGCATCAACATTCACGCCTCGCTGCTGCCGCGCTGGCGCGGCGCGGCGCCCATTCAGCGTGCGCTGCTGGCGGGAGATCCGGTCACGGGTGTCACCATCATGCGCATGGAGACGGGGCTCGATACCGGACCGATGCTGGACTCGCGCACCGTCCGAATCGAGGCGCTCGACAACGCGAAAACGCTGCACGATAAGCTGGCGGCACTCGGCGCGAAGCTCATCGCGGAATCACTGCAGGCGTTGTGCGCCGGCGCGATCCGCGAGGTCATTCAGCCGGGCGAGGGCGTCACCTACGCGGCAAAAATCGACAAGGCGGAGGCGCCGATCCATTGGGAGCGGCATGCGGAGGAAATCTCACGCCAGGTGCGTGCGTTCAATCCTGCACCCGTGGCCGAGACCTGCTTGCGGGGCGAGCAGCTGCGAATTTGGGAGGCAGAACCGGTCGACTCCCCCGGGTTGCGCGCCGGCGCGAGCCCGCCCGGATCGGTGCTCACGGCAACGCGCGCAGGGATAGACGTGGTCTGCGGCGCCGGCGTCTTGCGTGTTCTCAAGCTGCAATTGGCGGGCCGCAAACCCCTGCCCGCCGGGGAATTCCTGCGTGGACAGCGCCTCGACGGCGAGCGCTTCACCCTCGCATGAGAGGCGCCGCCGCCAGTGCGCGCTCCCTGTCCGCACACGCGGTGGCGCGGGTGCTGCGCGAGGGGGTGACGCTGGACGCTGCGTTGAAGGATGCGCTGATCGGCGCAGATCCAAAGCTGTTCTCATCGGTGCGGTCATTGAGCTATGGCGCGGTGCGCGGCTATTTTCGCCACGAGGCCGTTCTTGGCAAGCTGCTATCCGGGCCGGTTCGCTCCCTGGATTTTTTGGTGCGCGCGCTTTTGTCGGTGGCGCTGTATGAGCTCGAGGACGAACGCACGCCGCAATACGCGGTGGTCGATGCAGCGGTGCAGACCGCGAAGGCGACCGATGCGGTGCGCGCCGCCGGGCTCATCAACGCGGTGTTGCGCCGCTACCTGCGCGAGCGCACTGCGCTGGACGCGGACATAGCGCGCCGCCCCAACATGCGCCATGCGGCCCCGATTTGGCTGGCGGACCGGTTTCGCGCCGATTGGCCGGTCCGCTGGACTCAATTGCTGGCAGCCAGCGATGCGCAAGCGCCGATGTGGCTGCGGGTCAACAGCCGGCGGACCAGCACCGCTGAATACCTGGAGGAGTTGCGAATTCTGGGGCTCGCGGCGCACGCCGAAGAGCGCGTGCCCTACGCCATCGTGTTGGATGCGCCCTGCGACGTGCATGAGCTGCCCGGCTTCGCGCAAGGCATGGTCTCGGTGCAGGATTTGGGGGCGCAATGCGTCGCGTTTCCATTGGACTTGAGGGCGGATCAGCGCGTGCTCGATGCCTGCGCAGCGCCGGGAGGCAAAACCGCGTTGATCGCGGAACGGGCGCCGAATTTGCGAGAACTCCTCGCGGTCGACGTCGATCCGCAGCGGCTGGCCAGGGTGCGTGAGAACTTGAGCCGCGGCGGTTTGGACGCGCGGCTCGTGGCCGCCGACGCGGCCGACCCCGCGAGTTGGTGGGATGGCACTCGGTTCGACCGGATTCTTCTCGACGCGCCCTGCTCGGGCCTGGGCGTGATCCGCCGCCATCCCGATATCCGCCTGCGTAAGTCCCCGTCAGATATCGACAAATTGCCGCAGCTGCAGAGCAGGCTGCTCCGCAGTGCGTGGGATATGCTCGCTCCGGGCGGCCGGCTGGTGTATGTCACCTGCACGGTCACGCGCAGCGAAAACCACGGTGTCGTGGCCGCGTTTTTGGCGGGTACTGCGGATGCGGCCGTTGTTCCGGCCGAGGCCTGGCCAGGCTGGCCAGGCTTGGGCGAGGCCGATGATATCGGGCGGCAAATTCTTCCCGGTGAGGCGGGTGCCGACGGCTTCTATTATGCTGCTTTGACCAAAGCATGAACGCCGCGTGCATAAATCCGCCGGACATCGTTCGCCGCAGGCGCCGCAATCCATTGCGGCTGGTCTGGGCAAGCGCAGCGTGCGCGACGCTGCTGCTGTCGCGGCCGCTGGCCGCGGAAGGATTGGCGGGCCGCTTCGAGATTCGCTCGGCCGATCTGGAATTGATGGATGGAGTCTATCACTTGAATGCGCGCATCGATCTGCCGGTCAGCGAGGCGGTGCGGCGCGGATTGGCGGAAGGCGTGCCCTTGAGCCTCGAAGTCGATCTTGACATCGAGCGCGTGCGGCAGCTGCTGCCGAATTCCAGCGTGGCCGAGCTGACGCAGCGCTACCGCCTGCAGTACAACGCCGTGAGCGCACGCTACATCCTGCGCAACGAAAACAGCGGCCAGCAAGAATCCTTGGGCACCATCGATGAAGCGATCGCGCATCTCTCCGAGATCCACAGTCTGCCGGCGCTCGACAAGGCGCTCATCGCCGCCAATCGCCGCTACGAGGGACGCGTGCGTGCCAGGATCGATTTCGGCACCGTGCCCTTCACGCTGCGTCTGCTGATGTTCTGGGTCAGCGACTGGCATCGCGATTCCGACTGGTACGCCTGGACGTTCCAGCCATGATCCGTAAATACGGTTCCACGGTCTTGGGTGTGATCGGCGTGGCGCTGTGGATCGCGGCGCTGTTCATGCTCGCGTCGGCCGTGCAGAACTCGGAGAAGTTCGCCAAATGGCTGCCGTGGATCCTGCTGATCAACATCTCCGGCATGCTCACGCTGCTGGTGCTGCTCGCCGGCAAGCTTACCCGCTTGGTGCGCGACTACCGCAGGCATGTGCCCGGATCGCGCTTGAAGGGCCGCACGGTGGCGATCTTCAGCGCCCTGGCGGTGGCGCCGATTCTGGTGGTCTATTATTTTGCGCTGCAGTTCTTGAATCGCGGCATCGACAGCTGGTTCGAGAGCGAAGTCAGCCAGGGCTTGAGCGACACGCGCGAGCTGTCGCATGCGGCGCTCGACGTCCGCGTCCGGGAATTTCTGCAGCACACCCAGTCGGTGGCCCGCTCATTGGCAGGCTTGTCCAATTTTCAATTGGCCGGCTCGCTCGATCGACAGCGGCAGGACAGCACGGCGATCGAATTCACCGTCGTCGGCGCCCAGGCGCGAATCATCGCCACCAGTTCCGACCGTCCGATGGACGCCTTGCCGGTTCCCGCCACCGACGAAATGCTGCTGCAATTGCGGCGCGGCCGGCCGTACGTGAGCTTGGACACGGACTCGGTCGGCGGCTACGTGATTCGCGCCGCGGCGCCGGTCGAGGACAGCAGCCAGGGGCAGCGCGTGTTGATTGCGCTGTATCCGGTGCCGCTGCAGCTGAGCCAGCTGGCGGACACCGTGCAACGCTCGTATACGTCGTACGCCTCGTTGGTGCAAAAGCGGCAACCGCTCAAATTCGCCTTCGTTCTGATCTTGAGTTTCGTCGTGCTGATGTCGCTGATCGCCGCCGTGTATGGCGCATTCTTTGCCGCACAGCGGCTGGTGCAGCCGGTGCAGGACTTGATCGCCGGCACCCGCGCCGTGGCGAAGGGAAACTACGATACGCGGCTGCCGCTGCCGGGGCGCGATGAGTTGGGGTTTCTGGTGACCTCCTTCAACGACATGACCAAGCGCTTAGGTAGAGCCCGCGAGGAGACGCGCCGCAGCCAGCAAGCGGTCGAGGCGGAGCGGGCCGGGCTCGCGGTGATCCTCGCGCGCCTTTCCACCGGCGTGGTGTCGCTCGAACCGGATCTGAACGTGCGCACCGCCAATCGAGCCGCGAGCGCCATCCTGGGCGTCGACCTGGAGGCGGCCATCGGCAAGCCCTTCGACGAGTCCATCAGCGACAGCACCGTGTTCACGCAGTTCCTGAGCGCCATCAAGCAGCGTCTGCGGCCGGAGCAGCTCGACTGGCGCGAACAGATCGAGCTGCTGTCGGAGTCCGGCAAGCATGTGCTGATGTGCGCATGCACCGCCCTGCCCAACGATGCCGGCGGCGCGGCCGGCGTCGTGCTGGTGTTCGATGACATCACGACGCTATTGCAGGCGCAGCGCGATGCGGCCTGGGGCGAGGTGGCACGGCGCCTGGCGCACGAGATCAAAAACCCGCTCACGCCGATCCAGTTGTCCGCCGAGCGGATGCGGCGCAAGTTCTTGGGGCAAATGAACGAGCAGGACGCCCAAATCCTCGAACGTGCAACGCACACCATCGTGGCGCAAGTTGATGCGATGAAGCAGATGGTCAACGCGTTCAGCGAGTATGCGCGCGCGCCCGACATGCATTTCTCGCGCTTCGATCTCAATCAATTGATCACCGAGGTCGTGGACCTGTATCGGGTCCAGGACAGCAGCGCGGAAATGAAATTGCTCTTGAGTCCGCATCTGCCGCCGATCTCGGCGGATCGGATGCGCATCCGGCAGATCTTGAACAACCTGGTGACGAACTCCTTGGAAGCGCTCGAGGGAAGGCTGGGCCCGCGGATCGAAATCGAAACTCAGCTCGCCGACGAAGCTCAAAAGCACGGAGCGTCAGTCGCGATCGTGGTGACGGACAATGGTCCCGGCTTTCAGCGGGACTTGATCGGCACCGTCTTCGATCCTTACGTCACGAGCAAGCCGAAGGGGACGGGTCTTGGGCTGGCAATTGTCAAGAAGATCGTGGAAGAACACGGCGGGCGCATTGAGGCGGATAATCAGCGCTCAGGGGGAGCCCGCGTGCGGATTGTACTGCCGCTGGCCGACGGCGCGCGCTCCGCGGGCTCCGTCAAGCCGCGCACAGGTGAGCACAGGAGAGAACGCGTATGACCGCTTCAAGAATATTGGTGGTGGACGACGAGGCGGACATCCGCGGGCTGCTGAAGGAGATTCTCTCCGAAGAGGGCTATGACGTGGAGATTGCCGCGGACGCCAGCCAGGCGCGCTCCTCGCGCGCCGCGCAGGTTCCCGACCTGGTGCTATTGGACATCTGGATGCCCGACACGGACGGCATCACCCTGCTGCGCGAGTGGTCCGTGACCGACGGCTATGATTGCCCGGTCGTCATGATGTCGGGGCACGGCACGGTCGAGACCGCGGTCGAGGCAACGCGCCTCGGCGCATTCGACTTTGTCGAGAAGCCGCTGTCGCTCACCAAGCTGCTGCGCACCGTCGAACGGGCCCTCGATGCAGGGCGCCGCAAACGCCTGTCGGCGCGCACGCAAGGTTCGGCTCTCGCCGTTCCCATCGGCAAATCCAAGATCACGCAGATGTTGCGTGAACAGGTCCAGCAGGCAGCTTCCAGCTCCTCTCCGGTGCTGTTCGCGGGCGAATTAGGATCGGGACGCGAGGCCTATGCGCGCTACCTGCACTCCTTGAGCGCGCGCTCCGCGAAGCCCTTTTTGAGCGTGGTGGCGGCCAGCCTCGGGCAAGATCCGGCCGCGGCGCTGCTCGGCAGCGAGCGCGACGGCCGGGTCGAGCCGGGCGCCTTCGATCAGGCAACCGGCGGCTCGCTCTACTTGAGCGGCCTCGAAGATTTGAACGCCGCTGCACAGCGCGCCCTGCTCGGGGCGATCGAGCAGAACGGCTACACGCGGGTTGGCGGCCGGCAGCGTCTGAATCTCAACGTGCGATGGATCAGTTCGGCCCAAGAGGGCTTCGACACCCAATCCTCGCCGGAGCCCTTGCGCCGCGACCTGCTGGCGCACCTCAGCGTGATTACCTTGCGCGTGCCGCCGCTGCGCGACTACGCGGAAGATGTTCCCGATCTCCTGCGCTACTACGTCGATCGCCTGGTCGATGAGCAGCATCTGCCGCTGCGCCGCTTCAGCGTCGCGGCGCAGAACCGTTTGCGCAATTACCCGTGGCCGGGAAATGTGGGCGAACTGAAGAACCTGGTCCAGCGCGTGCTCATTCTGGGAGCAGGGGAAGAGATCCGCCTCGAGGAGATCGAGCGCGAATTGGCCGCGAAAATGGCTATCGATGAGCCGCTGGTGAAGCAAGATCTCTTGGCCCTGCCGCTGCGCGAAGCGCGCGAGCAATTCGAACGGGCGTACCTGCAGCAACAACTGCTGCTTTGCAATGGGAAGGTCGGTCAGCTGGCAAAAAGGGTGGGAATGGAGCGAACCCATTTGTACCGCAAATTGCGGGCTTTAGGAGTCGATTTTCGGCAATTGGGAGAGGATTAGCGCCGAACATGAGTAGATAGAACAAATAACGTCGATACGCAGGAGAAATGGATGGAAGCAATAGCCACCGCGGCACCGGTCGTGCGATCCGAGAGCCGCAATTTCTACGTCTTCATGGCCGGCGCCTTTTTGCTGGTCGCGTTTGGCGGCTTCGTGCCAACTTATTGGGCGAAAGTGGCCGCGGGCTCCTTTCACGCCGAGCCCATCATTCACATTCACGGCGCGTTGCTGTTCACCTGGACCTGTTTCTATTTCCTGCAAACCGCGCTGGTCGCCTCGGGACGCACACTCAAGCATCGCGCCTGGGGGCTGGCGGGGATATCGCTGTTCACCGCCATGATGTGCTCGATCCTGGTCGGCCAAGAAGCCGTGCTGGCGAGAAACGCAGCACTGGGCTACGGCGATGCGGCGCTGCGCTTCTCAGCCGTGACGCTGACGGCATGGCCGCTCATGGCCGCGCTGTTTATTTTGGCGATCGTCAATATCCGCAATCCGCAAGCACACAAGCGGCTCATGACGCTGTTGATGGTCGGCATCATGACCCCCGCGCTGGCGCGCCTGTTCCTGACGTTCTTCGCCCCGCCGGGGTCGGTTGGGCCGCCGCCTCCCTTTGCCGCGACGCCGCCGGGGCTGGTCGCCGATTTGTTTCTCGTCGTCGCGATGGTTCGCGATTGGCGCATGCTCGGCCGGCCCCACCCGGTCTACGTGTACGGCGGGATCGCCTTGGTGGCCCAACAGCTGCTGGCGGCGCCGATCGCGGCCACGGCAACCTGGATGCACATCGCGAAAGCCTTCGAAAGCTTGGGCAGTTAGCGCCGCTGCGCTGATGAGGCTGCGCTGTTGCCGGTGCGCCGCTAATCGCCCACGCGGATCACGAGTACATCCACGTCCGCCTTGCGCAGGATCTGGCGCATCCGATTCAGTTCATCCAGCTTGGAAATCGGACCGATGCGGATGCGATGCCAGGTATCGTTATCCACGGTCACCTTCTGCACATTCGATTCGATGCCCTGCAACGCCAGCTTGGCGCGCACTCGATCGGCGTCGGCAAAATTCTTGTATGAGCCCGCTTGCAGTACATAGGTGCCGCTGCGCGTTTCCGGCATGGACTTGATATCCGGCCTCACGTCCTTGTCCTTCTCGGGTACCACCACTTCGAATTTCGGCAGCATTTCATAGAAGGCGTAGGTTTTCGAATCGTCCGCGGCCGAGTCGCCCGCTTCGGGCGATTCAAGGCCGTGCGGCCGCTTTTTGACGGCCTTGCCGGCGTGGACCGCGGGCGCATCGAGCCGATGATCCTTCAAATACACGATCCCCGCTACGCCGAGCCCGAGGCCGAATCCTAGACTGAATCCCAGCCAGCCGGAGAAGCGGGCGGGTCTGCCGTGTCGGGTCTTGTAGTCGCGCGCCATGCGGCTTACATCGTGTCGGGCGCGGAAACGCCCAGGAGCTCGAGGCCGCTGCGAACCACGGTCTGCGTCGCCAGCGCAAGATCGAGCCTTGCCGCGCGCACGCCGGCATCCTCGACGATGAATTGGTGCGCGCTGTAATAGGTATGGAAATCGTTCGCCAGATCGCGCAGGTAGTGCACCAGCGAATGGGGCGCGCGCTGCGCTGCGCACTGCCCGATGACTCCGGGGTAAGCACAGATGCGCTTGATCAATAGCAGCTCCTGCGGCTCCTTGAGCTGCTGCAACGATGCGATGCCGTGGGCAATGTCGTGAGTCAGTCCGCGTTCCTGGAGCTGCCGCAGAACACTGGCAACGCGCGCGTGCGCGTACTGAATGTAGTACACCGGGTTTTCGTTGGAGCGTGATTTGGCCAGTTCCATGTCGAAATCCAGATGCTGGTCGTTGCTGCGCATCACGTAGAACAGCCGCGCGGCATCGTTGCCCACTTCCTTGCGCAAGTCCCTCAGGGTTACATAGTCGCCGGAGCGCTTCGACATCTTGGCTTTCTCGCCGCCGCGAAACAGCGATACGATCTGCATCAGCAGCACCTCGAAGCGATCGGGTTGCCGCCCCAGCGCAATCAGCGCCGCGCGCAGGCGCGTGATGTAGCCGTGATGATCGGCGCCCCAGACGTATATCAGATGCTCGAAGCCGCGCTCGAGCTTGTCCATGACATAGGCAATGTCGGACGCGAAGTAGGTCTTGAGGCCGTTGTCGCGCACGATGACTCGATCCTTCTCGTCGCCGAAATCCGTGCTCTTGAACCAGAGCGCGCCGTCCTTGAGGTACGCGTGTCCCGATTTTTTCAAGATGTCGATCGAGCGGTCGATGGCGCCGCTCTCGCTCAATGACCGTTCTGAGAACCAGCGATCGAAGGTGACGCCGAATTCCGCCAGATCCGCGCGGATGTCGCCGACGATGCCGTCGAGCGTGGTGCGCAGCACTCGTTCATACGCCGCTTCGCCGATGAGCGCGCGCATGCGGGAGTTGAGCGCATCGATGTACTCGTCCTTGTCGCCGCCCTGCGGTTCATCCGGCGGCAGGCCCTCGAACACCTCAAGCGCGGAGTGCTTCAAGGCCGTTGCGACCGCCGCGAACAACTGTTCGCCGACCGCAACCAGGTATTCACCCACATAGGCATTGGCCGGAAAGCTGAACTGCTCGCCGCAACGCTGCAGATAGCGCAGCCAGGCGCTGACTGCCAAAATATCCATCTGGCGTCCGGCGTCATTGACGTAGTACTCGCGTTGGACGCTGTAGCCCACCGCCTCGAGAAGATTGCTGAGCGAGGCGCCGAAGGCCGCATGCCGGCCATGGGCGACATGCAACGGGCCGGTGGGATTGGCCGAGACGAATTCCACCTGCACACGCCGCCCGGCGCCGGCATTCGATCGGCCGTAGCCGGCGCCCTCCTTCAAGACCTTGCCGATCTCTTGATGGTAGGCGTTATCCTTCAGGAAAAAATTGATGAATCCCGCGCCGGCTATCTCCACTTTCGCGAGCGCCGGGCTCGGCGGCAGGGCGCCGGCCAGGGCGTCGGCGAGCTTGCGGGGATTCTGCCGGGTAGCCTTGCCCAGCCGCATGGCCAGATTGCTGGCGAAATCGCCGTGCTGCGCATCGCGTGTGCTTTCAACCTCGATGGCGACCTCGCGCGCGGCGCGCGGCACCATATCTTGCGGCAGTGCATCCAAGGCTTGCTTCAGCAACGCTTCGATCAGGGTCTTCAAAAGGCATCCCGGAGAGTGAAAAGGCTGCGCAGTTTACCGCAAAGCGCTCAATCCACTTCCAGCGGATCGACGTCGATTGACCAGCGCAATCCCGCGGGCGCCGGCAGAGCATCGATTTTCGGCAGCCAGCGGCCGAGAAAGTGCTGCAAAGTGGGGCGCACCGCGGTCTCGATCAGCAGGTGTGCACGGTAGTGATCGGCCCGGCGGGCGATCAGCGCCGCCGCGGGCCCGCGGATCTTCACCGCGACTTCGCCCAGATCCAGGCCGGCCGCGGCCGCGGCACGCAAAAATGCGTCCAGCGCCGCGTTGTCCTTGGCCTCGGCGCGCAGCAGCGCAAGCCGGGAATACGGCGGCCACGCCGCTTCGCGGCGCTCCGCCAGCGCGCTGGCGGCGAAGCTTTCGTATCCTTCCGTAATGAGACGGTTCAACAGCGGGTGCTCGGGAAATTCCGTTTGAATCAACACCTCGCCGGCGCGCGCCTCGCGGCCCGCCCGGCCGGCGACCTGCGTAATCGTCTGCGCGAGGCGCTCGGTGGCCCGAAAGTCGCTGGCAAACAGTCCCTGATCCGCGTCCAGGATGACCACCAGCGTGACATCGGGAAAATGATGACCTTTCGTGAGCATTTGCGTGCCGATCAAAATGCGTGCGTCGCCGCTGTGCACCCGATCGAGCACGGTTTGGATGGAGCCGCGGCCTGCGGCGCTGTCGCGATCCAAGCGTGCCAGCGGCGCCTCGGGAAACAATCGCGCCAGGGTCTCCTCGACACGTTCCGTGCCCTGACCGACGGCCAGAAGCGCCTGGCCGCAGTTCGCGCAAATGGTCGGTACGGGAACTTGCGCTCCGCAGTGATGGCAGCGAAGTTGCTGCGCCCGACGGTGCAGCGTCATGCGCGCATCGCAATGCGCGCACGGAGCGACCCAGCCGCAGGCATTGCAGAACAGGCTCGGCGCATAGCCGCGTCGATTCAAGAACACGATGATCTGTCCGCCGGCCTTGAGGTGCTGATCGATGGCCTGAATGGCCGGCGTCGAAAGCCCTTGCTCGGCGGCGTGCCGGCGCAGGTCGATGAGCGACATGCGCGGCGCTTGCGCGGCGCCCGGCCGTTGCGGCAGCAGATGCCTGTTGTAGCGCCCGCTTGCTGCATTTTCCAACGTTTCCAGCGAGGGCGTCGCGGAGCCCAGGATGACGGGGACGCCGGCCCCGCGCGCCCGCATGACCGCAAGATCGCGCGCCGAGTAGCGAAATCCCTCCTGCTGCTTGTACGAAGCGTCGTGTTCCTCGTCGACGACGATGAGCGCGAGTTTCGGCAGCGAGGTAAACACCGCCGAGCGGGTGCCGATGATGATTCGCGTCTGACCGCCATGCGCGCCGCGCCACGCATCGCGGCGTTCGCTGTCCGTGAGACCGGAATGCACGGCCGCCACGCCGGCGCCGAAGCGGCGGCGGAAGCGAGCGACGAGTTGCGGCGTCAGGGCAATTTCCGGCACCAAGACCAACGCCTGCGCGCCGCCCGCGATGGCCGCCGCGATGGTCCGCAAATACACCTCGGTCTTGCCGCTGCCGGTCACGCCGTCCAAGAGATGCACGCTGAAGGTCGACAGCGTGGCGAGAATGCCCTCGACCGCTTGGCGCTGAGCGCCCGTCAGCGCAAGCTCGCGTTCGCCCGGTGCGACTTGCAACGAAGTCAGAACGCTGGGCGCCGCCGCCACCCGCGCCGCAATCCAGCCGCGCGCCGCCAAGGTCTTGAGCAGCGACGCCTTGAAGGACTCGCTCGCCTCATCGGCGGTCGCGTCGGCGCGATCCGCCAGCCAGGAGAGCAAGGCGCGCTGCTGCGGCGCGCGCTTCGAGTTGGGATTCTTAAGTTCCTCGCGGCCCAGTTCCGTGAGGCTCCAGTGCTCGGTGCTGACCACGGCAGGATGACCTGAGCGCAAGGCGGCCGGCAGCGCGGCTGCGTAAACCTCGCCGATGGGATGGTGGTAGTAATCCGCCGCCCATCGCAGCAGTTCAAAGGTGACAGGATCGAAAACCGGCCGCTCGTCCAAAAACTCCAAGGCGACCTTGAGCTTGTGCAACGGCACCGTCGTTGACGAAACCATGCCGACCAAAATGCCGATCAGACGTTGACGGCCGAAGGGGACCAACACGCGCGCGCCGGGGAGGGGCGGTGCCTGTCCCGAAGGCCTCGGTGCGGGCGGCAGGTAATCGAACACGCGGCGCAGCGGGGTATCGAGTGCGACTTGCAAAATCATGGATTCTTTTGTGCACAAAAGCTGTGGATAACTCTGTTGAAAAACAGGGGTCATTTACCCTAAGTGCCCGTTCTGTTTCGGGTCCTGTCAAATTGGCCAAAAATTACCCGAAATCGAATTGATTCTTTTAAATTCAAAGGATTACGGCCCCCACTGGATATCGCGCCGAGGTAACGAGCGAAAATGTTGCAATGGCGGTCACATGCAATGTGCGTAAGTCGCTGATCTTGTTCGCGGCGTCAACCAACCTTTCGGGTAAGCGTTTATACCTGGAATGGAGATGCTACGCCTGACTCGGTTTGATACGCTCAGCAGAGCTTGGATGGTCTGGGATAATCCCGCTCCAGCGCCGGAGGGAGCGGTTCTGGAGTACACGAAGGAACTCGAGAAATTCTTGGCCGAGATCGAGCGCCGGGCTTTTCGCATGGCGCAGGTTGCGCTGCGTGACCCGGACGATGCCCTCGATGTCGTGCAAGACGCCATGCTCAAGCTTACGCGCAGCTATGCCTCGCGCCCCGGCGCGCAATGGCGGCCGCTGTTTTATCGGATTCTCGAGAATGGCATACGGGACCTGCAGCGGCGCCGCACGGTGCGCAATCGCATCATGGCCTGGTTGCCGGGTCTGAAGGAGGATCCTGACGGCGAGACGCAGGACCCGTTGGAAAATGTGGCGGACGCTGCGCCCGCCATTCCGGAGAGACTGATGCAGGCACAGGCGATGCAGCGGCTGGAGGAGTCGCTGCGGGAGTTGCCGGCACGGCAGCGCGAGGCTTTCATGCTGCGCAATTTTGAAGGAATGGATGTTGCCGAGACGGCGAGCGCCATGGCTTGCTCGGAAGGCAGCGTCAAAACGCATTATTCGCGCGCGGTGCATGCGTTGCGCGATCGGCTCGGTGAGGTTTGGTGATGAGCGAAACAAATAGCGAAGCATTCGAGGTGCGCAGCAGGGCGCTGTTTCAGGACAGCGTCGATGGTCTTGATATGCGCATCCGTTCACGCCTGACGCAGGCGCGCAGTGCAGCGCTCGAGGCTGAGCAGGGGCGACCGTGGTTTTTGGGCCGGAAGATTTGGACGCCCGCAGCCGGTGTGACCGCAGCGGCCATGTTGGGCGTGAGTCTATGGATCGGTACGCCGATCGGCCAGCAGCCAACCATGGCCGATGCACAGACGAATTTCGAAGATCTTGACCTCGTCGCTGCGGCGGACGAAGGTTCGGGTGATGCCCTGGATATGCTGCAAGACGATATCGAATTTTATGATTTTGCGGACAAAACCGCGAATTCGGGACCCTCTGCGTAGGTTGACGTTGGCGGGCTTCGGAAGGAGCTGGCTGTTGTTGAGCGCTCTGTGCGCGGCGGCGAACGCCACACCGCCCTCGCCGACGCCGCCGGCGCCGGCGCCGGCGCCGGCAAACGCCGCGGAAGCGGCAGCAGCTGCGTTGCCGCCCGCGTCATCGGCCAAGCCGCCGGCGACTCTCGACGAAGGTTTCCTCGAGTTCTTGGGCTCTGACGATACGGGCGATATGGCTTGGTGGGAGTTTTTGAAGAAGGCGGCGCCGCGAGGGAGTGATTCACTCGCACCGCCGCCACAGGATGCAAAGAAATGATCAGGAAATTGTTCATCTGCGCGAGCATGAGCGTTGGCGCCGCCACCGGCTTCGCGCAGACTCCCGCGACCGCGCCGCCGGCTTCCGCACCATCCGTCCCCACCCCGGCCCCGGCGAGGGCATGGGAGTCGCTGTCGCCGGAACAGCGGCAAGTACTGCAGGGCTATCAGGGCAAGTGGAGCAGCCTGCCTCCGGAGCGCCAGCAGGCGCTGTTGACGGGCGGCCAACGCTGGATATCGATGACACCGCAGCAGCGCGCGGGCGCGCAGCAACGATTCGATCAATGGCGCGCCATGCCGCAGGAGCAGCGGCAAGTCGTGCGCCAGCGGTATCAGGAATTCAAGGCGCTACCGCCGGAACGGCAACGCGAAGTACGCGAATCCTTCAATCGGTTCCGCGAGATGCCGCCGGAAAGGCGGCAACAATTACGACAGCAATGGCATCAAATGACGCCGGAACAACGTCATCGTGCCGTGCCGTCTGCGCCGTCCGCGCACGGAGCGCCGCCGCCGCATCGGGTACCGCGCTAGGGGGCGGCGCTTAAGCTTCCCGGCGCCCGACTCAAGGTTGATAGCTGCGTTCCGCGTGCGCGCGAACTTCCTCGGGATAAAACAACACGTCGCGGAAGCGACCTTGGGTGAACATCAGGGCTTGGTCGGTGAAATGCGCCGAGGCCGGATCGCCGCTCGCCCCGCCGCTCATGATCGCCTTGGCGCTGACGCGAGGACCGAAATCCACGGCGGCGACGAAGCTATTGCCCACCGAACCGTAAATCTTTTTCGTCCTGCGCGGCTTCGTTGCATCGAAAGAGGCCAGTGCGCCCCACTGGGAAGGCGCAAAGCCCACCGGTAAGCTTGGGCGTGCGTCGTCAAAGGGCTGCAGGATATCGCCGGTCAGGCGCTGAAAGCGGTTGATCTCACCCCACGCGATTTGCCAGTGCCCGAAGTCCTGCCGCAGCCTGTCGAGTGCGGCGCCCAAGGCCTCGATGCGCTCGGCTTCGTTAAGTTTGTCGACCAGATAATCGTAGGCCGTTTCGTCCGCGTCGCGGGCCGCGGCGCCCTTGCGCTCGATCAAACCCTGGCCCCAGAAAATCGCAACCGCGGTCGCCACCGAATCCGCGGAGGTGCATCGGTTCCAGCTGCGCAAGATCTCGACCGCTTCCCGCAAGGCACCGCGCCGCGGATCGGCACCGGGCAGCGCATCGTAGGCGGCGAACAGGGGCGGCAGCAGGGTATCGAAGGCGGTCAGGTGTCCGTCATAACCCGCGGCGATCAGACTGTCGAGCGTAGCGTGGTGCAGACGGCTCAAGACCTCCACCGCGTGAGGACCGCGGGGATTCTCGCCCTGGGTCCACATGTAGCGCGGATAGTCTTCGCGTTTTGGACTCCGGTCCCCCGCTGCCGAGAACGGCCAATTGTTGCTGTTGAAGAGCCAGCCGTTGCCGGGATTCAGCAGCGTGATGGTGTCGGCGACCGTGTGCGGGCCTTGCCACTCCGTGGCCGGATTGCTGCCGTCGACCGGATGCGTGAAATCGAATGCCGTATTGCGCTTCGGTATGAAATTCCCATGAAAATAGGCGATCGTTCCGTTGACGTCGGCATACACCGTGTTGTTGGAAGTATCGGTGCGCATGTCCTGCGTTCTGCGGAACGAGGCGTAGTCGCTGGTTTTGGTGCGCAAGTAGGATTGCGCCAACGCCGGCACCGGCGCTTGCAGCAATTTGATGGCGATCCACTTGCCGTTGCCTTCGCGAATGATCGGCCCGTGATGACTGTGATAGACCGTGAACGTGCGGCTCCCCATCGCGGCGCCTTGCTTGAAGGGGATCGTTATCCGGCTGACGCGAAGCTTCTTGAGCTTAAGCCCGTACCGGTAGTACATCCCGTCCGCTTTTTTCACCAGGGTTTCCGCATATTCGTCGATGGCATCGCCGCCGTAAGACGTGTGCATCCAGCCGTTATGCGCATTGAAGCCCTGATAGACGAAGAACTGCCCCCAGGTCACCGCCCCGTAGACGTTGAGCCCCTGTCCGCTGACCATCTGCAGTTCCGAGCGAAAATAATACGAGGTGTGCGGATTGATCCAGAGCATGGCGTGTCCGGATGCCGTCAGCTTTGGGGCGATGGCAAATCCGTTGGAGCCGCCGGGATACTGCTCCGGGACTGGATCTGATGGCGGCGCCCCGCGCGCCGCCGGCGCCGATGTCGCTGCCGGCGGCCCGGTCGGTCCATAGAATTCTTCCAGCGATTTCAAGTCGATGGTTTCAATGTCGCCGCCGATGCTGCCTTCCGTGAAGGACAAGGCCATCCACGGTTCGAAATGCAGAATGACCTTTGGCCGCACGCTTGGATGTTTCGACAGGAAATAGTTCAGGCCGTCCGACCAGGCTTCCATCAATGCCTTGAGCCAGGCAGGCGCCGCGCGATACTGGCGTTGCAGCCGGCCGACATCGATGAACAAGCGCTCGCGCAGGTCGCTGTAGAGGGCGGACTCGCCTTCCGCCTGCGCCAACCAGCCGAGGCCATTGAGATAGTTGCGCTCGATGCGGTTGAAATCATCTTCCGCCTGCGCGTAGATCATGCCGAACACGGCGTCCGCGTCGGATTTGCCGTAAGTATGCGCGATGCCCCAATTGTCGCGGACGATATGCACACGCGCGGCGTGCCCAAGCCAGCGAGCGCTTTCGCCGGGCGCCGCGGCGGCGCCCGCGGCGGCGGGAATGCTCAACAGCGCAACTAATAAAAATTTCATGGTTTGTCGGCCTCCGGGACCGTAGCATCCTGGTTTCCGGCGGCGGGGGCGCGATGCCCTACGAGGTGGACCGCACGGCCGTGGACCTGTATCAAAACACGGATTTCCCCAACTATCATTACGTGCGCTTCGAACTGCGCGGCACGACTTTGAGCGGCGAAATGATTCGATTGCAGGACTATGCCGCGGCCGCCCCGGCGCGCTGGCTACCCAGGGATCGCTTCGAAATCACCCTGCTGCCTTGACGGCTTGGATCAGCTGACTCACGGCTGCCTGCGCGTCGCCATACAGCATGCGGGTTTGATCGAGCACGAACAGGGCATTGTCGATGCCGGAGAACCCCTGGCCCTGGCCGCGCTTGATCACGATGACATTTTTCGCCTTGTCGGCATTCAAGATCGGCATCCCGTAAATCGGGCTGTTCTTGTTGCCGCGCGCATCGGGATTCACCACGTCGTTGGCGCCGATGATGAGCGCCACATCCGCGGTTTCGAACTCGGCATTGATCTCGTCCAAATCCGCGATCAGATCGTACGGCACGCCTGCCTCGGCAAGCAGCACATTCATGTGGCCCGGCATGCGGCCGGCGACCGGGTGAATCGCGAAGCGCACCTTCACGCCGTGGTCCATGAGCAGCTGCGTGAGTTCCCACACCTTGTGCTGGGCCTGAGCGACCGCCAGGCCGTATCCCGGCACGATGATGATCTTCTGCGAATACGCCATCATGACGCCGGCATCCGAGGCCTCGATGGCCTTTTGCGCGCCGGTCACGGCGCCGCCGGCAACCGAGCTTTCGCCGAAATTCGCGAACAACACATTGCCCAGCGAGCGGTTCATGGCCTTCGCCATGAGCTGAGTGAGCAGCGTGCCCGCCGCGCCGACCACGGTGCCGGCGATGATCATGGCCGCGTTGTCGAGCACGAAGCCTTCGAAACCGACCGCAAGTCCGGTGAGCGCGTTGTACAACGAGATCACCACCGGCATGTCGGCGCCGCCGATGGGCAGCGTCATGGCGACGCCTAAAACCAATGCGAACACGAAGAACAACGTCACCGCCGGAAGCCCGGAGCCGGCTCCCGCGCCGCTCACCACCATGAAGCCGAAGCCGACGGTGACCAGCAATATGGCGAGGTTCAGGAATTTTTGGCCGCCAAATCGCACCGATTTGGTGATCAAACCCTGCAGCTTGGCGAAGGCGATCAAGCTGCCGCTGAATGACACGGCACCGATGAAGCCGCCGATGGCGGCCACGGTCATATGCACCAAGTTATGCTCATTGCCGCTGTACAGTTCCACCGCGGCAATCGCCGCCGCGGCGCCGCCGCCCATGCCGTTGTACAGCGCGATCATCTGCGGCATGTCGGTCATGGCCACGCGCTTGCCGCTCACCCACGCAATACCGGAGCCGATCGCGATCGCAATGATGACCAACATCAAGTTGACCGGGGAAGCGCCCATGAAGGCCAGGGTCACGATCGTGGCCAGCACCATGCCGACGCCCGCCCAGCGCACCCCGCTGACCGCAGTCACGGGCGAGCTCATGCGCTTCAGCCCGAAGATGAACAGGGCAGCCGCAATGAGGTACGAAAGCTGCGTCAAGGTTTGAACAGTCGAGGCGGAAGGCATCCGTTACGGTCCTTTCTTCTTGCCGGCGAGCACGAACATCTTCAGCATGCGTTCGGTCACGACATAGCCGCCGACGGCGTTTCCGGCCGCCAGAATCACGCCGATGACGCCGATGACCCGTACCAGGGTGGTGTCGGCGGTCGCGAGGGCGACCATGGCGCCTACCAGGACGATGCCATGCACGAAATTCGATCCCGACATGAGCGGCGTGTGCAAAATCACCGGGACGCGCGCGATGACTTCGTAGCCGGTGAAGCCCGCCAGCATGAAAATATAGAGTGCGATGACGCCGTCGATCATGTCTTTTGTCCCTCCAGCGCAGCGCGCGTGGCTTCGTGCTTGATTTGTCCGCCGTGCGTCAGCACCGCGCCGGCGAAAACCTCATCGCTCCAGTCGATGAGCAGTTCGCCCTTGGGCAGTGCCGGCTTCAGGAAATTGAACAGATTGCGCGCATACATTTCACTGGCGTGATACGGCAAGGAGGCCGGCAAATTCACGGGGCCGACGATCTTGACGCCGCCCTGCAGCACCGTCTCGCCGGCTTGCGTCAGCTCGCAATTGCCGCCTTGCTCGGCGGCGACATCGACGATGACGGATCCCGCCTTCATGCGCGCGACCGCGGCTCGAGAAATGATCCGCGGCGCTGCGCGCCCAGGGACCGAGGCGGTGCTGATGACCGCATCGCTCGCGGCGATGCGCGCATCCAGAACTTCTTGCTGCCTGGCTTTTTCCTCCGTGGTGAGCTCGCGGGCATAACCGCCCGCCCCTTCCGCCGACACGCCGGTCTCGACGAATTTCGCCCCCAGCGACTTGATCTGGTCGCGCGTGGCACTACGCACGTCATACGCTTCGACTACCGCCCCTAGGCGTTTTGCCGTGGCGATGGCCTGCAAACCGGCGACCCCCGCGCCAATCACCAGCACGGAAGCCGGGCGAATCGTGCCCGCGGCCGTGGTCAGCATGGGCAGAAATCTCTCCAGGGCATTGGCCGCGATCAAGGCGGCCTTATAGCCGGCAACCGCGGCCTGCGAGGATAGTGCATCCATCGACTGAGCGCGGGAAATGCGCGGTACCAGCTCCATCGCGAAGCCGGTGATGCCGCGCTCCTTTAAGGCGAGAACCAGCTCGTGACGGGCGTACGCCTGCATGAATCCCACGACGACCGCGCCTTTTTTAAGCGCCGCGACTTCCGGCAAGGAGGGAGGCTGTACTTTCAATATGACGTCGGCGGATCCGAGAATCGTGGCGGCATCGCTGAATTCGGCGTCCGTGTACAGCTCATCGGGGAAATGCGCCGCAGCCCCCGCGCCGCGCTCGATCAGGACTCGAACACCGAGGGATGTCAGTTTCGTGGCAATTTCCGGAACCAGGGCAACGCGGGTTTCTTTGGCAGCGGTCTCCTTTAGGACACCGACAACGACGGACATGCAAAACTCTCCCGGACCTTACTTACGCGCCAAACATTGAATTATGGCATAAGACTCGACTATCTTTAGCGTGTTATGAACCTGCGCGAGCAAGACAAGTATCAATTGCTGGATTGGCGGGACGACCTTGCGGTGGTCTCGCACACCCATCCTTTGTCCCAACAAATACTGCGTACCGATATCTCGGGTATGCCGCTGGAATGGGTCGATTACCGCGAGGCGGCGCGCTTGTATCACACGGAACAAGTGGCCTATACCTGCGGAACGCTGCTGTATCGGTTGTACGGCGGAACCTGTGCAAGGACGGGCCTGCGGACCATCGTGGACGTCAATTCGATCATTGCCACCCTCGGTGTGACCGGCAACCCGGGCAACCTGCGCGGCGCCGCATACACCCCGCCGCTCAACAACCAAACGCTGTTTCGCCGCGATGCTTACCTGTGCCTGTATTGTGGCGCGCGCTTTACATATAGCCTGCTGTCCCGCGACCATGTGACCCCCTTCAGCCGCGGCGGCCAGGATACGTGGAGCAACGTGGTATCGGCCTGCCGACGCTGCAACAACGCCAAGGCGTCCCGCACGCCGGAGCAAGCGGACATGCAGCTGCTTGCCGTGCCCTTCACGCCCACGTACGCGGAATATATTTTCCTGAAAGGACGCCGTGTGCTCGCCGACCAGATGGAATATCTGGTTGCGCATTTTCCGCGCGCCAGCCCGCTGCACGAGCGCATGCAACGCTGGCCGATGTGAACGCGGTCGCGGGGATCCCCGTTCCGCGATCCGGTGTGGTCTATTACATCGACGCGAGTTATTTCATTTTTCGCGCGTACCACTCCATGCCGCCGGATATGGTGGACGCGGACGGCAATGCCACGCACGCGTTGTACGGATTTGCGCGCTTTTTGTCGGACTTGCTCGAGAAAGTGCGGCCGGAAAGGATCGGCGTCGCGTTCGATTTGAGCCTGCGCAGCGTGACTTCGTTCCGCAACGGCATTTATCCGGCCTACAAGGCCAACCGCGACTCACCCCCTGCCGACTTGGAGCGGCAATTCGCGTTGTGTCGTGAATTTTGCCGGCACATGGGCTTGGCCGAGTTCGCGAGCGCCGAATATGAAGCCGACGACATCATCGGAACCCTGGCGGCCCGCTCGCGCGCCGCGGGTCTGCGCAATGTGCTGGTGACGCGCGACAAGGATCTGTCGCAATTGATACGCGACGGCGACGTCTTTTGGGACTACGGCGGCAATACGCGTTATCACTACCACGACATCGGTCCGCGCTTCGGCGTCGCACCGGAGTTGATCGCCGACTTCCTGGCGCTCACCGGTGACAGCGTCGACAACATTCCGGGCGTGCCCGGCGTGGGCAGAAAAACCGCCGCCGAGCTATTCGCCGTCTTCGGATCCCTCGATGAGCTGTACGCAAATCTCCATCGAATTCCACTGTTGAAGCTGCGCGGCGCCGCCGCCCTCGCTGCTAAGCTACTGGCCCATAAGGATGCGGCCTACCTTGCGCGCCGTTTGACCGGCATCGTGTGCGACATGCCGATCAAGGCGACGCTGGACGATTTGAAGCCCAGGCCGCAGGATCGAGCGGAACTGGACTCTTTTTTTGACGCCCATGGATTCGGGAATATTTTGCGACAGCAGGTGCGCCGCATTGCCACCGCTGCCTAAGACGGGGAAGACCATGGCGCAGAAAGATATTCAATCGGTCCTGCAAGAGGACCGCGTATTTCCTCCGTCCGATGCCTTTGTGCGGCGGGCCACTCTGAAGGCGGACGAGTTGCAGCGCATGCACGCGCAGGCGGCGGGCGACTACGTGGGATTCTGGAGCGACTTGGGCAAGGCTGAAATCGCCTGGAAACGGCTCTTCACGGTGCCCCTCGACGACTCGCGCGCGCCCAATTTCCGCTGGTTTACGGATGGGCAGCTGAACGTCTCGCACAACTGCCTGGATGTGCACCTGGCGCAGCGGGGCGACAAGGTTGCCGTTATTTTCGAGGGTGAGCCGGGGGACGTTCGCAAGCTGACCTACGCGCAGCTTCACCGGGAGGTGTGTCAGTTCGCCAATGCGCTGAAGGCTCTGGGAATAGGCCGCGGCGACCGGGTGGTGGTCTACATGCCGCTGATTCCCGAGGCCATCGTCGCCATGCAAGCCTGCGCGCGAATCGGCGCCGTGCACTCGGTGGTATTCGGCGGATTTTCCGCGAATGCCGTGAAGGATCGAATCGAAGACGCCGGCGCGAAACTCGTCGTCACCGCGGATGCCGGATGGCGAGGGGGCCACGCCGTTGAGCTGAAAGCCGCGGTCGACAAGGCGCTGATCGAAGGCTGCAAGTCCGTGGAAAAGGTCGTCGTCTATCGGCGCACCGGCACGGCTTGCGACATGCAGCCTGGGCGCGATGTGTGGTGGCATGACGCGATATCCGGGAAGGGTCTCAATTGCGAGCCGGAGTGGCTGGACGCGGAGCATCCGCTGTTCCTGCTCTATACGTCCGGGTCCACCGGCAAACCCAAGGGTATTCAGCATTGCTCGGCCGGCTATCTGCTGAATGCAAAACTGACCATGAGGTGGGCCTTCGATCTCAAGGACAGCGATGTGTACTGGTGCACCGCCGATGTTGGCTGGGTTACCGGTCACACTTACGTGGTTTACGGTCCGTTGGCGGCCGGCGCCACCGTCTTCATGTACGAGGGTGCCCCGACGTATCCGGACGGCGGCCGTTTTTGGAGAATGTGCCAGGCGCATGGCGTCAGCATTTTCTACACCGCGCCCACTGCGATTCGCGCGCTCATGAAGCTGGGCGACGCGCTGCCGGCGCAGTACGATTTGCGCAAGCTACGGGTGCTCGGCAGCGTCGGTGAGCCCATCAATCCTGAGGCGTGGATGTGGTATCACCGCGTGATCGGCGGCGAGCGCTGCCCGATCGTCGATACCTGGTGGCAGACCGAGACGGGCGCCGCGATGATGGCGCCCATCCCCGGCGCGACGGCTACCAAGCCCGGCTCGTGCACCAAGCCGCTGCCGGGAATCTTCGCGGACATCGTCGATGAGGACGGGCGGCCCGTCAAGACTCCGGATGCCGGCGGATACCTCGTGATCAAACGGCCCTGGCCTTCCATGCTGCGCACGATTTGGGGCGACAACGACCGCTATATCGCGACGTACTGGGCGAAATTCAACAATCGCTACTATGTCGCCGGTGATTCGGCGCGCCGCGATAAGGATGGCTACTACTGGATCATGGGGCGCATCGACGATGTGCTGAACATCGCGGGCCATCGGCTCGGCACCATGGAAATCGAATCGGCCCTGGTCGCCCATCCAAAAGTGGCGGAAGCCGCGGTCGTCAGCAAGCCGCACGAGATCAAGGGAGAAGCGGCATTTGCCTATGTCGTGCTGAACGTGCCGCGGCCGCAAGGCTCTGCCGAGAGAGCCCTGATCGAGGAACTGCGCGGATGGGTTGGCGATCAGCTGAGTCCCATCGCCAAGCCGGATGAAATCAGGCTGACCGACAATCTGCCGAAAACGCGGTCGGGCAAGATCATGCGCCGCCTGCTGCGTGCGGTTGCCCGCGGCGAGGAAATCACCCAGGACATGTCGACCCTGGAGAATCCCGCCATTCTCGAGCAGCTGCGCGGATCCGCGCCGGCCCCCGCCGCGATGGCGGACGCCGCTCCCAAGAAGGCGGCGAAGCAAGCCGCGAGGAGAGTGGTCAAGAAGGCAGCCAAGAAAGTCGCCAACAAGACGGTCAAGAAGAGAGCCAAGAAGGTCGTTGGGAAAGCCAAGCCAGCGAAGACCGCCAAAACGGTCGCCAAAAAGGTCGCCAAAACGACCGCCAAAAGAGTCGCGAGGAAGCCCGCCAAGCCGTCGCGACGGAGGACGCGCTGAGCGCGACGTAATCGGCTGGCTACCGTCGCCGGCTACTTGGGTGTTTTCACCGTTGCGTAGGTGACCGATGCCTTGGGCGGGACCAACACCCGGTGCGGGATGCCGGCGGGAATGAACAGCACGTCTCCGGGCGCCAAGGGGTAGTCGGTTCCTCCTGAGATTTCGCCGCCGCGCCATTCCGTCGGCGCCGTTTCGCGATTGCCCGTGACATGCCCGCCGACCGTGATTTTCGCATGGCCGCTTTCGACGAAATAGATGTCGTTGAAAGCCATGTGGATCTCGGTTTCCCCGGTTTTGTCGCGGCGGATGACGTAAACGGTGGAATTCGCGCCCTTCAAGAACTGGTTGAACGCCATGCCATCGACCGGGTGGGCAACCTGCGCTTTCAGCTGCGCGGCTGAGAAGTATTCAATCTTAGGGCCCGCGTCTTCTGCTGCGACCAGTCGCGTGCCCGACACGCTGAGCAACAGGCCCGCCAGTGCAATCGAGCGTAGATATGCTGCAAGTCTCATCGTTACTCCCCTTATCAGCGTGTTGAATCGGCAATTCCCTGGTTCCACATCTCGCGCCGCATACGCCATTTGCCGTCTGCGCCGCGGTGCAGTACCAACAGCATCTTTCCCCGCCCGTCAAACGGAGGCTTGCCGTCGGGAAATACGACGTGTTGATGCTCTTCGCACCATTCAGTCGCTGTGTCCCCGTTGCTCTCGGCATCGAAACACTTTAGTTCGAATTTTTCCATCCGCGCCCCGGGTAATTGCGAGGATACCTCATCGAGAAATTTTGCTAACGCCCTCTTGCCGATCATGGGCTTGGTCTGCGGCAACAGCGCGATGCCGTCGTCATCCCATAGCGCCAACACGGCTGCATTGTCCATTTGCGTCGTTGCCTGGATGAGCGCGCGGTTGAATTCCGCTATTCCCGCGTCGGCGGCCAAGCTCGCCCCGCAGGAAAAGAACAGCATTGCGCCAATCAATTTGCCGGCCATCCCATGTCCTTGTGGTCTGATGGCCGAATATAGCAGCGGGCGTCAACGGCTGCTTCAATCTGTCGACGACAAGACTTCTGACGGTGCGGTACGGTGTGGCCACTTATGGGCGGGGCTGGCGCAGAATTGCAGATCGTGGCGGGGTCGATTGTCGAGAGCCGTTTGCCTGATAATCGGTGCCGTCGCCCCGCCTTAGGTTGCCAGCCATGAATCTGAATCAAGTGACCCTGCCTGCCACCGACGTCGAACGGTCAGCCCTGTTCTACCGGCGCCTGGGATTTACGCAAATCGTGAGCTCGCCGCCGCGCTACGCCAGATTTGAATGCCGGGACGGAGCGACATTTTCTCTGCATGCGTTCGATACGGTACTGCCGTCGCAAACGGTGGTTTACTTTGAGTGCGACGATTTGGATGCCACCTACCAGCGCCTGTGCAAGCTGGGGATCGAATTCAACCAAGCGCCCAAGGATCAAATCTGGCTTTGGCGCGAGGCCTACTTGCAAGACCCGGACGGCAATATGATTTGCTTGTATTCCGCCGGCAATACGCGCCGATTTCCGCCTTGGCGCCTGTCGGACGACTTGCCCAGACTTTGAGGACTTGCGCGGATTTCGAGCGAAAAGAGCGACCTTTAAGGCCGCAGGTCGGCTAGAATAGGCGGGCCGGAAGGGCGTAACGCCCCGCGTGCCTCACGCCGCGACTCGGCACCCCATCCAGACGGGCTCTGTCAGGCTATCGTGGCCGCCACGGCGGCATTTTTCGCGAATCGGGACATATGCTTTCTACATCCAATGTCGCCGTGCAATTCGGCGCCAAGCCGCTCTTCGAGCAGGTGACGGTCAAGTTTTCCGACGGCAACCGTTATGGCCTGATCGGCGCGAACGGTTCGGGCAAATCCACGCTCATGAAGGTGCTGGGCGGCGATCTTGAGGCCAGCGCCGGCGATGTGATGCTGCAGGTGGGGATGCGCCTCGGCAAGCTGAATCAAAACCAATTCGGCTATGAGGATGAGCGGGTGCTCGATGTGGTCATGCGCGGCCACACCGAGCTGTGGGCTGCCATGCAGGAGCGCGATCGGATCTACGCCGACCTGAAGGCCACCGACGCGGATTACATGAAGGCCGCCGAGCTCGAAGGCGTGTTCGCCGAGTACGGCGGCTATGATGCCGAGGCTCGGGCCGGCAGCATCCTCACGGACGCCGGCATTCATGAGGCGCGGCACAACGGTCCCATGCGTGAAGTGCCGCCGGGCTTGAAGCTGCGCGTGCTGCTGGCCCAGGCTCTGTTCTCGAATCCGGACGTGCTGCTGCTGGACGAGCCGACCAACAATCTGGACATCAATTCAATTCGTTGGCTCGAAGGCGCGCTCAACAATTACAACGCGACGATGGTGATCATCAGCCACGACCGGCATTTCTTGAATCAGGTGTGCACGCACATCGCGGACCTGGATTTTCAGCAGCTCAAGATCTATCCGGGCAACTACGACGATTTCATGCTGGCATCGGTGCAAGCGCGCGCCCGCGTCGAGGCGGCGAATGCCAAGGCCAAGGACCGCATCTCGGACCTGCAGGAGTTCGTGCGGCGCTTCTCGGCCAATGCATCCAAGGCGCGTCAAGCCACCTCCCGCAAGAGGCAGCTCGAAAAAATCAAGATCGAAGAGATCAAGCCCTCGTCGCGGCAAAATCCCTATATCCGCTTCGAGCAGGGCAAGAAACTGTACCGCTCGGCGGTGACCGTGGAGAATCTGAGCTTCAGCTATCCGGGTTCGACCGACCCGGTGCTCGACGGTTTGAGCTTCAACGTCGAAGCAGGCGAGCGCATCGCCATCATCGGTCCGAACGGCGTGGGCAAGACCACGCTGATGCGGTGTCTCGCCGGGGAATTGCGGCCCAACAGCGGGCGCATCGTCTGGGTGGAAAACGCTGAAGCAGGCTATATGCCGCAGGATCCGCAGGCCGAGTTCGAGGACAAAATCGATCTGTTCGGCTGGATGTCTCAATACACCGGCAAGGCGGATGACGACCAAATCGTCCGCGCCACTCTGGGGCGCCTGCTGTTCTCCGGAGAGGAGACCAAAAAGTCCGTGAAGGTGCTGTCCGGCGGCGAGAAAGGCCGGATGATTTACGGCAAGCTGATTCTCACCAAGCCCAATGTGCTGCTGATGGATGAGCCGACGAATCACATGGACATGGAAACCATCGAGTCCTTGCAAATCGGACTGGAACACTACGCCGGCACCCTCGTCTTCGTTTCACACGATCGCGAATTCGTCGGCGGCCTCGCGACCCGCATCCTTGAAATGGGCCCCGGCGGCAAGATCGCCGACTTCCGCGGCACCTATGATGAATATTTGAAATCGCAGGGCGTGGAGATGTAGCAGCCCTCCGCGCGGACCGCTCAGACGGGCTCCTGGCGCGGCCTGCCGCTGCAATCCGCGCTGGCGCCGACGGCCGTTTTGTTGGGCTGGTCGGCGCTGTTTGCGGCGATCGCCGTCTGGCGCTTCAATTGGGAAGACGATTGACGGGTATTGGAGCCGACGCTGCGTATTGCTACGATGCGGGCGCGCTGAATTGTTTGCGAGGGGGAGCGGTGTTGACCAAGCAAGCGGGTTTTTGTGTCTCTATTTTTCTGTACGCCGCTTCCATGGCGGCCGCTGCACCACCGTCCAGGGTCGCCCTATCGGCCGAAACCATCACGATCAATCGGATTGCCGATGTCGGATTCAATCATAGCGAGGTCGTGGATACCGCGGCATACCTGGCGGACGAGATCGGCGGCCGCATGACCAACTCTCCCGCCATGCGCAAAGCGGAGCGATGGACGCAGGAGAAATTCAAGGGATGGGGTTTGAAGGATGTCCGATCCGAGGCCTTCGATTTCGGCCGGGGTTGGTGGATCGAGTCCTCGCGGGCACGCATGACGGCGCCGCGGGCCTTGGAGCTGCGCGCCATCCCGCTGGCGTGGACGCCCGCGACCAACGGAGCCTTGAGCGCGCCGATTATCGTCGCGCCCATGGCGAGTGAAAGCGACTTCGCGGATTGGAAGGGCAAATTGGCCGGCAAAATCGTGCTGGTCACCTGGCCGGCGCCGCCCAAGGATGACGGCGATGCGCCGTTCGAGCGGCTTACCGACGCCGATATTGCCAAGCTGGACAAGTACGAGCAGCCGACATTCGACCCGGCGGCGCGCAAGAAGCGCATCGAGCGCCATCGCTTCAGGCCCAATTTGGATGCCTTTTTGGCGCAGGAAGGCGCGCTCGCGCAGGTGCAAATGTCGCGCAGCGAGGGCCGGTTGGTGCACGGCGAAGGCTATGGCCATCGGGTCGGCAGGACCGCAAAGCTGCCGGGTCTGGAATTGGCGGCGGAGGACTATCGAAAACTGACGCGGCTCGCGAAGCGCGGCGAGGTGCGGCTGGAAATCGACAGCCGGGTCCATTTCGAGGATGCCGATCACAACGCCTACAACATCTTCGCGGATATACCGGGCGAGGACCCGCGTGCGGGCTATGTCATGGCCGGCGCGCACTTGGACAGCTGGGTTGCCGGCGACGGCGCCGCGGACAACGGCGCCGGCAGCGCGATCGTCATGGAGGCGGCGCGCATCCTGGCTGCCATCGGCGCGCATCCGAAACGCACGATTCGCTTCGCGTTGTGGGCGGGGGAGGAAGAAGGACTGCTGGGATCGGCCGCCTATGTCGAGAGGCATCTGGCTCGCCGTCCGCAGCCGGCCGATGCTGAGGAGGCCGAGTTGCCTCCCTTCTTCCTGGCCGATTTGTTCCCCGTGCAGACCCTGCCGGGCTTCGCCGACCTCGCGGCCTATTTCAACATCGACAACGGCTCCGGAAAGATCCGCGGCATTTACACGGAGGGAAACTTCGCGGTGGTACCGATCTTTCGCGAATGGCTGTCGCCATTTTCCAGCCTCGGCGCCAGCGCCGTCGTGGCCGAACCCACCGGCGGGACGGACCACGTGTTTTTGAGCCGGTTAGGATTGCCGGCGTTCCAATTCATCCAAGACCCGTTGGATTACGAGACCCGTGTCCATCACACCGACCTCGACACATTCGATCACCTGCGGCCGCTGGACTTGCGTCAGGCCTCGGTGGTGCTGGCAACGGTGCTGATCGCCGCGGCGAACAGCGAAAGGCCGCTGCCGCGAAAGATGTTGCCCTCGCAGCCGGCGGCGACCGATCCCTTCGCGTATCCGGATCCGACCAAGAAATAGCGGATCCGACCATGGAGTAGCGCCGGTCAAAAATATCGCGGAGCCGGCCAAAAAAAGCTCGCGCCCCTCGTGTTGCCCCGCGCTACCCCTGTTTCAGCCGGCCGCGTCGAAAATCGGCGATGATTTCGCGCGCGGCATTGTGTCCGGGCGCGCCCGTCACGCCGCCGCCGGGGTGCGTGCCGGAGCCGCACATGTACAGGCCCTGCAATGGGCCGCGGTAGTCGGCGTGTCCCAGCATGGGTCGCGCCGAAAACAACTGATCCAAGCTCAGGGCGCCATGAAAGATATCGCCGCCGATGAGCCCGAAGGTGCGTTCCAGATCCAGCGGGCTCATGATCTGCCTTCCGAGCACGGCGGCCTTGAAATTCGGCGCATGCGTGTCGACCAGATCGATCATCACGTCCGCGACTTCCTCGCGATGCGCATCCCAGGACGCATCGTTCGGCAGGATGGGCGCCACGTGCTGGCAGAACAGGCTGGCAACATGCTGCCCGTGGGGCGCCAGACTGTCATCGAGCGTGGAAGGAATCAGCATCTCGACGATGGGCCGCTTCGACCAGCCGCCGGCCTTGGCATCGAGGTAGGCTTGGTCCATATAGCCTAAGCTCGGCGCCATGATGATGCCGGCGGTGTGATGATCCGCGGCGGTACGGCCGGGCAGTGCCTTGAAGTCGGGCAATTCCGACAGGGCCACATTCATGCGGAAGGTTCCGGAGCCGCAGCGCCAACGGGCGATGCGCTCGCGAAAATCCTGCGGCAAGACGCTCGAATCGATCAAGGACCCATACAGCAATTTCGGATTCAAGTTAGACACGACGCTGCGCGCCCGGATCGCCTCGCCCTTCTCGGTGACCACCCCTACCGCGCGCCCGCCTTCAACCAACACCTCTCGAACCGGACTCGCGAGCCGGATCTCCACGCCGCGGGCCGCCGCTGCCTTGGCCATCGCTTGGGTGATCGCGCCCATTCCGCCGATCGCGTGCCCCCAGGCACCCTTCTTGCCGTTGACCTCGCCGAATACGTGGTGCAGCAGCACGTAGGCAGATCCGGCCGCGTAGGGACTGGCGTAATTGCCCACCACCCCGTCGAAGCCGAAGGCTGCCTTGATCGGCGCACTCTCGAACCAAGAGTCCAGATAGTCGCCGGCGGACTTCACGAACAAATCCAAAAGCTCACGCCGCATGGGCAGATCCAGTTTGGCGATTCGCTGCGCCTGGCGCGCGCCGCGCAGCAGTTCAGGCAGTGCCTCGATCCAACCGCCGGCCGTGACATTCGGCGGCGTCTGCAGCACCAGATCGCGCAGTACGTCGGCGATCACGTCCAGGCGTTCGCCGTACGCAGGCAGGCGCTCTGCATCGCGGGTGGAAAACTTTGCGACCTCCCGCGCGGTTAGTCCGGCGCCTACTTTCAGATAAGAGACGTCGTCCAGGGGCAGAAAATTGGCGAGTTTGCGCTCGACGATACGCAGGCCATGCCGCGGCAGCTCCAAATCCCGGATGATTTTTGGATTGAGCAGCGAGACAGTGTAGGCGGCCACCGAATTGCGAAAGCCGGGATGAAATTCCTCGGTTACCGCGGCGCCGCCGACCACCGCGCGGCGCTCGAGCACCGTCACCTTCAGTCCGGCGGCCGCCAGGTACGCGGCGCAGACCAGTCCATTGTGGCCGCCGCCGACGACGACCGCGTCGCGGGCGGGTTCAGCCACGGTGTGCGCCGCCGCCGGCACCGGCGGCGGTGCTCCAACCCGCGCCCGGCGAGTGCTCGAGGCTGCTCTGCGGAATGAGTGCGCGCATGCGGCGGGCAAAACTTCGCAACGACACTTCGTTGTGCCCGAGTGGGCCCGGCGAGTAACTGCGCGAGCCCATGCCGGCTTGCACCCGCTCGATCAGGGTTTTGTCTTCCAAGCTCACCCGGCGGTTGATGCGCCAATTCAGATAGCGTGCCGCGCGCATTTCGCGCCGCTCGTCGGGATGTGCGTAGGCGATCTCCCGGACCAGGGTTTCGGCGGGTGAAACGGGAATGATCTGCATGAAATCGACCTGATCCGGATAAATGTCGAATGCCAGGTTCGGCCAGAGCTTGAAGTAAGTCCATAGGCGCTGACGCTCCTCCGGCAGGTGCAAGGCCCTCGGCAGCACGGCCTGGTACATGCGCTCCGATCGCTGCGATGAGGGCGCATCGCGCAGATGACCCCACATCTTGTCCACCCACGGCCCGGCCTCGATTCCGTATGACTGTCCGAACAAGCGCGACAGGCCGGGATGCGCGACGGCGATGTGCATCGCGTCCGAGTAATTGTCCGTCACGTTCTTCCAGTTGACGTGGCGCACGCGCATCGTGACCCGCCCGAGCGGCTCGAGTTCCTCGAACCGATAGCAGGCCAGTTCCTGCTCATAAGGCGCCAGCATTGCAGCGACGCCGGGCGTGCCGGCCTGCAGGCGAACAAATATGAATCCCTTGTAGATTTCCATCTCGAGCGGTTTCAGCGCGTAGTGCCCGGCCGCGAACCCGGCAAACTCCTGGCGATGCGGCACGGCCGCGAGCGTGCCGTCGAGATCGTAGGTCCAGGCATGGTAGGGGCAGACGATTCGGCCGGGACAATGTCCGGCAGCGCCGTCGAGAAGCCTCGAGGCGCGATGGCGGCAGACGTTGAAGAATGCCTTGACGCCCAAGTCGCGCCCGCGAACGGCGACAATCGGTTCGCCGAGGAATTGCAGCGTATGGTAATCGCCCGCGTTCGGGATGTCGTTGACATGACAAACGATCTGCCAAGAAGGGGTGAACACCTGTTCCCTTTCGGCGTGCCAAAAATCGGCGTCCCGATATATCCATCCGGGCAGGCTGAAGTCATCTTGCAACGCCAGGCGCCGTGCATCCATCGGAGGGGGTTGTCCGCAGCTCTTGTTGAACGGTAGTATAACAAGAGTGGAGTCAAATTTTGCGCGCTGTCCCCCGCAAAATGCGTGGAAATGCGCCCGCGCACACGGCATTGACCCAGTCTTCGCAGATGCCGATGGCCTCACGCGGCTTGAATGTCTCGGAACAGAGACTCAATTCGACCCAGAGGCCATCCAGCAGCGCACTGAGCGCGATCGCGGCGGAGCGCAGTTTCAACCTGGGCGCGGCGCCCGAATCGACCAGCTCGCCCAACAGGCCTTCCAGAATCGACCGATACTGTCGGTAGGTACGATCATGCACCTCGCGTATTTCCCGCGAATGGGCGACCATGCTCCAGAACACCACCCACACGCTGAAGAGTTGCGGATCGAGAAGATCCGGGGCGAATGATGCCCGGAAAAAATCGCTCAGGCGTTCACGCGGCGCGGCGCTGCGATCATGCGCGCGGCTGCGCAGCTCATCCTGCAATTGCAGCGCCAGAGTCTCGTAGGTCGCCGCTATCAATCCTGACTTGCTGGGGAAGTGATGGTTGATCAGTCCGATGGAGACGCCCGCGGCGGCGCTGATGCGGCGTACCGAAACGCCGTCATGGCCGTATTTCTTGAGACAGCGAAGGGTGGCTTCGATCAGTGCCTCGCGGCGTACCGCAGGCGTCGCACGACGAAATTTCGGTACACGCTTTTTTTTCAAATTACGCCGCGTGGAAAGCCCGATAATCCAAGCCGAGCGCGCTCGCGACCGCTTCATGGGTCAGTTGGCCGGCGTGCACATTGAGCCCGTGGGCCAACCCGGGATCTTTGGAAATTGCGGCGCGCCAGCCGTGGTCCGCCAGTGACTTAACATAGGGCAAGGTTGCATTGGTGAGCGCGAACGTCGAAGTCCGCGGCACCGCTCCCGGCATGTTCGTCACCGCGTAATGGATGACGCCGTCGAGCACATAGGTCGGCTCGGCATGAGTGGTCGGATGACTGGTTTCGAAGCAGCCGCCTTGATCGATGGCAATGTCGACCAGCACCGCGCCCGGTTTCATGGTTTTAACCATGGCCCGGGTTACCAGCTTGGGCGCCGCGGCGCCCGCTATCAACACGGCGCCGATGACCAGGTCGGCATCGCGCACGAGTTCTTCGATGGCATGCGCGGTCGAATACACGGTCTTGAGCTGGCTGCCAAATATCGCGGACAGCTCCCTCAGGCGCTTGACCGAGCGGTCCACCACCGTGACATCGGCGCGCAGTCCGACCGCCATTTCCACCGCATGGGTGCCGGAAACGCCGCCGCCGAGTACCACCACTTTGGCGGGCGCCACGCCCGGCACGCCGCCCAGCAGCACGCCGAAGCCGCCGTTGGCCTTCTGCAGGCAATTGGCGCCGACCTGCACCGACATGCGCCCGGCCACTTCACTCATGGGGGTCAACAACGGCAAGGAGCCGTCGGGCGCCGTCACGGTCTCATAGGCGATGGCAGTGGCGCCCGACGCAAGCAGCGCCATCGTTTGCTCGCGATCGGCGGCCAGATGCAAATAAGTGAACAGTGTTTGATTGCTGCGTAACAACTTGCATTCATTGAGCTGCGGCTCCTTGACCTTCACGATGAGCTCGGTGGATCCGAAAATGTCCTCGACCTTCTTGGAGATCGAGGCTCCCGCAGCCTGGTAATCGGCATCATCGAAGCCGATTCCCGCGCCCGCGCCGCTTTGCACGATCACTTGATGTCCGGAATCGACGAGTTCGCGAACGCCCGCAGGTACCAGGCCCACCCGGTATTCATGAATTTTGATTTCTTTGGGCACGCCGATTTTCATAAAGTTGCTCCGCAGGGGTAGGCCGGGATGGCAAGGTTACTCACCCAGGCGTCGAGAAACAATCCGAATGCCCGGCCATCAGGCCATATCGCGCAATTCCTGCACGAGGAGGCGTTGCCACAGCCATTCTTGCCGCGTTGCCGGAGCATTCAACGACATGCGCTCCAAGCAAGGCCTGATCGCATTCGGCGTACCGCGCGAGACGGCGGCGCGACCTAGGGCCTTGACACGCGGCCAACCACCTGTGTTTTTCTCCTTCAACCGCGTCAGCGCCTTTGCCAGCACGATCTCCTCGCTCGTGAAGTCCGTGCCGAACGGGAATTCCGAAAACAAACCGCGGGCGCGAGCCAGGATGAAACGCTCCTCCAGGGCGCGCGGCGTATTGTTTCGATGCGAATCCGGTATCTGATGGTCATGCCGCAATTTGCCCGCAGCCTGGGCTTCCCGCTTCAAGCCCTCCTGAAACCGCGAGTCCGCGATGTTCAACAAGGCGGCAATCGCATCTTGATCGCTCAAACCGCGCAGATCCGCCACGCCGTACTCGGTCACCACGATATCGCGCAGGTGCCGCGGAATCGTCGTGTTCCCATAGTTCCACAGGATGTTCGAGGTGACCTTGGAATCCTTTGCGCGCGTGCTGCGCAGGGTAATAATTGAACGCGCATCGGACAACGCATGCGCCATCGCCACAAAGTTGTATTGTCCGCCGACCCCGCTGACGACGCGGCCGTCGGCCAGGCCATCCGACACGGCCGCGCCGAGCATCGTCACCATCATGGTGGAGTTCAGAAACCGCCCGTGCCGGCGCTGCTCTGCCTTCAACGCCTGATCGGCGCCATCGAGTTGGTTGACGAACGCGACTCCGCACATCGAAAATTGGCGCCGTTCGGCTTCCGGCAAATCGCGCAGCGCGGCGTAGAATCCGCGCGGCCCCAAAAAAAACGCGCCATGCAGCAAGGTTCCGCCGCAGAGCTGGCGCCCGGTGCACAGCGCCAGCAGGCCGCGTCTGCCCTCCGGCGTATCCAGTGTCGCGGCCGTGACCTGGCCCTCGGCATTCTCGATGCGGCCCTCCCGGTAGCGGCAGTCACGGCGAAAGACGCCGATGTCCTGCAGTATCGCGAAGTCCGCGAGGCCTATGGGACTGGCGAACCCTGCGCCCGCCAGCGCCGCCAGAAATGCTGCGTCGACGCGCTCGCCGATGGTGCCGCCGTTCAGCAGCCGCTGGATGCGCACGTCGGCGTAGACGCGCCGCCGCAGTACCCCGCTGCGGTACAACTCCAGGAAACCGTCAACGAACATTTCCGTGCAGCCATAAAGACCGGCCTCGAACGGCGACGCCGCGCCGCTCGAGTCCAACTCCCGCCCGAAGCGCTCCTCTGCCTTGAGTCCCCGGAGTATCTCGCGAAATTCCGCGTTCTGACGGTGGCGCAGCTGCAGAGCGTAGACCACGGCGTCGCCGAGTTCGCCGATGCCGATTTGCAGGGTGCCGCCGTCGCGCACCAAGCGCGCGCCATACAGACCGATGGCGTAATCCGCCGTATGCAGGCGTTGATTGGGCGGCGCGAACAGGTCGTACTCGTACCGCGGGTGCTCGATCAGCGCGTCGAAGGTCTCGGCGGCCACCGCCGCCGGTCCGAACATGAAAGGCATCTGCCGATTGACCTCGCCGATGACGACCAGATCCCTGCCTGCCTGCCGTTGCGGCGCCAAGTGTTCGAGCAGATCGAGGGTGACATCGGGATTCGATCCGAAGCTGTATTCCGTGCGGCCCTCGACGCTGCGCTTCGCGACTAGTTGCGCGACGACATTGACGCCGCGCGCGGCGACGTCGCGCGCCACGTGAGTGTAATTGCTGCTGACGTAGTGGCGCTGCGCATGGCCGACGCCCAGCAGCGCGCCGGGGTCCAAGAAGAACTCGACGATGTTCACGTTGTCGGGCACGCCCGCACCGTGCAAATCCGTCACGTAGTCGAGCGGCACGCAAGCGCCGAAAAGCCGCGCCACCAAAGGTTCCAGGAACCGGCGCTCGAGCTCGCCGTGCCATTGCGGCGCGCGCAGGCTCAACGCCGTGAAAATCGTCAAGTTCAAGTGTGGATCGCGCCGTGCACGGCGATAGAACTCGTTGGCCAGCGGGTTGGGCTTGCCTATCCCTAAGGGCAGCGCCAGGACGATGTGCGGTCCGACGCGGCCCAAGGTGCTTTCGACGCATTCGGCGACATCGTCAAAGATGCGCGGCATGTCAGGTTTTAGGCTTCAGCACCAGGGAAAAGTTGATTTTGACGCCATCGCCGATGGTCTCCGTGCTTTTCCAATCGCCCTGGCCGACGCCGAAATCCAGGCGCTTGAGCCTGGCGGTACCGGTCAGTTTGGCGCCCGCGGCGGACGGCACGAACTGAAAGTCGATCGGCACGTCCTTGGCGACGCCGCGCAGGGTCAGCGTACCAACGGCGGAGAAACCCGACGCGGTCTTGGTGATCGCCCTGGTGACGTAGTGCGCCGTTGGGTTGTGAGCGACATCGAAAATGTCCTTGCCGCGCATGGTGGTGTCGCGGTCTGCATCCCGCGAATCAACCGAATTCATCTCGATCTGCACGTCGATTCGCGAGCCGGCGAGTGCATCGGGTGCGAAATCGACATTGGCGGTGAACTTATGGAACACGCCCTTGAACTCAGCCCCCGCCTGAACGCCGACAAACTCCAGGCTGCTCTGCGTCGCGTCGGCGCTGTAGCCGGCGGTACCCGCCGCGGCAGCGGCGGCACATAAAAGGATTGCGCCGGTGGCGGCAAGATGGAGATTTCTCATGATCGCTTCTCCGATTTGTTGAATGGCAGCATGCGCTTGAGCACGTCATCCTTGTTCCAGAAATGATGCTTGAGCGCCGCGAGAATGTGCAGCACCGCGACGGCGAATAACAGCCAGCTCAAGGTATCGTGGGCGGCCTTGAGCAGGTTGAAGGCCTGTTCATCCGGTGCAATGAGATCCGGCCAGGCGAACAGGTTGAACCAGCTCACCGAGTAGTTTTTCGCGGATGACATCATCCACCCCGTCAAGGGCATGATGAATAAAAACACATAGAAAAGGCCATGGGTTGCCCGCGCGAGCTGCCTTTCGATGTTGGTCATGCCGGGCGGCAGTTCCGGAGGGCGATTGAACAGCCGCCACAGCAGCCGCAGCACCGCCAGCATCAGGATGGTCATGCCGAAGCTCTTGTGCCGGGCCAGGAGCGCGAGCTTGCGCGCTCCAAGCGGCAAATCATCGGCCGACCACGCCAAGGTGAATTGAACGACGATCAATGCCGCGATGGCCCAATGCAGTCCTTGCGCGACTGCAGAGTAGCGGGTCGGGGGGGGTTGATTTGGCATCGCGCATCTCCGGCTGCAAACTGTGGACTAGTCTAGCAAACGGAAGGAGCGCAATAGATGATCAAGCGAATTGTCGCGGCTGTTCTGGCGCTCTGCGTGGCGGCGTGCGCCGCACCGCGCCCGCGGCCGGTCACGCCCTGGCTGCCCGGCCAGCAGGGCCTGCAAGCGCTGCCCGCGCCCGGCGAATACCCCGTCGATTCCGGCAGCTCCGAATTGAGACTGTTGGTATATCGGGCCGGAGCGCTCGCCAACCTCGGCCATAACCACGTCATGGTCAACCGCGCGGTCAGCGGGCTGGTGCAAATCGGCAGCAGCGTCGCCGCGTCGTCATTTTCGCTCAAGGCAGCAGTGGACGGCTTCCTTGTGGACGACGCGCGGTCGCGCAGCGAGGAAGGCGAGGACTTTCCGGGCGACATTCCGCAGGACGCCAAGGCGGGAACCCGCCGCAACATGCTGAGCAACGCGGTGCTCAATGCCGCGGAATTTCCGGACATCACCGTGAAGAGCGTGTCGCTCACCGGCACGCCGGAGGCAATCAATGCGGACTTGGAGATCGGCGTGGCAGGACGCACCTCGACAATATCGATGCCCCTCGCCTTGCGGGGCGACGCACATCGGTTGATCGCCGCGGGTTCGGCGCAACTGCGGCAAAGCGCCTTGGGTCTGACGCCCTACAGCCTGATGCATGGCGCGTTGCAGGTGCAGGATGCCATGCAGTTGAAGTTCAAGATTACGGTGTCGACGAACTAGTCAGTAGAATCGGCGTGCCCTCGGGCGCCAGCAATGCCAGCGCCCAACCATCGCGCAATCCCGGCGGCATTTCCCCGTTCGGCACGATGCCCTTGTCCGCAAGATGAGCGAGAGCGCCGCCCACATCGTCGACCTCGAATCGCAACGTCGCCCGCCGCAAATCGGCGGGCCGGTACAGGCCAAGATCGATGTAATCGCTGGTGCAGGCAATATGCGGCAGGCGATCCTCTTGCTCCTCCATGCCGACAAAACCAAAGTCCTCCCAGTAGGCTTTTGCCGATTCGCGGTCCGGTGCCGGCACGGCGATCTCGAGAAAATAGCCGCAATGCGAGACGTCGCTGGCGAGGCGTTTGCTGGGCGAAAACGTGCGCGCCTCGACCAGGCGCACGAGCTGACCGGAAGGATCGAACCAGCCGACCTCATTGAACACATCGTCGCCGAGACGGCGAAATTCAAATTCGATCCCTTTCTGCTCGAGGGTATCCAGGTGCTTGAGCAAATCGGGTTTCACGAAGGTCAGGGACGGTGCGGGGATGGGTTCCTGGTGCAACCCCAAGCAGATTCGGCCATCCGTGACGACGGCATAAGGATGCGGCCAAGCATCGCCCACCTCGGCCGCGGAGAATCCCAATGCGAGATAGAAATCCAATGAGGCCTGAATGTCCGGCGTCGCCAGCGAGAACTCGAGGAAGCGTCCCAGCACGGCGCTGCTAATCCACTGCGCCGATGCAGACATATTTCATCTCGGTGTAGTCGAGGATCCCGTACCTGGAACCCTCGCGGCCAATTCCCGATTCCTTGACGCCGCCGAAGGGCGCCATTTCAGTGGAGATGATGCCGGTGTTCAATCCGACGATTCCGTACTCCAGGGCTTCCGACACTCGCCAGCTGCGCGCCAGGTCGCGGGTGTACAGATAGGCGGCCAAGCCGAATTCCGTATCGTTGGCCATCGCGATCGCCTGCGCCTCGCCTTCAAACTTGAACAGCGGCGCCACCGGCCCGAATGTTTCCTCGCGCGCCACCAGCATCTGCGGCGTGACGCCGGTGAGAATGGTCGGTTCGAAGAACAACCCGCCGAGAGCATGGCGCCTGCCGCCCAGCGCGATTTGCGCGCCTTTGGCCAGCGCGTCCGCAATGTGCTCTTCGACTTTTGCCACCGCCTTGGCATCGATCAGCGGTCCCTGATCGGTCACGCCGAGAAGCCCATCGCCGACGCGCAGTTGCGCCACCGCAGCCTTGAGGCGCCTGGCGAATTCGTCATGGACGCCCGCTTGAATCAAGAGCCGGTTCGCGCATACGCAGGTTTGGCCGGTATTTCGATACTTGCTGGCGAGGGCGCCCTGTACCGCGGCATCCAAGTCGGCATCATCGAACACGATAAAGGGCGCATTGCCGCCGAGTTCCAGCGACAATTTCTTGACCGTAGCCGCGCATTGCGCCATGAGCTTCTTGCCCACTTCGGTCGAGCCGGTGAATGTCAGTTTTCGCACCGCCCTATTGCCGGTCATTTCGGCGCCGATCGCGGCGGCGCTGCCGGTGATCATGTTGAAAACGCCTTTGGGGACGCCTGCCCGCGTGCTGAGCTCCGCCAAGGCGAGCGCCGAATAAGGGGTTTGCGTGGCGGGCTTGCAAACCAGCGTGCAGCCGGCAGCCAGGGCCGGTCCTGCCTTGCGCGTAATCATCGCGCTCGGAAAATTCCAGGGCGTGATGGCCGCGACGACGCCGATCGGCTGGCGCAACACCATGATTCGCTTGTCGGCCTGGTGACCCGGAATGATGTCTCCGTACAAACGCTTGGCTTCCTCGCCGAACCACTCGATGAATGAGGCCGCGTAAGCTATTTCCGATTTGGACTCGGCGAGCGGCTTGCCCTGTTCGGCGGTCATCAGCGTCGCGAGGTCTTCTTGATGCTGCATCATCAGATCGAACCAACGCCGCATGATGACGGCGCGCTCCTTGGCCGTGCGCGCCCTCCATGCGGGCAGCGCCGCGGACGCCGCGGCAATCGCGCGCCGCGTCTCGGCGGCACCCATGTTCGGAATGGATCCCAATTTTTGCGCGGTCGCGGGGTTTTTTACCTCCAACGTGGCGCCATTATCGGCAGCGGTCCAGCCGCCGTCGATGAAGCACAGTTCGCGCAGCAGTGTCGGGTCTTGAAGTTTCATGAAAATGGCCTCGAGGACAGCGCGTGCAAGTGGCCGCTCAGCGTTCGAGAATCGCTGTGACGCCCATGCCGCCGGCCGTGCAGATCGAGATCAGCCCGCGCTTTCCCTTGGCAGCATCGAGAATCTTCGCCAATGTCGCGACAATGCGCGCGCCGGTCGCCGCGAAGGGATGCCCGACGGCGAGGCTGCCTCCCTTCACGTTCAATTTCGACCGGTCGATCGTGCCAAGGGGGCCCGGCAGCCGCAGCGTGTCGCGGCAGTAGGCCGGGTCGGTCCAGGCCTTCAACGTGCACAGCACCTGTCCGGCAAATGCCTCGTGTATTTCGTAGAAATCGAAGTCCTGAAGCTTCAATTTGGCATCGTTCAGCATTCGCGGCACGGCGTAGGCGGGAGCCATGAGCAGACCCTCTTTCTTTTCGATGTAATCCACCGCCGCGACCTTGCCGTAGCTCAAATAAGCGAGCACCGGAAGATCGCGCTCGCGCACCCACGCTTCGGAGGCCAATAACACGGCGGAGGCGCCATCGGTCAGCGGCGAGGAATTGCCCGCCGTCAAGGTGCCGGCTCCGGAGAAATCGAACGACGGCGGCAGTTTCGCGAGCCTTTCCAGCGAGGTGTCCGCGCGGATATTGTTGTCCTGGGTCAAACCCAGATATTCGATGACCAGATCCTTGTAGAAGCCGGCAGCGTAAGCGGCGGCGGCTTTTTGATGGCTCTCCAATGCCAGCTGATCCTGATCCGTGCGCGTGATGCCCCACGTTTTGACCATGAGTTCCGTGCTCTCACCCATGGATAAACCGGTGCGCGGCTCGGTCACCCCGGGCAACACCGGCTTGAAATGCCGCGGGCGCAGCCCGAACCAGGGGGCCACCCGCGCCGCCACGGTCTTGCCGCGATAACTGCGCAGCAAGAGTTGCTGAAAACTTCGCGGATAGGCGACGGGCGGATCGCTCACCGTATCGACTCCGCCGGCAATGGCGCAATCGATCTGGCCCAGCGCGATCTTGTTGCCCAACAGGATCGCTGCCTCGAGGCCGGTGCCGCAGGCCCGCTGCAAATCCAGTCCCGGCGTCTCGAGCGCCAGCCCGCAGCCGAGCACCGACTCTCGCGTCAAATCCCATTGACCGGAATGCTTCACCACCGCGCCGGCTGCGACGTCATCAATGCGCTGTCCGCGCAAGCCAAATCGCTCGACCACGCCGCGCAGCGCGGCAATCAACATCTCCTGATTGCCGACCTGCGCGTAGGCGCCGTTGCCCCGTGCGAACGGGGTGCGTGCGCCGCCGACAATGGCGACGCGTCGCGGACTCGCTCCTACCAACATAGTGCCTCCGTTATCGCTCAGTACGTGAATTATGAACCTACCCGCCGGCATATAATCCATCAATGACCGGATTTTGTTGCAACGTTTGCCGCGGCCTTGCGCTTTTCGCGCTGGCGGGGTGCGCAGCTCCCGCGGCAACAGCGCCCGCGCCGCAGGCCGCGGGAGCGCCGCCGAGCGACCAGCTCAGCCTGATCGTCGAGCGCTATTGGGACGAGCATCTGCCGACCGAGGCGGTCATTTCGCCGCAAATTCTCGCGGATTCGCTGAACATCGAGCGCCGCTATCTCGCGGAAGTGCTCGGTGTCGCGCGCGACGCGCTGGATGCGCCGTCGCGCCTGACCTACGATATTTTTCGCCGGCGGCGCGAGATTGCGATCGAGAGCTTTACCTTCCCCAATGAGTTGCTGCCCATCAATCCGTTCGACGGCATGACCGCAGAGTTCGCGGTGCAGGCCGCGGAAATGGAACGGCGTCCGGGCGCAAGCGGCCCCCAATACGAGAACTGGCTGAAGCGCATCGACGCTTACGTGCTTTGGACGCAACAAGCCACCGTCAACATGCGCGATGGCATGCGGCGGGGCTATACATCGCCGCGCGCGGTGATCGAGCGCATGCTTCCCGTCCTCGAACGTCTCGGCGTCGATGATTCCGCCAACGTGTTCTATGCGCCGCTGCGCGCCATGCCGGAGAGCATCAAGGAGCCGCAGCGTGCCCGCCTCACGCGGGAAATAACCGGCGCGATTGCCGAGAGACTGCTGCCCGCCATTCGTGCGTTGCATGACTTTTTGCAAAAGCAATACCTGCCGCGCGCCAGAACGGGCATTGCTTTGACGGCGTTGCCGCTGGGCCGCGAGTGGTATGAATTTTTGGCCAGAAGAGCGACCGGCACCGTGCTCACGCCCGATGAGATCAATCGCATCGGCATCGCCGAAGTAGAGCGGCTGGGGTTCCCGCCGCTGCGCGGCTCAAGGCCGCCTCCCGCCGACGGTCTCGTGAATGCCTACCGGGATTTGGCAGTCCGAGTTCAAGCTGCGCTGCCGGCGGCATTCACCGATACGCCCGCGCTGGATCTCGAAATTCGCGGCATGGAGGGGCTGCCCCAGCCCGGCGCGCCGTTGTACTACCAGCGCGGCGGACCGGGCGGAGCGCGCGGAGCGAGTCCGGCGATTCTCTACGTGAGCACCCTCAAGCCGGCGAATGCTTTCTCGATCGGCGATTTTCTGCAGCGCGGCCTGCCCGGAGAGCATTTTCAACTTGCGCTCCAGCAGCTGCGCACCGACCTGCCTCGATTCCGGCGCTTTGGCGCCGAGCCGGCCTTCTCGCAGGGTTGGAGTCAGTATGCCGCCTCGCTCGGCGATACCTTAGGCCTGTACACTGACGAATCGGCAAAATTGGATGCGGCCGCGGTACCGATGCGCTGCGCCGTGGCGTTGGTGGTCGATACGGGCTTGCACGCGAAGGGCTGGACGAGAAGCCAGGCCTTTGACTATCTTCGTGTCCATCTTGGAATCGACGACCTCGATGCCCAATCTCTGATCGACTGGTACGCGACCAGTCCTGCGGACGCGTTGGCGTGCATGGGCGGGATGCGGTTTCGGACCCTGCGTGCGCGGGCTCAGCAGTTGCTTGGCAGCCGCTTCGACCTGCGCGAGTTTCATTCTGAGATTCTGCGGGGCGGTGCGATGCCGCTGGACATTCTCGAGGCAAGAATGAAGAGTTGGATGGACGCTTCGAAATGAAGGTTTTTACGACACGCAACCGCCTGGCGGCGGTTGCGTTCGAACAGTATCTGCTGGTCGGAGTCAGATTACACGGAGTCAGGCTATCCAGTGCGCACGTTACTCATATTGACAGTCATACTTGCCGCGGGCGCAGCGCGTGCCGCGAATTTCGCCGCGGAGGCTTCGTCGGGCAGCGACATCGCGATATCGGTGTCACTGGACCCGGCAGAACAGAGCGGCAGCGCCAGCGCCACGGTGAGGATTCACGCATCCCGCGACGTCGTGTGGTCGCTGATCACGAGCTGCCCCGAATCGCTGCGGATGGTGCCCGGCCTCGAGGTCTGCGACGTAGTGGAGACCGCACCCGATCAATCGTGGCAAAAAATCCGCCATGTCATGAATTATTCCTGGTATCTGCCCAAGCTGACCTACCTCATTCGCGCAACTTACGCCCCGTCATCGAAAGTATCGATCGAGCGCATCTCGGGGGATCTTCGAACGCTGCGCGGTTCCTGGGAGCTGAAGAGCGACGGCGAGTATACGATCGCGCATTATACGGTCGACCTGGCACCGGGTTTCTGGGTGCCGACCTGGATCGTGCGATCCGCGCTGCGCAAGGATTTGCCCAAAATGCTGCGAGCGCTGCGCTCCCGTGCTGAGGCCGGCCTTGCGCGCAAACCTTGATTCCGGGCGTGCCGCGCGCCGCGCCCTCCTGGTCGTCTGTGTCGCCGCTTGCGCGGTGAGCGCCTGCGAGCGTGCACCTGAATCGCCGCCGCTGCGCGTGAAGCGGGTATTTCACCTGAACCCTTACGAGAAGGACTTCGGCTATTCGCAAGCCGTGCTCGTCGACAAAACGCTGTATATTTCCGGCTCGGTGGCCGTGGATCAGAAGGGGCGCCTGGTATCGCCCGGCGACATGGCCGGCCAGATGCGCGCCGCTTATTACAATATTCGCCGTACCCTGGCAGCGCATGGCGCCGACTTCGAGGAAGTTGTCAAAGAGACCATCTACACGACGGACATGGAAGCGTTGCTCAAGGCTTCAGACCTGCGCTTCGAGTACTACGCCAAGGAGCGCCTGCCGACCACATCCTGGGTGCAGGTGCAGCGCCTGGTGGATCCCGGGTTTCTCGTGCAAATTGAAGTCGTGGCCGAGCTGCCGTAAAGAATTGAACCGGGGATGACGTTGCGCAACGTGGTCGACAAAAATTTCGAGAAGCGTCTCACGGGACTCGTCAATTCGGGCGAACGCGCGATCTTGCGCGGCGGCCGCAAGGGCGTCGAGAAAGAGTCGTTGCGCGTCTCGCCCGACGGCGTCATCGCCCAGACCCGCCATCCGCACGCCTTGGGAGCGCCGCTCACCGACGAACATATCACGACGGATTTCTCCGAGTCGCTGATCGAATTGGTCACGCCCCCATTCGGCGAGACGTGGGAACTCTTGCAATATCTTTGCGACATTCATCAATTCGTGTACCGCCATCTGCGCGATGAATTGCTGTGGGCGACCAGCATGCCCTGCGCAATCGAGGGCGACTCGAGCATTCCGCTGGCGCTGTTCGGCAGCTCCAATGTCGGGCGGATGAAGACGGTCTATCGCCACGGCTTGGGCGTGCGCTACGGGCGCATCATGCAAGCCATTTCCGGCGTGCATTTCAACTACTCGTTCAGCCCGAAACTGTGGGGCGTGCTCGCGGCGGTCAATCAATCCCGGCAGCCGTCGCAGGATTTTATTTCCGAACAATATTTCGGCGTGCTGCGCAACTACCGCCGCTACGGCTGGCTGGTGCTTTACTTGTTCGGCACGTCGCCGGCGGTATCGAACAGCTTTTTCGCGGGACGCGAGGACAGGCTGCCGGCGCTCGATGCCGACACGGTCTACGAGCCCTACGGTACCTCGCTGCGCATGAGCGACATCGGCTATCGCAACAAGAATCAATCGACCTTGAGCGTGTCGGTAAACAGCTTGTCCGAGTACGTTCGCGATCTATCCCGCGCGATCGGCACGCCGTATCCACCCTACGAAAAGCTCGGCGTCCGGGTGAACGGGGTCTACCAGCAGCTCAACGCCAATATTTTGCAGATCGAGAACGAATACTACAGTTTCATCCGCCCGAAGCGGATTGCGCGTTCGGGCGAACGGCCGACCAAGGCACTGCATCGCGCCGGGGTGGAATACGTGGAAGTCCGCGCGCTCGACGTGAGCGCATTCGATCCGGTCGGCGTCAATCAAAACAAGCTACGCTTCCTCGAGGCCTTTCTGGCGCTGTGTCTGTTGCGTGAAAGCGCGCCGATCAGCGTGGGCGAACAAGCGGCGCTCGACGCCAACCATCTTCTGGTCGCAAGACGCGGCCGCGAACCCGGACTGCGCCTGAGCCGGGAAGGGCGCGGCATCCCCATGGCCGAGTGGGCCCGGGAACTGCTCGATTCGATGCAAGGATTGTGTGAAATGCTCGACCATGGCGAGGGCGCGCGGCCCTATTCCGCGGCGCTGGAGCAGCAACGCGCGAAGTTGGATGATGTGGAGCGAACTCCGTCGGCGCGCCTCATCGCGGAGATGCGGCAGACAGGAGAGACTTTTTTTCAGTTGGCGCTGCGAATGTCGAAGCTGCACAAAGACTACTTTCTCGGGTTATATCCGCCCAACGAGAGCCGGCTGGCGGAATTCGCGAGCGAGGCGCGCGAATCTCATGAGGCGCAACGCAGCATCGAGGCTTCCGACGACACCGATTTCGATGCGTATCTGGCACATTATTTGGCCGATTGAATATATATTTGACATAATGCGCATCGGTCTCGGCGCGCTTTCTTCATCAAAAAAGTGCCCCAGGTCATTGAGCGCGAGACTGCGGGTAGGTACGGTGACGCGGATGAGCACTGCCTCAGGGCTTTCGAACGAAGATCTTCCCAATTCGCCCCACGCGCGGCAGTTGCGTGCCGGATTTCCGTGGCTGACCTTCGATGGTGAGCTCGAGGCCGAATTCCGGCGCAGAAATCTCGACGAGAACCTGCTGTATGCGCGCGTGAACCTATGCCTGGCGGTCCTCATCGCCATAGCCTTCTCAGCCATGGATGCGATGGTCCTGGGGCCTCAGCTCGATCGAATTCCCAGCCGCATCCAGATACTGGTCATCATCCCGATTCTGCTGATCGGCCTCGGGGTAAGTTTCTCGCCGCGGCGCCACCGAATTCACGCGCCTCTTACCATCGTCATCATGACCCTGTTCGGCCTGAGCGTGGCGGCCGTGCAAATCATCGCCTCGTTGGGCGGGGTCTGGCTGCTGATTCCTTGTTTGATCTTGAGCATCGTTTTCATCTACTTCATGAGCGGGTTGATTTTCTATCACGCCGTGGCGGCCAACGGCATCGTGATGCTGGCATATATGGCGGCCGGCACGGCGCTGATATTGCCGGGCCGCGAGTTCAGCTACAGTGCCCTGGCCCTGGTCGCGGCCAACCTGTTCTGCGCGTCGGTCACCTATATGCACGAGAAGACCAGCCGGCTGCGCTTTTTGGAGGCATGCCTGTTGCGCGATATGGTGGCGCGCGACGGGCTCACCGGCATTCAGAACCGCCGCATGTTCGATCAGCATATCGCGCGGGTTTGGCAGCAAGCGGTGCGTGAAGAGGAGCGCATCGCCGTGCTGCTGGCGGATGTCGACTGCTTCAAGGACTACAACGACCGCTATGGCCACCAGGCCGGAGACGAATGCCTACGCGCGGTCGCCGTGTCTTTGAGCCAGTGTGCGCGCCGGCCCTTGGACTTCGTCGCGCGCTATGGCGGCGAGGAGTTTGCGATCGTGCTCTACGAGGCGAGCCGGGAGTACGTCGCCGAGGTGTTGACGCGCATCCAACGTTCCATTGCGGAGCTGAACATTCCGCATGAGGCGTCGAAGGTGGCCAGCCGCCTCACCATCAGCATCGGCGCGGCATTCGTGTTGCCCGCCGCCAATCGGACGCTCGAGGGATTGATCCAGCTGGCCGATGAGGCTTTGTACTGCGCCAAGGAAGAGGGCAGGAATCGCGTGATTGTCCTGGAGGCCGAGTACGCCACGATGAGGACGGGACGCTTCGAAAAGCGCCGCCATCACGTCGGCACGTAGGATCCGGGGGCGCCCAAGCGCAGGGCTGCTAGCGATAGATCGCGACCTGAGCCTCTGCGCCGGCTTTTCTGCCAGCCCGAAACATGCCCTCGGTATTGAATTCCATCGCGATTTCTCCGCGCGCAGATGTCGTGCGCCACCGCGCTGCGGATGAATATCTCACCGTGTCCGGTGGCCGACACTGCGCATGAGCGGTCATCGGCATAGGTGCCGGCACCGATGATGGGCGAATCGCCAACGCGCTGAAAGCGCTTGCCGGTCATGCCGCCCGTGGAAGTTGCCGCGGCCAGGTTGCCGAAGCAATCAAGCGCGACGGCCCCGACTGTGCCGACGAGCGCGATGCTGTGCCCCGCAAGACCGGCGTCTCCGCGGCGGATTCGCTCGAGTTGCTGCCAACATTCAGGCGTGTGGAAGTAGCTTTGCGGCACGAAGGAAAAGCCTTGGCTCGATGCAAATTCCTCCGCTCCCGTGCCGGCCAGCATGACATGTTCCGACCTTTCCAGCACTGCTCGCGCGAGCAGCACCACCGCGCCGGTCACGGCGTCGATGCTCGCGCCGCCGTCTTTCAACACCGCGTAGCCCGCGTCGATCGCCTCGGTCAAGCCGGCTCGATACCTGCGTTCCGTGTCCCCGCTCATTTCGGCCCGCGGCAGGGTACCGGCGCCACCATGAATTGCAATGCCAAACATCGCCTAGGGTGCTCCTTGCCGCTCCGGGACAGTCACCACCAGCCCCTCGAGATCCGCCGCGGTGCCATGAATGTGACGCGAGGCATTAAAGTGCAGAGATCACGTGTACCCCCGGCGGAATCGTACTAGTATTATCCGGACTGCCCGACCGGAGTCTAGGATGAAATTGATAACCGCAATCATCAAACCGTTCAAGCTGGACGACGTGCGGGCAGCCCTGTCCGAAATCGGCGTCTCCGGCATGACCGTTACGGAGGTCAAGGGATTCGGCCGGCAGCGCGGACACACGGAGCTGTACCGTGGAGCGGAGTACGTCGTGGACTTCGTGCCGAAGACCCGCATCGAAGTCGCCGTTAAGAACGAGCTGGTGGAGCAGGTGATGGAAGCCATCGTGGGCGCCTCGAAAACAGGGAAGGTTGGTGATGGCAAAATATTCGTTACCGATATCTTGCGGGTATTGCGCATTCGCACGGGCGAGAGCGACAACGCCGCCCTGTAGACCGTCGGCCGAATGAGACTATTTGGCGGCGGATGCCTGATTGCATTCACCGTCCTGTCCGCGGGGATGGCGCAGCCTGCATTCGCCGCGAAGCTCACCGACACGGAACACACCCGGATCGACGAGCCGCGCCCGCCCGGCATGCCGGGCGATGCCGAGCTGGAAGCGGCGGGCGCGATCATCGGCAGAGTGGAAATCGTCACCCGCAATATTTTCGACGAAACCGACCCGCGCGAGGACAACGGACTGTTCCAGCTCGCCAACCGGCTCCACATCCGCACCAAGCACGCGACCGTCCAAGCGCAGCTGTTGTTCGCGAGCGGCGATAAATATCTCGGACGCAGGCTCGCGGAAACCGAGCGCGCGCTGCGCTTGCTGTCGTACGTATATGACGCGCGCATCGTGCCGGTGCGCTATGCCGACGGCAAAGTGGACATTCGAGTCATCACCAAGGATGTCTGGACGTTGAGCCCCGGAATCTCCTTCGCCCGCTCGGGCGGAACCAACGACACCAAGCTCAACCTGCAGGACACCAATTTTTTGGGGTGGGGAAAGGCTTTGCAGGTGTCGCGCGGCAGCACCGTGGATCGCACCAGCAACACGGTCACCTGGATGGACCCGAACGTGCTCGGGTCGCGCTGGACCTCGGCGCTGGCGTACTCCGACTCGAGCGACGGGTCGCAGCGTTCGGTCCTGGTGGCGCATCCTTTCTATTCGCTGGATGCACCCTGGAGCACGAAAATCTCCGCGACCACCTTCGACCGCAGGATCTCGCGCTACAACCTGGGCGATATCGTGGACCAGTTCAACGACAACGAAACCTCCTATGAGTTGAGCGGCGGCATATCAGACGGACTGACCGACGGCTGGACCAAGCGCTGGACCTTCGGCATGCGTTACGACCGCAATTTGTTTTATCCGGCGCCGGCCACGACGGTGCCGGCCAAGGTGCTGCCGGCCAATCGAACCCTGTCGTACGCATTTACCGGATTCGACATCCTTCAGGACGCGTATAAGAAAGTCGGCGATGAGAATCAGATAGGCCGCGCGGAGGACCTGTATTTCGGAACCGAGGTGAGCGGAGCGATTGGATACTCGAGCAGCGTCTTGGGTGCCGACCGCGATGCTGTCATCCTCGGTGTAAAAGCGCTGCATGGATTCGACTTGCCGCACCAGCAGCAGTTGTTCCTGACCAGCGATTTCTCCGCGCGCCTGGAGCAGGCGCATCCACGCAACCTGGTGGCCGATGCCGCCGCCAAGTACTACTGGCGGTGGCGCGAAGACTGGCTGCTGTACGCGGCATTTTCCGGGACCACGACCTATCGATTGGATCCGGACATGCAGCTTCTGATCGGCGGCGACAATGGCCTGCGCGGCTACCCGCTGCGCTTCGAGTCGGGAACCTCGCGCGCGCTTTTCACGGTTGAGCAGCGGGTCTTCACCGATTGGTTTCCGTTTCGTTTGGTTCGGGTTGGCGGCGCCGTGTTCGCGGATTTGGGCAGGACTTGGGGCACGGGCGTCGTCGGCAACAGCGCTCCCGGATTGCTGAAGGACATAGGCGTAGGCTTGCGTTTGGGCAATACCCGCTCAGGCCTGGGAAACGTCCTGCACATCGATTTTGCGTTTCCCTTGAGCAACGTGGCGGGAATCCAGAAATTCCAATTTCTGGTGCAGACGATGCAGAGTTTTTAGGATCCTAATCCCTCGCCGCCTTGCGCCGCCGCGAGAAAAGCCACACCGCGGCTCCGCACACGGCGAAGTTCAGCACCCACCACCACAGCTGCCTGCTGCTGTTCGTGTCAGCCAATTGCCCCGGCACCGATCCGATATCCAGCGTGCCCTTGAGGCTCTGCGTCGCCGCTCCCCGGCTCACTTGAAAGTCAACGGCAGCGGTGCCCGGCAACGCGAGGTCCTTTGTCCGCAGGGAATAGCTGCCGTCGGCCTCTGCAGTCGTGGGGTGCAGCATACCGCGCAAAACGACGCCGACTACAGCGTCGCGCACCGGCGCATTGTCAACGAGGCGGCTGATGTGGATGCTCATCATATCGTCGTGGACGACGCCCACGGCCATCAGCTCGGCCGAGCGGGCTTCGACGCGAGGAATCGCCGGCGCGCCCGCAGCGCAGGCGCCGCTTCCCCATGCCCAGATCACCGCCCAGACGCCTAAGCTTCTCAAAGCACGAAACCCATGATACCCAGAATCGCGCCGGCCACGCTTGCGAGGACGCCGAAGATCGGGAAGAACAGCTTGCGCGCCAGAAAATACAGGGAGCACAACACCAGTCCCAGCTCCAGCAATCCCTCGCCGATGTCGAAGCGCAGGGCGCGGTGCTCCTCTTTTTCAGTTTCGCGGTCTTTCGCCCGCGCCTCCTCCTGGATCTTTTCCGCGTCGGCGGCGTACTTGGCGCGCGCAGCATCCAGCTTGCGAGTCACCGTCTCAGCCTTGACAGGATCCGTGCCCAGCGCCGTCATCAGCGCCAACGCCACCTCTTGGGTGTTTTCGCGGATTTTCTTCGCTTGGTAATAAGTCCATTGGTCGTTCGACTCGGTGCGATGGATGACCGCGCCGGTGTGCGCGCGGTGCGAAGCAATCGTGACCACCGACAACAAGATCCCGACCACTCCGACCAATATTCCGATACGCCGGGTGTTGGGATCGTCCGCATGTTCCGGTTTGACTTCAAGTTCAGGCATGGCGTTGCTCTATCCTCGAATGATACTCACAGATCTTTAGAATCCGGCTTGCTCGTGGCGCTGATTTTGACGAGCACATGCTCGACGTAATGCAACGCGATGTTGGTAACGAGGGTTGCGGCCGCGACCATGCAGGCCAGCGACGGCCGATCAACCGCCGACATCACACCCACCGCCGAAGCGCACCACAGCGTCGCGGCGGTATTCAGGCCGCTGATACTGGCGCCCCGATGCAGAATGACGCCGGCGCAAATGAAGCCGCTGCCGGTGACCACCTGAGCCGCAACCCGCGATGCCTCGCTGCCCAGCCCCAAGCCCGCGATCACAAAGGCGGCTGACCCCAAGGAGACCAGGGCGTTGGTGTGGATTCCCGCCGGATGTCCGCGCAGGCGCCGCTCCAAGCCCACGGCCGCGCCCAAGCCCAGCGCCAGGAGAAGTTGCAGGGCTTCTTTGGCGGTCCAATCCGTAACAAGCTGCATGCTATGCGTCCACTGTGGTTTTTTTGGTGCGTGAAATTCCGAGAACACCGCTGCGGACCAACTCGATGATTTCGCCAAAGGCGCCGATGCTGGCGATGAATTCGCCGATTTCGCGCTCCGTGCCGGCGGCTTCGACGATGTAGCTCGATGGATTGGACGCCAGCACCCTGCCTCCCACGCGCCGCAACAAAGCAGCGACCGAATCGACCTGCCCGGTGGAAATGTGCAATTTGATCAGCAGCAATTCACGCGCCAGCGTGTCGCCGACGGTCATGTCCTCGACGCCGACCACATCGACGAGCTTCAGCAGCTGCGCGTTGATCTGCGCGATCACGGGATCAGATCCGATCGTCACCAACGTCACGCGCGAGACCGTGGGGTCGTTCGTCGGGGCAACCGACAGCGACTCGATGTTGTAGCCGCGCGCCGATATCAAGCCGGTGACGCGAGTGAGCGCGCCGGCCTCATTCTGAAGGAGAATAGCGATAATGTGGCGCATGGACTGGGAGCCTGTCTTAAGTATTCCGCGTAAGCAGGCTCCCAGGATACGGGAGCCGGGTGCTTGGGCGCCAGGGACAGAGCTGCTAGGCTTTCAATGTGAACGACCATTCCGCCCCGCCATCCCAAACCGCGCATCCGCTCGCCGGCGCCGTCATGAGCGGTGCGGACATGCTGGTTCAAGTTTTGGCCGACGAAGGCGTGGACACCGTTTTCGGCTATAGCGGCGGCGCGATTTTGCCGATATACGACGCGGTATTCCGCTTCAACGAGGCGCACGATTCGGCCATGCCGCTCGTGGTGCCGGCGAACGAGCAAGGCGCCGCGTTCATGGCAGCGGGCTTCGCGCGCGCGAGCGGACGGGTGGGCGTGGCATTGGTGACCTCGGGGCCGGGCGCCACCAATACCGTGACACCGGTGCGCGACAGCCTGGCCGATTCTGTTCCCATCGTGGTCATCTGCGGTCAGGTCCCGACCACCGCAATCGGCACGGACGCATTTCAGGAGGCACCGGTGCCCAGCATCATGGGCGCGGTCGCCAAGCATGTCTTTCTCATCACCGACCCTGCCAAGTTGGAAGCCACGGTGCGAACCGCATTTGAAATTGCACGCACCGGCCGCCCCGGTCCCGTGGTTCTCGATGTGCCGAAGGATGTCCAGAATTGGAAGGGCGTGTTTCAAGGGAAAGGAAGCCTGGCGGTTCCCGGATACCGGCAGCGCATGAACCGGCTCGAGGCTGCCGGCCTGCCGCAGGCCGCCTGCGCCGAATTCTTTGCAGCGCTCGACGCCGCGAAGCGCCCGTTGATTTATGCGGGCGGCGGCGTGATCAATGCCGGTGCCGCCGATGCGTTGCGCGAATTCTCGAGGCATTTTCAGATTCCCGTCGTCACCACGCTGATGGGAATCGGGGCGATGGACACCGCCGACCCGCTATCCATGCGCATGCTCGGCATGCACGGCACGGCATTCGCCAACTACGCGGTCGATGATTGCGATTGCCTGCTCGCGTTTGGTGCGCGGTTCGACGATCGCGTCGCCGGTAATGTGTCCAAATTTGCCGGCCGTGCCAAGTTCATTGCGCATGTGGACATCGATGCGTCCGAAATCGACAAGGTGAAGCGCGTGAATTGGAATCATGTGGGCCTCATGCCCGAGGCGCTGCGCGTTCTGACGGATTACGGCAAAGCCGCGAATTTCAAGCGCGATTGGTCGGCCTGGCATCGGCACTGCAACGGGCTGCGCGTCAAGTACGCAATGAACTACGATCGCAACAGCGCCTTCATTCAGCCCTACTATGTCATCGAGGAGATCAATCGCCTGACGCGCGGCGAAGCGATCATCACCACGGGAGTCGGGCAGCATCAGATGTGGGCCGCGCAGTACTTCGACTTCCGCACGCCGCGGCTGTGGCTCACCTCGGGCAGCATGGGCACCATGGGATTCGGCTTGCCGGCGGCGGTCGGTGCGCAATTCGCGCAGCGCGACCGCCTGGTCATCGACATCGACGGCGATGCCAGCATCCGCATGAATATCGGCGAGCTGGAAACCGTCACCACTTATGACCTGCCGATCAAGGTCGTGGTTCTCAACAACTTCGGCGACGGCATGGTCAGACAGTGGCAGAAGCTGTTCCACAAGGGGCGCATGAGCGCCAGCGACAAGAGCTTGCACACCAAGGATTTCGTCAAGGCGGCGAAGGCCGACGGATTCAAATACGCGGTGCGCCTCGATCGGAAGGACGATGTGCCCCGAGTGATATCAGAGTTCATCCGGTTCAAAGGGCCGGCATTTCTGGAGGTCATCATCGACCGCGACGCCGGCGTTTATCCCATGGTCGGTCCCGGTCAGGGATACAGCGAGATGATCACCGGCGATCATATTCCCTCGCGGACCGACGCCCCGGCCAAGACTCCCGACGCGTCGGAAATGTTCTAGACGGTGTCAGCCGCCCCCTGGGCTACCACTGCCCGGCATTCTGCATTCGGTCCCAAGGCGCCGCAGGCGCCAGCGCAGGGCCTTTTTGCAGCAATTCGATGGATACGTTGTCCGGCGACCGCACGAAGGCCATGCGCCCGTCGCGCGGCGGACGATTGATGGTCACGCCATGGTCCATGAGGCGTTTGCAGGCGGCATAAATGTCGTCCACGGCATACGCCAGATGACCGAAGTTGCGGCCGCCCGAATATTCCTCGGGATCCCAGTTGTGCGTCAGTTCAACCTGCGCCGACTCATCGCCCGGCGCCGCCAAAAAAACCAGGGTGTAGCGTCCCTGCGGATAATCCTTGCGGGACAATTCCTTCAAGCCGAGTGCGTCGCGATAGAAGCGCAGCGACTGTTCGATATCCGTCACCCGAACCATCGTATGTAGGTATTTCATGCTGTCTCCGCGCGGGAAACGCGAATTTGGGGCAACCCTGGCACAAAAGCAAACCGGCCGGCGATACGTGCCGTGCGACCGTGTCACCAATTGGCAACACGCTTGATCTCGCGCAGCAAAATCTGATTAAAATCTGTTAACTATTGGATTTCTCTATGATATCGCCTATCATACTATCCAGGAGCGGGCCGTGTTTATTACCAGCGTTACTTACTTGCAACACTGGATGACACCAACAAGGTCGAACGTTTGGGCACTCTTGTGCGGCGTATCTGCCACTAACGGACGTGCTAGGGTCTAAACCCAGCACCTGTTCCACTCGAATTCCCCGGCTAGTCCGGGGACTCTTTTTTCTAAACCCACCGTTTTGAGCGCGGAATCGCTTAAATTCACTCTCATGAACGTGAAAGATGGTTTTACGGATTCGATCGGCAATACGCCGTTGATCCGCCTGCGGCGCCTGAGCGAGGAGACCGGCTGCGAGATTTTGGGGAAAGCCGAGTTCATGAATCCCGGCGGCTCTGTGAAGGACCGTGCGGCGAAATGGATCGTATTGGATGCCGAGCGCCGCGGCATGCTGAGGCCGGGCGGCACTGTCGTCGAGGGCACCGCCGGCAACACCGGCATTGGCCTCGCACACGTATGCAACGCGCGCGGGTATAAGTGCGTGATCGTCATGCCCGACAATCAAGCCGCCGAGAAGTATCAAATCATCGAGGCGCTGGGCGCCGAGCTGCGCAAAGTGCCTGCCGTGCCTTACAGCAACCCGAACCAATACCAAAAGGTCGCGGGGCGTCTCGCCCAGGAATTGCCCGATGCCGTTTGGGCCAATCAATTCGACAATACAGCGAATCGCGACGCACATTTCGAATCGACCGGGCCGGAAATCTGGCGCGATACGGGCGGCAAGATCGACGCCTTCTGCGCGTCCACCGGTACGGGAGGCACGCTGGCCGGCACGGCCGGGTACTTGAAGTCCCGGTCCAGCGCGGTGCGCATTGTGCTCGTGGACCCGCCGGGCAGCGCCCTGTACCACTACATCAAGGATGGCGAGCTGAAATCCGACGGCGGATCATCCATCACGGAGGGAATCGGCACCGGACGCGTCACGGCGAATTTGGCGGGCGCGCCCATCGACGACGCGCTGCGCATCTCGGATGCGCAAACCATGCACTTTGTCTATCGGCTGGTGCGCGAGGAGGGGCTGCTGCTCGGCAGCACGGCGGGAATCAATGTCGCTGCCGCGGTCACGTTGGCCAAACAAATGGGGCCCGGCCACACCATCGTCACCGTGCTCTGCGACGGCGGCGCCAAGTACCAATCGCGATTGTTCAATCAGGCGTGGATCGCCGAGCGCGGCTTCACCGGCGCGATCGCCTGACGCTCAAGCCGATCGGGACACCGCAAGTTGCGGCGCGGCGTTGAACCAGGCCAGCGAGTGGTGCAAGGACACCACCTCGCCCACCACCAAGAGCGCGGGCGACTCGAGCCCTGCACGGTTGGCAGCCTCCGCAATGTCGGCGAGCGTCCCGGCAATCACGCGCTGGTTTTCGAGCGTGCCCTGCGCAATGAGGGCCGCCGGCAAAGATCCGGGCGCGCCATGCTGCATGAGTCGGGCCGAGATATGCTCGACGCGCGCGAGCCCCATGTAGAACACCGCGGTGCTTCCGGGCTTGGCCAGTGCCCGCCAATCGGGTTCGCGTCCGTCCCCATCGCCGTGGCCCGCGACGAACGTGACACTATGCGCGTGATCCCGATGGGTCAGCGGTATCCCGGCGTAGGCGGCGCAGCCGGCGGCGGCCGTGATGCCGGGGATCACCGAAAAATCGATCCGGGCTTCGCGCAGCGCTTCGAGTTCCTCGCCGCCGCGGCCGAATATGAAGGGATCGCCGCCCTTCAGTCGAACGACGCGCCGACCGGCCAGCGCTTGCTCAATCAGCAGCGCATTGATTTCTGCTTGCGTGCTGCCGATGCTGCCGGCGGCTTTACCCACGCAAATCCGCCGGGCATCGCGCCGCGCCAAGTCGAGCACCGCCGGCGCCACCAGACGGTCGTGCAGGATGACATCGGCATCCTGCAGTGCGCGCAGCGCTTTCAAGGTCAGCAGTTCCGGATCGCCGGGTCCGGCGCCCACCAGGGCGACCGCTCCGGCCGTCCGCGTACTCGGGGTGCTCGCCAAGAGCTGTTGCGCCATTCTTTGTGCGCCCTGCGCATCGCCCTCGACGAAGCGCCGCGCGGCCGGGCCATCCACGATGGATTCGAAATAACGGCGCCGCGCACCCGTGTCGCGCAGCCGCCGCCGCGCGGTGTGCCGCAGGGCGCGCAGCCACAGCGCCAACTCGCCGATCCGCCTTGGGATGAGCGCCTCCAGCCGCTCGCGCAGGCGGCGTGCCAGCACCGGCGATGTGCCGGAGGTGCAGATCGCCACCAGCACCGGGTCGCGATCGATGATGGCGGGAACGATGTAGCGAGAGGCCTCACGGTCGTCGACGACGTTCACGGGAATGCCGCGCGCTTCGCAAAGCGTGGCAATCCATCGATTCACGGCGCGGCGCGCGGTTGCGACGATGACCAGGCGCGCGCCATCAAGATCATCCGGAACGAACTCGCGCCGCGCCGCGCTGATGTTGCCGGCGGCCGCGCGCTCGTCGAGCTCAGGCACCAGTTCCGGTGCGACCACCAAAACCTTGGCGCCGGTTCGCTCGAGGAGCGCGAGCTTGCGCAGCGCCACCTCGCCGCCGCCGACGATCAAGACTTTCTGTGCCGTCAGATCGAAAAAAACCGGAAAGTAGTTCATGTGGCGAGACAAGCTCCGCGGGTCTAAACCGTTGGCATCACACGCATTTTTAGCCTTGCGAGGCTCAGGAAACCACCACTATAGGACGGGCGGCGGCGGCGCAAAACGAATTCCCAGGCATGAGTACATGCCTGTTCGTGATGCGCCATAACCTTATATGCTAAGGGGCTCCAGCGGAAGAAATGCCAAGGCGAGTCAATGAAATTCCAGCAGTTGCGCTATCTCGTGGCGGTTCACGAAAACGGCTTGAACATCACGGCCGCGGCGCGGCAACTGCACACCTCGCAGCCCGGCGTCAGCCGCCAGCTTAAACTGCTGGAGGAGGAGCTCGGATTCCAATTGTTCGAGCGCGAGGGCCGCGCGCTCACGCGCACGACCTCCGCGGGCGAGGAGATCATTTCGCGCGCGAGCAGCATTTTGCGAGAAATGCAGAATATCCGGCGCACCTCCGCCGAGCTGCGCAAAGCCGACGGCGGCACGCTCTCGATTGCCACCACGCACACCCAGGCGCGCTACGTGCTGCCCCGGGTGATAGGCGCGTTTCGCGCCAAGTATCCGAAGGTGCGTCTGCATCTGCACCAGGGCACCTCCGAGCAGATTGCGGAAATGGTCGCGCGCGACCGGGTCGATTTCGCCATCGCCACCGGCTCGGAAGAATTATTTCCGCATCTGGTTCGCTTGCCGGTGTACCACTGGCACCGCGCGGTGGTCGTGCCGCGCGGGCACCCGTTGGCTTCCGCCGGCAAGCTCACGCTCAAGAAGCTGGCTGAATATCCGATCGTCACCTATGACTTCAGCTTCTCGGGCCGGTCCTCGCTGCCGGCACTGTTCGAGACCGCCGGCCTGTCGCTGGATGTGGCATTGACCGCGCGCGATTCGGACGTGATCAAGACCTATGTGCGAATCGGCCTGGGGGTCGGCATCCTGGCGCGCCTGGCCATCGACCCCGTCACCGACTCCGATCTGGCCGTGCTCGACGCCTCGCATTTGTTCGAGGGCCACACCACATGGATAGGATTTCGCCGCAGCGCGCTGCTGCGTGCCTATATGTATGAGTTCATCGAGCTGCTCGCGCCGCATCTGCCGCGCAGGCTGGTGCGGGACGTCGAGAAATTGGAGACACAAGAGGATATCGACCGGATCTTGAAAGATCTGGTCATTCCGCTGCGCGATGTTCCTTAGGCTCCCAGCCTGAGCGGCAGCCCTAAGTCGTTCGCGGGCTGATAGGCGGCGGTGAATGTCGAGAGTGCGGTATAGGCGTCTTCCATATCGGTATCGGGCAGCTCGAAGCTATTGAAGCCGCAGCGTGCCATGAAAAACAGCTGATCGCGGCGCACATGGCCCGTTGCACGCAGCTCCCCTTTGAAATTCCAATGCTCGCGCAGCAGCCGCGCCTGGGTATAGCCGCGTCCTTCGCCGGGTCCGGAGAATTCGGCGGCAATGAGCGCGAAGTGCCGAAGGTCCGGCGCCAGCTGTTCCACGCGATGAGAGGCTGCCAGCACGACGCCGAGAGGCGTACCGCGCGCGAGCCAGGTACCGGGTTCCAACTGCCACTGGGCCAGGGTGAGGATGAGCGGCGCCGCGGCATCGGCCGCGGCCTCGGCAACATAGCGCCACTCATCGACGACTACCTTTGCATCACGCAGCAATCGGCGCGGCATACGCTCTTTCCTTGAAGGGCTTGATACCGAGGCGGCGCACCGTGTCGAGGAAGCGCTCCCCCGGAGCGCGCTCCGCCACGTACACCGCCAACAGGTGCTCGATGGTTTCAGCCACTTGCGCCTTCGGAACCGACGGACCGATGACTGTTCCTAAGGACGCGTCCGCACCGGCGGCGCCGCCGATGGTGATTTGGTACCACTCCTCGCCGCCCTTATCGACGCCGAGAATGCCGATGTTGCCGACATGGTGATGACCGCAGGCATTCATGCAACCCGACATTTTGATGTCGATCTCGCCCAAGTCGTAAATATAATCGTAGTCGTCGAAACGCTCGTTGATGAGCCTCGCGACATCGATGGAGCCCGCGTTCGCGAGACTGCAAAAGTCGAGCCCCGGGCAGCAAATGATATCGGTCAGCGTCCCGATGTTGGGCGTGGCGAGCCCCGCGCGCTCGAGCGACTGCCAGAGCTCGTAGGTCCGGCTCTGCTGGACATCGGCGAGCAGCAAATTCTGCGTATGGGTCACGCGCACTTCGCCAAAACTGAAGCGATCCGCGAGATCGGCGATCAGATCCATTTGGGCATGCGTGGCATCGCCGGGCGCGACGCCGGGCTTCTTCAGCGACACGTATACCGCACGGTAACCGGGCACTTTGTGCGCCGCGGTGTTGTAGCGGTACCAGGCCCGAAAAGCCGTTTCCGATCCCGCCTCGGGGGCTACGTCGGGCAGCGTCAGGTAGGCGGGCGGATTGAAAAAGCGGCGCATCCGCTCGATTTGCGCAGCGTCGACGCGCAGCCCGCGGTCGCGGAGCAATTCCCACTCGGCTTCCACGCGCCGAGTAAATTCTTGTATTCCCAGGGACCGGACCAGGATCTTGATGCGCGCCTTGGTCAGGTTGTCGCGGCGTCCTTCCAAATTGTAGACGCGCAGGATCGCCTCCAGATACGAGAGCAAGTGCTCGCGCGGCAGGAATTGGCGCACCACTTGGCCGATGATGGGCGTGCGCCCGAGTCCGCCGCCGGCGAGGATTTCAAAGCCCAGCTCGCCGCTCTGAGAGTCGCGCACGATGTGAACGCCGATGTCATGCACCAGCGAGGCGGCGCGGTCCTGCGGCGCACCCGTAACGGCGATCTTGAATTTGCGCGGCAGGTAGCTGAACTCGGGATGGAACGTCGACCATTGGCGGATGATTTCGCACCAAGGCCTCGGGTCCTCGAGCTCGTCGGGCGTGATGCCCGCCAGGTGATCCGAGGTGGTGTTGCGGATGCAATTGCCGCTGGTCTGGATGGCGTGCATTTCAACCTCGGCGAGTTCCGCGAGGATGTCGGGAACCTGCTCGAGTTTGGGCCAGTTGAACTGGATGTTTTGCCGCGTCGTGAAATGTCCGTAACCGCGATCGTAGTCGCGAGCGATTTTCGCCAGGGTGCGAAGCTGGGTCGTCGACAGCAACCCATAGGGGATTGCAATGCGCAGCATGGGCGCGTGACGCTGGATATACAGGCCGTTGCGCAGGCGCAAATGCCTGAATTCGTCCTCGCTTAACGCGCCTTTCAGGAATCTTTGCGTTTGATCACGAAACTGCGCCACCCGCTGGCGCACGAGAGTCAGGTCGGCGATATCGTACCGATACATGATGCCACGATACGTCGCCTGTCCGCAGTCGCGCCAATGCTCACGCGACATGAGCTTATGACTGCCGATCCTCGTCAGTGATCGCCGATCCTTGTCAATCCGCGCTACAGTTCCTTTGTAACACGCCAAAACCGTGATTTGCTCGGCAGAGCGAGTTTAAGGTTCGGCGCAGCATCTTGGGGGTCACAAAGGGTCCCCATTTGGCAAAAGATCTCACGGAAGTATCGGTCGCACCGGACACTTACCATGTCTCCCCCGAGCCCATGCTTTTGATCGCAGATTTGCACGGGGCACTGGCGCTTTGCCTGCACGATGAGGGGCGCGGCGTGGGCGGCCTGCTGCATCTGAGATTCATGGGCGGAACGGGCCGGCCGAGCGATGTCACGGACAACACGTTGAGTTCCGTCTTGGTGGTGCTCGACAAATTCAAGCGCGCCGTTCTCGGCAATGCGGCGCGGCGCGATGAGGTACAGGCGCGCATTCTCGCGCATGCCTTGCCGCCGACCGACGCCGGCGAGCCGAGCGCCTCGCTGGTCGATCTCATTCAGGCCGATCTCGCCGAGAGCAAGATTGGCTGCGGCTCGCAGACCATGCGGCGCACGCAAGGTGTGCGCGTGTGTTTCCAACCCTTCGAAGGCCGCGTCTGGATCTGCGGTCCGAACGACCTGCGCGCGCCGCGCCGCGCCCATCTAAGCTGATTTCGTTATAAGATTCCCCGTAAGGTTTACGGGGGTCCACATGCGAGTAGCGCTCCTCGGGGCAATGATGTTCTTGAGCGCCTGCGCCACCGACGGACTGAAGTTGGCGCCGCCGCCGGGTGTGGATTTCAGCGGCCATTGGCAGCTCAACGCCGCCGACAGCGATGATCCCATGCACCTGCTGCAAATCGCCAACGCCCAAGCCGGCGAGGCGGCGGACAACACCGGCCGGGGCGGGCGCAGCGGCCGTGGCGGTCCCCGAGGCACTGGTTTTCCCGCTCCGCTGCCTCCGGCGACGCCCTCCGTCGGCGTGCTGTCTGAGGCCTCGCGATTCCCTGGAAAGCAACTCGATATCAAGCAAGTGGGCGGCGTACTGACCTTCGGCTCGCAAGGCCAAACGCGCGTCTGCCAGCCTGGGGATGGGAAAAAGGCGCAGCGGCATCAACGCAACTCCGAAGGCGCCAATGCTCCCTTGCCGGCCGAGCGCGACACGCCGCCCCCGCGATGTGGCTGGCTCGATAAGACATTGATTGTGCGCAGCAGTGAGCAGGATGAAGATCGTCCTCCCTTCGAGGAGCACTACCGCATCTCCGAGGATGGTCAGAGGCTGGTCGAGGAAGTGAATTTCAGAGGCGGACGGTCGAACGGATTCACGCTGTCGCGCGTATGGGATCGGTTGCCGCAATAAAAAAGCCGGGCTCCAAGCCCGGCTTTTAGGTCCCCATGCCTCTCGCGACGCGTCTTTCAGAGCACTCGACGATGATCGGTCTTTTTCTATCCCTTGCGTCCAATTGCGTCCGAGCAACACTTTAGCCGTGGTCCGTCACCGAAGCCAGCGCTATTGCAAAGAAGTGGAAAAATTAATGTAGCGTATAAACCACAATTGTGGAGCGGCGCTCGAGGGACGGGAGTGAGTTCGAGTATCCTAAAAGACCTCAAATCATCACCCTGGGACTCAAGATCCGTGGCAAAGCATTCGAAATCGACCGTGCCCGCAGCGGCGGTGCGAACCCGACGTGCCTATTTCGATTGTCGATTCGGGCAATTACATGTGCGCACCGCGTTTCCCACGACAGGCGGCTTCGACGAGCAGGTGACGCTCTTTTGCCTGCACTCCGATCAAAGCTCCAGCCGCAGCTTTGCGCGATTTCTGCCTGAGATAGCCGATGTGCGTTCGGTCTACGCACCGGATCTGCCTGGCCTCGGCGAATCGGATCCCGCGCCGACGGCCGGTGTGGATGCCGCGGCGGGCGCCATGTCGGATCTCGCGGACGACTTGCGGCTGCGTCAGATCGACCTGTTAGGGCTCCACAGCGGCGCCCGCGTTGCCATGGATCTTGCCGCAGCGCGGCCGGCACTCGTACGGCGCCTGGTATTGGTGGGAGTATCTGCCGTCGACCCACTGCCGCTAGTCAGGCAGCAAACGCTCATCATGCGCACGCGGCTTGAAACGCCGCAGGACACGGCCAAACTGAAAATCGCGTTTTCGAACGGCAAATTCGTCGATCTCGAAGAATTTGCCGGCGACCTGTTCGCCGCTGTCCCGCAGACACTGGCCGTGCAGATCGGCGCGTTTCTGACCGGCTGACGCGAGCCTCGTGCGGCTCAACAAGTACATCAGCGAAACCGGCGTGTGTTCGCGGCGCGAGGCGGACAAGTGGATCGAGACGGGCCGCGTGAGCTTGAACGGCCGGCCGGCCACATTGGGTACCCAGGTGGCCGATGGCGATGAAGTCCGCATCGACGGCAAGCCAGTCGGCGTGAAGAAGCGGCAGATCTACATCGCACTCAACAAGCCGGTCGGTATTATTTGCACCACCGAGGTGCAAATCGAAGGCAACATCATCGACCACGTGGGATACCCTGAGCGGATTTTCCCCGTGGGCAGGCTGGATCGCGATTCCGAAGGGCTGATCCTGCTGACGAACGACGGCGACATCGTCAATGAAATCCTAAGATCGGAAAACGACCATGAAAAGGAATACGTGGTCACCGTGGATCGGCCCATCACGGATCTGTCGCTGCGCATGCTCGCGGCCGGTGTCAAAATCATGGGCAAATTGACCAAACCCAGCAAGGTCACCCGTGTCGATGCGCAATCGTTTCGAATCATTCTTACCCAAGGTCTGAATCGGCAAATCCGCCGCATGTGTTCGGCTCTCGGTTATAAAGCACAGCGCTTGCAGCGCGTGCGCATCATGCACATCCGCCTGGGGAATTTACCGCCCGGTCAGTGGCGCCATCTGACGCCCGCGGAACTCGCCGGCTTGCTGGGCTAAGCGGTTCTCGCGTGTCAGCGGGGCCGCAGCGTCGCCGACGGCACGCCATCGGACCATTGCCGGCCGCAGCTGAGGCGCCAATCCGGATCTTCGGCTCGCTCCGCCAGCCAACGGTAGAAATCGCGGCCTTGGTTGGTCCAATACGATTGGCCGAAGAGCACGCCGCCCGTGCTCGACTTCACGGTGAAGCGCCGCCGGAAGCCGAAGCTTGCGACGCTCAGCGTGCAGCTGATTCGCGGCGAGTTCTCCGCCAAAGCAAATTGATTGGGGCCCACCTGCAGCCGCAAACGTCCGGCCTGACCGAAGACGCAAATGTTGGGGCCCGCCGCGCGGATCAAAGCGATGCCATGCACGAGCGCCGGCGGCGTGTCGCATGCCGTCCAGGTGCCGCCGAGAGAGTGCCACTGGAGCACCATGCTTTGGCGTCGGAAATCGATGACTGAAATGGCGGTGGCGTTATCCACTGCCACCCATTCAATCACACCTCAAGGTCTTTTTGCCTGGGTGTCGGCAAACGCGCTCCGCACGACCCCGGCCGTGAGGAGCTGGGGCAAAACCAGCGGCTCGCTCGAACCCGGCTTACCGTTGTAGACCAGGTACAAAGGCACGCCGGCGCGGCCGAAGGCGGCCAATGCTTTCGTGATGGCCGGATCGCGATTGGTCCAATCGCCCTTCATCAAGACAACCTTCTTGTCCCGAAAAATCTCCCGCACGGCAGCATCGGAAAAGGCGTTGCGCTCATTGACGAGGCAAGTCAAGCACCAGCTCGCCGTGAAATTCACCAAGAGCGGCCGGCCCGCCGCGTTGAGTTCCGCGACGCGCGCTTCGCTATAAGGTTGCCACTCGTCAGCGCCGGGCCGCCCTTCGGCGCCAAGCCCCAGCAGCGCGGAATCACCAGGGGCAGCCGCCGCGACATCAGCGAAGCGTATCGGCAGGAGCACAGCCAACAACAAAGAAATCACTGCCGTGGCGATGACCGTGAGCCTACTCCCCCCCGCGCTGGAGCGTGACTTCTGGAATGACCAGGCCGCCAGCGCGACCAAGATGCTGCCGGCGAGTGCCGCTCCCAAGCCAAGCGGCGAAGTCTCCTGCGCGACGACCCACAGCAGCCACGCAGCCGTCGCATAAACCGGAAAAGCGAAGACCTGCTTCAACGTGTCCATCCACGCACCCGGCTTCGGCAGCACGCGGCGCATCCACGGCGCGAACGACAACAGCACGAAGGGCAGGGCAATCCCGACGCCCAGCGCTGCAAATATGCACAGCGCATTGAGGGGCGCCTGTGTCAGCGCGGCGCCCACGGCCGGCGCCATGAACGGCGCCGAGCAGGGTGTTGCCACCAGCGTGGCCAGTACGCCGGTGAAAAACGCAGCGCTGTAACCGTCGCCCTGGGTGAGATTGTCGCCGACGCCCGCCAGGCCTCCGCCGACTTCGAATACGCCCGACAAATTAAGGCCGACCGCGAGCAACAGATACACCAGCAAGGTGACGAACAGGGGCGATTGCAGCTGAAAGCCCCAACCCAACTGCTCGCCTCCGGCGCGCAGCACCAGCAAGACTCCTGCCAGACAGAGCATGGAGACGATGACCCCGGCGGCGAAGACCAGGCCCTTGGCGCGCACCGCCGCGGGATCCTTTTTGGCCTGTTCCATGACATTGAGCGCCTTGATCGACAACACCGGAAAGACGCAGGGCATGAGATTCAATATCAGTCCGCCCAGCACGGCGAACAACAGCAGCGCGGGCAGCGAACGCTCGGGTTCCTGATTCGATTGCGCCGGCAGGTTTGCCGGCGCCGACGGCGCGAAATGCGGACCCGCCTTGACTGGCGTCGCGCCGGCACCGGAAAAATCCGCGGCAACCTCGATCGGAACGGTGTCGGTCTGCGTGCCGCTCCGTTCGGTCACGACCAGCACGCCGCGGATTGCACCGGGCTTGGGAGGCTGATAACCGACTTGCATCGCGAGATCGACGGTATCCCTGGTGCGCATGAGCGTTTGCGGCGTCGCGTATTCGATGCCGCCCTCATCGTAGGGAAAGAACGCCAACGAAGTGATTTGAGACAGCGTCGTGCCCCACTCTTGCCCAAGCGTGAGGATGAGCTGGTCGCCGGCAATTCGAGCGGAAGTCGGCGCCGGCTGCGCGCTGGGCAATTCATTGCGCGCGGTTGTGAACAGCGTCGCCGTGCTCGGATCGACGCCGCCGGCCGAAGCGCCGGCCGGCAAGCTCAGCTGCAAATTCGCGTCTTCCGGGATGCAAACATCGGAGCACACCAGCCAGCTCGCCTTGGCGGCAAGCGCGACGCGGGTTCCCGCCGTCAAATCCTTGGGCGCCGTGATCTGCACCAGGTGCACGGCATGTTTGGCATAGCCGTAATTGACCAGGGGCGCGATCTCAAACCGATGCGGCGTCGTCCAAACGATGCCGCCGGCCAAAAATCCCGGCGGCAGTTGCCATGCCAGTTTCGTCGGCTCGCCGGAATCTCCCGGATTGCGCCAGTAGGTATGCCAGCCATCGCGGATGTCGAGTTCGAGGGCAACCCAGAATGACTGGCCGGGACCGATGGCATCGACCTCGCTGACGAGGCGCGCTTTGACGTTGTCGGTGGCGACGGTGTTTCCGGACAGCGCGAAAGCTCCCGAAGAGACGAACAGCAGGCCGAAAAGCCAGAATTTTAGTGCGCGCATGGTCCTATGTTACCGAATTAATGCCTGACACGAGCATGGGTCCTCAAGGCGTGTGGACCGTCTCACAATATGACGGCGATACCGCTGTGCGGCCGCTTCAGCTAATGTATCCAAAGATGCCGCTCAACCAAGAAAGCTACGTCGATCGCATTCTCAAGGCAAAGGTCTACGACGTCGCCGTTGAGACCGCACTCGAACCCGCTCCCCGGCTGTCGCGACGCCTCAACAATCACGTCTGGTTCAAACGAGAAGACCTGCAACCGGTGTTTTCGTTCAAAATTCGCGGCGCCTATAACAAAATTGCGCAATTGTCCGCCACCAGCGCGCAGCGGGGCGTCATCTGCGCCTCGGCCGGCAACCACGCCCAAGGGGTGGCGCTGGCCGCTCGCACCCGGGGAATCCCGGCGGTGATCGTCATGCCGCTGACCACTCCAGAAATCAAGGTTCAAGCCGTCGCAGATCTCGGCGGTGAAATCATATTGCACGGCGATGACTATGATCATGCCTACGACCATGCGACGGAACTCGGCCGGCAGCGAAACCTGGTGTTCGTGCATCCCTTCGATGATCCGGACGTCATTGCCGGGCAGGGCACGATTGCCATGGAGATCCTGCGGCAACGCCACGGCGATGAAATCGACGCCATTTTTGTGCCCGTGGGCGGCGGCGGATTGATCGCGGGCATCGCGGCGTATGCGAAGTCGCTGTACCCGCGCATGAAGATCATCGGCGTGCAGCCGGAAGACGCGGCGGCGATGTACGAATCGCTGCGCGGCGCAAAACGGATCACGCTCGAGCGCGTCGGCATGTTTGCCGACGGCGTCGCCGTTCGGCGCGTGGGCGAGGAGACTTTTCGCCTCGCGCGCCAGTATGTCGACGAGATTGTCTTGGTGAGCACCGACCAGATCTGCGCCGCGATCCAGGATATTTTTCAAGACACACGCTCCATCGCCGAGCCGGCCGGCGCCTTGGCGGTGGCCGGCATCAAGAAATACGTGGCGCGCGAGAACTGCCGCGACCGCGCACTCATCGCCGTGAATTGCGGCGCAAACATGAATTTTGACCGCCTCAGGTACGTCGCCGAGCGCGCGGATATCGGCGCCCAGCGCGAGGCGCTGTTCGCAGTACAGATGCCAGAGACGCCCGGATCATTCTTGCGTTTTTGCGAATTGCTCGGCAAACGCAGCGTGACAGAATTCAACTACCGCTATTCGGACGCGAAAACGGCACAAGTATTCGTCAGCCTCGGCCTCAATCAGGGCCGAACGGAGCGCGAGGCGCTGCTGGCCGAAATCGCTGCCGCGGGATTCGCAACCCGCGACATGAGCGACAATGAAATGGCCAAGCTGCATGTGCGCTACATGGTGGGTGGACACGCGCGCGGGCTCGCCGATGAGAAGCTATACCGCTTCGAGTTTCCTGAACGTCCCGGGGCCCTGCTCAAGTTTCTACGAGCGATCGGCACGCAGTGGAACGTCAGCCTCTTTCACTATCGAAATCACGGCTCCGACCACGGCCGAGTACTCGCCGGCATCCAAGTGCCGCCGGCGACCCACACTGATTTTCTGTTGCACGTCAACGAGCTGCAGTACGCGTACACCGAAGAAACCGACAATCCGGCATATCATCTATTTCTCGGGACCTGACCGCGGGCACGGGCACGGGCGCCGGCACTTACGGCCGGCGCGCCGTGACGCTGGTGCTTGCCGTTTGCAGCGCACCGGGATCAGCGATTTTTTGCCACCCTTGCGCGCGCCGCACCAACGCATCATCCGCGCCGCGAGCTTTGACCAGCGCCGGCACGGCGTCGTCGAGTTCCCGGGCTGCCTGCGGCAAGTTACCCGAATGCTCGAGTGCATAGGCGTGGATGGCGTGCGCTAGGGCCGTCTGCGGATTTGACGAAGGTGACGTCGCGGTCCAGATCTTGATCGATTCCTCGCTTTTCGCAAGGGCTTCGGCATTTTTACCGCGATCCACGAGCAGGCGCGCGAAATGCATGAGCAGGGCAGCGCGATACTGATGGCTCGCCGGCAACGCTTTGTCATAAATGGCGAGCGCTTGGCGAAACTCGCTTTCCGAGCCGGCCCAATCGCCCTTGTCGTGAAGGAGAATCGCCAAACTGACGCGATTGTGCCCGACCAAAAAATGCTGTGGTCCATTCAAGGAAAGCCGCGCCTCCAAAGCATGCCGCAATAGGGGTTCCGCCTCCGCCAACCGCGGCGACGGGCAACCAGTGCCGCTTCACGAACTTGGCGGACCGGTAAGAGAGCGTGTCCCGGTGTGCGATGACAGGCATTCCATCCAGGTGCCGTTGGATGTCGCTCGACATTTGCTGCGCGGACGCATATCGGCGCTCCGGTTCTTTGCGCATGGCCATCAACACAATGTTGTCCAAATCGCCGCGCAGTGCGCGACGCAGTCGATAAGGCGAGCCGATTCGATCGGCGGCGATCACGCCTGATTCCTTCGCATCGTCCAGGGCCACCATGTCGCTGGGCGGCGGCGGATCCTTCTCGCAGATGGCGCGCTCGATTTCCGAGAGGCGCATGGACGAGATGAGGAACGGACTGGATCCGCACAGCAATTTGTAAAGCAGCACTCCCAGGACGTAGACGTCGCTGGATGTCGTAATGGCCTGTCCCCTGACCTGCTCCGGGCTCGCATGATCCGGGGTCATGATCCGAATATCGGCTTGCGTGACTGCCAGCGTGTGCCGAGCCGCCTGCCGATCGTCGAGCAACTTGGCGATGCCGAAATCCAGCAGCTTTGGCATGCCCGCCGACGTCACCAGAATATTCGAGGGCTTAAGATCGCGGTGGACGATGAGATTCTGATGGGCGTAGTGGACCGCGCCGCACACCGTCTGGAAAAGCTTCAGCCGCGCGGTGATGTCCAGGCAATGCGAATCGCAGTAAGCATCGATGGCGATGCCGTCGATGTACTCCATGACGATATAGGCGCTGCCATCCGGCAATGCGCCGCCGTCCAGCAAGCGCGCAATATTCGGATGATCGAGCTGCGCGAGTATCTGGCGTTCCAACTTCAGTCGCGAATGCATCCCGACCGCGAGCGCTCCGCCATGCACGACTTTGATGGCCACCTGCTGCTCGAATTGGGCATCGGCGCGCTCGGCCAGGTAAACTTCGCCCATACCGCCGACACCCAAGGTGCGCAGTACCCGATACGGTCCGATGCGATCCCCCATCATTTTTGCAGCATGCACCTACCCCGACCCATAGCCAAGCAAACAACGGCGGCCCTTGCGGCGGGGTGCATCTTAAGTGTATGAAAGCGGGGCCTCGCAGCAAAATCTAGGAGCTGGACCCATGTCAAACGGACACGAAACCAAGAACCCGCCGCCTCCGCCCCCACCTCCTCCGCCGGGCGGCACCGGGCCGGGCACAGTCAAGCCGTACGACGGCACGCAAGTTCCCCCGCAAAAACAACTGCGCAAGGCCGCCGGCGTGGGCGGCGTTGTCGGCGGTCTAATCGGTGCGATGATCGGCTGCTGCTTCTGCCTGCAACACCTGCACTGATTGGATAGCGTAACGTCGTACCAAGCGCTGCGGCAGCCGCGGCACGAGACGCTGCGGGTGCGTGGTCTGAAGATGCATCTGACGCGCTGGGGCCCGGAAGCCTCCGCTCGGGAGCCGCCCGTATTCCTTTTGCACGGATGGCTGGACGCCGGCGCAACGTTCCAGTTCATCGTCGATGCGTTTAAAAGGGACCGGCCCGTCATCGCGCCTGACTGGCGCGGGTTCGGCCGCAGCGAGTGGCCGCAGGAAGGCTACGGCTTTCCCGACTACCTCGGCGACTTTGATGATTTGCTGGATCAGATTTCACCTGACGCGCCGGCGCGCATCGTCGGTCACAGCATGGGTGGCAACATCGCGAATCTCTATGCCGGCCTGCGGCCGGAGCGCGTGCGCTGCGTCGTCAATCTCGAGGGGCTCGGACTGCCGCGCACCTCGCCGCAAGACGCGCCAAAGCGCATGCGCAAATGGCTGGATCAGATCAAGCTCCCGACGCCGGAGAAGAACTACAGTTCCTTCGAGCAGCTGGCCTCGGTGATTCAATTTCGCTACCAGAGATTCTCGCCGGCCGTGGCGGCGTTCGTCGCGCGAGTCTGGGGAATTGCCGATGGCGAGACCCAAGTGCGGTTGGCGGCCGATCCGCGTCACCATTGGGTAAATCCCATTCTCTACAAGCGCGAGGACGCCGAGGCAACCTGGCGCGAGATTCGCGCGCCTCTCTTGATGATGTTGGGACAGGAGTCGGACTACCTGTCCCGCCTGGGCGCCGACGGAGCGGTCGAGGCACTGCGCGCCGCCTTTCCGCGCGCCGACGTTGTCAGCATCGCGGACGCCGGGCACATGCTGCACATCGAGCGTCCCGCAGCCGTTGCGCCGGTCATTGAGGCATTCCTGGACGCACACTAGATGACTCGCCGTACGATCCAGCATCAAAACGAATCAGCTTGATCCTGGTGTTCCGGTGATGCCGGCGAAGGGCAGCGTCGACAGCTAGCCCGCGATATCTTAGGATCACGACATGCAGAGCGCAGCGAAATTGACCGTCTTGTCGTGCATGACGCATGCTCGGCGGCGCCGAGGAGTCGTCTGCATGATCCGTGACAAGGACACCTGTGTAAACGGCGGCGCGAGCGGCCTCGAAAATCAATCTTTCCGCGCCGGCGGTTGAGCGAGAATCCATCATGACCCGCCTGTCCTCGGAGCATGGGCTCGATAAATACGCCTGCGTGATCGCCTGCATCTTCCTGGCCGCGTCGAGCGCCGGGGCCGGAGGGGTTACGGCATATCTGCCGATCAACCTCGAACCGGAGATCGAGCGCCAGATCGAAAGGGTTCTGATCCTCGCGGACGAGCCGATCCTCAAGCGGCCGTTTGCCGTCGAGCTGGTGAAATTGGCATTGCCGCAGGCGTGCCTGGTCGACAAACCGCTGTGCACCCGCGTGGGCAGGTATCTCGAGCGCTATTCGCGCGACTACGCCGTGTCGCATGCCAGTGCCACCGGCGCCATCGCGCACGCCAAGGACGGTGTGGTGTCGCCGAATCAACATGGCATGCCGATGGACAGCAAGTACGAGCTGTCGGCGATCGCGTATGCCCAGCCGACCGATTATCTGCTGCTCAGCGCCGGTGTGATTGCCTTCAGCGGGCGAACGGAGCAGACCGGCTCGATGGCGAGCGTGGGCACCAATTGGGCGCAGCTCGATTTCGGCTACCGCGATCATTGGTTGTCGCCGCTGACGGATAGCGGCTCTCTCACGACCACTGAGGCGCCGACCACACCGTCGGTGACGCTGTCGAATTATGAGCCCTTGACGCGCATGGGGATCCAATATGAATTTTTTCTGACGCGCTTGTCGTCCCAACCAATCGCCTATAACGGGAATCACGCGGTCGGCGACCCGCGCTTGTTCGGCGCGCAGCTCTCGATCGAGCCCTTCAGCGGCTGGTCGCTCGGGGTCAACAGATTGTTGGAATATGGCGGGGGCGCCGGGTTGCCCTCCTCCGCAAGGACCCTGCTGCGTAATTTTTTTTCGCCCAGCGGCAAGGCCCAGACCCAAGGCAACCAGCAGGCGTCCTACATCAGCCGATTCATCGTGCCGGGCAAGATGCCGTTCGCCGTCTATTTCCAGTATGCCGGCGAGGACAATTCCGACGGCGGCAGCTACTTGCTCGGCAATCCGGCAGTTTCCGCCGGTATCGATATTCCGCGCATTTATCGCTATTTCGACGCCACTTATGAGATCTCCGAGTGGTCGAATATCTGGTACGTCCACAACCTGTTCCTGAACGGCATCACGAATGACCGCTTGGTCCTCGGCAACTGGGGCGCGGACCAACGCAACTTCAACGATGGCGTCGGCGCAAGGAGCCAGACGCTGCGGGTGGGCTGGGAAACCCCGTTCGGCGGTTACTTGGAAGCCCGCGCGCGCACGCTGCAAAATCAAACCTACTACGGCGGCGACAATCGAACCTATGTGCCCACGCCGGGCCCGTTTCCCTACCACCATTACTACGATTTCTCGCTGCGCTATTCGCGGCCTTGGAACGGTGTCGTCGTGGGCGCCGAGGGTCTGGGTGGACGCGACGTCTATGGCAACGGCTTTTCGCGACTCTCCGGATTCGTGCGCTACGGCGGCGATGAACACTCTCGCGACGGTGCCGATGCCGACGATGACGCGGCTTCCTCGAAGGATGTGGATCACCACGGAGCGCAAGTATTCGTCGATGCGGGAGCCAACGCGAACAAGGTGCGCACGGACCTGGAGAAGGGAATACCGATCACGACATCGCCACTAGCCTTTGGTCCGCACTTCGCTGTTGGCGCGCGCCGCGCCGTTTCGGCGAGCAACGACCTGGGAGTGCGCGCCGAATTCGACCAAATCGACGGTCACTTGCTCATCGGCTTGCGCGCTCTCGATTATCGCCATCGATTTGACGGCCCCTTCGCGCTCAACCTGTTTGGCGGCGTCGCGCGCTATAACTTGGCGACGCCGGCGACCTCGATATATGCGGGCGTGGGCGGTCAATGGCGGGATGCCGTGCCGGCCTGGGATTTGAATATGGATTTCCGGTACGCCCAAAATGTCGCGCGGGACCATGTATTGGCCACTGATGTGCAGGGCGCACGCCCGGAATCATTCTACAAAATCGAGAGCGTCGCGCTGTATGTCTCCCGACATTTTTGAGTGAGAAATCCCTATATAAAGCGGCTCTCGAGACGCTTGCGCGGCCGGAGGCGGGCAAAATCGCTGGGTGAGCATGCCATCGCCATCCTCGCCGAGACGAAAAACGGCCGGTTGTGCGTGCAGGCGGGAGATTTCAACGTCTCGCGATCGTTGCTCGAGCACGGCGAATACGATTGGCCGCAAATAACCTGGCTCAGGCGGCTGCTTGATGCGGATTCGCGCGTGGTTTTCGCCGGCGCGCATATCGGCGCCGTACTGATTCCGCTGGCCCTGATCTCGGGAACGCGCTCGATAGTCGCTTACGAGCCGAGCCCATGCAATTTTCGGCTGCTGATCCTGAATTTGCGGCTGAACGGCATTGCGGGCGTCACGGCAGTCAATTCGGCGCTGGGGGATCGAGCCGGAAGCATCCAGTTCACCGAAAATCACATCAATACCGGCAATAGCCGCATCGCGCCGGCGGACGGCGAGATCAACGTGAGTTTGGTTACGCTCGATGCAACCGCTCCCGCGGATTGGGCCTCGATCGATCTCATCGTGATGGATACGGAGGGCAGCGAAGTGGCCGCGATGCGCGGGGCGCAGATGAGCTTGGCCAAGACAAAAAATCTTTATGTCGAATTCTCGCCGGAGCAATTGCGCGAGCAGGGCAGCAGCGCGACCGAGTTCGTCGAGACGGTGGCAAGGCACTTCAAGTCAGCTTATGTGTTTGGCGATTCGATTTTATTTCTCGCGCCCGGACAGGTTGCCGATCACCTGAAAGGATTGCAGCGCCGCCGCAGCCTGTTGCTGAATCTGCTGTTCACGCAGGATATTGCGGCAGATCCGCGGCGCATGGTCCATCCGTGCGGTCCTTAGGCAGCCGCATCCATTTGCGGTATTGTTCGGTTGCGACGGCACGACCGCGGTTTGGCCGGCTCTCGGCGTTACAATAATGGCGGGCGTTGCAGCTAAGGAAGACGAAGCGGATGGAACGTAAAGACCACGAGCACGACCATGATCACTCCCATGGCCATGAGCACCCCGGTGGCCATGAGCACGAACACGGCCGTGCTCACGTCCTGCCGCCGGACGGCATCAATCTTCGCATGGGGATCGCCGTGGCTCTCAATCTGGTGTTCGTGATCGTAGAGGGCGGATTCGGGTTCATGTCGAATTCGGTCGCGTTGATCGCGGACGCAGGTCATAACTTGAGCGACGTTTTGGGCCTCGTTTGTGCCTGGGGCGCATTGCTGCTGGGACGCCTACCGCCGGGCGCGAAGTTTACCTATGGTCTGGGACGCTCTTCTGTGCTGGCGGCGTTGGCCAATGCGGTACTGCTGCTCTTGGCCTGCGGCGCCATTGCGTGGGAGGCCGTGAGCCGCCTCGGAGCGGCGCCGCCGGTGGCTGGATGGACCGTCACGGCCGTTGCTGCGATCGGCATTGCGCTCAACGGCATCAGCGCGTGGATGCTTCATGCCGGCAGTCATGGCGATCTGAACCGGCGCAGTGCCTACCTGCATATGCTCGGTGATGCGGCCGTATCGGCCGGCGTCGTGCTGTCGGGTCTGGTCATCATTTGGACCGGGTGGAGCGTGATCGATCCGATCGTGAGCCTGGTGATCGTGGCGGTGATCCTGGTCGGCACGTGGCGGCTGCTGCAGGATTCGCTCACGCTATCGCTCGACGGCGTACCCGCGAGCGTGAATTCATCCGCCGTGATGTCGTATCTTGCCGATCAGCGCGGCGTGACCGACGTACACGATTTGCACATCTGGGCGCTCAGCACCACGAGCATTGCCTTGACGGCACACCTGGTGGTGCCGGACCGGGGCGCGGAAGATGCGCTCTTGACTTCGCTCACCCCCGATCTGAAGCGTCGCTTTCGAATCCAGCATGCAACGCTGCAGATCGAAAGGGATCGTTGCGAACACGGCTGCGAGGATGAGGCCGCCGCGTAACGGTTCGATCGCCTGCTATTTCTTCGGTCGGCCGTAGTGCGCCACGAATACGGCCTTGCCCAGCAGGTGCTCTTGTACGATCGAGGTGACCATCGCACCGCTGGAATCGGCGGGTACGGGCAACTTCGCGACGTTCAGCGCATAGATCGTAAATACATAGCGATGCGGCGGATCGCCCTCGGCGGGGCAGGGCCCGTGATAGGCATCTTCGCCCAGGTCGGTTCGACCCTGCAGCGTGCCGGCGGGCAGTGCGCGGCCGTGTTCGGCCCCGGCACCCTGGGCCAGGCGGGTCGTGGATTTCGGCAAGTCGTAGACCACCCAGTGCCACCATCCGGATGGGGTGCTGCGCTCGTCGCGATCGAATAAGGTGACAACGAAGCTCTGGGTTCCGGCCGGGGCTCCGGACCAGTGCAGTTCCGGGGATAGGTTTCCGCCCGAACAACCGAAGGCCTTCGCGGTATAAATCAAAGGAACGCTGACGGCGAGCTGCGGCTCGGCGCTCGACAGCACGAAATTCGATTTCGGCGCCGCGGCCGCCGCGCCACAAACGATCGAGCTCATCGCGAGCGCCCATCCGCAGATTGACAACGTGCGTTCCCCGGTGACCATGGTTTCTTCTCGTGGCTGCGCGCGATCGCGATGTGGCGTCAATATAGTCGCGACGCTACTGCGTAAACAAGTGGCGCAATTCCGACCCTGACATTGGCTTCCAGGTCCGAAGCGTTTAAAGTCAGGCAAGGAGATCAATCATGTCCAATGAAGGTGCGATCCGTCGCGACGTCGGCGCCATCGCACTGATGTTCACAGGCTTGGGTTCCATCATCGGTTCGGGCTGGCTGTTTGGCGCGTGGCGCGCCGCGCAGTTGGCCGGCCCCGGTGCGATCTACGCCTGGATCATCGGTGCGGTGGTCATTTTGTTCGTCGCATTCACCTATGCGGAACTGGGCGCCATGTTCCCGGAGTCGGGCGGCGCGGTACGTTACGGACACTATTCGCACGGCACGCTGGTGGGTTTCGTGGCGGGCTGGGCGGCATGGATCGCCATTGTCTCCGTGATCCCGGTGGAAGCCGAGGCGTCCGTGCAGTACATGAGCTCATGGCCTTGGGACTGGACGCATTCCCTCTACGTGCACAAGGCCGACGGCCAGGGAGAATTGACCGTTGCCGGATTGTCGATCTCGGCGGTGCTGGTGGTGATTTATTTTTTGGTGAACTTCTGGAGCGTGAAGGTTTTTGCCAACACCAACAGTGCCATTACCTTCTTCAAGCTGATCGTACCGGCGGCCACGGCTGTCGCCCTGATGTGCAGCGGTTTTCATCCGGAAAATTTTCATGTCGGCGCGCATGGTGGACCTTATGCCGGCAACTTGGCGGCGATTCTCACGGCGGTCGCGACCAGCGGCATCGTCTTCAGCTACAACGGCTTTCAAAGTCCGGTAAATCTGGCGGGCGAGGCGCGCGATGCGGGGCGCAGCGTTCCTTTCGCCATCATCGGTTCCATCGCCATCAGCACGGTCGTGTATTTGCTGTTGCAGGTCGCCTTCCTGGGGTCCGTGGCGCCCGAGCATCTGGGCGAGGGATGGGCGGCGCTGGAGTACAGCTCGCCCTTCGCGCAATTGGCGCTGGCGCTCAACCTCAATTGGTTGGCGCTACTGCTTTACGCCGATGCATTCGTCAGCCCTAGCGGGACGGGCAGTACTTATACAGCCACGACGGCTCGCATGATCTATGCAATGGAGCGCAGCGGCACGGTTCCCGAAGTATTCGGCCGCGTGCACCCGAAATACGGCATTCCGCGCCCGGCGATGTGGTTCAACCTGCTGGTGTCCTTCATTTTTCTGTTCTTCTTTCGCGGCTGGGGCAAGCTCGCGGCCGTCATTTCAGTGGCCACCATCATTACTTACCTGGTCGTACCGATCAGCGTCATGGTGCTGCGGCGCACGGCGCCCGAGTTGCATCGCCCGTTGCGCGTTCTCGGCTTGCCCTTGCTGGCGCCGGTGGCGTTCGTGCTCGCAACATTGATGTTGTTTTGGGCGCGCTGGCCGCACACCGGGCAGATCATGCTGCTGCTGATTTTGCCCCTGCCCGTGTACTTGTACTATCAAGCCAAGGGCAATTGGCGCGACTTCAGGCGGCAGCTGCACGCCTCCTGGTGGCTGCTCGCGTATCTCGTCGCCATCACGGTCCTGTCCTGGGCAGGCAGCAAAGAGTTCGAAGGTCATGACTATATCGGCTACGGCTGGGATCAGCTGTGCGTTGCAGTTACGTCGCTCGGCTTTTACTTTTGGGGCGTTCGCAGCGGCTGGCGCACGCCGGCGGTGATCGCCGTCGAGCAGGGCGCCGCTGAAATGGCCGCCGCGAAGGACGCGCCATGACCCGCGGCACCATGGGCCAAAATCAGCGCAGGCCGGCGGCGCTCGTCAGGTACACCGCGAATGTACCCAGCCAGTGGCCGCCCTCGTAATGTTCGCCGGTAACGGCCGCGAGAGCCGCATCCGCATGCTGTGCGGCGACGGCGCGAAGTACCGGAATACGCCGATCGCCCGGCGGCAATCCATGTGCAATTCCGTCGAGCATCCAGGCGCGGCTCAAGTTCAACCCGTCAATATGCGCTAGCTTCGGGTCGGAGCGGTCGGTGACCACGCCCGGCTGCAGCCAGCGCACGCCGGCGCTTTGCGGGATGCCGGGTAGAAACGCCGACAACCAGGATGCGAATGCCCTGGCGTCCAGGAGCCTGCGCATGAAGTCCGCCTCGGCGAGGCAGGGCGAGAGAAAATCCTCCCCCGAGGGCTCATAGCCCAAGGGGCAGTGGCGATCTTTGACATAAAACCGTTGCGCCGCATCGTTCAGCAGCGCGCGCATCTGCGTATCGCCGGCGATGCCTGCCCAATCCCAGATCAACCCAAACGAGAAGGCTGTCTGGTCGTGCTCGCCGATGCGGATCGGATAGTGCAGCTTCGGTAGCCAGCTTTTGATGCGCGCTGCGGCCTCGGCCTCGAGGGGCTGAAGCGTCGCGGACCATTGTTTTGCCTGAGGGTCATGCCACTCGCGCAGTTCCGCGCACAACTGCAGCAGCCATGCAAGGCCATACGGGCGCTCGAACGAGGCGCGGCCAGGATGCTGCAAATAGCGCAACTCGCCGGCGATGTTCTCCGCTGTAAAGCTGCGGGCAAGCGCGGCTCGCGCAGGTGCGGCAAACGGCGCGTTCGGCATCAAACGCAGCATTCGCACCAGCAGCCAGTGCCCATGGACGTCCGAGTGCCAGTCGAAGCATCCGTAGAATGCGGGCGTCAGATCGCGGGGAGGATGCACATCCGCATCGCGGTCCATCGTCAGGCTGATGTGATTGGGATACTCATCATGCAGGCATTTGAGTGCCAGCCCCGCGAAGCGGGCCGCTGCCGCCGGATCCATCGCGACCGCCGCGCCCGTGCTTGCGGTTGCAGCAAGGCTCATGGCGGACAGGCTCAATACCGCGAATAACACTGTCGGACGCATGCCAGATTCCTTCGATTGGAGGCTTCGATAAGCGGGCTCAAGCTAGAGTCGGATCTTAGCGCGGCCGGGCGCGGCGTGTAGCCTGGGCGGTGTACGGGTCGTCCGGCCAATAGTGCTTGGGGTATCGGCCCTTGAGATCCTTTCTGACGTCGTGATAGCCGCGATTCCAAAAGCTCACCAAATCCTTGGTAATTTGCACCGGCCGGCCCGCGGGCGACAACACTTTGAGCAACAGCGGCAGCTTGCCGCCGGCCACCGTCGGCGTCGCGTTCAATCCAAATAACTCCTGGAGCCGTACCGATAAGCTTGGATTCTCGCCGTCCAGATAGTCAATCGGGATGCGCGAGCCGCTGGGAACCGTGAAATGAGTCGGTGCTTCGCGCTCTAAAACAGCCCCCTGCGCGTGGGTAAGGAATGAGCGTAGCGCATTGCCTAAATCCAGCTTCGTAAAGTGTTCGCGCCGCGTGAATCCCATGATCCACGCCGGTGCCCACTGCGGGGCGCTTTGTTCCAGGGCCTCGTCGCTCAAATCCGGCCAGGGTGCCGGGCTGGGCACTTGGTACTGCCTCATCAGCATGACGCGGGCCCGCCATTGCCGCAGATCTTTGGTCCACGGCAACCCTTCGATCCCGACCTGCTTGAATCCGGCAAGCACAGCCTCTTGCACCGCGACGGGATCTGGGCCCTGCATGTCGGACGCGGCCAACAACAGCGCGCCCAGCCGTCGTTCGCGTTTGGCGCTGACGGCTCCCGCGCGATCATCCCAACGAATTTCGGCCGATTCGCTCACGAGCGCGCCAAAATGCCGGTTCAAGTCTGCGAGCGCGATGGGCGCGGCGAGAAAGATGCGCGCCTCGCGATCTGCTCCATCGAGTTCCGCGGCCACGATGAATTCGGACTTGGACAGCGCCTGCGCTTCGCCAAAACGCGCGCCACGGCCGTTCGCCAGCAGGTAGCGCCCGCCGCCATCGCCGCTGCGCGCCTGCGCGATGCGGTCAGGATAGGCCCAGGCCAACAGAATCCCGGTCGCCTCATGCGGATCCGCTGAATCATGCGAGCTGCCCGCGAAATCCCGTTGCCACTGGCTGGAACTGCGCAGCGCGTGCGATCGGGCCCGAGCGTCCACCGCAGCGCCTGCGGGTACCTCGCGGTTATCGCCGCGCAGCACGGCTATCCGCAGGCGCAAATCAGCATCGCGAGCGCCGGCTCCCGCGCGCAGGATGTCGCGCTCGCTCAAGATGGCGGCGAGATCGCACGCGAGGTGCGCCGCGCCCAGAGCGCGCCCCTTGACCAGCATGTGTGCCAGACGGGGATGCATGCCGAGTTTCCCGAGTATCCGGCCGTGCGCGGTGATGCGTGTCGTCGCGTCGATCGCCTCGAGCAGCTGCAGCAGCTCCCGCGCTTGCGCCAGCGGGGCTGCAGGAGGCGGGTCGAGCCAGGCGAGGGCATTGGCATCCATGGCGCCCCAGCAGGACAGTTCCAGCGCCAGCGGTGCGAGATCGGCATGCAGGAGTTCCGGCGGCGTCTGCGGACTCAAGGAGGCATGCGTGCTTTCCGACCAAAGGCGATAACAATAGCCTTCGCTCAAACGGCCGGCGCGTCCTCGACGTTGATCCGCCGCGGCTTGCGACACTTTCCCCGTCACCAGCCGGCTCATGCCCGTGGTGGGATCGAATTCCGAATAACGCCGCATACCTGAATCAACGACGACGCGAATGCCTTCGATGGTCAGGCTGGTCTCAGCAATGCTGGTGGCCAGCACGACTTTGCGCCGGCCGGGGGGCGATGGCGCAAGAGCCGCATCCTGCTCCGCTCCTTCCAGTTCACCATACAGCGGCATGACTCGAACGCTGCCCTCGAGAGCCGATTCCTGCAATGTGCGCTGCACGCGGCGGATTTCCGCGGCGCCCGGCAAGAAACACAACACGTCTCCCGAATGCTCGCGCAGGGCGGCACGCACCACCTGCGATACGTGCAGTTCCATGTGCACTTCGCCGCGCCGGGGGACGTAGTGTGTGGTTACATCAAAGCTGCGTCCCTGCGCGGACACAATCGGCGCATCGCCGAGCAGCCGCACGAGAGGTTTCAGATCGAGCGTGGCCGACATGACCAGCAGCCGCAGATCATCTCGCAGGGTCTCTCGGGTTTCGATACAAAGCGCGAGCCCCAGGTCGGCATTCAGGCTGCGCTCATGAAACTCGTCGAAGATCACGCAGCCTATGCCCGTGAGGGCAGCGTCCTCCTGCAACATGCGAGTCAGAATGCCCTCCGTGACCACTTCAATGCGTGTCTCCCGGCCGATGCGGGTCTCGAGACGGGTGCGGAATCCGACTATTCGGCCGACCTGCTGTCCTAGAAGCGCTGCCATGCGCATGGCCACCGCACGCGCGGCGATGCGGCGCGGTTCGAGCATCAGAATCTTCCGGCCCTTGAGCCAGGGAGCTCGCAACAAGGCGATGGGAACGACCGTACTTTTACCGGCGCCCGGCGGAGCCTCGAGCAGCACGGCCGTACGAGCGATCAGCGCCTCATGGAGCGCCGGAAGGGCCTCATTAATGGGCAAATCGGCTGACGCCAAATCGGGTAAGAGTGGGGTTCTCATCGGCGGGGGTACGATAACCCAACCGCATGCGGGCTGGAGGGAGGCCGCATGTTAAGATGGGCGCCGTCGGGCCTGTAGCTCAGTTGGTTAGAGCAGGGGACTCATCAATAATGGTGCCTTCGCATCGCAAGGTGCGAAGTGGACGGGATGAATTCAGGGAAACCTCACCGGCGTGAAGCTGATGGCAACCCTGAGCCAAGCCGGCGGTGCACCGCCGGAAGGTGCAGAGACTACCTGAGCGCGTTCAAGTCGCGCTTAATGACAGGCTAGAGCGTCCCGCACCCCACGGGGGTGAAGAGATAGTCCACTCCCTCCGGAAACGGCGGGGCTCAAGTGAATCCCTTGGTCCTCGGTTCGAGTCCGAGCGGGCCCACTAATTCGCGATGTTCGGGGATGATCGGTAACGGTCGGAGAGGAACGGCATTCGGGTCAAAACACCTGAAAAACAGGTGTATCGGACTCGAATTAGTCCGAAATGACGTTCGCCAACGATCGGCAAAGTTCGCCACCATCCGCACAAAACCTGGGTAACTTCCTGGGTAACTCACGATGCCGCGATTGAGTTACCCAGGAAAATTGAGCTTGCGTGTCAGGAAATTATCGAAAAAGCGGGTAATTGGTCACACGCGATTGCTTTGCCTGGACCCCAATTCGATTTCGCGCCCCGAATTCGAACACCCCATAACCTCCTCTCGAGCACGAGCAAGATTGCGGCGGGCGACCGGTGGTCTGAGACGGTCGTCTCCTGACCAAAAAACGGCGCCCGACGCCCTCGAAATTGCGGTCGCAAATCGTTCACTCATGCGTCATTGACTCAGCCCGGCGAGCGTAAAACGCGAGCGCCGTTCTTTCGAAGTTGGTGACCAGAAAAGCGGCTATGGGGCCAACGTACCAATTAAAATTGGTGCTTACCCTATAGTGCATCACGACTCGCAAGTTCGAGCCACTGGGTATCTCGTCGATCGTATATTCGGTATCGATGACGTCAAAGTATCTGCCGCCGATTCGCACGTGATCATCAAGGGCATTTGGGGGAAAAGAGTCTCTGGTGAATCGATAAGTCCAAAGTACTTGGCGATCGGGTTGCCAGGTAGTGGCCACTTGGTCGAAGTGGATGTTTTTCCCCATCGTAATGTGGCGAACCAGCTTGCCACCGTGCTCCTCGGTTGCTGCGGAGAGCGGAAGCGGTACGCCCATTCGATACATGAGCCCATCGCTCATTTCGTCCGGCCGAATGGATTTTGCGGATAATAGATGCTCCCACACCGCGGCGGGTGAGGCGGCCACAGAGCGAGACAGTTCTACGCTTTGGATCGTATTAGGCAGTGGCAGGTTTTGTTCCAAGCCACCGAGAGCGAGTGGAAGAATGGCAAATCCGTAAACGGATTCGCGCGGCCATTTCTTTTGGCGACAGAGCGCTCCCGCCAGCAACCCGCCGATTCCGCCAAGCAACGAGAATAAGGGAACCGCGAGAATGCAGCAGATGAGGCCTTCAATCGAAAGAGCCAGTGTACCCACAACAAACAGGGCGTTTGCAGCGGCCGCCGCCCAGAAATAATACGCCCAGGACCTGCGCGCGATACGCTCCGCTAACATGACCGTGACTGCTCCGACGAGCATCGGAACGAGTAAGGTGAATGAACCCATCATAGCGGTGTAGGGCCCATGAGGCTCGCCGGAAAAGACTAGGCGAATTGCAATGCCATAAGTCACGCCCGCAGCTAAAGGCCACCACCAGCGAGGTTTCCATTTCTTGATAGGTTCTGCGGATGTCTCCGGCAATAATTCAGGGGGAGAGGACATGCGCGCCTCGCGCGGGAACAGACTGACAGGAGGGATTTCGCTCCCCTGAAGACTGTCTATTGACAGGCGCCACGATTAGTTCCGGGCGCGGCGGCAAATCGGCCGGCAACCGAACATTCCAAATCAATCCCATTCGTTGGAAAGCCAATATCGCCCACCAGCCAGGATCCCACTCGTCAGAGGCAAGTCCTAGCTTCGCGGATCCTGGAAACGCATGGTGATTGTTGTGCCAGCACTCACCCATCGTGACGAGGGAGGTGAACCGAATGTTGCGCCCTTGCACCGCGGCGCCTCGAACTTCGCGAACCACTTCGCCGTGGTTGTGCGCGAAGTAGCCGATCAGCCAATGCCCGAAAACGCCGGCGGTGACGCGTGCGCACACACCCCAAAACACAAATCCCCAGCCGCCCCATGCATAAAAAAGAACTGCCCAGGGCATTTGCTGCGCCATCCAGGTCCGCTCCAGGAAATGATAGAATTTGTCCTGCGAAATTCGAGATTCGATACGGATGCTTGGAGGCATGTCGAGCACCAAATCGCAGTTCAGTTGCCACCAAGCATCGCGCCAGGGGGAACTCCCGTGGCGCAGGTACTCGTGACACTGAGGTAAGCGTTGCGCAAAGTCGCGAAGCTCATGCTGGCGAAGCAGGCCGATCGGCCCTGCCAATCCGACTTGGACGCCCAAATACACCAATGCGTATTCCAACCAGTTGGGGCACTGAAAGCTATCGTGGACGAGCTTGCGGTGACTGCCGAGTGAGTGTCCAAACAGCAAGACAATCGCAGTTGAAATCACGAACAGCAGAAATGCGGTCGCCGAAAATGTCAGAGCCCCGCCAATTAATGCGCCAGTGGTCATACCGATGAACCAGAGAGATTTCACCGCTGAGTATTGAACCTGCCCCACGCAAACCGCTTCCAGATCCCTAGTAACTACGCGATGCTCATCCAGACTGGCTGGCAACCGTGTCATTGGTGCTCTATTCGGTCGCTCGCCGACGTTTCGCTAGTGCTCGGGACTCGCGCTTGAGCGGCCCTGCCACCGGGCAGATCTCCAACGCATAACTGGTTAGCGTATTGACGAGGTTATTGGGAACCAGCTGGTAGAAAACTTTCTGACCATTGCGTTTGCTGGTCACTAAGCCCGCATTCTCGAGCACAGATAGGTGCCTAGACATTGAAGGGGTAGTCATTTCAAACCGCGCTGCCAGGTCAGAGGTTGTCATTTCCGTTTTCGAGAGGTACGCCAAGATTTGGCGCCGCTGATTGGAGGCCAAGGCTTCAAAGACTTTGTCGGCTTGCATCATCATATAGTATTAGCTAATGTGCTAATAAGCAAATAGTGGAATAAATTGCTTTAGGGCAATAAGTTCGGTGCGGCGTTGTGAGAAGGAACGTTTCTTTATCCGCTGGAATTGGATGGAATTGGATGGACAATTGGATGTGCGCATGAGATAGTGAATTGGATGGAATTGGAGGTAAGAATGGATGGTACGCCCAATGTCGCAGGTCTAGCCATAACCCCAGAGGTGCTGAAATTCATCAGTGGAATTGATGAATTCAAGGGTGCCTGGCGCGCGATCGGACGTATCGCACCGGACCGGCTTTCCGCCCTGCGACGCGTAGCCACCATCGAAAGCGCCGCGTCTTCTACCCGAATTGAGGGTGCGAAGCTCACCGACAGGGAAGTGGAACGGCTCCTTTCTAATCTGAACATTAAGTCTTTCACAAGTCGCGACGAGCAAGAAGTCGCCGGCTACGCCGAGGTCATGGAGACGGTTTTTACTTCATGGGAAGCTATCGACCTGACGGAAAATCACGTCCGACAACTGCACCGCGACCTTCTGAAATACTCCACCAAGGATGAGCGCCACAGAGGTGAATACAAAACTCTTCCCAATGATGTCGCTGCATTCGACGCCGACGGCAAGAATCTCGGTGTCGTGTTTGAGACCACCACGCCATTCAGCACTCCCGGCCAGATGGCGGCCCTTATCGCCTGGACAGCCAAAGCGCTCAGCGACGAAGCCGTGCACCCGTTGATTATCATCGCCGTCTTCATCGTGACGTTTCTAGCGATCCATCCGTTCCAGGATGGCAACGGGCGACTCTCGCGAGTTCTCACTACGCTGCTGCTTTTGCGCAGCGGCTATGCGTACGTGCCCTATAGCTCGCTAGAGAGCGTCGTCGAGCAAACCAAGGAGCGCTACTACATCGCGCTTCGGCAAACGCAAGGCACAATCAGAACGGATCAGCCCGACTGGCAGCCATGGCTGGTCTACTTTCTTGGAGTGCTAACCGAACAAAAATTGCGTCTTGAGAAAAAGATCGCACGCGAACGAATCTTGCTTGGCGATATGCCAGAGCTATCGGTACAGATTCTTGAACTCTGCCGCGAATGCGGTCATGTCACGATCAGTGACATCGTCAAATCAACCGGCGCAAGCCGAAACACCATAAAAGATCACGTAACGGCGCTCGTGGACAAGGCTCATCTGGTGCGCCATGGCGCGGGACGTGGAACTTGGTACGCTCTGTCATAATTTCAAGACAAAGCGAGCGCCAACGTGTCTGGGTAACGTCCTGGGTAACTGCAATTATCGAATTGGCGTTATTCCTATGAAAGCAGGCGTTTCAGCGTTAATTCGATGGTGAGCGGGCCCACTAATTTGCGATGTTCGGGGACGATCGGTAAGGATCGGGGAGCGACGGCAGTCGGGTCAAAACACCTGAAAAACAGGTGTATCGGACTCGAATTAGTCCGAAATGACGTTCGCCAACGTTCGTTAACGATCGTCAAAGTTCGCTGCCAGCCGCGCAAATCCTGGAAAATTGAGCGAGGACCATGAAGATCATGAGATGTTGTCCGAGGAGTCGATGTTCTCTACTGAGCCGGTCTTGGGTTTCTTGACGTAGTCGACGAAGGCGCGCAACGGTGCCGGCATGTGGCGACGGCTCGGGTAGTAGAGCACCGGACCGGAAAAGTCCTGCCACCAGTGTTTTAATAAGGGTTCAAGTGTCGCGCTCTTGAACGCCGGCGCAAGCCATGCTTCGAAGCCGTAGATCACCCCGAGACCTCCAATCGCTGCGCCCAGCTCGAGCTCAATCTGATTGGTGATCAAGGGGCCGGACGGCGTTATTCGAATGGTCTTGCCGTTGCGCTCGAACTCCCAAGGCAGCATCGCACCGCTCGGAAAGCGGTGGCGAATACAAACATGGTCCAACAAGTCTCGAGGATTCTTGGGTCGACCGTGCTTCGATAGATAGTGCGGCGAAGCGGCGGTCGCAAAGCGCTGCGAGCGCGGTCCGATCTGCACCGCAATCATGTCGCGCTCGACGCGTTCATCGTAACGGATACCCGCATCGAATCCCGCTGCGAGCACATCAATGGTGTTCTCCTCGCTGGTCACCTCAAGCGTGACCCCCGGATACGCCTTCAAAAACCCGGCGACAATCGGCGGCAGAATCAAGCCCGCCGCAGCCCAAGGTACATTGAGGCGCAGCGTACCCATCGGACTCTGACGAAAGTCATTGACGGCATCGAGCGCCTCGGAAATGTCCCTCATCGCCGGAGTGAGCCGCTCAAGCAACTGGGCTCCCGGCTCCGTCGGCGTGACGCTTCGCGTGGTCCGATTGAGCAAGCGCACTCCAAGATGTGCTTCTAATCGGCGCACCGCATCGCTCAACGTCGAACGCGACACCCCGCGCAGCGCCGCGGCAGCGCGGAAGCTTCTTAGGCGAGCGACGGCCGCGAAGGCGGCCAGCTCTGAGAGTTTTGCGTCATCCATTGTTCGATATTCCGGACAACCCGTTCGAACAATGCCAGATTATCCAACGACCTGCCAGTCGGCATACTCAACCTCAGCGAGCTACTCGCCAACTCGTCATCGGGGATTTTCAAAATGTCATGCAGGATCGCACCTATGTTCTCAGCGCGTAGCCTTCTTCTCTTTTCCATCGCGGCTTCGCCGATTCTGACCGAACCACAATCTGCCGTCGCTCAAACCCAGGAGACTCGCATGTCAGTAAAGCGATTGTTGCCGACCCGTTATGGTTATTCAAATATCGCGATAGCCGATGGACGCTTGGCGTTCGTCTCAGGCCAGATCGCCGAAGATGAGCACGGAAACTTCACTGGCGCTGGGGATTTCGCCGCGCAAACCTCACGAGTTTTCCAAAATCTGCAAGGCATTCTCACACACCTCGGCGCCACCCAATCCGACGTGGTGAAGATCAATTACTATGTCGTGGGAATCACGGCAGAGCGCTTGAGCGTTGTGCGCGCGGCTCGCAACGCCATGTTCAATCTGGATCCGAAGCCGGCATCGACGCTCATCGGTGTCGCCAATCTGTTCATGCCCGAAGCCCTGATCGAGGTGGAGATGGTGGTACGGGCTCCTCCTCCGTGATCCGGAACTCGGTGCTCGATGTGGACGCGCGCTACGGCGCGGCGGCCGGCCGGGCGTCCCTTTCAATGGCAGGTTTGTGCCGGCAGTGACAACGATGTAGTGCGATATTTCCTTGTCGAACAGCCCGAGGGACAGAATGCCGCCCTGCGGCAAATATTTCTCGATGGTCACGCAGTCCAAAGGTGGTTGACGCGCATCAGTCGCCTGCGCGCGAAGTGCCGCCGAAAATCACTGTGCGGCAGAAGAGATGAGATCGCAAAACTTGGCCATGTCGATGTTGCCCCCGGAAACGACTGCGACAATCGGTCCGGGTCCGGCCTTTCCGGTGAGTGCTGCGGCCAGCGACAACGATCCCGCGCCTTCGGCGACGACCCGGGCCTTTTCCGCAAGCATGCGCATCGCCTCCCTGGTCTGCTCCAGGCTGACGACGATTGCGCCGTCAACCACGGGCTTAAGCCTGTCCCACATGCGGGGAAAGAGGCTTTGGCCGCCTGCGCCGTCCACGAACGAAGCCTTCCAGTCCTTGAAAACCTGGGCCGATCCCATCGAGAACGACAGGGCCGTCGGCGCGGCCGTCTCGGGTTCCGCTCCCCAAATCTTGATTGCCGGCTTCAATGCCTTGATGGCACTTCCCACTCCCGTAATGAGTCCGCCGCCGCCGATTGCGGCGATGACGGCGACAGTGTCGGGCGCGTCTTCCAGAATCTCAAAACCCATGGTGCTGTGGCCCGCGATGAAATTGTGGTCATCGAAGGGATGCACGAATGTGCCCGTGACGCCCGGGTAAGAGCGCTCGCCGAGGGCGCGCCACGCGGCGTCGTAGGATACCGGAACCAGTTTCGCGCCGAGGGCTCGCATGCGATCGATCTTCGCCTGCGGCGCGGTTTCGATGGCGACCACGGTGCAGGGAACGCCTGCCTGTCTCGCAGCGTACGCGACGCCTTGGCCGGCGTTGCCCGCGCTGATCGTCCACACGCCCAGCTTTCGTTCGGCCTCCGACAACAGCGCCACGGCGTTGACGGCGCCCCGAAGCTTGTAGGAATTCGTAGCCTGCAAATTCTCCAGCTTGAGGCGGATGTCGGGGAATTTCGGCCCGAGGTCAAGGCGCACAAGAGGTGTGCGCACGATGCTGCCGGCAATTCTGCGGCGCGCATCCTGCATTTCGATCAGTGTCAACGGCCGGATCGGCTCGAGCGTTTTGAGCACAGGTTCATTCCTGATGGCTTGGGTGATTGAACTCTAGCAGGTCCGGCGCGCAGGCCGAAATTACGCCGGCCGGATGAGGGAGGCGCGCGTGATCTCCTGCAGATTACGCGCCCCGACGCCCACCATCGCCAACATCAATTCTCTGTTCAGCAGTTCGAGCACCCGATCGACGCCCGCTTGGCCGTAGGCGCCCAGACCCCAGATATAGGGGCGGCCGATTCCCACGGCGGTCGCGCCCAGGGCCAGGGCTTTGAGCACATCGGTGCCCCTGCGAACGCCGCCATCGAGAATGATCGGAACTCGGCTGCGCACCGCCGCCGTGATGTCGGGCAGACACTCCAATGTGCCCCTGCCCGTATCGGTGGCGCGCCCTCCATGATTGGAAACGATAATGCCGTCGACACCATGCGCCACGGCAAGTCCTGCGTCTTGGCCCGACTCGAGACCCTTGATGAGGATTTTCATCTTGGTAACGTCCCTGAGCCGCTTGATGAAGTCCCATGTGAGCGACGGCGACGTGATTTGCAAGCCTGACGTATCCAATTGCACAAACATGGGACGCGAAAACGGCGCCGATCCCGTGGGTGCATGGCAGGCGGTGCAGGTTCGAGTGTCGGTGCGCGCGAATCGCAAGGCAGTCTCGGTATTCCTGCCCGCCGGCAGGTCCACGGTCACCGCGACGGCGGGGCACCCCGCGGCTTCGGCGCGTTTGACCAATTTGGCCGCCACATCGAGATTGGAGGTCGTGTAGAGTTGAAACCACACGGGCGCGCCGCGCGCGGCAATCACGTCCTCGACACCCGTGGACGCGACGGTCGAGAGGATTTGCAAATGGCCTCTCGCCCGCGCGGCCTTCGCCACCGCGATTTCTCCCTCCGGATGGAATGCCTTTTGCCCGCCGAGTGGACAGAGAATGATGGGACTGTTGAACTTGGTGCCGAACAGCTCGAGGCTCGTGTCGATTTTGTTGACGTCAACCATTCGACGCGACTGCAAATGGTAGTGCGAATAGGCCGCGCGGTTGGCCCGCAGCGTGTCCTCTCCATCGACGCCGCTGACCAGGTAGCCCCAATGAGCAGGGGGGATATTCCGATGCGCCACCGGCTCGAAATCGAAAACATCCAGCGCATCGCCGGCGCGAGCTATCAGACCTTCGTCGGCGTTGGGCCCCGGAGTCTGCGCAAATGATCGCCTGGGATATCCAAGGCCGGCGTACAGCGGGCTCGCGGCCAGAAATTTCAGTAAAGCACGCCGAGTTTTCATTTTTTTCACCTCAATTTATCGTTCTTAAATTCTTCTCGCCAAGATAGGCGTCGACTGCCGATGCACTGCCTTTGGCGCCGGCCAGGCCGATGTAACCATCGGGGCGGATGAGGTATGCGGCGTCGCGCAGCAAACCCGCCCGCTTCATGCGCTCATCCCATGGGAAAGCATGCAGCGGAATTTCTGCGCTGGCAGCGATTGCCCGCAGGTCGGGGGCTGCCTCGCCATACACATGCAATTGCCAGTCCATCGATGCCAGCGAGGTAAAGTTGTGTTCTTGCCCCTGACCGAACTGCACCCAGGGCAATCGGTCGCCGCCGCGCAACTTCCCCGCGCCGCCGCGGCTCAAGGGGCTGTCACGGTAGTTCACACCGATTTGCGAGACCGTGCGGAACGCCAACCTGCGCACTGCCGCGAGGCGGAACAAGCCCGGCGCGATGGCCGGGATGGCCTTGGTGCGTACGAAGCGGGCGAATGCGCTGCTGCTGATGAGCGCGGTGAAGACACGATCGGTGGTCGCGACCAGTTGCCGGGCAAATGCAATCCGTTCCGGCTCGTAGCTATCGAGCAGCGAAGCACTGCACGGCTCTTTCAGTGCGGCGGCCAGTTTCCAAGCCAGATTGACCGCATCGCCGATGCCGGTATTCATGCCTTGCCCGCCGACCGGACTGTGAATATGCGCGGCATCGCCCAGCAGGAAGGCACGTCCTTTGCGAAATTGCCGGGCGACGCGATGATGCACACGGTAGATTGAAAACCAATTGACGTTGCCGATCTCGAGCTTGAGATTGTGAATGGCGCGGCCCCGTACATCTTCAAAGCGAAGATGCTCGGGGTTCTTTGCCGCTGCGTCGCGTATCGAGCCGATCAGCCGCGCCCTGCCGTTCTGTTGCAGCGGAAATACAGCGAGAAAATCCGCCTCATCGAGATCGACGTGCAATTCGCCGTTCATCGGCGGCCCAGCGGCGTCGACATCCGCGACATAGAACAAATGGTCGTAGGTTCCCCCGGGAAATCCCGCGCCAAGCACCTCTCTTACGCGCGAGCGCGCGCCATCGCAGCCGGCGAGATAGGCATAGTTGCCGGTCTCCGCGGCGCCTGCTTTGCGCAATGTTGCGCGGATCGCGCCGCCCAAATCTTCAAATTCGGCCAATTCGACCTGGCGTTCAATTTCTATGCCGAGCGCGCCGAGGCGCGCGATCAGCTGCGCTTCATGCTCGTCTTGCGGAAAAATAATGGGGAATGGAAAGGGGGTAAGGCCCTGCCCCAAATTCCCAAGCGGGATGCGGGCGGACGGCTTGGATTTAACCCAGAGATTTACCGCCGGGACTTTATGGCCGCGCTCTACCACGGCTTCAGCGAGGCCCATCTGCTGATAGAATTCAAGGGTTCGCCCTTGGACGGCCAAGGCCCGCGACGTCGTGCCGGCGGCGGCGAGTTTGTCGATGATTCTTACGCGTACACCGAATTTGACGAGGCACAACGCCAGCACTAAGCCCGTTGGCCCTGCGCCAACTATCAGTACATCGGCCTGATTGGTGCTTTCGATCTAGCTCACGCGGGAAAATCGTAGAGCAGCGCGAGATTTCGCCCTGGCAGCTTCCTCATCTCGATTCCTGGCCGGCGCGTTGGTGTGCAGCGAGTCAAGAAGTTTGCGCGACGCGGCTTCAATTTCATCGATGGCACCCAGAAAGGCTGCCTCGTTGGCTTTGGACGGACCGTGAAACCCGCTCACCTTGCGGACGAATTGCAGCGAGGCCGCGCGAATCTCCTCGTTCGTCACCGGCGGCTGAAAGTTGAACAGCGTTTTGATGTTCCTGCACATGGTCGCGGAAATGATCCGCGTCCGCCGCGTAGTTTGTCAAGAACCGGCGGCGCACGGACTCATGCCTCCAAAATGACGTCCAGCAATCCAAAAATATCGGCGGCGGCCGACAAGGAACCGATCACGATCACCTTGATCTGGGCGTGCCCGACGTCGTGGATCGTCTCGACTCGAAGCTCCGAGCCGTCGTCGCGCGGCGTTGCGACGGCGTCGCGCAGTTTTTCCGAAATTCGACGCGCCGTGCTTTCGGTGACGGCGTCGACTTGCACGACGCTCGAGACTTCGGCGCGCCGATGTCGGGCCATGACGGTGCGAGGAGCGCTTGGCCCGGTAAGCGATTCGAGATCTTCTCGCGCAACGCGATATTGCTTGCCGATTCGAACCGCCTTCAGCCGCCCGCTGCGTACATAGCCGCGAATGGTTCTCACGTGCAGCCCAAGCTGCAGGGCGACTTGCTCAAGAGAGTAAATCCGGGGTTCATTACCCATGTGTATTTAAATGACCTTAATATTCCCTATTAAGCCATATTATACAGGCATATAAGTCTATACAGGTAATAATACGGAAGCGCTCGCCACAAGCTGGAATAACAATTAGTCTGGTTAGACGACTCGCCGAGGATTTTATTTTGTACCTTCCCGCGCAATTCAATGAAACCCGAACCGACGTGATGCGCGCGCTGATGCGAACGCATCCTTTGAGCACCCTGGTGATACAGAGCGATTCAGGGCTGGTTGCCGATCATGTGCCGGTGCAGACGCTCGACGAGCCTAGGCCGTTGGGGTGCATATGGAAGATCGACGATGCCCCGGCGCCATATATCGACAAAATGTTGAGCTTGATTGTCGGATTCGAATTCTCGATCGCCGCCCTGAGAGGCAAATGGAAAGTGAGTCAAAACCGGCCGCAAGCCGACCGGGCGGGCGTGATAGGCAATCTGCGCAACGCAGGCGATGCGGACTCGCATGAAATTGCGGAGATGCTGGCGGCCCTCGATCCCGAACCGGAAGCGCCAAGGGTCCGATGAAATGGTCCGTACTCGATCAGTCTCCCGCGTCCGCGGGAAGCACACAGGACGTTGCGATTCGCGACTCCATCGCGCTCGCGCAGCATTGCGAGGCGTTGGGTTTTGAGCGCTACTGGGTCTCGGAACATCACAATAGTGCCAGCATCGTCGGCACGGCGCCGGAAATTTTGATCTCGGCCGTGGCCGCGACGACGCGGCGGATTCGCGTGGGCAGCGCAGGCGTGATGTTGCCGCATTATTCCGCGCTAAAAGTAGCCGAACAGTTCCGGGTGCTCGAGGCCATCGCTCCCGGCCGCATCGATCTCGGCGTCGGCCGCGCACCGGGATCCGACGGGTTGACCGCGCATGCGCTCAATCCGCATTCGCGTGGCGCCGAGGAATTTCCGCGGCAGGTGCAGGAATTGCAACACTGGGTATCGGGCACCGCACTTCCAGCGGGACATCCGTATCGAGATATCATGGCGCTTCCCACCGGCTGCAGCAGCCCGCAATTATGGATTCTCGGCAGCTCGGACTACGGCGCGCAGCTGGCCGCACATCTGGGCCTTCCCTACGCGTATGCCTATTTCTTCACCGAGGGGGCGGGCGCCGAGGAAGCCTTGAGTCTGTATCGCCGAAACTATCGGCCCACCGAGCGCCATCCGCACCCGCAGGCGACCATCTGCGTCTGGGCGTTGGCTGCCGAAACGGAAGCTGAGGCGCGGCGTCTCTTGACGACCCGGGAACATTGGCGCACGGGCTTTGAGAAGGGCTTGAGGCTGCCGTTGGAATCCCCGGAGCACGCCGCCGCCTGTTCGTACAGCGACGCGGAACGGACCATGATCGCCAAGCTGCGCGCCAAGGCCTTGGTGGGAGACGCATCCCAGGTTGCCGACAAGCTGCGCGCGTTGGCGCGTAGACTGGAACTGGACGAGATTGTGATCAATACCTGGACCTTCGAGGCAGCAGCGCGCCGACATTCGTACCAGCTATTGGCCGGCGCATTCGGTTTGGTCGCGGCGCCAATCGAAGCCACATGAGCACCCTGCAATTTTTGAGCGTCATCAGAACATCAAGGCTCGACTTGCGCGAACTCGACTGCAACGATGCCCAATTCATTCTGCAATTGTTGAACGAGGAGGGATTCATCCGTTTCATCGGCGACAAGAGCGTCAGAACGGCCGGCGATGCGCGCGACTACATCCTGCAAGGACCGATGGATAGCTATGCGCGCAACGGCTTCGGCCTGTATGCCGCGTGCTTGCGCGACGCGACGCCGATCGGAATTTGCGGCCTGGTCAAGCGCGAAGGACTGAACGATCCGGACGTGGGATTTGCGTTTCTTTCCCGATACTGGTCCTTAGGATACGCCGTCGAATCCGCCGCAGCGGTTCTTTCCCACGCCCAGGACGTTCTGGGTCTCAAGCGTGTTGTCGCCATCACCTCCCCCGACAATCGGTCCTCGATAGGGGTGTTGGAGAAAATCGGCCTCAAGTATGAGCGCATGATCCGGCTGGCCGATCACGGCCCCGAACTCAAGCTGTTTGCCGTGGCCCGCACGGGTACGCGTCTGTAAATATAATCATCGAAGTCAGCGGAGATCCCTATGCATCCTTTCCCGCATCAATATGTTGTCCAGGCTTCCGTCCGTCCGGACGGCGACGTGCCGCTGTCCACCGAGGGAGTTCGAATCATCGAATCTTCGCCGCCCAAGGAATTCGATGGTCCCGGCAATCAGTGGTCGCCGGAAGGCCTGCTCACCGCGGCCGTGGCGGATTGCTTTGTCTTGAGCTTCAGGGCCATTGCGACCGCATCAAAATTCGCCTGGATTCGCCTCGAGGCACGCACCCAGGGAACATTGGACCGGGTCGAAGGCAAAATGCGTTTCACGCGCTTCGACACTCACGCCAAGCTGCATGTCGCGGCGGGTGCCGATGTCGAGCGCGCAAAAAAGCTCTTGGAAAAGGCGGAGAGTACCTGCTTGGTTGCCAACTCGCTCACCAGCGAGCGGCACTTGACCTTGGAAGTGGTGAGCGGCTGAAGCGAGCGGCTACGTCACCGATTCCATTGAAGGCCGATCAGTCATCCATCAAGAAGCTGCGCAGCTGCTCGCTGCGGCTGGGGTGACGGAGCTTGCGCAGCGCCTTGGCCTCTATCTGGCGGATCCGCTCGCGCGTGACGTCGAACTGCTTGCCAACTTCTTCGAGGGTGTGATCGGTATTCATGTCGATACCGAAGCGCATGCGCAAGACTTTGGCTTCCCGCGGCGTCAGCTGCGCCAATACCGAATGGGTGGTTTCGCGCAGGCTTTCCGTGGTCGCTGAGTCGATCGGCGAGGATACGGAGGTATCCTCGATGAAATCGCCCAGGTGCGAATCCTCATCATCGCCGATCGGCGTCTCCATCGAGATCGGTTCCTTGGCGATCTTCAGCACCTTGCGAACCTTGTCCTCGGGCATCTCCATGCGCACTGCAAGCTCTTCGGGCGTCGGCTCACGCCCCATTTCCTGCAGCATTTGCCGGGAAATGCGGTTCAGTTTGTTGATGGTCTCGATCATGTGCACCGGAATGCGGATAGTGCGCGCCTGATCGGCAATGGAACGGGTGATCGCCTGCCGAATCCACCACGTCGCGTAGGTCGAAAACTTATAGCCCCGTCGATATTCGAACTTGTCCACGGCCTTCATCAGTCCGATGTTGCCTTCTTGGATCAGGTCGAGGAACTGCAGTCCTCGATTCGTGTATTTCTTGGCGATCGAAATCACCAAGCGCAGGTTGGCTTCGACCATCTCTTTTTTCGCGCGCCGCGCCTTCGCTTCGCCGATGGAAACCTCGCGATTGATTTCCTTGATCTCATTGATGAGGACATGGAACAGGCCCTCCAGGTCCTTGAGCTTGTTCTGGCGCCGCTCGATCTCGTCCTTGAACTTGGCGAGCGGTCCCGAGTAGCGCTTCTTCGCCTTGATGTGCTTGTCGAGCCAGCGCGTGCTGGTTTCGTTCTTGGGAAATGTCGAAATGAAATCTTTGCGCGGCATGCCGGCCTGCTTGATGCAAAGGAACATGATTTCCTTTTCAAGCAGCCGCACTTCGGTTACGTGCTGACGCAGATTGTCGATCAATTGATCGAACATCTTGGGGGAGAGCTTCAGCTCCATCAATTCGCCGCAGATTCGCTTGCGAATCTTCAAGGTCTTCGGATCCTTCGAGCCAAGCTTGTCGAGCGCATTCAAGAATTGATGATGCACCTTCGCGATCGAGCTGAAGCGCTTCGCGGCCTCTTCCGGATCCGGCCCGGTATCGATTACCTCTTCGTCCTCATCGCCCTCGGTTTCGTCGTCATCGTTGGCGGCTTCTTCCCGCTCCAACGCCATCAGCTTCGGATTCTGCGGCTGCGCGATTTCGTCCGGCGCATTCGGGTCGACGAAGCCGACGATGACATCGACCAGGCGCATCTGCCCGGCCTTGACGGTTTCGTAATGTCGCAGCAACAAATCGTACGTGCCCGGGTAGCTGCCGAGCGCGATCTTCACGGCTTCGAGGCCTTCTTCGATGCGCTTGGCTATGCGAATTTCGCCTTCCCGAGTCAGCAATTCAACCGTGCCCATTTCGCGCATATACATGCGCACCGGATCAGTGGTGCGGCCGAATTCAGCGTCCAAGTTGGCGAGCGCCGCGGTCGCCTCCTCAACCGCCTCTTCATCGGGAGCCGCAGTGGCGTCGGTCAGCAGCAACGATTCGGCATCCGGCGCCTTTTCGTACACCGGAATACCCATGTCGTTAATCATGTTGACGATATCTTCGATCTGTTCCGGGTCGACGATTTCGCTCGGTAGGTGATCGTTGACTTCAGCGTAGGTGAGGTAGCCCTGTTCCTTGCCGCGCGCGATCAATAACTTCAGTTGCGACTGACGTTCGTCCGCGATTTGAGTCGCTGTGCCTGCTGGCGTTTTTTTGATCAAAGTGGACGCCTCATTGAGAATCTGGACATTTTAAAATGCAAGCCGAGCAGTATACGATTTTGGCCATTCCGTAGCCAGGTATTGCTTGGCAGCTAAGAGGGCGCTCGGGCACGGCCCTTGGATTTCAGAAGACTGCTTAATTCGGCCTTTTCAGCATAATTCAAGCCTAATTCCTCCGCTTTTTTCAATAATTCGTCCATTCTGCGCCCTGGTCCGTACTCTTCAAGCAGCTTTTCGACCGTCATCTTCAGTTCTTGACACGCAGCGGCCGGATCTTCGACCAAGGGGTCCTGCATGGCCAGTTCGGCCAGCCGCCGATGCTCGGGGCGGTCCCGCCAGCGTTCCAGGAGTAGTCCGGTGCTGGGCGAGGAGGCGGTTGCGGCTTGCTCGAGCAGTTCCTTGAGCACGGCGACACCCGGTTTATCGATGCTGGAGAGCAGATCGGGGTCCGCTATGGCGCTCGCCGCCGCCGGATGGTGCAACACCAGCGCAATGGCCTGGGTCAGCAGATTACCCCGCCCGACACTCATTCGACCCTGCTGTCCGATCCGTCGTTCCGAGGTGTAGGCGCTTCGTTTGGCATGGCTCGTTGCGAAGAATTCCTTGAGTTTATTGGCCGGGATGCCGACTCGGGAGGCCAGCCGGTCAGCCAGCATTTCCCTGTAAATGCCCTCCGGCAAGCGCGCAAACAGAGGTCCTGCCAGGGCCTTTAACTTTGCGCGTCCGTCAACGTGATCCAGATTCACTTCGCCGACCAATTGCTGCACCAAGTACTCGGACAGGGGCAGCGCATCCTTCATGCGATTTTCGAACGCTGCCGCGCCCTCCGCGGCGACCAGGGTGTCCGGATCATGCCCTTCGGGCAGGAACATGAATTTCAATTCACGTCCGTCCTGCGCCAGGGGCAGAGCATTCTCCAGCGCCCGCCACGCCGCCTTAAGTCCTGCGCGATCGCCATCGAAACAGAACACCACCTCATGCGTCAGCCGGAAGATCTTGTTCAGGTGTTCCTGCGTGGTGGCCGTGCCCAACGTGGCCACCGCATAGGTAATTCCGGCCTGATGCAGCCGAACCACGTCCATGTAGCCCTCGACGATCAAAAGCCGCTTGAAATCCGCGCGCGCCTGGCGCGCCTCATACAGCCCGTACAATTCGCGGCCCTTGTGAAACAGTGGAGTCTCGGGCGAATTCATGTACTTGGGCTCGCCTTGATCGATCACGCGGCCGCCGAAGCCGATGACTCGGCCGCGCGAATCGCGAATCGGGAACATCAGCCGGTCGCGAAAGCGGTCGTAATAGCCGCTGTTGTTTTCGCCGCCGCGCTCGAGAATCAGACCGACCTGCAGCAGCCGGCGCCGCTCATCTTCGGACGTTCCAAACCGCTTGAGCAGGGCCTCCCACGAGTTCGTAGCATAGCCCAAGGCGAATTTGGCGCCGGTGGCCGCGTCGATGCCGCGGCTCTCGACGTAGCCCTTGGCGCGCGCATTGTCCGCCAGATTTTGCTCGAAAAACCGTGCCGCGCGCAGCATGAGCTCGTGTAAGTCGGCGGTGCCGGGTTCTCGTTCAGCCCGCGCTTCACGCGGCAATTCGAGTCCGGCGCGTTGCGCCAGATCAGCGACGGCATCGAGAAATTCCATTTTTTCATACTGCATGAGAAAACCGATCACCGTGCCGTGCGCACCGCAGCCGAAGCAGTGATAAAACTGCTTGTCGGCGCTGACCGAAAAGGACGGGGATTTCTCGTTGTGAAACGGGCAACACGCCTTGTATTCGCGGCCGGCTTTTTTTAGCGGTACGCGCGCGCTGATGATCTCCACGATATCCGAGCGCGACACGAGTTCGTCGAGAAACGAGTCTGGAATTCGGCCGGTCATGGACCGCCCTCCTGGAATTCTCGGGCAGGCTCTTGAGTTACCCGCCGAGCTTGGCTTTGATCTTCGCCCCGACCGCGGCCATGTCGGCGCGCCCCTGCGCCTTGGCCTTGATCATGCCCATCACCTTGCCCATGTCCTTGATGCTCGCGGCGCCGGTGGCGGCAACAGCATCGTCGATGAGCGCATCGAGCTCCGCGGGGCTCAACTGCGAGGGCATATATCCTTGCAGCAGGGTGATCTCCGCCGACTCCTTGTCGACCAGATCCTGGCGATTGCCGGCCTTGAACTGCACCAGCGATTCCTTGCGCTGTTTGATCATTTTCTCGAGCACGCTCAACACCTGCGCATCGTCCAACGCGATTCGTTCGTCGACTTCGCGCTGCTTGATGGCGGAGGTAATCATGCGGATCACGCCGAGCCGCTCCTTTTCGCCGGAGCGCATCGCCGCCTTCATATCATCGGTAATTCGCTCTTTGAGGGTGCCCAAACCGCGACCACTTCCTTAGTAGGAGGGCCGCGGCGGAGCGGCCGGCGGCGGACTGGCGGGCTGCTGCCCGGTGCCGCGCATGTTCTCGCGCGAGAGGCGCTTCAAGTGCCGTTTCACGGCCGCGGCCTTTTTTCGCTTACGTTCTTGGGTCGGCTTCTCGTAGAATTCACGGCGCCGCAGCTCGGTGAGGACGCCCGCCTTTTCGCAGGCACGCTTGAAGCGACGCAGGGCGGCATCAAAATATTCATTCTCACGAACGCGAACGCTGGGCATTCAAACCTCAATGGGTGTCACGGTCGCTTAAGATCAGCGACGGGGGGGCGCATTCTAAGGTGCGTCCCCGGAAAAGGCAAAATATGCGTGTTTTAGGCATCGAGAGTTCGTGCGATGAGACTGCGGTCGCGGTCTATGACCAAGCGCGCGGTCTTTTGTCGCATCGGCTCCACAGCCAGGTGGCGTTGCACCAAGCCTATGGGGGGGTGGTACCGGAACTCGCCTCGCGGGACCATGTCCGCCGCCTTTTGCCCCTGGTCAGAGAGGCGCTGGCGGAGGCTCGGTCGGACAAAGCTTCAATCGACGCTCTCGCTTATACGGCAGGGCCTGGGTTAATCGGCGCTCTGCTCGTCGGCGAGGGCTTTGCCAGCGCCCTAGGGATGGCGTGGGGAAAGCCGGCGCTGGGTATTCACCACTTGGAGGGCCACCTCTTGGCGCCCCTGCTGGAGCCCAAGCCGCCCGCCTTCCCCTTCCTCGCCTTGCTGGTTTCCGGCGGCCACACCCAGCTGGTGGATGTCGCGGGGTTGGGCCGGTACCAAATAATCGGCGAGACCCTGGACGATGCCGCGGGGGAGGCCTTCGACAAGACCGCCAAATTGCTCGGTCTTCCCTATCCGGGAGGCGCCGCACTGGCCTCGCTCGCGGCAAGCGGCCGCAGCGGCGAATTCATCTTCCCCAGACCCATGCTGGATCGGCCGGGCCTTGATTTCAGTTTCAGTGGCCTGAAAACCGCGGCCCTAGTAGCCTTGCGCGGCCGCGATTTGCGGGGCGCAATCCGCGCCGATGTGGCGCGCGGCTTCGAGGAAGCCGTGGTCGAGACGTTGGTTGAAAAGTGCCGGCGCGCACTCAAGCAAACCGGTCACCAGCGCCTGGTTGTCGCCGGCGGCGTGGGTGCGAATCGCCGCTTGCGCGAACGGCTCGCAACGGTGTTGCAGGGGTTGAACGCCGAGCTCTATTTCCCGCGCATCGAATTTTGCACGGACAATGGCGCCATGATTGCCCTGGCCGGCTGTCTGCGGCTGGCCGCGGGCATGCACGCAAGTATCGGCATGAGCGCCCGCGCCAACTGGGAACTCGATGCGATCGGTAACTCGGAGCCATAGGGGACTGAAGCTTTCGATGGACAAAATATTCATTCATGCGCTCAAGACCGAGACCATCGTCGGTATTTTCGACTGGGAGAGGCAGGTCAAGCAGACGGTCGTCATGGACATCGAGTTCAGCGCCGATATTCGCAAAGCCGCGCTGTCCGATTCCATCGACGACACCCTGAACTACAAGCGGGTTGCGAAACGCGTGCTCGCCTTTGTCGACGAGTCCCGCTTTCATTTGGTGGAAACGCTGGCCGAGCACCTCGCCATGCTCATTCTGGAAGAGTTCGGCGTGAGCTGGGTGCGAGTCTCGTTGAGCAAGCCCGGCGCCATTCGCAGCTCGCGCGACGTCGGCGTCATGTTGGAGCGCACCCCGGCGGATTTGGCGACGTGGCGCGCACGAGGCTAGATGCTGCGGCCGCCGTCAACCGGGATGATTTGGCCGGTGATGTACGGCGCATCCTTTGCCAGGAACAGCGCGGCGCGGGCAATGTCCTGCGGCGTGCCGTGGCGCTTCAGCGCCGTCTTGGCGATGATTTCGCGCTGCAGTTCGTGGTCCATATCGCCCTCCGGCCAGAGCACCGGTCCCGGAGCGATGCCGTTGACGCGGATTTCCGGACCCAATTCGCGCGCCAGTGAACGGGTCAGCATGGCCAGCCCCGCTTTAGCCACGCTGTAAACCGGATGCGCCTTCAAGGGCCGCAGAGCATGAATGTCGATCATATTGATGATGAGCCCGCGTTGCGCGCGCAGACCCGGTGCGGCCGCTTGCGACAAGAACAGCGGCGCCTTCAGGTTGCTGCCTACAAGATCGTCCCACTGCGGCAGCGTGATCTGGCCGACGGGGGTGGCGTAGAAGCTCGAAGCGTTGTTGATCAAGATATCCAAACGTCCGAATTCGAGCAGCGTCGCCGCGATCAATTTGTCCGGCGCGTCGGCGCTCAGGAGATGCGCGGCGCAGATTGCCGCCGAATGCGCTCGCGTCCGGTTGAATTCTTCCGCCAAGGCAATTGCCGCTGCCGCCGACGAGCGATAGTGAATCAAGATATTGGCGCCCGCCGCATGCAGCGTGCGCGCAATCTCGGCGCCCACGCGGCGCGCGCCGCCGGTGATCAATACCACCTGATCGCGCAGCGCGAAATTGTCATTCATGACGACCATGCGCTGCAACGATACCCCAACAGCCGCAGTGGCGCGAAGACCTGCGGCGGGGCGGTATAATGCTCTCCGACGCCGCAGCCGAGCACAGCGCACTGATGCGCGACCACTTGACGAGCCGGATCAAAGCCGCGGGAGGCTGGCTGAGCTTCGAGCGCTTCATGGAGCTCGCGCTGTATGCGCCGGGTTTGGGCTATTACAGCGGCGGCGCTCAAAAACTGGGCCGCGGCGGTGACTTCACGACGGCACCGGAGGTCTCGCCGCTATTTGGTGCGTGCGTGGCCAGTCAATGCGCCGAGGTTCTGCGCGGATTAGGCACCGGAACGATTTTGGAAATAGGCGCCGGCAGCGGCCGCTTGGCGGCGGATGTCCTTGCGCGCCTCGAGGCGCTAGCCGTGTCGCCCGAGCGCTATTGGATTCTCGAGATCAGCGCGGACCTTCGCCGGCGCCAGCACGAATATCTCGAAAAGCGCCTGCCGCATTTGCTCGATCGCGTCCGTTGGCTCGAGCGGCCGCCCGAGGAGCCCTTCGAGGGGCTCATTCTCGCGAACGAGGTGCTGGACGCGTTGCCCGTGGCGCGCTTTCGTTGGCACGCGAATGCCGCCGAGGAGATGGGCGTCGCGATCCTGGAGAAGGAATTCGCGTGGGCCGCGCGTCCCGCGGACGCTGCGATGACGAAGATTTGCCGGCAGCTCTCTTCGGCAAGCGGCGGTTGGGATGATGGCTATGCATCCGAATACTGCGCGCGCATCGGGGCGTGGACGCGGGCGGTGACGCAATCCTTGCGTCGCGGCGCAGTCTTGTGGTTCGACTACGGCCTGCCGCGCGCGCAGTACTATTTGCCCGAGCGGCATGAGGGTACGCTGCTGTGCCATTTCCGCCATCGCCTCAGCCACGATCCCTTCGCCAATATCGGGCTACAGGACATCACCGCGTGGGTGGACTTTACGCGGGTGGCCGAGGCGTCGCGGGAGGCCGGTTTCGAGCTCGCCGGCTTTACGACACAGGCGCATTTTCTGGCAGGCTTGAACATCGATCAGGAGATGCGGCGTGCCGCGGGCGGCGATGAAAATCTACATGCACGCCTTGCCAATCAAGCGCGCCAGCTGATGTTGCCCGGCGAAATGGGCGAGCGCTTCAAGGCCATGGCGTGGCTGCGAGGTCTCGACATGCCGCTGTCGGGCTTTACGCTGTTGGACTTGCGGCATTCGCTTTAACGTCGCTCGACGCGGGACAGCAACTCGGTGATGGCCTTGAGCCGGCGCTGGTGTATGCGCTCTGCGATCAACGGTCCCACCTGATCGGCGATGTCCTCCGGCGTGGGTTTGATCGTTGCGGCCGCATCGCGCGCGGCCTGCAGATATTGCCGCTGCGGATAGGGGGTCTTTTCGAGCCCCAAGCGGCCGCGTGAATCCGCCTCGCAAGCCAGGAGTGCTTGCGCAAATCGCTCCGGCCGGCGGAACGCGTCGGTCTTTTCCAGGATTCCCAAAATCGTGTTGGGCCGAAGTTCGAACGCGCGATGCACATTGCCGTGATAACGCGCCACGATGACGCTGAGTTCACGGTATTCGCTCGGCAGCCTCAATCGATCGCACAGCGATTCGATGAGCGCCACGCTGCGCTCTTCGTGTCCTTTGTGGCCGGGCCATTCGGCATGCGGCGTCGCGGCCTTGCCGAGATCGTGCACCAGGGCCGCAAACCGCACTTTCGCGTCCGCGCTCAGCAGCACCGCTTGGTCGAGCACCATCAACGTATGCACGCCGGTATCGATTTCAGGATGCCATTTTTCCGGTTGCGGCACGCCGAACAGGGCGTTGATCTCCGGAAATACGAGCTGCAGCGCGCCGCACTCGCGCAGCACCCGGAAAAACACGCTGGCGCCGGCTTCGTGCAGAGCTTTTTCGGTTTCCTGCCAGACACGTTCCGCCACCAAGGCGTCGACCTCTCCTTGCTCGACCATGCGGCGCATGAGCGCCAGCGTCTCGGCAGCGACTTGAAATCCCAGCGGCGCGAATCGCGCCGCGAAGCGCGCGAGCCTGAGTACGCGCACCGGATCTTCGACGAATGCCGGCGATACGTGCCGCAGTACGCGCGCCTGCAAATCGCGCCGCCCGCCGTGCGGGTCGATGAAGGACCCATCGCCGGCCTGCGCAATGGCATTGATGGTCAGATCGCGGCGGGCGAGATCCTCCTCGAGGGTGACTTCCGGTCCGAACTCGACGGCAAAGCCGCGGTAACCAGGCGCGGTTTTCCGCTCGCGGCGCGCGAGCGCATATTCCTCGCGCGAGTCGGGATGCAGGAACACCGGGAAGTCGCGGCCCACTTCCCGATAGTTCATGCGCAGCAAGTCGTCGCGGGTACGGCCGACGACCACCCAGTCTCGTTCCTTCACGGGCAAACCGAGCAGCGCATCCCGGACGGCGCCGCCAACCAGATACACTTGCATGCGTGAATATTAACAGCATCGCGGTTGCAATCCGCGCGGCGCTGGCGGTTGCGCTGCTGGCCGCGTTGAGCGGCGGCTGCTACCTGCTGCAAAGCGCCGAAGGGCAGCTGGCGGTGATGGCCAAAAGGCAGCCCATCGACCGCGTGCTTCAGATGCCCGCGACGCCGGCCAAGCTGCGTGCGCAGCTCGAGTCAGTCACGGCCATGCGCGATTTCGCCAGCCGCGAGCTGGGGCTCCCGGACAATGGCAGCTATCGCAAGTATGCGGATATCGGGCGTCCGTACGTGGTGTGGAATGTGGTGGCGGCGCCGGAATTTTCCGCCGACCCCGAGAAGTGGTGTTTCCCCATCGTCGGCTGCGTCGCCTATCGAGGCTACTTCGTCGAGGCCCGAGCGCGGCGTTTCGCGGCGGGGTTGCACGAGCATGGAT
>Ga0210403_10000079_pt1 | contig 103441 bp, 89 predicted proteins | sample IncBWC19MmetaG_FD_150863 | JGI IMG/M metagenome (GOLD analysis project Ga0210403, IMG submission 150863) | Forest soil microbial communities from Barre Woods Harvard Forest LTER site, Petersham, Massachusetts, United States - Inc-BW-C-19-M | ecosystem: Environmental > Terrestrial > Soil >...
CTTCAAGCCTACCAGGAGGAAACCTTCAGGGCTTTCGGCCACTAGATGCCGACTTATTCTGGGGGGGGTGATAGCTGAAGTTAATTCCCGAGGTACTCCTCGTTGGCTCAGAATGATTGTGTGGGGTCTGCACGGCCGACTTGCTGCTTCGTTGTCTTGACTGCTGGAGAGCCGTCACATTCTGATGCTCTAACCTTCGGACTTCTTTTTCCCGTTCGGATTGGGTTTTCGGCTGCACAGTGCTGGACGCGTTCGACCGCGCGTGTCCTGCTTGCTCGGTTTGAGCCAATGAGTGGTGCGGATGCGACGACCCTGTGTGCAGCTTCTCTTGTCCCCAGGAAGCCGACACTAATACCAGCACTGCAAGCATTGTGGTACCTGCATTTTTCATCCGGATATTCTCCCTAATTTCGCTCCGCCAATCTTCGCGCCGCTACACCCTCAGCACTACCAGCACTCTATCCATGGTTCTTAGAACCCGGAGACTTAAACGCTCGCAAGACCCCGTTCGACCTGAGCTCAAATTCGAAGAACGCGGCAATCGTCCTATGGCGCTATTATAACAACCGTCCACCGGATATCCTACGCCCCTTATTTTCGGTTAACTCCTTTTATAGCAATAGCTTGCACCCATCAAGGCGACGTCCAGCTTTGATGCCTAAGTTGTGCGCGCTGTTGCCGAATGGGACGCGTAATAAGGTTCGCGTTCAGTTTCAAGTTTGCGGCCTTGCTGGCTGAATCGCGGCAGGTGCAGCAGGCCGACTTTCTGCGCGGCGAACTGCAAAGTGGTTGCCAGCACCTCGAGCCCATACTTCACGCTGCGACGAAAATTGATAGACGAGGCTTCCTCGAAATACTTCGTCGGACAAGACACTTCTCCGATGCGGAAACCGAAGTGCACGCACTGCGCCAGCATCTGGTTGTCGAAAACAAAGTCGTCGGAATTCTCCAGTAGCGGCAACTCCGTCAGCACCTGGCGGCTGAAAGCCCGATACCCCGTGTGGTATTCGGAAAGCTTCACGCCCAGAAACAGATTCTCAAACGCCGTGAGCAGCCGGTTGGAGATGTACTTGTACACTGGCATGCCCCCCATCAAGGCGCGGCCTCCAATGATGCGCGAACCCAGCACGACGTCATACACGTTGTATGCCACCATGCTGGCCATTGCCGTAATCAGCAGCGGCGTGTACTGATAATCGGGATGGAGCATGATTACGACGTCCGCGCCTGCGGCTAGGGCCTCGCGATAGCACGTTTGCTGGTTCCGTCCGTAACCGTAGTTGCGGTCATGCTGGAAAACGAGCAGCCCCAGTCGGCGGGCCAGCCCGACGGTATCGTCGCGGCTGTGATCGTCGACCAGGATGCGAATGTCGACCAGATCCGGAATCTCGCCCACCGTGGCTTGGAGGGTCTTCTCCGCGTTGTAAGCGGGCATCACGACAGCGATGCGTTTGCCGTTGATCATGGGAATACTTCGGGGAGATACCTCCGTAGTTTATCCGAGAATTCGATTCGCCGCGACGCCTGCTGGTAATCGGGCTTCAGTAACATCTGAGGCTGCTTCTCCTGGCCCTTACTATGCCGATTGGGCGTTTTGAAGCCGAAACCGTCCGGGAGAAAAACTCGACATGATTGTGAATCCCGTTTCACTTTCACGATTGCACAGCCAGTGTGATTAAATAGGGTTGCAGGCGTGAATTTTCTCGAGACTCTCCCTCGGCATAAGGATCCGGCAATGCAAGATCGCTGGGAAGGATGCGTGTCGGTCATTGTGCCGGTCTACAACGAGGTGGACCATCTCGAGGAGCTGTTGCAGGCCGTTCTTGCTTCTCCGGTCAAGAAACAGATCGTGATCGTCGACGATGGTTCAACCGACGGCACTCGCGACAAGCTGCTTGCCTTTCCGCAGCGCGAAGACGTCACCATCGTCTTCCACGAAAAGAACTGCGGCAAGGGGGCTTCGATTCGAACTGCTCTTGGCTATGCTCGCGGCGAATATGTTCTTATCCAAGATTCGGATCTGGAATACGATCCCAAGGACTATCCTGCCTTGTTAAGGCCTTTGCAACTGGGGAAAGCGAATGTTGTCTACGGCGTCAGGCCCGATCGTCCTGAGCGTGGTCTCCGGTTCTTCCTCGGAGCCAAACTGTTAACCCACCTCACGAACCTTCTCTACGGCACCAGAATTCATGACGAGGCTACCTGCTACAAAGTCTTTCGACGCTCCTCGCTTGCACAATTACGACTGGAGTGTCGGCGCTTTGAGTTTTGCCCGGAGGTAACCTCGAAGCTTTGCCGTATGGGGGAAAAGATTGAGGAGGTGCCCATCTCGTACCATCCCCGCTCCGCGGAAGAGGGCAAGAAGATCCGCCTTTCCGATGGCTGGTCGGCAATCTGGACTCTTATTCGCTGCCGCTTCCTTCCGCGCCGCCTATGGCTTCACAGTCCTCAGGACCGTCGCTCTGCGCCCTTTGCGGTCAGTTTTTCGCGATTGCCAGCGGAATAGCTACGACAGGCTTCATCTCGAGATCCTGTTTCGCCGGCCAAACTCACCGCTTCCCGCCATCCAACTGGTCAATCGGAATCTCGATGTCGTGAGGCAAAGTGAGCATTCGGATTCTCAAAGTGCCGCCTTGGGGAGGCACCCAGTCTTTCTTTTCATAAAGCAGCAGATTCTCGCCCCTCCATTTCGGCTCGTTCGTCGTGACCGGGAAACGCCCCAATACCGTGAACTCGTCGCCGCGGAGCTGTTCCCGAAGATTACGCTGCGAATCGAAGCGAATCGCCAGGTTCTGCGACACCACTGCAAAGCGAACCCCATATTTCCGCAGAGCCTCGGCCACCTGTTCCTTGCCGTGCAGTAATTCCTCGCTGCCTGCGCCGGGCCGTATGTCGTCGGCGTAAAACACCTTGCGCAGAATTACGAATCGCCTGGCCGGATCCAGGGCTCGAACGAAGAATACAAAATTTCCCGGCACGGGTCCGTCAAATAGAATGATCCCCGAGTTGTAGCTTTTCACAATGCGGGATGCCGCGTCCTTGTATCCGCTGATATACGGCCGCTGGTAATGCCACGCCGGAATTAACAGAATCACAATCAATAGGGCCGCTGCAGCTCGCATCGCAACGTTCAACCTACCGGCACGGAAGAACCGGGTGATCAAGCCAACCGCAAAGTACACCAGTGGAGGAAACCAATAGATGGCGAAACGAGGGTCCCTTTGGCCGAACCAGCTGAATGTCAGGTAACCAGAGAGCACCCAGCAGCCCATGATTGCAGCCCGCCTGGGTACGTCCCAGCGTAATGCGAGCGCCGCTCCCAGCAAAGCCAGCACCAGAAGAGCTGGGGGGAAAGAACTCGGCAACGCCTGACCGTAATAGGTGATGCGCTCCCATCCAATCATCCGGTGCGAGCCGAGATCATTGGCCACAGCCTTCCCTTGCAAGAACATCATTAGCATTAGAAATGGCCCGGCAAGAGCCGCGACGATCGCCGTGAATACGATGGCATCGCGCGAAATGATCCGTCTCCACTGGCCCGTGACCAGCAAGGTCAACACGCAGAACAGCAACAGATAAACGCTGGTCTGCTTGCACAATAGAGCAGCACTCAGCCAAAGCGCCGCCAGATAGAGCGACTTTCTTCGATTCTGCTCCAGATATCCGATCCAATGTCGGATTGCGGCGATGCCCAACGCCAGCGACGGAATCTCGAGCATGACGCTCTTCTCGAACAGAAGAACCATTGGCAGAAGCCCCAGTGCCGGGGTGCAGATCCCGGCGGTATAGGAGTCCAGCATTTCTTCGACTAGCCGGAACCACTGATAAAGGAGCAGGATGCAAAAGAGCAGCACGGTGAGCCGGGCGGAAACCACGGAAGGACCCAGCACCAGGAAACTCAATCCCTCAAAGATGTAGAACAAGGGAGGCCAGTGCAGAATGGCGACCGCTGGATACTGCGCGTAATAGCGGTACGCATACTGCACAGGATGTCGAATCGGAAGATCGCGAAATGCGTCGGCGATAAATAAGCCGGTGACGGCGTGCTGCGCCTCGTCCACGTTGTAATCGAATTCGCCAATTCGAATATCGCGCGCGGCAACTACGCAAACCAGGGCAATGCTGCTCAACAGCCAAAGCCAACGCGTTCGGCTTCCGGACCGAGTATTCGTGGCGGTGCTCTGCCCGGTATCGTTCTCTTGCTCTTGCTGGTTCACGCCAGCACGCGTCACCGCTTCCATCTTGCTCTTCTCCCGATCAGAAAGCCTTACCGTAATCGCTCATGTCCCACGCGGAGGCTACAACGGTTCGCATACCCTGAGGGTGCGCGACTGAACACCATTACCAATTCTGATTCAGATGCTGGTTGTTGTGGCTCACATGTTGGCGATCGTGTACCACGAAGTTGGAGGACCGTCGTTTGCTGCTCTTATGGATCTCAAACGAGGATCGGCTTCAGACTGTTGCTTAACATTGTCGCCGATGAGCGGCGTCCTGACAACGCCGTTCTTAAGGATTTCTCGCTAGATCCCGCGTCCATCAACTGGTCTGGGCCCATGATTCCATAGGATCTGTCATGAACTGTCGGGAAATGTAACGGCCGCGCGTCGCCGGTGGGACTAAGGTGCTTTCTTCAACTGCTGCTTCCACCCTAGCACTCTAGCTTTAGCTCCCTCCGCCTCGGCTTCGGGAATCATCCCTTTTTTCTGATAGAGCACTGACAGACTTGTGTGCGCGAGCACATCGTCGGGATCTATTTCAGTGATTTTCTTGGCAACCTCAATCGCCTCATCGAAACGCTGCAAATCCTGCAGCGCCCGCGCCAGCCCGTGCATGGCCTCGGTAAAGGTCGGGTCGGCGCTCAATGACTCTTGATAGGACGCAATCGCCTTGTCCAAGTGTCCCTCCGCCATGAGATCGAGGGCAGAATAGTAGAGGTCCTCAGCTCTTTGGCGGGTGTTGGCGTCAGTCATGCGGAAGACATCGAGGCAGAGCTTGGATTCTAACACGGGGAAAATGTGGAGACAGCCGCCCAAGCCTGCCCTGAGCGAAGTCGAATGGGCTGTCCCCCCGCGCGAGCGGCGCTCTTCTCGGAACTATCAGATTGCATCCATTGCGGTTATTATGGGGGCGGCATGCGCAACAAGATCCGCTTCCTCTGGAACGCCACCCGCGGCCATCGCCTGGCTCCATGGCGTAGCCCGTACCTTCTCTGGCGCATCGAGACCTACACTGGCGTGAAGATGAAGCAGATCGGCTTCGTGGAGTTCTGGGAATTCATGTGGCGAGAGCGCCACGAACTGTGGCGCTTCCTGCGCTGGACGGGCGAGATGGAGCGCTACGCCCAGCCCAAACCGAAGAGTTCCTAGCCCGTTGTGTTCGTAGTGATCTGCGTTCGTAGGCTCTTAGGAAGAACTCTGTGTGAAAGATTTTCTGTGGAAGAGCGGTGCTTTAGCGCCGCGTTCAGCACGATCTGATGAAGGGCTTTAGCCCCGGTAGCCGCTTAAGCGCCCTTGCCCGCCGCCGTCGCTCCGCCGAGCTGCACGGTGACCTCTGCGCCCTTGCCCGCTCCCGTGAGTTGCGCCGCCGGCGCCCGGTTCGCAACGATCTCCAGATATCCCATGCTCCCGAGAATTCCAAAAACCTCTCCCGGGCCGCCCTCGGCATAAGCGCTGTGAATCTCCGTGATCTCTTTGTTTCCCACAACAATCTTGAACGCCGCCTTGCCCGAAAACAGTGCGGGAGCATCGTCCGGAGTAATGTTCGTGATCAGGTTCCCGAAGCGATCCACCTTCAGAACCACGGCCCTCAACTTATTTTCTCCCGTGGGCTTGGGCTTGGGCGCCGCGAATTTCACATAGTCCTCAATCTCGTCCCCGAACTTGTGCGAGTCCACGAGTTTCGCCAGATAAGCCGCCACCGGCGCAAACACGTCCCGCGCGTGGAAGGTATTGCTCACAGGCTGATGGAAATAGTGGTCGGAAGTTACATGCCGTACATGAATGCGCTCCTCCTTCGCATACACCATCGAAAGCACGCCGTTGTCAGGAGCGACAAAGTGATACCCGTCGCTCGACGCAATAATCGGCCGCCTCGTCGTTCCTACCCCCGGATCGACCACCACCATGTGCACGGTCCCAGTCGGGAAGTAGGAATACGTCTGCGAGATCGCAATCGCGCCATCGAGCACATCAAAGGCCTGCACCGCGTGCGAGATGTCGACAATCGCCGCTTCCGGCACGATATCCAGAATGACGCCCTTCACGGCGCCCACAAAATGATCGTTGGTTCCAAAATCAGTAGTAAGAGTGATGATCGGACGATGCGCCAACTTATTCCTCGCTGGAAGACAGAATTATCCCTGTACCCGCGAAGTTAATTGTCTGGGAAGCTGTGCGTCAAGGCACTGAGGTAATAACCCCCTCCTCAAATTCCTCACTCTGAAAAGGTGGCTTGCGTTGTCGGTTTTATCTGTTGCGGAGACGAGGCGTAGGAAGAACTCAGGTGGCTACGATTAGGATCTTCCATGCCCCAAACTCGCTCGGGCTTCGTTTACCACCGCTCGTGTTGCCGTGACCACCGCGTCCGGAGCCTCGCTCATGTCGTGATGGGCGTCCACCACGACTTGCCGGCCCCGCGTTGAGAGCTTCGCCAGGCTCGCCTGCAACTGATGAACCCAGATTTCATGATAGTCGGCCGCTTCCTTCTCCAGCCCGGGAGGCGTCCAATATTGTCCCGCCGTCAGCACAATCAGCGGGAGATCGCCTAAGCTGCTTGCATTTCTTGCCGCAGTGTCGAGTTCCGGGTTTCCCGTGCCGCGGGCAGGAACCAATCGGCCGCCATCGGTTGCCGCGCATCCCTGCTCGGCATCCGTCCTGAGCGCTTTTGGCTCGGAATTGAGCTTTGCCAATACTTCGCGGTCTGGACTTGATTCTGAAGGAACGGGACCGCCCATACGGCTCGACATAAATCGAAGAATCCCAAAGCGCGCCATGAATGGCAGCGCAGCGCAGATCAGCTCTCGTCCATGCGGAGACATGCGATTGAAGGCTGACAGTAAAAACGCTGGTTCCTGCTGATCCGGGTGCGACGAATCCACCAATACCACCCCGGCAACTTCGTGAGGATAACGACTGGCGTAGATGCGCGCGTATTCACCTCCGATCGATGCCCCCACCAACACATACGGCGGCGCCACCGCTGCGCGGCTCAACATCTCGTGGAGGTCGCTGACCACGGATGCGCTGGTTCTCGGCGAATGCGGTGGATCGCTCCATCCCACACCTGCGCGATCGTACCAGCACGTCCGAGTAACGCTCGCTAGCTTGGTCTGTACCGGCATCCACTCGTATCCGGCGCCGTTGCCGCCTGTTTCGAGGATAACTGTCGGAGTCCCTTCGCCCGAACAGTAGAGGTTCAGAGTGCGTCCGCCAAGATCAACTGCCTGCCCGATTCGCGGAGGCATTCGGCTGGTGTCACGGCTTCTCCCCATTTGCTCGTAGATGAAACCCCACAACAAGATCAGCACCGCGAACCCGATCATCGCAGAAACAATTCTCGCAATCCACCGTTTGAATTTCGACATACCTGCCTCGTGGGTCCGATTTGTCCTGCCCGCAATATATGCTATCACGCGACATGTCACATAACGCCATATTAGGACCTTCTTTCCGCAGACAGAAGCGCGAAGTCCTGGATGGTCCTCGGAAACTGCCGTAACGGGTACTTCCGCCTGCTTCTGCTATACTGTCGTTGACGCTTTTTCCACGGTTTGCTTGTGACGCGGTGGTCCTGCTTTTTCTGACCAGCTTCATCTCCGCCTTTCCTGCCCGCCGTTTAGTTAGCGCAAAATCCAAAACTCAAATGTGAGCGGCGTTGCGGCTCTTGACGTGTGTCAGAGTGTGCGTGACAAACGGCCCTCCAGAAAGAAAAAAATTCGAATGACCACATTTTCAGAACTGCCCTTGTCTTCTGCGTTGCAGCAGAAGCTGGCGGCAGCTCAATTCACCAACTTAACCCCCATCCAGCAAGGCGCAATTCCTCCCGCTCTCGAAGGCCGAGACGTTATCGGCACCGCACAGACCGGCACCGGCAAAACCCTCGCTTTCCTCATTCCGCTGATCGAAACTCTCCAGCGCGAGCAGGCGAACCATACGACCGCCCTGGTGCTGCTTCCCACTCGTGAACTCGCCATGCAGGTCCACGAGCAGTATGAACAGCTCCGTACCCGCAAAATTCCCACGGCTGCCCTCGTGATCGGAGGAGTTTCAGAGAAGGCCCAGATTCAAAGCCTGCGCGCCGGTTCGGAGTTGGTGATCGCCACTCCCGGACGTTTGCAGGACCTGATGAATCGCAGATTCGCCGAACTGCGGCACTTGAAGGTCCTCGTGCTCGATGAAGCCGACCGCATGTTGGACATGGGATTCCTGCCTGCGATCCGGCGGATCTTGTCGGTGCTCCCAGCGAAGCGGCAGACACTATGCTTCTCGGCCACCATGGAGCAATCCGTCGCCGGCCTGGTAAATGACTACATGCGCGATCCGATACGGGTAGCTCTCGGTTCGGTCCTGAAACCGGCCGAAAGCGTACAACTGACGGCCTACGAAGTGCGGCCCGGGGAAAAGCTTGAAGTTCTGCGCCAGCTGCTCTACACGGAAAAAGGCCAGACCCTCATCTTCACCCGCACGAAGCGCGGCGCCGAAAGGCTAGCCAAGGATTTAGTACGCGATGGTTTCAACGCCGGAGTAATCCATGGCGATCGTTCGCAATCCCAGCGGAACGCTGCCCTGAGTGGATTTCAGGAAGGCCGTTACCAGGTGCTGGTTGCCACGGACGTCGCATCGCGCGGCCTGCACGTGGACGATGTTGCCCACGTTATCAACTATGACCTGCCCAAGATGGCTGAAGACTTTATCCACCGCGTAGGCCGTACCGGCAGAGCAGGTCTGCAAGGGCAAGCCTCGAGTCTGGTCGCCGGAGCCGAGGTGATTGAACTCCGCCATATCGAGCGCACACTCAAACTGAAGATTGAGCGGAAGCAGTTCGACAGCTCGGCACCCGGGCGCCCGATGCGGATCGTTCAAAACACGCTGGCATCGCGAACCCTGACCGCTTTGCCAGGAGAGGTATTTGCCTGAGAAACGCGGGGCTCATCAACGAGTAGATTCCTCTGTGAGCCTCCGTGTCCTCTGTGGTCGAAGGTTTTCTCACAACAGAGGCTCACGGAGGGAATGAGTCCTTTCAATCTTCCCGCAAAGCCTCGACCGGCTGAATGGACGCGGCCTTACGTGCTGGCAAGAGCGCCGCAACCAGCCCGATGAGTGGCAGCATGAGCAGAACCGAGGCATAGGTCCAGGCGTCCAAAGGATGCACCTCGTACAAGAAGCTCCGAATCAGGCGTTCCGCCGGCAATGCCAACAGTAGACCCACGCCGAGTCCGATCCCAATTACGATCGAGCCTTGACGAAAGACCATTTGCGCCACACTCTGCCGGGTCGCGCCTAACGCCATGCGAACCCCGATCTCGCGGCGGCGATAGCCGACGAGTTGCGACAACACTCCGTAGAGTCCCGCTACCACCATCACGACGGCAAGCCCTGCGAACGAGCCGACCAGATACAATCCCAGCCGCTGGCTGAAGGTGTTCTGGTCGACCGCTTTCTGCATGGTCTGAAACTCGTCGAGGGCGACGCTGGGGGCGACCTCATGGAAGACCGATCGCATCTCGGCTGCAACCGGAACGTTGCCCTTGGTTTTGACGGCGAAATGAACAATCGTCTTCAAGAGCGCCTGGTAGAAGAGCGAAGTTGTTGGAACCTGGTGCTGCGAGAGCATGAGGAACGGTTGAACTTCAGCGCCCACGTTGTGGTCCGCCTGGTCGCCGAGAATCCCGACGATCGCATACGGCTTGAGCATGCCCGTGTCCTTGCCTCCAACATCGACTTGCATTCCCAAAGGATCCTTGCCCTTGAAGTATTTTCGCGCCAGGGTTTCGTTGATGACCGTGACAAATGGCGCAGAGGCAACGTCGTCGTCAGTAATCATGCGTCCGCGTATGACGGCGGTTCCAAGAGTTCTGGCGTAGTCGCCACTCACGGCCGTGACCCGCGCCACGCCCGGATTCGCCGGATCATCCGGCTGCCCGACAATCTTGAAGTCCGAACTTAAATCCCATCCTGAGAGGGGCGACGCCGTGACGAGTGCAGCGCTTTCGATCCCGGGCACTCGGCGCATGCGCTCGAGAACCGGTTGATAAGTGAGAGTTGCGACTGAGGCCGGCGCGTGCGCCGTGTCCTCCGAGACGGCCAACGCGGAAAAACCCGCGGCATCGGCGGGCATGGCGGTGAAGGTGGTAACATTTGCGGTCTCAAAGCCCAGCCGGGCATTTCCCAGATTCCAGAGCGTGTGAAAGAGCAATCCGGTTCCGACGAGGAGCAGCGTCGAAAGAGCGACTTCGGCCGCGACAAGGGCCCCGCTGAGCTTTCCCCCGGCTGATCGCGACCCAACTCCCCGCGAAGCGGCTTGCAGCGCGGCTTGGGGGTTCACGCGGCCCACCAGAAGAGCTGGCAGAAGCGACGACAGAACCGTTGTGAGCGCAGCGATTGCGCCCAGCGCCAGCACGATTGTCCAGTGAATCGCGATCGAATCGGCGCGTGGGATGGTTCCGTCGGGTAGCTCTCGAATCCCGATCATGGCCAGTTTCGCGAGCAGTACCCCGGCACCGCAACCCAGCAGACTTAGCGACAATCCTTCAGCCAGCATTTGACGGACGAGCCTTCCTCGGCCTGCACCGAGGGCGGTCCGCACGGCGAATTCCTGCTGGCGCGCGAGGCACCGGGCAATTAGCAGATTAGAGACATTGGCGCAGGCGATCAGCAGGACTAGCCCCAGTGCGCCGAAGAGAGCATAGAGCACCGGACGCACCGGCCCAGTGAGTAATTCCTGGTACGACGAGGCCCAAAATTTGATTTCTCCGTGGGTCCCGTCCCGGGGAATGTGAGCGGCAATTGCTTCGAGTTCCTGCTGAGCCTGCGCAATCGTGTTTCCGGCACGAAGCTCGCCTACGACGTTAAAGAAGTTATAGCCCCGGTCCGTCAACATTGTTGCCGTAGGTTGCAGCGGTATCCACACGCCTTTCTGAAGATCCGCCCCCACTTGTTCGGGAAAGTGGAAGCTCTGCGGCATTACGCCAACCACTGTGTGCTCTCTGCCGCTGATTTTGACTCCTTGGCCGACGATGCCTGGATCGGCATGAAAGCTCTCCCGCCACAGTCCCTCCGAGAGCACAACCGCCAGCGGTCCCCCGGTTTGGCCCTCTGCATTGATTAACGTGCGGCCCAGCAAGGGCCGTGCGCCCAGCATGGGAAACAGATTTGTGGTTACGCGCGGTGCCAGAATGCTTTGCGAACCGTCCCGAGTTTCTAGAACGCTGACGTCTTCCGTGTACCCGGCGGCATCCTGCAGCACCGTGGATTGGGTGTGAATGTCGCGATAGTTCAGCCATGACGTAGAGGAAAACGATGACTTATCGAACCCGGCACCGACATAAACGAGGCGATCGGAATGCGAATAAGGTAATGGCCGTAGCAGAACGCTTTCGATTACTGTGAAGATCGCTGTATTTGCGCCAATCCCTAGAGCCAGGGTTAGGACCGCCAGCACAGCCATTCCCGGTGTCTTGCGCAGCTGCCGCAACGCATATCGCAAATCGTGGAACAAAGCCACCACGGACACCTCCAGCGTACGAGTCCAAGAGAGGTCTGGCACTTTCGTAGCCAAAGGAAGACAAAAAACATCCCGACTGTTATCAAGCAATTCCGCAGGTACGTAGGGATGGGAAGTGCGGTGCGCCTGACCAAAAGCGGAGTGGATCGTCCGATAACGAACAGAGCGAGGAGGGCAGTTCTGTTTTATCTCTACTCGTACCGCAGCGCCTCGATCGGATGCATCCGCGCCGCCTTCAGAGCAGGGAAGAACCCCGATACGATCCCAACCATCGAAAGAATCGTGAACGAGATAATCATCACGCCCATCGATGCGTGCAGGAAGATCGCGCCCTCATGGTCGGTAGTCTTGTAGAACTCGTCGTACAAAGGCATCGGCGGGATCACCCAGGTCAGAAGCTGCGCCACCAGCATCCCGATTGCGCCGCCGACAAACGTCAGCACCAGGGCTTCCAGTAAGAACTGAATCAGAATGTGCCGGGGCCGCGCCCCAATCGCCTTGCGCAGCCCGATCTCCTTGGTCCGCTCCGTAACCGACACCAGCATGATGTTCATTACGCCGATCCCGCCGACTGCCAGCGTGCAGACTCCAATCAGACCTAAGACCGCCTGCAGTCCGTACGAGAAGGCATTGATCATGCCGCGGTCTTCAATCGTGTCCCACTCGGGAGTGGCCTTGTCGTCCTTCGGATCGAAGTGATGCCGTCGTGCAATGACTTCACGCGCCGCCATCAGCGCCTTCTTGTTCTGCTCCGGCGCAATCGGCTGAATAATGATTTCGTCCGGATCCCGCAGGTTCTTCAGGTCGCGCATCAGCGCAAATGGAATGAATGCATTCTCGTTGTCGGGACCCTGGTACATCGAGTCTTGAATTTTATTGCGCATGGTTCCGATCACTTCGAAATCCAGCCCGCCAATTTCCACGTGCTGTCCTGCGCCCGGCGCTCCCTGAAAAACTTTCTTCGCTGCGTTGTATCCCAGGATTACCACGCGGCGGTGATCGGCAAAATCCGTCTCGTTGAAGTAGCGTCCGTCATCCAGATCGAGCTTGCGCATCTGCCCGTATGGCATATCCACGCCGCGCGTCATCAGCGAAACCACGCGCGTGCCGATCTTGAATCCGAGGTCGCGATCGATCTCTCCGCTCACTGCCCGAATGATCGGAACTTCATCGCGAATTGCTTCCACATCTTCGAGCTCATACTTCACGGCCTTCCCCGCGCGCTGTCCCCCAGCCTGCATACTCGTCTGACCCGGCCACATCACGATTACATTGCTCCCCATGTTCAGGAACGCGCTCAGAACGCAGCCGCCGAGCCCCTGCCCGTAAGCCAGCAACAGCACGACGGAGACCAGGCCCCACCCGATGCCCAGCATGGTCAGTGCTGATCGTGTTCGGTCACGCATCAACGCCTGCCATCCCTGCAGCACGAGATCCTTCAGAAACATGGTTGAGACGAAGGAGGCACGTATCCTGGCGCGCGGCGCGCGGAGCGGGATAGGCGCCGGCAATTCGTGGACTCTCGGCGCTTCTCGACTCTCCGTCGTCAGTGGTGGGACCGCGCTCATTCCCGTGCCTCCCTCTTCACTCGCTACTCGATGTGGATATCGCCCGACCCGGTATGTACGCGGAGCAGTGGCCCGCCGCCGCGCACTTTACCGTGAATCGATTTGTGGGAATCCCCGATGCGACCCTGCACCGTCATCTCCACCGGGGCACCTACGTCGACGGAGCCGGAACTGGTCGAAATGTCCGCATCAAACGCGGCATTCGACGGCAATCGCAGACGCACGTTGCCCGATCCGGTGCGGGCATCCCAGGTGCCGCTCTGCTTGCCCTCGGCGGTGATTTCACCGCTGCCGGTTTCTCCGTGGAAGCTGCCCTGCACGCCTCTCGCGGTGATGTTCCCCGAGCCCGTATGCAGATCGATGTCGCCCGGCCCGGTTTCTTCGATCTCGACATCGCCGCTGCCGGTGCCGCCTCGCACGGGACCCGAAACCTGCCGCGCCCGTACGTCGCCCGATCCTGTTTGGACCCGGATCTCGCCGTTCAGATTCGTGAGTCTCACGTCGCCTGACCCGGTCTGCGCCTCCGCATTGCCCCGCGTGCCCTCGATCGTCTGATCGCCTGAGCCGCTCTTCGTGCGGACTGTCGTTTCCGCAGGCACGGTAATCTCGTAATCGACGGCAATGTTCCGGTAATTCACGTAGTCAATGTGAATACTGTTGCCGTCCTGTCGTATCGGAGGATTCTGTTCAATGGCGTGCACATCTTCCTCGCGCCGCCCTCCAAACCAGTGGTCACCGACATAAATCTTGCCGTGAATCTGCACCGATCCCGACGAACCGGCCCGCACCTTGATATCGCCAGAGTGCGTCAGCACTTCCAGATCGACGGGCCCGCTGACGGAGAGCGTTTTGTCGAAGGTTCCTTGCGGCGTCGAGGCAAATGCCGCGGCGGAGGTGAACAGCACGACCAGCGCGATCGTTACTAACAGTCCGAATCTTGATCCGCTGGACTCAAAAGCCGAGGGGAGAACCTGATTTTTTCTATTCATAACGTAGCGACTCCACAGGTTGCATATCCGCGGCGCGCTGGGCTGGATACATGCCCGCCGTCACGGTGATCAACGAAAGCGTCAAAATCGAAATCACAATCGAAATCGGAGAAACGATCGGATGGGGCACAAAATCAGGAAGGGGAACGACGACCATCGCCACGCAAATGCCGATTCCAACGCTGAGTCCCAGAATTCCACTGACGATCGTCAGCATCGCCGACTCGGCAAAGAATTGCCGCAAGATGTCACGCTTGGTCGCGCCCATGGCTTTGCGCGTTCCAATTTCCCGGGTGCGCTCTGAAACCGAAACCAGCATGATGTTCATCACGCCAATGCCTCCTAGGCACAGTGTCACCACCGCCACACACCCGAAGAACAGAGTGACCACTCCGAAGATCTTCGCCAGTTGCTTGGCGCCATCCATCGTGTCCCATATGAAGAGCGCGTCTTTGTCCGTAGGATCGAAGTGTCGCACCCTCCCGATCGCCCGGCGCACTTGAAGTACCGCCGCCTCGTGATTCTCCGGATCTCCTACCTCAAACACAATGTCATCCAGATATCCGCGCGTGATACCGGCCCCAGGTTTTTCCGGGGGAGGGAAGTCTCGCGACACCGCCGAATATGGCGCGAAAAGATAATCGTTGTCCGGCCCGCTGTAGTTGGAATTCTGTTTCTTCTCCGCGAGAACTCCAACCACCGAGTAGGGAACGCTCTTGACCAGAACGGTCGCACCAATCGCCGGCTGCCCTGGGAACAACTGCCGGTAAGCCTTCGATCCGAGCACCAGAACCCGCCGACCCTCGCGCTCGTCATCGTCGGTGATCAGCCGCCCTTCAGAAACCTTGAGCGACCGGAAATCCTGATACGACGGCCACATCCCTACGACGCCGCGATTGGCCAGATTGAATTGGCTGACTTCCGGAATGGTTCTGCGCAATTCGGGGCTGACATTCTTGACAAGGTAGCATTCATCCCGGATCAACTCGGCATCATCCACATTCAGCCGAATCTCGCGCCCGGCAGCTCGCCCTCCCACTTGCGTGCTCGTCCGCCCGCCCCACACAATCACCAGGTCCTTGCCCAGCGTCTCCATGTGTCTTTTCTGATCCACCACAAAGCCGCGCCCCAGGCCTACCAGCAGAATCACCGACGCGATTCCCCACACCAGCCCAAACATGGTCAGGAACGTCCGCAATTTGTGAGCCCGGAATGTCGCTACGGCTTGTCGGAAAATCTCGGAGAGAGTCATGGAAGCCGACCTCTAGCATCAGGCGAAGACTCAGGATCGTTCGTATACAACTCAGACCTCGGAGTAACAGGCTGGTTGGCCGAAGTCCGAGGTCTGAAGTCTGCCGCCACGTTTTACTGCAGTACGACTTGATCCCCTTCCTTCAGCCCGCTCAGAACTTCTGTCTTCGCGCCGTTCGAGATCCCGATGTTGACCGCCACTTTGTTCTTGCCTTCCTTACCCTTCGGGTCAGGAATCTCGACGGACGCCTTCTTGTCCTTATCGTAGAGAATGGCGCCTTCTGGAATCTGTAGTACGTTCTTGTGCTCGTCCAGGATGATCTCCGCATTCGCGGTCATCTCGGCCTTGAGTTCGCCGCCCGGATTCTGGATCGACACGCGTACTTCAAACGTCGTGACGTTATCCTTCTCCACGCCCATCGGAGAAATCTTGGTCACCTTGCCGTCGAAGGTCTTGTCTTTGAAGGACTCAACTTTGATGCGCGCCCGCTGTCCAAGATAGACCTTGCCGATGTCGCTCTCGTCTACTTTGCCCTTCACATAGACTTCGCTGGTGTCGCCGAGAGTCATGACCAGTGTGGCCGACGATCCCAACACCAGGATGGAGCTCACCGCATCGCCCATCTGCACATCGCGCGAGAGCACAATGCCATCGATCGGCGAAATGATGTCGGTATAGCTGAGCTGCTCTTCCAACTGCTTCAGATTCGCCTGGTCCTGCGCAACATTGGCCTGGGATTGAGCGATCTTCGCCTTAAGCACGGTGACTTGCGCCTTCGAAACGTTCTGCTTGTTGAGCGACATTTCGTAATTCTTCTGCGCATCTTCCAGGGCGGACGTGGAAACCACGCCATCCTTGGCCATATTCTCGGCACGGTCATAAGCCCGCTTCAAAAGAGGAACGTCCGGGCCTTCGGCATCCACTTTGGCGCGCTCGAAATCTGCCTGCGAGCTCTTCAAGTTCGCCTCAGCCGCTTCCAGCGCTGCCTTCGATTGCTCCACCTGCGCTTCGATCTCGATTTTGTCGAGCTGCGCCAGCAGTTGACCCTTCTTCACGCGGTCGCCGTAGTCGACCAACAGTTTCTTCACAATGCCGCTGGCCTTCGACTTCACTTCGACCTTCGTGATCGGCGTAACTTTGCCGGTCGCCACCACGCTCTTCGCGAGGTCTCCCTTTTCCACCTTGGCGAGCTTCGAAGGATCGATCTTGGTCCCGCCGCGGGTCGCCGCGAATACTCCGATCGCGATCAACAAGACGATTCCCAGTCCAACTCCGCCCCAAATCATCAATTTGCGGCGCTTCTTTTTGCCATTAGTGCCGTTACCGTTCACAGATCCTCCTCGATATACCGCTAGTTGAAGATTGGGAGCCATCTTGCCGCCCTTAACATCTATTACGCGGCCCCCGCTGAATTAGTTCCGAAGAATTGCTGCCTGCGATGCGAAAAGAAAGCGTCACGTTGCCAAACTGCCCGCTTTCTGCAAATTAGACCTGCTTTCCTTAAAAAGGATAGCGGAACACGTCCCTGATTTTTGTGATGCTGGACACACCAGGGCGGCTCCGAATCCAGGAAACCGGCTCCGGTTATTGAGAACTGAGAACTGGGTACTGCTCCCTAACCCCTAGCCCCTGCCCCCTGCTAAAATTACCCCTCAATGATCGCCTATGTGCTGCTCCGGGTCTTCCTGATCCTCCTCTTGGTAGCAGCCAATGCGTTCTTCGCCGCCGCCGAATTTGCCCTCGTGAGTGTGCGCGATACCCGCATCCAGCAGCTCATTGATGCCGGACGCATCGGCGCCCGCATTGTCCAGCGTCTCCACCAGCATCTCGACGAAGTAGTCAACGGCGTCCAACTAGGTATCACCATGGTCAGCCTTACCCTCGGCTGGATCGGCGAGCCCATGGTCGCCAGCCTCGTCGGCAGCCTGCCAATCGTTCAACGCCTGCCCCACGTTGCTATCTACGCCCACACCATCGCGATCGCCATTGCGTTCACCTTGATCACTTACATGCACGTGATCCTGGGCGAGCTCGTCCCCAAGACCCTCGCCCTGCAGCGATCCGAGCAGATCGCTCTCGCCGTCGCGGCCCCAATGGAAGCCTTCCTCACGCTGACCCGCCCCGTCCTGTTTTTTATGCGCAGATCCGGCGGTTTGGTTTTAAGACTTTTCGGTGCACAGTCGGCCCGCCGTGGAGGAGCGGTCCACTCCCCCGACGAACTCAAACTCATCGTCACCGCCAGCCGCCAGTTCGGACAAATTCCTGAATTCCAGGAAGAGATGATCCACAGCGCCATCGAACTCGACAGCATCACCGTCCGCGAAGTCATGGTCGCTCGCCCCGACATCTTTTCTTTGCCCTCCGACCTGATGCTCGACGAAGCCCTTGCCAAGGTGGTCGAAGGCCAACACTCCCGCATCCCGATTTACGATCCGCAGCGCGGACCCGAGCACATTGTCGGAGTCCTTTACTACAAAGACCTCATGCGCTGGATGCGTCTCCGACTCAGCAACCTCGGCCAGTCCAGCGCCACCCGCATCTCGCGCATGCAAATCGGCCAGATCATGCATGACGTTGTCGTGGTTCCGGAGACCAAGGTGCTGGCCGAATTGTTAGCCGAATTCAAAGAGCGCCGCCGTCATCTCGCTGTCGTGGTCGATGAATTCGGATCGACCGCCGGAGTGATCACGGTGGAAGACATCCTCGAACAGCTGGTTGGCAATATCGAAGATGAGTTCGACGTCTCTCCCAGTGAGCCAGCGTTGGAAGATGAATCGGTGATGGTTTTGGAAGGCTCGGTGAACATCCGCGATTTGGAAATGGAACACGGTCTGACGCTGCCGCGTGACGCGGGATTCGAAACCCTAGCCGGTTTTATGCTCGCCCGCCTGCAGCGCATCCCCAATGTCCGCGACCATTTCGAATACGAAGGCCGCCGCTACACGGTCGACGAATTGGAAGGCCACCGCATCGCCCGGGTAAGAATAGAAAAGACCACAAAAGCAGAAGGAGAGGCCGAAGCCGCCAAACAAGGCGGTGACTAAACCCAGCCACGAAGCGGCGATAGAGTACAGCCCACGGCGCAAGCCGTGGGTTAATGGCGTTTAGAATCGCTAGCCCCGAGGGGGCGAAAGAGAACGAAGTAGGAAACATCGAAGAGGACCCAGGCCGAACGGTCCCCGGCAATTCCGGACGACAATATGAGAAGCCATCTCCTGAAAGATCTCTCGATACGCGGCAAGCAACCAGTCTTGGAGAAACTTCCTGACTTCGACTTCTACAACCTGCGAGAAGTGACTAGCTTCAACTGGAGCAGCGAGCCAGATACGATTTCGAAATTCACCACCGCTTGTCTCACACTCGACGCTGCATATCACAATTCCGAGCGTGACCCGGTCTTTGGTATCCGGCTTCGCTGCTCAGATCTGAGACAGTTGAGAATGCCAGAGTTGGGGACCTCCTTCTTCCTGGCCGAAATCGAGGTCGAAGATTTATCTGGTGATCAGCTCGAAGGAATCAAGTACAAGCTCAAGGACATGGGGGACAGTCGACTTGAGGTTCTATGTGGGAATATCGAGATCTCCATTAGCGATTCTGGCGCAGTCCCATCGAGAACTAACCGTTAGTAACTGAGGACCGAGCCCTGAAAACCCTCCTACAACGCGTCCTCTACACCCTTCCAGTCATCTGGCTGGTGGTCAGCTTAGTTTTCCTGTTAATCCACCTCGTCCCCGGGGACCCCATTCAGCAGATGCTCGGTGAGGGCGCCCCACCCGCCGACATCGCCGCCACCCGGCACGCCTTCGGGCTCGATGCCCCGCTCGGTGAACAGTACGTCCGTTACTGGAAAGGCGTCCTCCACGGCGACCTCGGCCGCTCGATCCGCTACAACCAGACGGTCACCAAGCTTCTAGCGCAGCGCTATCCGTACACGCTCCGACTCACCCTGGCGAGCCTCGTCGTCGCGATCGTGCTCTCCATCCCCGCCGGAGTCCGCTCCGCCCGCCGCCGCAACCGCTGGGACGACCGCCTGCTTTCCGTGGTGAGCCTCTTCGGCCTCTCATTCCCCAACTTCGCGCTTGGACCAATCCTGATCCTGCTCTTCGCCATCAAAGCAGGTTGGCTCCCCGTTTCCGGCGCGGGATCATTCGCCAATCTCGTGCTGCCGGCCATCACCATGGGCGGCGCGCTTGCCGCCATCCTCACCCGCATGGTTCGCACCAGCATGCTCGAGGAACTCAGCCAGGACTACATCCGTACCGCCCGCGCCAAAGGCCTTCCCGAGCGCACCGTCGTCTATCGCCACGCCTTGCGCAACGCGATGATCCCAGTGCTGACAGTCCTGGGCCTGCAGTTCGGAGCCTTACTTGCGGGCGCAATCGTAACCGAAACAATCTTCTCCTGGCCCGGCGTCGGCCGCCTCACCATCCAAGCCATTTCCAACCGCGACTACTATCTAGTGCAGGGCTGCATTCTCGCCATCGGCCTGACGTACGTCGCTGTCAACTTCCTGACGGACGTGCTCTACTCCGTTGCCAACCCGAGGATCCGTCAATAAAGCTGGTGGTCTTGACCTGTATATACAAGTCGCATATCGTGTACATATTACAAGAAGGCTGATCTCATGGCTGGCACCCTTACCTCCATTCGACTCGATACCCACCTCGCCGATGAGGCCGCGAAAGTGCTCGGCGTCAAAACCCGCACGGCAGCGGTTCATATCGCACTGCGCGAAGTGGTTGGCCTTAAGCGTTTCAAAGATCTGATGAAGAAAAACGCAGGCAAGCTTAAGTTCGCTGGCCATCGTGAGTGAGATCCTCATCTTCGACACCTCGGTCCTGGTAGACGACCTGCGCACCGGGCGTCATCAACGGAAAATTCAATCCATAACTGGCCTTCTCCGGACATCTTCCGTTGTTCTGGCGGAACTGTGGCGCGGTGCAACTAATCCCGCCGAGCAGCGGTTTCTGCACAGGCTGGAACGCAACCACCCAGTTCTCACGCCCACGAAGAAGAATTGGCTTGAATCAGGACAGATATTGGCAAAGATCCGCGCCAACACGGGCTTCACTCCCGAGAAACTGCGAGACTTGCACTTTGATGTTCTGATCGCCCTGACCGCGCGGTCTCACGGTGCCAGAGTCATCACATCGAACCGCACCGATTTCACGCTGATTCAGCGTTATCGCAAATTCAAACTCGAAATCTGGTAGTAAACAATCAGCATTCTCAGTGCGAGCAGAAAAGGCGGGGCTTCTGCCCCGCCTCCCGTTGTGAAGCTACGCTGCTTGCGTTACTTTCTTCATTCGCTCTTCCAGTTCTTTCGGCGAAACATCTTCCACGTGAGTAGCGACTCCCCACAGGTGTCCGAACGGATCCTGAATGAAACCGGAGCGGTCCCCGTAGAACTGGTCCTCAACCGGCTTCAGGATTTTTCCCCCTTCCGCCGCCGCCCGCTTCACCACGGTATCGACGTCGGGCAGGTACACATAGAGGCTCACCGGGCTTTGGCCAATCGTAGTCGCACTGGTATGCCCCTGCCCCATGGCGGGATTCTCATCGGCCAGCATGATATGCGAGTTCCCGATCTTCAATTCGGCGTGACCGACTTTCCCGTCCGGACCATTCATACGGAGCAGCTCCGTCGCGCCGAAAACTTTCTTGTAGTAATCAATCGCTTGCCCGGCGCCCTTGACGATCAGGTATGGTGTGATGGTGTTGTAATCTTTGGGAATATACGAGACTTTATTCATGATCTTCCTCCTTGGAATGTAAGGCTAAGGGTGGAGGTTTCGGCGCGCACTTGCGGAAGGGGTTTTACGATCCCGCTGTTTTTCTTATAAGAACACAACTCAATTCCGATCTCAAGTCCAGTTCAACGCGATTTAATATTCCACTATGTCGACCGACGCCATCTCGCTCCGCCGCCGGGTCGCGAGCAACGCTCGCCACAATCCCCTGGCCGCGATCGGGGTCGTACTCATCCTCATTTTCCTGACCTTTGCCTTGTTCGCCCCGTGGATCGCCCCGCAAGATCCGGCTGCAATCAATCTCCCGGATCGCCTCAACCCTCCGTCTCGCGCCCACTGGTGCGGCACCGACGAACTCGGACGCGACATCCTCTCCCGTGTGATTTACGGTGCGCGCATCTCCATGCTGGTGGGCGCCTCCGTGGTTGCCACCTCACTTGCCCTCGGCCTGGTCATCGGCTCAATCGCCGGCTACTACGGAGGCGGGATCGACCGCTTCTTCAATGTCGTCCTGATGAATGCATTCCTGTCCTTCCCCGGAATCTTGCTGGCGATTGCTTTCGTTGCGTTCCGCGGTCCCGGGATCTTCAACCTGGTTCTGGCTCTCTCCCTCGGTGGATGGATTGGCTATGCGCGCCTGGTCCGCGGCCAAGTCCTCGCCGCCCGGGAGCGTGAATTTGTCGAAGCCGCACGCGCGCTCGGCGCCAGCGACCTGCGCATCGTCGTGCGTCATATTCTGCCCAACATCATTCAACCGGTGGTCGTGCAATCCGCGATCGGTATGGCCGGCGCCATCCTCGCCGAGGCCACCATGAGTTTTCTCGGGCTTGGTGTTCCTCCCCCAACCGCAAGCTGGGGAACCATGCTGAACGACGGCCGCGCTCATCTCTTCGACGCCCCCCACCTCGTCCTGTTTCCGGCGCTCGCTGTCATGCTCGCCGTCCTGAGTTTCAACTTCATCGGCGACGCCCTTCGGGATTACCTGGATCCCCGTTCCCGAATCGAAGCCGGGCTATAATTTCTGTTGGCCGAGGCAACGTTTCTGTCGGCCCGAAGTTCTAGTGTGTGCAAGGAGGCGCGTATGAAATGCGCCCGTCTCATCTCCCTCGCTCTGCTCTCATTTTTCTTGGTATCTTGCGGCTCCGGCTCACCGGCGAAGAAAATCGACGGTGTTTGGAACGCAAGCCTGCAAAATCCTGACGGCTCTGTAGCCTATACGTTTATGGCTACTCTCACCCAAAGCACCGGATCGACTGTGAACATCACCAGCTTTGGTTTCACAAGTCCTGCGCCCTGTTTCACGGCGCCGTTAGGCCAATCCGCCACGTTTACGGCCTCCGGGCACTCCGGCGGGTACGAGACCGGTCCATTCGGGATGAATATTGCTACGGGCCTCATGACTCCGGTGGAAAACGTTCTGACCCTCACCGGCAGTCGCAACAGCAACGGCACGATTTCAGGCAACTGGACCGTTACAGGCCTCTCGGGATGCTCGGGCGTCAGTGGTACCTACAATATGAGCTCCCCGCTTCCTTTGTAACTGGAGCGCGATCTGCTGCGCGTGCAACGCCCGCTCGCAATGGGCTTTTCCCCTCGTGAGTCATTACTGGCGCTACCTTGAAATCCCCTCTAACTCGCTGTTCCTGCTGAATATAAAACTCCCGCAACATTTCTTGACACTCTGGGTTTCATCCGACGTGGCCACAATGCAGGTGAGAATTACGAACCAAAATTCAACGGAGAGAAATCCATGAACAGCACCCTCAAGATCTCGTTTCTTAGTACAGCGCTCGCAATTCTCGCGCTGCCACTTGTGGCCCAGAGTGCAGCCCCCTCGACGCCGGTAACCGGCGAGAGCATTCAGGACCGCAAAGAGAACCAGCAAGACCGGATCGCTAACGGCGTGAAGAGCGGAGAACTGACCGCCGGTGAAACGTCTAACCTGGAAAAGAAAGAAGCCACGGTCAACCAGGAAGAGCGCGACATGCGCAAGCTCGATAACGGCAAGCTGACTACTGCCGACAAGAAAACCCTGACCCAGCAGCAGAATCAGATGTCCAAGCAGATTTACCAGGATAAGCACAACTCTGCGGTGCAGAACACCGATCCCAAGAGTGAAGTTGGCAAGCGAGCCGAGAACCAGCAGGATCGCATCGGACAGGGCATCAAGAGCGGGCAACTCACCGCCGGCGAAGCCGCGCACCTCGAAAACAATGAAGCCAAGATCAACCATGAAGTCCGCAACGATCGCGCTGCGAACGGTGGCAAGCTAACCCCACAGGAGCGCTCCAAGGTTAATCGCCAGCAGAACCGCCAGTCGCGCCAAATCTATCGCGACAAGCACAACGGTCGTCATCAATAAACGACTTTCCCGAGGCAAAAGAACGAAAGAGCAATTCCGTGATTGGCCCCCGGTTCCAGCCGGGGGCATTTTTCTTTAGCTGTGAGCCATGAGCGGTGAGCAATGAGCCAGCAATAAAGTGGTCCGGATTGCTCATTGCTCAGTGCTCACGGCTCATTGCTCATTGCCAATCTGCCGCCGCCTCGCATCTCGTTGAATTTGTTCCGTATACATTTCTTGACACAAATCGCAAATTGCAATATAAATATAGCGATTTGAGAAATGGAACTGGCGCACCGTGAAGCTGGGCGAAAAAATCCGCTACCTGCGCGAGGTCGAAGGGTCGCTCCGCGGTCTCGGCCGTCCCATGACGCAGCTCGAACTGGTGCGCGCTATCCGCGAAGAGCTCGGCAAAGGGAAGAGCATCAGCCAGTCGTATCTGTCGCAGATCGAGAGCGGTTCGCGCCCGCACATGACGCAGTCTTCGCGCGCGCGGCTGGCGAAATTTTTCAAGGTTCATCCTGGTTTCCTGGTGGATGACCCTGAGGGTTATCACACGGAACTGACTTCGGACTTGCGAACCGTAGAAGGCCAGATTGACGTCTGGTTGTTGCAGGGTTCGGAGCGATTCGCGAGCGATCCGGAGATCAGCCATGTGCTGATCAAGGCCGCGCGCGAGAAAGATACGCGCCGCGCCTTATTGCTTTTGGGAGCGATCCTCGACACGCCGGGATTGTCGGATCGCCTGTTGGAGGCGTTGCGTCCGGAGTTGGCGGCCGCCGGGAATCATCATCACCGCGCGGAAGGGAGGCGAATCCGATGACCTGGTCTGACTTTTATCTGATCTGTTTCGCAGTCGGTTTCTGCTTCAGCTTTTTTTCGTTTGTGTTTGGAAGTTCGCGCTTTGGGAAGCTCCATCTGCCGCACTTCCATGGCCACGGAGTTGGGCACTTGCCGACGGTGCATGGGCCGGTCACTCACGGCCCGGTTGCTGGCCATGGCGCTGCGCATGGTCCAGCAGCAGCACAGGCGCATGGAGGATCGCATGCTGCCCGCGGTGCGAGCGTCTCGCCGTTCAATCCGCCATCCATCGCCGCGTTTCTGGCGTGGTTTGGAGGGACGGGCTACCTGCTGAATCGCTTCTCGGCAATGTGGGTAGGGCTCGCTCTGTTGCTGGCCGTAATCGCGGGATTAGTCGGCGGAGCGATCATATTCTTTTTCCTGACGAAGGTTCTCATGTCTGACCAGGAGTTTCTTGATCCGGCCGACTTCGAAATGGTGGGCGTGCTCGGCAAGCTTTCGGTGTCGATCCGCGAGGGTGGCACTGGTGAATTGATCTACTCGCAGATGGGCACACGCCGCGTCTGCGGCGCGCGCAGCGACGATGGGTCAGCGCTGGCGAAAGGCGCGGAAGTCGTTGTGACCCGCTACGAAAAAGGAATTGCCTACGTCCAGCTGTGGAGCGAACTGTCGGGCGAACTGGATGAGGCGAGTGCAACCGGGAAATCCGAGTAACAGCCGCGAGGAGAGGCATTATGAATCGCGTTTGGCACAAACCGGCGGTCCTGTTGATGTGGCGGGCCCTGCCCACCGCTGCCTGGATTTATTGGCGCGTCTGGGATCAGTTGCCCGCGCGCATGGCGGTGCACTTCGATGCGAACTGGCAGCCCAATGGCTACACCTCGAAAGACGGAGCGGTGCAATTGGGCCTTGAGATTCTGGTGGTGATGCTGGTGCTGTTTACCGTGGCGACGCTGATCGCCGATGTTCTCAAGCCGGCCGCATTCTGGCCCGCTTTGGTGATTTCCTACTCCGTCCTTGGATTTTGCTGGTACGGCAACTATTCGATTGTTCGGTTCAACCTCAATCGGCTGGCACCGCATCCGCCGCCGGTGTACATAACTGTGCCCCAGCGATGAACGACGCGAGACACGGTTTTTTTAACTGCTTTTGTGACAGGAGGCGTTATGTTCGAAGGTCTTTCGCACTGGGCGGTGATCTGGATCATCGCTGGGCTGGCGGTATTCGTCATTCTGTTTCTGATCAGCACCATGGCCAGGCTTTACCGCAAAGCCGGTCCCCACGAGGCGTTGATCGTCTATGGCATGGGCGGAACGCGCGTCGTCAAAGGTCATGGCACGGTAGTGCTGCCGATGGTGCAAGTCTGCCGCGGTCTGTCGCTCGAACTGATGTCGTTCGACGTGGCACCGCAGCAGGATCTCTACACCAAGCAAGGCGTCGCGGTAACGGTCGAAGCCGTTGCGCAGATCAAGGTGAAATCCGACGACGAGTCGATTCGCACCGCAGCCGAGCAGTTCCTCACCAAGACCGATCAGGAGCGCGAAGGCCTGATCCGCCTGGTGATGGAAGGCCACCTGCGCGGCATCATCGGCCAGCTCACGGTCGAGGAAATCGTCAAGCAGCCCGAGATGGTTTCCGACCGCATGCGTTCCACATGCGCCGACGACATGAACAAGATGGGTCTCGAAGTCATCTCGTTCACCATCAAGGAAGTCCGCGACAAGAACGAATACATCACCAACATGGGACGTCCCGACGTTGCTCGCATCAAGCGCGATGCCGACGTGGCCGCTGCCGAAGCCGATCGCGACACGGCGATCAAGCGTGCATTGGCCCAGCGGGAATCGGCAGTGGCCAGGGCACAAGCCGATCAGGAACGCGTGCAGGCTGAAACCGCTTCTCTGGCGAAGCAAGCGGAAGCGCAGCGTGACCTGGAAGTGAAGAAGGCGCAATACCTGGAAGTCACGAAACGCCAGCAGGCCCAGGCCGACAAGGCCTATGACATCCAGACCAACATCATGCAGCAGCAGGTGGTTGCTGAACAGGTGAAGGTGCAGCAGATCGAGAAAGAGCAGCAAGTCAAGGTACAGGAAGCCGAGATCAACCGCCGCGAGAAGGAACTGATCGCAACCGTGCTGAAGCAGGCCGAAATCGAGCGTCAGCGAATTGAAACCTTGGCCGAAGCCGAAAAGTCGCGCCTGATGGCCGAGGCCGAAGGCCACGCTTCGTCGATTCGTCAGCAAGGCGAAGCCGAAGCCGAGATCATCTTCAAGAAAGGCGAGGCAGAAGCCAAGGCGATGAACGTGAAAGCCGAGGCTTTTCAGGAGTACAACCAGGCGGCCGTGATCGACAGGTTATTCGCCAGCATGCCGGAAGTGGTCAAGGCGTTAGCCAGTCCGCTCGCCAACGTCGACAAAATCACGATCGTCTCAACCGGCAACGGCGATGCGTCGGGGATGAACAAGATCACCGGCGACATCACCAAGATGGCGGCGCAAATACCGGCGCTGTTCGAGACGCTCTCGGGCATGCCGCTGTCAGAGTTGCTGGGCAAGGTTAGGCAGATCGGCGACAAGGCCCCCAAGCCGCCAGAGTTGCCGAAAGCCTAGCGAGGGGTCCGGGGAAGCTCGTGTGGTTTGTGTGGGGACGGGCGCTTTCGCCCGTCCCGACGAGCGAAGCGAGGAGCAGTGGAGTGAGTTATGAACCGCAAACCAAAATACGCAGGACTGGGTATCGCGCTGGGAGCCGCACTAGGCGCGGTCGCCGGAGTGATGGCGGGCAACATGGGCGTGTGGCTAGCGATCGGAGTCGCCGTCGGCCTGGTGATCGGCTTGTCGTCCCGACGCAAGTCGACGGAATGTCCGCAGTGTGAAGCAATCCATCGAGAGCATGATCTGAGAAGTAGAGCCAACTCGCAGGTTGGCTAGAAGCTAAAGAAGGGAGTTCACCATGGCACTACTAGAGCGGGTCGCAACATTAGTTCGGGCGAATCTCAACGATCTCATCGACAAGGCCGAAGAGCCGGAAAAAATGATCAAGCAGGTAATCCTCGACATGCAGAACCAGCTTCTGCAGGTCAAGACGCAGGTCGCGATCGCCATAGCGGACCAGCATCTGCTGGAGAAGAAGCAGAAAGAAAATGCCGACAAGGTCGCCGAATGGATGCGCAAGGCCGAACTTGCCGTTGACAAAAAAGAAGACGACCTCGCACGTGCCTCTCTGCTGCGCGTGGAGAGCTATCGCGAACTAAGCGAGAACTTCACGCAGCAGGTCGCCGATCAGAAGGCGCAGGTGGAGAATCTCAAGACCGCACTGCGGCAACTTGAGCAGAAGCTGGCGGAAGCCGAAGCCAAAGCGGACGTTCTGATCGCGAAGCAGCGTCGCGCCCGCGCGGTCGGCAAAGCCAGCGATGCGCGCATGGCCTCGGGTGACGGTTCAAAAGCCGCCGCATTCGACCGCATGAAACGCAAAGTCGCGCACTCGGAAGCCCTGAGCCAGGCGAAATCCGAGATCGCCTCCGACAACATCGAAGACCGCCTTGCCGCCCTGGAAAAGCAGGACCGAATCGAGCAGTTGCTGGTCGAGCTGAAGACAAGACGAGGCGCGTAAACCGGTTTTAGCAAACAGGGTGAGTCAGTGAAACTCAGTGAAACGAGGGTAGCCCTTTTGTCATGCTGAGCGGAGAACGAGATCGCAAAGCGAACTCGTTTGGAGTCGAAGCATCCCTATACAAAGTGCACTGCAGTGGGAAGGGATTCCTCGCTCCGCCCAGAATGACAGTGGTCGGGAGATCGCCCGCTACTTCGTCGCCATGAACGTCTTCACCACGATCGCGTTCGGCTGCATGCCCACGGGAATCAGCGTCAACAGCGAATATTCGCTGGGTTCAAGCTTGCGCGGTCTGCGCTTCTGGATCACGGTGACGTCGCCCGACTCAGTGCCGACCACGAGCAGATAGTTCTGGTCCGGCGTCAGCGCCAGTCCGTCGGGGTGGCTGCCGACATTGAGCGTCGCAATACGCCGGCCCATGTCGATATCGAACACCGCAACGCTGTTCGATCCAAAGTTCGAAACATAAAGCCGCGAATTATCCAGCGTGACGACGCCCCGTGAAGGATGCTGCCCGATCTCCGGACTGCTGCCCACTTCGTCATTTCCTGTCTCGATGATGGAAATGCTGTCGGCATCGAAGTTGCAAACGATCATCTCGCCGCCATCGGGTTTGAGCGTGAGGCTGACCGGAGTGCGCCCCACATCAAGCAATGCCAGCACGCGGTCTTCTTTCTTTAGCTGGGCCCTGGGATCGATGCTGGCGAGCTGAATCGATGCCACCTGCGACGATCCTGAGCACGAAACGAATGCTTTGCTCGAATCCGGCAGGATCGCAATATCCTCAGGCTGTTTGCACACGGGCAACGTCGCACGCACTCGAAGCAGATTGGCATCGATCAGCGACACGCTGCTGTCCCCGCGATTCGAAACCACGACAGTCGTCCCGTCGGGCGAAACCCGCGCCATTCCCGGCGAAGCACCGACGCGCACATTCCCAACAACAGCCCGCTTTTCCAGATCGATCACACTGACGTTCGAAGATCCCGAATTCGCCACATAGCCGCGCTTCCCGTCGCTCGACACATCGATGTAATAAGGACGCCCGTGCACGCCGATCGTTGCGACTACCGTATTGTTCTCGGCATCAATCACGCTCACGTTGCTCGATCCCGTATTGACCACGTAGATCTCATTCTTCTTGCTGTTGGCGGCGATGCCAGTCGGGTCGCTGCCCACGTGAAGCGTCTTGGCCAGCCGGAAGAAGCGCAAGTCAATCACGCTGACGGTGTTGCTCTTGCCGTTGCTGACATAAGCGAATTCGCGGAAGGCGGGTCCGTAGTCCGGCATCTGCTGCTCGCGGAAATACCACCATCCCACCCCGCCGAGGATGGGAACCAGCACAGCGATGAAGAGGAGTTTTCGCAAGGCAGTGAGAGTCAGGGAAGGAAAAGCTTAGCAGAAACCCGCGAGTCAGGGTCGGTTATACAGTTTGAACTCGATGTGAACTACGATTCTGACGGCCACGGGTTTCCCGTCCCTTGTTCCGGATGTGAATTTCCATTGCTTCACGGCTTCGATGGCATTTTGATTCGAGTCTGGGATTGAACTGCACGTTATCTTTAAATCGTGGGGTAAACCATCGCTCCCAACCACGAGAGCAATATCGACGCCACCTTGCTCCCCCTTCTTTCGAGAGGCTTCGGAAAATTCCGGTTCTGGCTGATAGAGCGCATTGGGCGCTACCATTCCCGGTTCGGACACCCGGTGAACCTGCTCCCCTGAGCTCTCCTCCGGCGTTCTTTTTGATAATGAGGCAGAGGGCGCCTCAAGCTCCACGTCGCTGTTCGCTTCCCGCAACAAGGGATTAAATCGCACGTGAATTCTTAAGATGGTCTCGACCGCATGACCTTGGTCCGAGACAACTCGAAAACGCCACTTGCGAATCGCAGCTATCGAACTGTGTGAGAACTCCGGATCGCCGCTCAAGACTGCGGCATCTTTCAGTCTTCCATCGGGCCCGACAATCGCGCGAATCTCCACTTCACCCGCTCTGCCGCTGCGAAGGGCGTCCTTCGGGTACCTGGGACGCACCATATTATCGGGAAGAGGCGGCTCTGGTGCGGCGGGACAGCGACGAATCTCGCTTTGCGGACCAGACTGATCTGCCCGCGCGGCAACAAGAAGATTGCAGGCAATCAGTGCTGCAACGACCGCCTTAATCATAAGCAGGATGTTGTTCCTTACTTCGCCGCCACCGTCTCCCTGACCCCAATCTCCGGCACACTCCGCCCCACGACGACCGCGATCTGCCGCACCTGCCTCATCAGTTCGTCAAATTGATCGGGGAACAGTGATTGTGGCCCATCCGAAAGCGCCTGGTCTGGCTGCGTATGCACTTCCACCATCAGCCCGTCAGCGCCTACGGCCACCGCCGCGCGTGACAATGGCGTAACTTTATTTCGCTTGCCGGTCCCGTGGCTCGGATCGACCAGGATCGGCAGATGGCTCAGTCGCTGCACCGCCGGCACAACGCTAAGGTCCAACGTATTGCGCGTGTGGTCAGCGAACGTGCGCACGCCGCGCTCGCACAGCGCGACGTTGTAATTGCCTTCACTCAGAATGTACTCGGCCGCCATCAGAAATTCTTCCAGCGTCGCCGACATGCCGCGCTTCAGCAGTACCGGCTTGCGGGCGCGTCCGGCCCGCTTGAGCAGAGAGAAGTTCTGCATGTTGCGCGCGCCAATCTGGATCATGTCCGCATACTCTTCGACCAGATCGAGAGACTCGTGGTCGATGGCCTCGGTAATAATTCTCATACCGAACTTGTGGCGAATCTCCACCATGATCTGCAGCGCTTCCTCACCGAGTCCCTGAAATGAGTAGGGTGACGTGCGCGGCTTGTAAGCGCCCCCGCGGAAGAACTGCGCCCCGGCACGGTGCACACGCTCAGCCACGGCGAACGCCTGTTCGCGGCTCTCGATGGCGCACGGCCCTGCGACAATGGCCAACCCGGTCCCCCCTATGGTCGCCGCCGATCCCGGAAATCGGATGACCGTGTTCTCTTCCTTCACATCGCGGCTGACCAGTTTGTAGGGCTTTGAAACCTGTATGACTTCCTGTACGCCCGGCATCTCTTCGAGCGTGCCCTGTTCGACTTCGCCCTTGTTGCCTGTGATGCCGATGGCGGTGCGGGTCGCTCCCGGCATCGGATGGGCGCGATAGCCCAGCTTCTCAATTTTTTCGCAAACGGCGCGGACCTGTTCTTCACTAGCCTGCGCCTTCATGACGACCAGCATAGATTCACCCTGGAAAGGACAATGTGGGGACAGCCACCCCCGGCTGTCCGTCGAGCGAAGCTCGACTTCTTGCGGCCGCAGGAGAAGCCGCACCCGTAAGTGTACCGTTGCCCAGACCTGCCCCGCAAATGGAGCTAAATCCTGTCGGATTCGCGAGCATCTATACTTCTTGCATGCCCCGATCCATGGCGCAGGAACAGGACCTTCTCAAGCGGCCCGCGCCGAAGCGCCCTCCCCGCCTGACTTCCCGCCGCATCGGCATCCACACCTCGACCGCCGGAGGCGTGCAAAACGCCGCCGAACGCGCCGACCGCCTCGGCTGCAATACCTTGCAGATATTCTCCTCCAGCCCGCGGCGTTGGGCTCCTTACGAACTAAGCGAGCCGCATTGCGCCGAGATGAATCGTTTGCGCGCGCATTACGATCTGAAGCCACTCGTGATCCACACCAATTACCTGGTGAACCTCGCCAGCTCGAACGAACGTTTCCTCCAAATGTCACTCGAGGCCTTTCGGGGAGAAGTCCTCCGCGCCCTGTCTCTCTGCGCCGATTATCTCGTATTGCATCCGGGATCTTTTCGCGGCGCCGACCGTGAGCAGGGATTGCTGCGCACCGCAGCCGCGATCGCCGCCTCGACCCAAGGCCTCGATCTCGCAAATGGCGGACTGACCATCCTGATCGAGAACACGGCTGGCGCGGAATTTTCGCTCGGCGCCAGTTTCGAACAAGTCGCGGAAGTTCTCGAGCGGCTGGAAGGAATCGTCCCCGTTGGCGCTTGCATCGATACCTGCCACACGCACGTTGCCGGATACGACATTGTCAGCGAAGAAGGTCTCTATCAGACTCTGCAGCACCTCGATGCAACCATCGGCCTCGACCGCGTGAAGGTCTGGCACTGCAATGACGCGAAAGCTCCCCGCGGATCAAAGCTCGACCGCCACCAGCACATTGGAAAGGGAATGATCGGAAAGGAAACGTTTCGCCTCCTGCTGAACGATCTGCGCCTGGCGCACGCAGCATTCATCGCCGAGACCCCGATTGACAAGCCGGGCGACGACCGAAGAAACGTTGACGCCCTCAAGAAGCTAGTCGTAGAGACGTAGCTTGCTACGTCTCTGCCGCCACCCGTCCGTGCTGCTGGTTGGCGAGAGAGACGTTGCCAGGAAAGTCCCTACGGCTGATACTCTTTCCCCATGAAACTCTACCGTTGCCGCGACCGCTTCGTGGCCGAGCATGCCGACCAGTTCTACGAGATCCCCGCATCTTCCTTGGACGACATCATTGCCCGCGAAGGTCTCTTCGGTCATCTCAGCCACATGATTTCGCAAGCGAGGCGAACACAAGCCCCCGCTCCAAGCGACATTCTCCCGCCCATCGGCAGCCAGGAAGTCTGGGCTGCCGGTGTGACCTACTACCGCAGCCGCGATGCCCGCATGGAAGAGTCGAAGAGCGCCGGCGGCGGCGATTTCTACGACCGAGTCTACTCCGCCGCCCGCCCCGAATTGTTCTTCAAGGCGACACCCCATCGCGTCGTCGGACCGGGCGCAAAAGTGGCCATCCGCAGCGACGCCTCCTGGTCGGTACCCGAGCCCGAGTTGGTCCTGTTCATCACCCCCGGCGGAAAGATCGCCGGCTACACCATCGGTAATGACATGAGCTCCCGCGACATCGAAGGCGAGAATCCTCTCTACCTTCCGCAAGCCAAAGTCTACGACCGGAGCTGTGCGCTAGGGCCCTGTTTGCTCATCTCGGATGAAGCTTTGCCCCAATCCACCGGCATCAGCCTTGAAATTCGGCGAGAAGGCAAGGTGTCATTTTCCGGCACAACCACACTCAAAGAAATGAAGCGGAAGCCGGACGAGTTGGCGCGTTATCTCTACCACAGCAGCACTTTTCCCACTGGCTGCTTTCTCTTCACCGGTACCGGCGTCGTCCCCCCGGACTCGTTCACGCTGCGCGAGGGCGATGCAATCAGCATCACGATCCCGCCGATTGGCACGCTCTCGAACGAAGTCGGATAGCGCGCTCCACAAAGAAAACCATCACCCACGAAGGACACAAAGTTCCACGAAGGTCTGTGTCCTAGGCTTTCCTTCGTGAACCTTCGTGTCCTTAGTGGTTCAAGGTTTATGCCCACGCCGCCATTTACCCGCCCAAAGCCGCCACTCTGTATGCCACCGTGTAAAATAAAGGATTATTCCCTGGTAGTTACTCGCACTATGGCGATCGAAGAAAAATCTGCGAACGCTGTGACCAACGGCCCCGAAGCGGGCGCACCCACGTCTCGTCCAAACGACGAGCGCTATGACGCGCAGAGCGTCGAAAAAAAGTGGTTCGAACACTGGCAGCAGGATGAGTCGCTCTACGCCGCCGAACCCAACTCGACGAAGAAGAAGTACTACGTGCTCGAGATGTTGCCTTATCCCTCGGGCGCCTTGCACATGGGACACGTGCGCAACTACTCGATCGGCGACGCGCTTGCCCGCTACATGTGGATGAACGGCTATAACGTTCTCCATCCCATGGGATGGGACTCGTTCGGCTTGCCCGCCGAGAATGCCGCCATCTCGAACAACACCCCGCCACGCGAGTGGACGCTCCGCAACATCGCCAACATGAAGGCGCAGATGAAGCGGATCGGCTTCGCTTACGACTGGTCGCGCGAAGTCACCACCTGCCTGCCCGATTACTACCGCTGGAACCAGTGGTTCTTCCTCAAGCTCTACGAGCAGGGATTGGTCTATCGCAAGAAGAGCAAGGTGAACTGGTGCCCGAAGTGCGCAACAGTGTTGGCGAACGAACAGGTCGTCAACGGATGTTGCTGGCGCCACGAAGATACCCTAGTCGAACAACGCGAGTTGGAGCAGTGGTTCGTTCGCACGACCAAGTACGCGGAAGAATTATTGCGCGATCTCGACTGCCTCGAAGGCTGGCCCGAGAAGGTGCGCACCATGCAGCGCAACTGGATCGGCCGCAGCGAAGGCGCGCTCGTCGATTTTCAGCTTGAGGGCAATGCCGGTCCAGCGGGATCGAAAATCAGTGTCTTTACCACGCGCATCGATACGATCTATGGCGCGACCTCATTGCAGCTTGCGCCCGAACATCCTCTCGTAGCCGACTTCACGCGCTACAACCAGCCGCTCGGCGCTGCTGTCCAGCAGTTGATCGGCGAGCAGCGTAAAGCAAAAGAGGTCGGGGACATCGGAGAGATCGAAAAACACGGCGTGAACACACACCGCTACGCCATCAATCCGTTCAACGGCGAGCGGGTTCCGATCTGGATTGCCAACTATATCCTGATGGACTACGGTACGGGCGCCATCATGAGCGTGCCTGCGCACGACGAGCGCGATTACGATTTTGCCAAGAAGTACAAGCTCGAGATTCGTCTTGTGATTCTTCCGGTCAGCAACGATCCCGAAGAGACCATGGCCGAGCCGAAATTGCCCTTCACCACGCACGACGGCATGGTGATCAACTCGGGCCCGTACAGCGGTATGAGTTGCGCCGAAGCCGTCAAGAAGATGACAGGCTACGCCGAGGAGAAGGGATTCGGCAAAGCGACCGTCACCTATCGTCTCAAAGACTGGGGCATCTCGCGCCAGCGCTACTGGGGTACGCCGATCCCCATGCTCTATTGCGAGAAAGATGGCATCGTCCCGGTGCCGGAGAAAGACTTGCCGGTGATCTTGCCGGAGAAAGTCGACGTTACGCTCACCGGCGGGTCGCCTTTGGAGCGAGTGCCGGAATTTGTCAACGCCACGTGTCCGAAGTGCGGCGGCCCCGCGCGCCGCGAAACCGACACGATGGATACATTCGTCGATTCCTCGTGGTACTTCTACCGCTACACCGATGCCCGCAACGATCGCGCGCCCTTCGACGGGAAGATCGCGCAGTACTGGTTTGGGGATCGCGGCATCGATCAATACATTGGCGGTATCGAGCACGCTATTTTGCACCTGATCTATTCGCGCTTCTGGACGAAGTTCATGCGCGACCTTGGCATGATCACCAATGACGAGCCAGTCGAGCGCCTCTTCACCCAGGGCATGGTGATCAAAGAGGGCCGCAAGATGTCCAAGAACTTGGGCAATGTCGTTTCGCCCGACGAGATGGTCGCGCGCTACGGCGCGGATGCGGCACGTTTGTACAGTCTCTTCGCCGCGCCGCCGGATCGCGATCTCGACTGGCAGGATACCGGCATTGAAGGCATCCAACGGTTTCTCGGACGCGTCTACCGCTTCTGCGTGCGCAATGCTCGGCCGAATCATCCCGACTGGCGCAAGCCGGTTCCAGCCGAGTTATCGCCGGAGGCCCGCGCCATCCAGCGCAAGCTGCATCAGTCGATCAAGCGCGTAAGCGACGACTTTCAGGGACGCTGGCATTTCAACACCTGCATCTCGGCCATCATGGAGTTGGTAAACACGTTGTACGCCGCGGAAGAGGCGATTGCGCGCAACGCCGTTCCCGTCCCATTTCTTGCAGAAGTACAACGAAACCTCGTTCTTTTGCTCGCTCCCTTCGCCCCCTATCTTGCTCACGAACTCTGGGAGATGTTAGGCGAGAAGGGAAACCTGCTCAAAGCTCCTTGGCCGAAATACGACGCGGAGTTGGCCAAGGAAGAAGAAATCGAAATCCCCGTGCAGATAAACGGCAAGCTCCGCAGCCGCGTGACGGTACCCGCCGACGCCGACGAGACCTTCGTCCTCGAGCGCGCCCTTGCCGATGAGAAAGTAAAGGCCGCCATTGCCGGCAAGCAGATCGTGAAAAAGATCTACGTCCCCGGCAAAATGGTCAACCTCGTAGTCAAATAGCCCCTCTGTCATCCTGAGCGAAGTGGCTGCTTCGCGAACGCGAAGTAGCCACGTAGTCGAAGGATCCCTATTGGCCTGAAGATCCTCTGGCGTTTCCGGGCATTCTGACCACGAAATCCGCGGTATCCTTGTCTGCACATGCCCATCTCTCCCACAGCCGAGGGCTTCCGCGCCGCGTTCCGTCGCCCGTTGCTGACCTTCGCCGAGATCACCTGGCGCTGGGTAGTCGGCGCCACGGCTGCGGTGCTCTTCTTTTTCGGCCTGTTCGAATTTCTCGACACACTCCCGGTAACCAACGGCGAACTCCTTTTCCTAAGGACGCGCAACCCGTTTCTCGTATCCCAGGCCATCGGTCACATCCTGCGCGGCCACCTGAGCCGCGGCTTGCTCTCGCTGATCCTCGCCGCACTATTGCTGGCCGTCATCTGGATGGTCGCCGCTTCCCTTGGCCGGATCGCGACGGTCGAAGCTCTGCTCGAATACTTCCGCGCCCGATTTGCAGATGACACCACGCACGAAGGAGAGAACGCCGCCGCCGGCAGCCCTGCGCCGGGACGCCTTGCCGCACTGCTACGGCTCAATTTCCTGCGTGTCGCGGTGCTCCTCGCAGGAATTGTTGGTCTCGCAGGCGCCGCGGTTGTCGCCAGTTTCGCCTCATCTGCACGAGATCCTCAGACGGGTATAGTAGTTCTTTTGTTCGTCGCGATTGCCGGAGTGGTCTGCCTGATCGGATATGAGCTGAACTGGCTGCTCTCGCTGGCTGCCGTGTTTGTAGTGCGCGACGCCGACGACGTTATCGGCGCGATCTCAAGCTCTGTAGCGCTCTGTCGCCGGCGCCCCGCCGCTCTCTTTGCAGTCAGCACATGGACCGGCGTGGCACACCTGATCCTCTTCGTAGGAGCGAGCATGGTAGTCTCGGCCCCGTTGGCTCTGGCGGGAATGCTTCCATGGCGACTCGTCGCGTTGGGAGTGATTTTGGTGACCCTCACCTATCTCGCCGTCGCGGACTGGCTATACACGGCGCGCCTGGCGGGATTTGTTGGCATCGCGGAAATTCCCGATGCGCTGTTAGTCCCGCCGCCTCCGCTCGTACCGCCTGCCGTTCCCGCCGTGACCATCGACCGCGAAGAACTGATCCTGAGCGATGTCCCCATCCCGCAGCCTGGAATGTAACCTCAGTTGCGATGGACGACCGAGAGATAAGGCCGTGCGGATTCTCGATTACTGAGGCAGATGAGCCGGCGAAGAAAGGAACGTCGGGATAAAAATGTGGGGACAGCCGCCCCGGCTGTGCAGCGGAGCAAAGCTCCGCAGCCGCTGTCGCATGCGGTCCCTCTCACTTCGGCTCCCCAAAAAGACTGGTTCCTCCGAGCATCAGGCTCTTGGTTTCCGAAAGAGACCTAGAACCCCTTCGCCTTCAAAATCGTATCCAGATCCTCCGGATGCAGCGCCCGCGTCATCGCCTCTTCACGCAGCAGATCCTGCTGAAACACCAGCTGTGCCAGAGACTCCTCCAGCGTGAACGATCCCTGCTTGCGCGTGATCGTAATCTCCTGATGCAGATGCTGCAGCGCATTCTTGCGAATATGCTGCCGCGCCCCATAACCAAGGATTAGCAACTCCGCTGCCGGAACTCGTCCACCATTGCGTTTCGGAATCAGTGTCTGCGTAAGCATCGCCGCCAGTGCCATCGCCATCTCTGCCCGCACCGTATGCTGCCGCTCTTGGGGAAACGAATCCGCAATGCGCGACACCGTCGACGCCGCATCCGTCGTGTGCAACGTCGTAAACACAAGGTGCCCCGTCTCAGCCGCCGACAAAGCAATCCGAGCCGTCTCCGAATCCCGCATCTCTCCCACGACAATCACATCTGGCGCCTGCCGCATCGCCGCACGCAGGGCGGTAGGGAAGTCAGGGGCATCTACGCCGATCTCCACCTGCTCGATCACGCTCTTGTTGTGCGTATGTTCATACTCGATCGGATCTTCAATCGTCACGATGTGCCGGGCATCGAGCAGGTTGATTTCATTCACCAGCGCCGCTAGAGTTGTGGTCTTTCCGGACCCCGTCGCCCCCCCAATGATCACCAACCCGCGTTGCAGTCCGGCAATCGCGCCAACTCCCGGGGGCAATCGAAGTTCACTGAGGGCAGGCACTTTCGACGGTAGCGCCCGCACCGTCGCCGCCGCCCGTCCGCGCTCCCGATGCAGATTGATCCGGAATCTGCCAACTCCCTCCAATCGATAAGACGAATCGGCGATCCCGTACTGGCGATATTCTTCGCGCGCGTGGGCCGCCAGGGCAGGGAGCACCGCCGCTTCAATCTCCTCGCCACTGAGGGTCTTATCCTCAATGGCCGACAAGACCCCCTCCAAACGGATCGAGGCCGGAGCGTTCGGCACCAGCAACAGGTCGCTACCGTTGCGCAACACGAGTTCGCCCAGCCAACGCCGGAACTCGGCCGACTCCGGGTGACGGGTTTCCGAATGAATTACTTGAATGTGTGTGGAATTAGTTTCGCCTGTCATGCTCCCTTTTTGGATGCAGGAACCGGCCGCCAAGAACTATGCCACAGTCCGAAGAGGCCCTTTCGTAGAGACGTTGCTTGCAACGTCTCCTCTATCCAGGACCACAATAGCAAAAGTTTTGCATTCTCTGGCGTGGCTCCCTCCGTATATGTAAAGTGAGGCACTCAGAGACCTTGGCCATGCCAGCGCGCCCCCTAGCAGACTCCATCCCGGACCTTGCCAGCGCTGACTTTGCCGATCTCGTTCGCCGCTACCAGTCCATGGTCTTCAGCATTGCCCATCATTTTCTGACCGACACTCCGTCAGCCGAGGAATTGGCTCAGGACGTGTTCCTGCAACTGCACGCGACTCTGTCGACGCTGAAGTCCGAGGAGCACGTGAAATTCTGGCTGCGCAAAGTCACGGCTCATCGCTGCATCGATTACCAACGCCGCCGCAAGTTGCCCCAGGTCAGCCTCGACGAAGCGCCCGAGCCCATGTCCCCGGCGCAATCGTCGGATCCTTTGGTAGCGAGAAGGCTCCAGCAATTCGTCGCCTCCCTGCCGGAAAAGCCGCGGCTGATCGTGATTCTGCGTTACCAGGAAGACATGCTGCCCGATGACATTGCAAAAATCCTCGCCATGCCTGTCGCCACAGTCAAAAGCCATTTGCAGCGATCGCTCGCCCTGCTTCGCGACAAGGTCACCCGCACCATCGGAGAAGTCACCATATGACAGAATCCAACAAAAATCTGAATCCTCTTGAAGAATCGCTCCGGAACGCGCTTCGCCGTGAGGATGCGCCCGAAGGCTTTGTTCTGAAAGTTCTCGCTCGTGCCGAACAGCAGAACATCGCCGCGAATGACGCTCAAAGAACTTCCTGGCTGAGCATCTTCTCTCAGCCCCTCCTTCGCTGGTCCGCCGTCGCAGCCGTCACGATCTGCCTGGTAATCGGCGGCATTTATTACCGCAATCTCCAACGCCAGCGCGCCGAAGGAGAGGCCGCCAAGCAACAGCTCATGCTGGCCCTCCGCATCGCCGGCAGCAAACTGCAGTTAGCGAAAGAAAAGGTAAACGAAATCAATACATCACGCCCGGAACCACAGCTACAGAACAGGTCTCCAAGGAGTCGATCATGAGCACGCTAACCCGCAAACTCGTTCCACTCATCCTGCTGCTCGCGTTCCCCGCGATTCTGCGCGCACAGGATATGAAGCTTCCTCCCGGCGTCGAGAAGCTCGCGTCCAAGGCCAAAGAAACGGTTGAAGTCAACATGGACGGTCCCATGCTCCATTGGGCCAGCAAGTTTCTCTCCGCCGAGGATCCCGAGGAAAGGAAAGCCGCCAAGCTGGTAGCGAACCTCAAAGGAATTTACGTCCGCAGCTACGAGTTCTCCGACGAGGGAGCCTACTCTGCCGCTGATGTCGAGGAGGTCCGCGCGCAGTTCCGCTCCCCCGAGTGGTCGCGCGTAGTCGGAGTCCGCAGCGAGCGCGACGGTGACAATGTCGACATCTTCTTCAAGCTAGAAAACGAAAAGATGGCCGGTATCGTCATCATCTCAGCAGAAGCCAAAGAACTCACGTTCGTGAACATCGTTGGTCCCCTGGAAGTCGATCAGCTGGCCGATCTGGGTGGTGAATTTGGGATCCCCAAATTGAAGACCAAGCCGCAGTCCTCGAAGCCCATGGCCAAGGCCGACAAAGGAGAACAGAAATGAAATCTCTTCGCGTACTGGTTCTCGTCCTCTGCGCATCCACGTTCGCCCTCGGTGCCGACCCGGAGTTCAAGGGGATCGTGCACTCCATCGAACAGACTTATGGTGTTCATCACACGCACATCCCCTTCCTCGGTCTGGCCGCGTTCTTCGCTCGCCCCGCCGGAGTCCACGGATTCCAACTCGCCGTCTTCGAGGGATTCGAACCGCCCACAGACTCCCGTGATATCCGCCGGGTAGTCGAAGATTCTCTCGGCCCCGGCTGGTATCCCTTCGTCCGCGTGCAGTCCAAAGGCAAGCATGACGGCGAGACCACTCTCATCTACACCTATCCCTGCGGAAATAAGTTACGCATGATGATCGTCAACCTCGAGCCCTCAGAAGCCGTCGTCTTAAAGATGGAACTCACCGAACACGCCATGGAGAAATGGCTGAAGGAACCAGGAGAACAAGCCGACGGCCACACCAGCCATCACCCCCGCGTAGAAGAAGACTGACAGATTGTGTAGGGGCGGACGCCTTCGTCCGCCCCGCGACCCTGAGCGAAGCGAAGGGGAGCGTGCCACAGCCGAAGTCCTTTCCCAACGTCGTAGTCTTGAATCCCCGCTTGACCCCAACCCCACCCAACGCGTAGCCTCCGTGACGTCAATCAGCTTCGCCCAGGAGGCTCCTCATGACGCCACTCTCCGCTCTCTGGCTGCCAATCGTACTCTCCGCAGTCATCGTCTTCGTCGCCAGTTCCGTCATGCACATGTTGCTGCCTTATCACCGCGGCGACTACAAGCAGTTGCCCGATGAAGAGAGAACTCTTTCCGCCCTCCGAGCCGCAGGCCTGAATCGCGGCCTCTACATCTTTCCCCACGGCACTCACAAAGACATGAACTCGCCCGCGATGATCGAGAAATACAATCAGGGCCCGGTCGGCATGATGACGGTCTTCCCCAGCGGCCCGCCCGTCATGCCTAAATTCCTCGGACTGTGGTTCGCCTACTGCCTGCTCATCGGCTTCTTCGTCGCCTACCTGGCAGCACACACCATTCCGCCCCACACGCACTACCGAGCCGTTTTCCGCATAGTCGGTACCGCCGCATTTCTCGCCTATGGTCTCGGCACAATCAGCAACGCCATCTGGAAAGGACAAACCTGGAGCTTCACGATCACAGAAGTCCTAGACGGCCTGGTCTACGCGTTGTTGACCGCCGGCACCTTCGGATGGCTCTGGCCAAGATAGGTTCGTGTAGGGGCGGACGCCTTCGTCCGCCCCGCGACCCTGAGCGAAGCGAAGGGGAGCGTGCAACAGCCTCGGTTCTTTCCCACGGCGGGTGCCCCACCCTTGTCGCGCTTTTCCGACAGGGTGGGGTTTTTGACTTCAGATTTGCGAAACTCAGTTCTGCCGCAGCGCCGGCATTGGAATCGGAATGCCGAACGCCGTGGCCGCCCCACCCATCCCGTTCTCACAAGTATTAGGCGGAAAGGTGCAGCCAGTCCCGTTGCCCTGGCACCCCGCGGCCCAGAACATATAGCCAAGCATGCCCGTAGTACTCCCCGCACCCGCGGGCGCGAGATTCTCCACAAAGCTGGCCGCTGTATTCTGATCGGAGTTGCTGAAGTTGTCGCAGTTAGGTTGACTACCGACCAGCCAGAGACTACCGGTCAATTTGGCGGGCGCCATCGGCGGCACCGATCCCGAGATCCCCGTCACATGCTGCTCCCAGCCCGTCTCCAGCGTGGCAACGCCAGTCTTCTGTCCAGCGACCATCGCATTCGCGTAGTCAAGCACCGGTGCGTTGGTCTTGAGCCAGTTGGTCACCGCATAATTTGCCAGCTTGGTAAGGTAGGTGTCGCCATCACCCAGATCAATCGTGAGTCGCGCCGCGTAGCTGGAACCGGTGGCATCGTAGGCGATCTGTGATCGATAGGCGCTCACGAATTGCTGCAGCCCCGTTAGGTTTGGACTGCTGCTGTTTTCATAGTCGATTTCCATGCCGACATTGAACGACTTGGCGGCATTGGCCGCGTTGATGCCCAGTTGCGTCGGATTGCTCGACAACGCCTTGTCCCAGTTCTTCTTGAAGCTGGCCCCGCCGATGGACATCATCACCCGAACTCCGCGGCTCTGGAAGTAGTTGATGACCGCAGCATTCATGCCGATGGGGATCCCATTGCTGTCGCCCGCATCAGTCGTAAGGTTCATCAGCTTGACGGGATCCACAAAGCTCAGCACGACTAAATTCACAGACGGCTGATACGTGCCGTTCATGTTCCGATCAATCATCCAGCGATTGTCGGTATCAAACGTCGTCATATTCGGAACCGAAGCCCAGCTGCAGGCGTCGCTGTAGCAATGCCAAGCCCCATAAACCTGCAATTGAGTTTGCGCATTTGCAGTTGCGCCCGGGAATACCAACAAAAGCAAAGCAGCCGAGCCAGTACAAATCACCGTAGTGATTCTTCGAGTCATAGGCGTCTCCTTGATCAAGCGGGTGCTCCACTCCCCAATTTTGGGGGAAGTGGGGATTTTGACTTTGAGGCCGATACGAGTGCTGAAGGAAAAGGGAGCAACTCCTGCATAGCTCCCCTCGCTATGAACTAGAAACTAAGGCGTCCCCGAAGGCGCCCCGGCAATCTCCCACGCGAATCCCAGGAACGACGAAGCAGTCAAGTCGATTGCCGGTTCCACCGTGTCAAAGGACTGCACGTTGTCCTTGTACACCGAACCGTTCCCATTAAAAGCGGCGAACTGATCCACTCCATTCGGCGGACACGCCACCATGTTGGTCACGCTTCCTTTGGTAGCCGCGGAATTCGGTCCCTCAACCACCGCTCCCAGAAGAAACGGCGGCCCATTCGGAGGCACAGGCACGAGATTCGTGACCTGATGCTGCATGCATAGCGGGAACGTAGTGCCATCGCCCACAATGAGCGACGTTCCCCATGCATTCGCGCCCAGTACATTGGCCTGCCACCGAGTTCCGAATGCCGCATACGCTGTGGAACTCGTCAGATAGTCGTATTCGTTTGCCATCACGACGAGCCCGCCACCATGCGAAGTCGTATCCCAATTGGCCCACGTGAACCCGAATCCGAACGGATCGGTACCCGCCTGCGTAACCGCCTTGTCGAGTTGCTTCTTCAAGTCGGCCAATAGCGCCGCCTCGGAAGTCGCGAGCCCGCTGGGATTTCCCGCCAGCACAATCGCCCGATACAACTCGTAATGCGCCAGACCGCTGACGTCGTAAAGATTGAGCGTATCCCCGGCGTCGTTCGGCCCGGTAATATACGCGTTCGCCCAGGTCGCGGCCTTCTGCAGATAGTACGTCGGATCGGTGTGCGGTAACCCGGACGGCAGCCCAGTCGCCCCCTGCAGCGCGAAATACAACTCGGTCGCGCCCAGTTCCATGTCATCTCGCCACTCGACCTCCGGATAGAAGTCGAACGGCCCCACCGTCAGCAGATTGCCCGTGGGTGCCGTGTTCGCCAGATCAAAGATGTGCTCGGCGGAAAGCAGGCACTGATTCGCATACGCGGAATCGCTGGCAGCGAACACCTTGTAGCAAAGCCCGAAGTCCGCTGCCAGACGCCCCGCAATGTTCGGGCTGATCGACGCTCCCGATCCTCCCGCCGTATTTAGAAAGACGGGTCTGTGACAGATGTACTGAAACGGAGCCGCGCACCCTTGCCAGTTGTCATCGGCCTGCGGCAATCGCCATATATCGTGATCGCCGGTAAAGTTGTGTCCGCCCGATCCCACTCCAACTTGGTAATAGAGTGTCCGGCTGCTGTCGACCCACATCTTCTGCAACCAGTCGAGTCCAAAGCGCGCCTCAGAGGTGAAGTTCGACGCGCTCGATCCCGAACCCATCTGCCCGGGAAAGTCGCGCACGCCCGCGAGCATGAGCGCAACTGTGTAGCTGTGCGTCTCAACAAACTTCAGATAGTCGCCCGCATCCCACCATCCGCCCGAGGCATCCAGGACTGCTCCGGTTGCAGTCAGAGCGCCCGCGCTGTCGTTCTTGGTGAATTTCGGAGTGAAGTACGCACTCGCGCTCTGATCGTTCAAATGACCAGGAGCCGTGCGCAGGCTTTTTGGAATGTAGTTCGCTCCGTCCCGCGAGGTCTCGTAGTAGAAGAGTGAATTCGCCAGCGGCGTCGAATAGAGGTTCGTTCCCGAATCGATCTTGAATGACGGCGACGTGGCGGCAATCGGCGATGCGACAGAAATCGTGTAAGTACCAACCGTCGAGAGGGAATCGAAATCGAGCGCATAAACGAAGCTGAACGTTCCCCACTTTCCGAGATTCGCACCGATCGCAGCGGAGTAAATGTTAGTCCCACCGGAATTTTTCACGGCAAAAGTAGCCCCGGTTTCGGCAGCTGTTGCCATCAGGTAGGCACGCTTCGTGGCGCCGGTTGCATATCCAACTTGATTGACGCGGATGTACGCGCTGGCACCATGCACTACGCCCACTCCGACTAGAACGGTTACAGCTATACAGAAAATGCGAGACAGGACACGCAAGGATTGACTTCTCTTCAGGGTCCCCATAGCGCCTCCTCATTGAACCGTTTTAATAAAACGCGTGAATAGTCCTCCAAGTCTGGTTGCCTGTCAATAGGGAGGATTCCTGAATGTGTTGACGAGGGATGAATAATGACCATTTTGGGAAGTAATGAAGGCCGAATCTTAACCTACACGTGCAGCACATCGTCTGGTCCACGGAAGGCAGACAGAAACGAGCGGGGAAAGCGAGCAGGGAAAGCGAGCGGAGGCAACAACCGTGGAAGAGCGGCCCTTTCAGGCCCGCGTCCAGACTCAACTAGAAGAGACGGGGCTTCAGCCCCAGCCACTTCCTAGCCGCGGAAACAACAGAGCAGCAACTTTTCCTCTCGCAGAAAAGACTTCAGCCAAAAGGAAAGTGTTGCCGCTCCGGAATTCTGACTCAGTTGTGGTCTCTAGTCTGCCAGTTTTCCCGACCGGGTCAAGTTGGCGGCTACTCGGTTCTTGTACCTCCACGACGTTGTCGGCGCCATCGGCGAGGGTGCCTCGTGCGCTGCGGGCCGCGCGTGGGCGTCGGCCTCCGGCATCGAGTAGTCGCATCCCTCCAGGTTGGGATGGTCCTCGTCACACGGAATCAGGATGTAAGCGTGTCCCTCCGTTTCGTAGTTCTCCGGCGGAACCCCTGGAGCGACTCCGAAGCCCGCTATCTCGCCGCGATCGATCATTCTGCCGTGTTCCCAAAGAAACGGATCAATCGTGGGAATGCCTGTAGTCGCATTCGGTGCCTGGTTGATATAGGAGCCTCCCACGATCTGGCCACGCTCGTATGAAGTACCCCCGTTTGCTGTAACACTTCCAATTTAAGTTCTCAGTTGATTTTTGGTTTCAGCCTTTTAGCCGAGATCAGAGCAGGGGATGGCCACTGAGAGTCCCCTGCTCGAGCTTCCAGGCCGTCTCTCACGACTAGTGTTTCACTGTCGGGAGATATTGCCTCGCAAATCTCGCGCGCCACGCTGCGACATTGTCCTTTACGGTGTGAGTTCTTCCAGTTGAGGCGGCAGCCACTCTTCGCTGCGGCGCTCGGCTCTGCGATGCCGAATTGGCCGCCGTTTTGTCACCACCACCGCAGCTTGGGCCTTCATCGTCGCAAGGAATCAACAACACCAGATGCCCGAGGTCCGCGTCGTCATCCGGTGTAAATCCAACCGGAGCCGCTTTGGCTAGGATCTCTCCGCGATCATTGATGTTGAAAGCGTTGGTCAATTGCCAGCCGGAATCGGAGGCAATCAACGTATTAAGGTCTTCCATCGGCCCACCCTCTTCCCACACAAACGCGTGCAGGAAATTCCGGCAGTCCGACGACCCGCCGACGACCTGTCCGCGCGTGTTCAGACCACGTCCCCGGCTGCATGCGTCTCCACCGACGGTTCCGAGATCAAAGATCTTACCGTTTTTCCAGACAACCGCGTCGTGAATATCAGGTGTCGGAAGGTCAGCTGAGCCGACAATTAGTCCCGCATCATTGATCCAGATCGCTTCGGAGTTATCCCCGCCCAGTGTGCCGAGATCGCTCATTGTTCCGTTTTCCCACACAAATGCGTGGGCTACCAGATCGCCACTCAGATCGGACATTCCGATAATTTGGCCGCGATGATTCGCGCATTGTCCGAATCCGATCGTTCCTCCCAATCCGCCCAGATCGGTCATCGCCCCATTCTTCCAGACGAAGGGATCAAACGTAGGTAGACCGGTCAGGTCGTTAGGGGTTCCGCTCACGAAGGAACTTCCCACCACCACGTTGTGTGGCTGTCCGCCACAACTCGCGCTTGGTATAGCGTCTGGCCCACCAAGCGTGCCGATGTCGCGCATCGTGCCATTTCCCCAGACGAAAGTGTGGATCTGGGTTCCAGTGAAGAAGAAGGGAAAAGAGAACGGATCCGGAATTCCGTTGTCCGAAAATCCGACGACTTGCCCGCTATCGTTGATGTAGATGCCCAGGCTCTCGGTCCCTCCAGGCAAGACTCCCAGATCAAGAACGTCATGTTGCTTCCAGAGGGTCGCCCGAAATTCCGGAATGCCAATACTCGGATCTATCGCTCCGATCTGCGACTGGCCGGTGACCCAGCCGCGTGCGTTAATCGAACCGCCTGCGCTGTTGTTGTTTCCCGGAAGCGCACCGATGTCCGTCATCACCCCACCCTTCCAACGAAAGGCGTGCGCGAAAAAGCAATCCGGCTCAAAGCAGAAAAATGACGCGTTGGGATCGCTCAGTGCGGTGTCCGCGTGCGAGGTCACGACCCCGGAATTGTTGAGCAGGCTGAATCCGTCTCCGTTCACCGACCCGTAGCTGTGTGGTCCGCCTAGTGTTCCCAAATCGACCAGTCGGTATCGCGTGTGCTGCTGCGCGATCACTCCGCTTGGCATTACGAACCCAGCAACACTGAACATGGCGCAAACGATTAGTCGTTTCCAATGCCTCATTTTTTCCTCCTATGAACGTAGATTGACTTTCTGCGCCCGAACCGGAGGGAAGGAAGGCGTCAAAGCGCGGAATTGGGCACACTCTGCTCGACGTACTGCCGCTTGGTCAACCGAACTCTTGCCGAACCTTCGTCCTGAACTCGGATCTCTTCTCTATTCTTTGCCTTAGCGTCCGTCCTGAACACTTCGCTACCCCAGGATTGAACGGAAAGTGCTAAACTTACCGCCATCTTGCTCGGGGGCGGATTCTGTGGGGGCGTCTTTCACCAGGCAATCCCGCCTGTCTTTCGGCCAATTCTCAGCGGACCTCGCATCCGGCGAGCTTTACCGCAACGGCCGTCGTGTGGCCCTGCAGGAAAAACCGTTTCGTATTCTCGCCATGTTGCTCGAGCGCCCGGAGGAAGTCGTTACCCGGGAGGACGTTCGCAAACAGCTGTGGCCCGATGGCACGTTCGTTGATTTCAACGAAGGGATCGATACTGCTCTCAAGAAGCTTCGTTATGCGCTCGGGGACTCTGCTCAGAACCCCATCTTTATAGAAACCATCCCGCGACGGGGATATCGCTTCATCGCTCCAGTTTCGAATGGATCGAGTGATACCCTTCCGTCGCCCGCGGCCGAATTGCACACGCCGTCGACCTCTGCCACGGCGAAGGCCCAGGCCAAGTCGCGAAAGTACCTTGCCATGCTGCTTGCGATTGTCTTGATCTCGGCTGCCGGCTACGCATTTTTCCGTTGGGCGTCGCGCCATCGCGACCTTGACTTGCGTCGCGTCCAACTGACGAAGCTGACAGACAGCGGCCAGGTTCAAGGCGTCGCCATCTCTCCCGATGGTCGCTATGTGGCCTACGCGCGCGGTGATGAGATTCGACAGAGCCTATTGATGCAGGAGGCTGCTACACACAGGGACATTCAGATCCTGCCGGACGGTCCCGGCTTCCACGGCCTGACCTTTTCCCCAGATGGCAACTCCCTCTATGTCGTCCGTTCGGACACAAACGATCCCGCATTCAAGTACTTGTACCTGCTTCCCACGCATGGCGGTCCTGTCACCAAACTCATCACCGATGTGGATTCTCCTGTTTCGTTCTCGCCCGACGGTAAGCAGTTCGTCTACGAACGTGGTGTGCCGACCCGCAACTACATCGACGTAAAAATCGCCAACGCCGATGGCAGCAACGACCACGTCCTCACCACAATTCCGGACGGCAGCTCCATGCTTTATCAACCCGGGCCAAACTGGTCCCCGGACGGCCGGAAGATCGCCGTTCCCGTGCTTCTCGCCAACCATCAATTACGGTGGGTTCTTGACATCGTCTCAGCGAAAGACGGAAGTATCCAGGAGTTGTATTCCAGCACGCAATTCCTCGGGCGCCCCGTATGGCTTCCGGACGGAAAGGCGTTGCTGTTCTCGCATATCGACAACCCGGGACAGCGTTATCAACTCTGGACCGTGTCTTTTCCTGAAGGCCGGGCGCAGCCGCTGACCCACGATCTTGCTAATTACGGCTCTGACCTCGACATGACGCGGGACGGTCGCACATTTGCCACTACCACCATCGACGTCGTATCTCACGCATGGATGGCTCCTGCTTCCGATCTTCCCCAATTTCACCAGGTCACGGCAGACGCTCTTCCGATGAAAGATATCGCCGAAGCACCCGATGGAAAGATCCTGGTTACCAGTGCCGACGCTGTTGCCTGGGAGATGTACACCGATGGCGGTCAGCGCACTCGCTTTACTGATGTTCAACCAGTACGTGAACCGACTGCGTGCGGCCGATTTGTCATGCTCCGAGTGGATCATGAAGACTCGGCGCTTGTGCGGGTCAATCAGGACGGGTCGCATCCCACGGTGCTGGCCCGCGGAGAAGTCGATTCTCCCGTCTGCTCCGCCGACGGTACCGCAATCTTCTACTACACGTGGGATCCACCACAAAGGATTTGGAAGGTCCCACTCGAAGGCGGATCTCCACAACATTTAGCAGACGGTCTCGGAGACTTGATTGCCCAGACCATCGCCGTCTCTCCCGATGACAAATATTTGGTTTATCCCTACACCCAGTTCGGCAGGGTTCCCTCCGAGGGGTGGAAACTCGCTGTAATTCCATTGGATGGTGGACCGATGGTGCACCAGTTTGCCGTTCCTTCTGGAGCGGGTGGAGTGAGGGTTCGGTGGTCCCCCAGCGGCAAGGGTCTGCAGTACGTCGTCACCCAAAACGGAGTTTCCAATCTGTGGGAGCAGCCCCTGTCGGGCGGGAAGCCCAAGCAGTTCACCCAATTTACCTCGGGCCAGATCCTCGACTTCAATTGGACCCTCGACCACACTCGACTCCTGCTCACGCGCGGCAGCGAAAACCGCGATGCCGTTCTGCTGCATCATCTGACCGTTCAATAGTGGGGTTTTTGGCAGACCGAAGGCTAAGTGTGCACTTACTGGTTGAATGTCCGCTGCGAAGCAGGACACTAAAGAGTCCTATCCACGACAACATAGTACTGCCATAATCCCGCCATGCTCTCCACGTTCGTCGCTGACGCGAAGTTCGCATTCCGCCAGCTCCGCCGCGGCCCGGGATTCGCCGTGTCGACAATCATCACTCTGGCTTTCGGAATAGGAGCTACTACAGCCATCTTCACCCTCGTCGACGGAATTCTCTTGCGCCCGCTGCCGTTCCCCGATCGCGAACGCCTGGTCGCGGTCAACACCATCGAGTTTTTCCCTGGCACGCCCACTGACAAACCCGATGCTGGCTGGGCCCTCGAGACTTCCTATCCCAACTTCTTCGACTGGCAACGCCAGAACCACACCTTCGAGTCGATCGCGTCCTACCAGGAAACGGCGCGGCTCTTCGCCAAGTCGAATGGCGAAGGCGCGCAAGTCATCGGCTGTGGACGCGTCTCTGCGAACCTCTTTTCGACGCTTGGTGTCGCCCCTGAACTGGGACGCACGTTTACCGCCGAGGAAGAACAGCCTGGCCATCGTGTCGTGATCTTGAGCCACGAATTGTGGGTCTCTCTGTTCGCTGGATCGCCCAACGTTATCGGTCAAATTGTGAGAGTCAGCGACGAGCCCTCAATTGTTGTCGGAGTCATGCCCGCGGGCTTTCACTACCCCGTGAACCAGCCGGCCTCTTTTTGGGCGACGTACGCTGCCAACACCGAGGGCCACTTTCCGCTGACTTCCAGGCGAGAGTCGGACGATCTGCAAATCGTCGGACGTCTCAGGCCCGACGTCAGCATTGAGCAGGCCCGTGCCGACCTCAATACCATCCAGCGCCAGCTCGCGCAGCAGTATCCCGAAAACCGCAACCGCCCCGCTCTCTTGATTCAACCCCTGCTTCAGCAGCAAGTCGGGGATAGTCGCTCTGTTCTCTTGCTTTTACTCGCATCTGTCGGAATGGTTCTTCTGATTGGTTGCGCTAACGTGGCTGGATTACTGCTGGCCCGCGCCACTTCGCGAAAGCCAGAAATCGCGATTCGCACCGCCCTTGGTGCCAGCCGAATCCGCGTTGTGCGCCAACTTCTGATCGAGTCTTTGCTATTGGCAGTCTGCGGCGGCGTCATCGGCATCCTGGCCTCAATCCTCTTCGTACGTGCAGGAATCCGCCTGGTCCCAGAAGATCTTCCCCGACTCTTCAACGTCTCGATAGACTTGCGAGTGCTCCTCTTTTCCGTCCTGCTCTCTGGAGCCACCGCGCTGATCTTCGGATTGCTCCCAGCGTGGCGCATATCACACTCCGATCCAGCCAATGCCCTGCGCGATGGCGGCACAACGACGACCCCGGGCCGCCGCAGGAACCGGCTGCAAAACACACTCGTAGTTGCTGAAACCGCTCTCGGTTTTACTCTGCTGATCGGCTCCGGCCTGCTCATCAGGAGCATGCTGAACCTCCTTCACCTCGAACCCGGCTTTGACTTCAAACAAACCGTGCACTTCGACATTGCCTTGAGCCAAACACGTTATCCGGATCCAAGCAAAGTTCCATTTTTCCAGAAGCTCCTTCCAGAACTCGCTGCCGTTCCAGGAGCGATCAGCGTTTCGGCTGGCCATCAGCTGCCCGGAAGAGGCGGCACGTGGATTGATTTCAAAATCCCTGGCCACCTCGACCCACCCGACAATCTTCCTACCTGCAACATGAGCGCGGTCATGCCGGGATTTTTCGAGACCCTCTCCATCCCTCTGCTGCACGGACGCACCTTCACCGACCGCGACAACCTCGCCACCTCGCCGCCGGTTGCAATCGTCAGTCGCGCTTTCGCCCGGAAGTACTTTCCCAGCGAGGACCCGGTCGGCCGCTATCTGGTTCCCAATTTTCTGTACTCCACCGAGCCCATCCTCACCCGCCAGATTATCGGAGTCGTCGGCGACACTCTGAACGGCGATCCGTGGGACGATCCTTATCTGCCCCGCTTCTACCTGCCGTACGCCCAGAATCCCACGCACCAGCGTCCGAGAATAGTGATGAAAGTCTCCGGAGATCCGTTCAGCTATGAGAGTGCGGTACGTGATGTGGTGAAGCGTTTCGACGCAGAGGCGCCAGTCTTCGACTATGAAACCTTCGGAGACACTCTCCGAGTGATGTCAGAACAGCCCAGATTCGAAGCAGCTTTAGTCTCGAGTTTCGCCGCAATCGCCCTGCTGCTTTCCGCCCTCGGCCTCTACGCCATTCTTTCTTATGTAGTCGCCGAGCGGATGCGTGAACTCGCCCTCCGAATGGCCTTCGGCGCTTCGCACTGCAACATCCTGGGAATGGTTGTTCAGCGCGCGCTGCTACTCAGTGTGACCGGAATTGCCGCGGGAGCGACAGCCTCCATTTTGGCCAGCAAACTAGTCAGCGATCTCCTCTTCCATGTCCATCCACTTGATCCTTTCACCTACGTGGCGGTCGCGTTGGTCTTGCTGATAGTGTCAGTAGTCGCGGCACTAGCACCAGCCCTCCGAGCCGCCTACGTGAACCCGCTGCAAACCCTCCGCGAGAACTAGGAGCGCCTTGTCATCCTGAGGCGCGTCTTTTGCGCCGAAGGATCTATGCAATTCACTTGCAGCCTACCGAGCCCCGCCCGTGAACAAGGCCGCATATGGCCGCGCGTCAAACGCAGATTGCGCGCGTACGATTTTGCCGTCCTTGAACTGGTGCCACTCGGCGACCAAGACGGTAGCCTCCGCCGGCGCTGTCGTCTGCAGTTCGAAAAAGATCGCAGCATCTTCTCCCTCCGCGATGATCTTCTTCACGTCCAGCCTGACGGTAATTTGCATAAGTCCGCTAAGCGCCTTCAGATACTCATCAGCGCTCGGATAAGTTTCGAACAGCCCGATAAACGTGAGATCGTCCGCCAAATATTGGCGAGCGGCAGCAAAGTCCCTTTGGACAACGGCGGCATAAAACTGCTTGAGAATCTCTCCCGCGTTCGACATGGGTAACGGTCCTTTCTTCACTAATTTCTCGTTACGGTCGTATGCTCCCGGCAGACTTCTTGGAATCGTGAAAAATGTTCGCCCACTGCTCACCAGTCGGCTTGCCCGCAATCAACTCGTAGTCCGTGAAGACCACTTCTCCACCAACCAGTTCGGGCGAATATACGGATTCGAACCGCATCACCGCCTCGGACTGTCCATGCCGGGCCTGCGCCGCCGCGTCCTCGAAGATGAATAAGTGCAGAAAACGCGTTGGATCACTCTTCTCCTGCCAGGCTAGATACATTTTTGTGCCCGGCTCGTTCTCCTGTACGTACTCGACAAATTCCCTGATAGCCTCCCTCACTTTGTTCACCGCGGTTGGCTTCACCTGATATCCGCCGGTCTGATAGATCGCCATGATTTCTCCTCTGTCTTGAATCCTCAAAAAGATATGGGCTAAGTGTGTGCGTGAGATCTCGTTTTGCAGATTTAGGGTGGAGCATGCCACCGGTTTCTAGCCGCGACGCGGCGAAAGAGTGCAGCCCACGGCGTAAGCCGTGGGTACAAGGGGGAAATGATCCAGCCCAACGGGGCGAAAGAGGAGTTCTCACGCAGACTTCTTAGCCGCTGAGGGACCCTGCCGTTCGTTCCGTCATTCCCACCCGTTCGCGATACTCGTCTTCAAGCCGCGTTTTGGTCGTCCAAAACAAGCCGCGGTTCCCGGTCGTTCAAGTGATCGCAAAGAAGCTCGAGATGGGCATGCCATCCACTGGCTACTTTCACCGCCATTTCGCGATTCTTCAAGCGCCGATGTGTGATCACCAGCAGCACTTGCTCGCCCCGTGCCTCTAATTCAAAATTCACTTCCGACGCGTCTGCCTCGGTGCCCCAGGTATAGCTAAGCCGTCGAGGCGGTTCGCACCGCGTCACAATTCCGACGACCGTGCACGAGTTCTCTTGATCCGCTGGCGTCGACTCCGATGACAACCCTGAAAATTCGAATTGCAATTCCACTCCGCCGCCCGCGCGAAGCTCCATGGGCCCGTCGCCAAACCACTTCCGGCGTCTCTCCGGATCCGTTAAATAAGACCAGACTCGTTCGATGGGGCCCGGCAACAGCCGCTCAATGCGAAACGTTTCCGAGTCCTTGAGCACTCCATATTTCTCGTCACGATGTTGCCGAGGCCCGTGCGGTCTCTTCTTGCGGCCGCTCATCGAGATCCTTTCGTGGAATCACTCGACAACATCGCGTCCTCCTCCAGCAGCAAGGAGTCGAGTGTACCTAGGCGCTTCGTCCAGATTGCCTTCTGGGCCATCATCCACGAAGCCGCCTCATCCAGCGGTTTGGGATTCAGCGATAACAAATGTTCCCGGCCAACCCGCCGCCGCCGAACCAAACGCGCTCGTTCCAACACCCGCACATGCTTTGAGACCGCATTCAGCGACATCGAGAACGGTTTAGCCAGAGTCGTGATGCGGATCTCGCCCCCGGACACCCGTTGCATCATTGCTCTCCGTGCCGGGTGAGCCAGAGCCAGTAAGGTCCGGTCAAGTCGGATTTGTTCCCCATGCATATTCAACCTGAAGGTTGAATATAGCGAGACGAATTAGGTTCGTCAAGCTCGCCAGAGTTTTTCCTTCGTGTACCTTCGGGACCTTAGTGGTTGAAGCCTTGTTACGCTCGTCCGCGAAACTGAATAATCCTTCTCCGGTCCCGTTTCGATGGCCGTCCCTGCGGCAAAACCTCGAACTCCCTTGCAGCCCGTCGCTCCGCCGCGACTTTGGCCCTCAACTCCTTACTCGCGTCCGTCTCCCGATACAGTTTCTGCGCCTCCGATGCCGGCCCACGGACATCGCTGAGCCCCAATACTTCGACTTCAAACTCACCCCCGTCATTCGAAATATGCAGCATGTCGCTGACGCGCACCTCCCGAGCCGCCTTCGCCACCTGTCCGTTCGACACGATTCTCCCCAGATCGCAACTCTTCTTGGCCAGGGTCCGCGTCTTGAAAAACCGCGCCGCCCACAGCCAAGCATCCATCCGAATCCCCGTCATGAGTCCATCCTATCTCGCACTGGCATCCACCAAGAACAGAACAGTCAATCACCGTCCACGAAGAACAGAGCAGTCATAACCTTCCGCGAAGGCCGCCGTCGGGGCGCTGCCGACGCCCGCGCAGCTAGACCTGTCAAAATGGTCCACGAACACCAAAGCTCTCTAAACTTGGACGCGATGCCCCGTAGGGGCTCCCGAAAATAGCCCGCCAGTTCCACTGGCGGCTACGGGAGAGAACAAAACACCGCGTCCCGCAAGGGACGCTTGAACCCTCCCAAGCACTCATGCCGTGGAATCACTCCAACGCCAAAAAATTCCCAATTCGGAATCACTACGACGGGAATCCATACTTGGCCCTTGACTTCGCACCTCAGTCCGAGAACGTCTAAGGGGACGCTGGCGAAACGCTCGGAACCGCTAAGTGCTTTGTTTAGAATATTTTATCTACAACTCACTGCAGCTCTAGGATTTTTCCGATATTTCCCGCTAAATCACTGATTCGAATAGATCGGGAGAGGGAGGGGTAATTCCCCCCTAGAATCCCGTTTCGGAAATCATTCCCGCGGTCTTACAAATAATTACTTGACCCAAATTCGCTTTGCAGCTACATTAACCAGTTCTTGGGAACCACCTCGGCCCGCTGCCGCTTCTTGGCAACGCCTACGAAGCTAAGCCCAGAAAATCGAGCATCTTCGAGGTTCCCGTACGCATCTATTCAAAAAGAGTGAGTTTTTACGCTAACTCCTTTACAACCTACTCGGAATCAGTGACTTAGGTCGGAAGCTGGGGTTTCCGGTCACCCTCCCATGTGAAAGGACGAAGGCGAAAGGCCACAAATCATAAAGTAAGGAGACCTATCACTCATGCGCTCTGATCGTGTGTTTGATGCTTTACAGACTCTACGGAATCGTTATATGCTCTGTCAGCTTGCCTCCAAGGCCACGCGGAAATTCCACCGGCCCAGTACAAGAATCCAGGAAACGATGAATGGCGTGCTGGATCGGATCGCTGACTCGGAGCGGCAGGCAGTATTGTCGGAACCAGAGAATGTAGCCGAGGCTCAACGGCGGGCTGCTTAACCAGCCCCGCCTTTCCTCCCCGGCGTTGTTGTTTTGTATCTTTCCTGAGTCCCCTCCTTTTTTGAAAATCTCCCGCTGACACTACCGAATACGCACTAGTGCACGGGTTCAGGTGAATCATGACCATAGCTGAACTGAAAGAAAAGAACATCACTGAGCTAACCAAGATCGCAAGGACCTTGGATCTGCCCGGTGCCAGCGGTATGCGCAAGCAGGACCTCATCTTCAAAATCCTGCAGGCGCAGAGCGAAAAAGAAGGCCACATCTTCGCCGAAGGCGTCCTCGAGATTCTGCCCGACGGCTACGGCTTCCTTCGCTCGCCCGACTACAATTACCTTCCGGGCCCTGACGACATCTACGTCTCCCCGTCCCAGATCCGCAAATTTGACCTCAAGACCGGCGACACCATCAGCGGACAGGTGCGCCCTCCACACGAAGGCGAAAAATATTTCGCGCTCGTCAAAATTGAAGCTGTTAACTTCGAGTCTCCGGACGAAGCCCGCAACAAGATTCTCTTCGATAACTTGACGCCTCTTTATCCGCAGGAGCGGATCAAGCTCGAAACCGCTCGCGACAATGCCAGCGCCCGCGTCATGGATCTACTCACGCCGCTCGGCAAAGGCCAGCGTGGACTGATCGTTTCTCCGCCGCGCGCCGGCAAGACCATGCTTCTGCAAAACGTCGCTAACTCGATCACCACAAATCATCCTGAAGTTGTTTTGATGGTTCTGCTGATCGATGAACGCCCGGAAGAAGTCACTGACATGCAGCGCTCGGTCAAAGGCGAAGTGATATCTTCGACCTTCGATGAGCCCGCCGCGCGCCACGTCCAGGTCGCCGAAATGGTGATCGAAAAGGCTAAGAGGTTAGTCGAGCATAAGCGTGACGTCGTGATTCTGCTCGACTCGATCACGCGTCTGGCTCGCGCCTACAACACGATCGTTCCCCCGAGCGGCAAAGTGCTCTCCGGCGGCGTCGATTCCAACGCGTTGCAGCGCCCGAAGCGTTTCTTCGGATCAGCCCGCAATATCGAGGAAGGCGGTTCGCTGACGATCATCGCCACGGCGCTGATCGACACCGGTTCCCGCATGGACGACGTGATCTTCGAAGAATTTAAGGGCACGGGCAACAGCGAAATCATCCTCGAGCGCAAGCTCGTCGATAAGCGCGTGTTCCCCGCCATCGACATTCAACGCTCCGGCACGCGTAAAGAAGAACTGCTCATTCCGAAGGAAGACCTCTCGCGAATCTGGGTGCTGCGCAAAGTGCTGAACCCGCTCTCGCCCGTGGAAGCCATGGAATTGCTGATCGACAAGCTCAGCAAAACTAAAGGCAATGCCGAATTCCTGGCAAACATGAGCGCGCTGTAAGGGGTTCCCGAAACGGAAAGAAAGCCTGAGCGTAAGCTCAGGCTTTCTTTTTCCTCCGGGTTCCGCTGTGCCCTCTGTAGTGAAAGTCTTTTCATGTACATAACAGAAGCTATGCCCCAGTTTTCCTTCGTTCACCTTGGTGCACTTTGTGGTGAAGGCCTTTGTCAGACGTATAATTTTGCTGAGTAGCTCGCCAACTCTCCGCGAGGTTTCCGTGCGATTCAGACTCTGGGTACTAATATTCTCGCTGCTCCTATTTCGCTATCCGGCATTCGCTCAACAAACCGTTCCGCATTCACAACACGACGTCAATCAGCCTTTCGACGAAGATGAAGCTCATGCCCGCATCGCGCGCGACATGGAAAAGAAAGCCTCCAAGCAGCGCGTCGCTGCGCTGAAGACCGACACCGACAGGTTGCTCAAGCTCTCGCTCGAGCTCAAGGAATACGTTGACAAATCCAATGAGAACGTTCTCTCGCTCGAAGTGATCAAGAAAGCGGATGAAATCGAGAAACTCGCCAAGAGCGTCCGAGACAAAATGAAAGGCCCAAACTAGCCCGCTCGCGAAGCGACAGCCGCCTCGGCTGTCCGACAAAAGGCCCGTGAAAAGGCTTTCCCTATCGACCAGGGCTTCAGCCCCTGTGATTGCCTTTGCAAAAAGGTTGCCCGCGGCTCTCAGTTCTTACCCCCGAAGCCAGCGAAACTCCTTAGCCCAATTCCTGTTTCCATTCGCAGAACCCGCTGAACCGGGATCGGAGGAGAAACTATGAAACGTGCAATTGCTGGAATTCTTTTGTTAGTTGGGATGGGCGTGGCACCGGCTCTTGCCTGGGACGGCGACCGCGGCTTGCACCGCGACATTGGCCACGATCAAGCCAAAATCGCCCATGACCGGCGCGAGTTGCGCCGTGATCTGCGGAACGGCAATTACGCCGCGGCTCGGCACGAGCGCCGCGAACTCCGCCGCGAATACCGCGACGTCAATCGCGACCGCCGCGAACTCTACCGCGATCGCTACTAAACCGAACCGTCGGTAGTTTCAGAAGGCCCCTCGTAGAGACGTAGCTTGCTACGTCTCTGCCGAAAGTATGTCCGAGCCGGGAATCGTGCGAAGCTGATGACAGAGAGTTCGCAAGCAGCGTCCTCAGGATTGCCGCTCAAAAGCAAAACGCCATCCCCACAAGGATGGCGTTCCTAATTTGCGACTGACTTTTAGCTTCCCGCCTTAATCCGCATCCCGTAGAACGACCGGTAAACGAATGCAAACGAGATCAGGAAGAACACGAGTGCAAGCACTCTGGTGAGCGTTGCATTGTCCACCGACAGGGTGACAGCCAACTCCACCGCTAGCAATCCGAACAACGTGGTGAACTTGATCACGGGATTCAAGGCTACCGAAGACGTGTCCTTGAACGGATCGCCCACCGTATCGCCGATGACTGTAGCATCGTGCAGCGGCGTTCCTTTCTGCTTCATCTCGACCTCAACAATCTTCTTGGCGTTGTCCCAAGCCGCACCAGCATTGGCCATGAAGATAGCCTGATACAACCCGAAGATTGCGATCGAGATCAGATAGCCCACGAAGAAAAATGGATCCACAAAAGCAAACGCCAGGGTGCCAAAGAACACCGCAATGAAGATGTTCAACATCCCTTTCTGTGCATACTGCGTGCAGATCGCCACCACCTTCTTGCTGTCTGCGACCGAAGCCTTTTCCACGCCTTCGAGTTTGATGTTCGCTTTGATGAACTCGACGGCCCGGTAAGCGCCCGTGGTTACAGCCTGGGTGGAAGCGCCGGTAAACCAGTAGATCATCGCTCCACCAGTGATCAGGCCGAGAAAGAAGGGCGCGTACAGCAGCGAGAGTTTGGCCACTCCGGCAGCGTCGGTGAGGCCGTTGGTCAACGCCATGATGATCGAGAAAATCATTGTCGTTGCGCCGACCACCGCTGTTCCGATCAGCACCGGCTTCGCGGTAGCTTTGAACGTGTTTCCTGCACCGTCGTTCGCTTCGAGCAGATGCTTGGCGCGCTCGAAATTGACCTCCATATTGAAGTCTTTCTTGATCTCGGCCTGAACATTGGGCACTGCTTCGATCAGCGACAGTTCATACACCGACTGCGCGTTGTCGGTCACCGGACCATAGGAGTCCACCGCGATCGTCACCGGCCCCATGCCCAGGAATCCGAACGCCACCAGTCCGAACGCGAACACTGCCGGCGCCAGCATTCCCGCCGCCAGCGACAATCCCATCGTGCTCATGTAATAGGCAACCGCCATCAACATCATCATGGCGAGACCCAGGTAGTAGCCGGAGAAGTTGCCTGCCACGAATCCCGACAGGATTCCCAGGGATGCTCCGCCTTCCTGCGCTGAAATGACGACTTCTCTCACATGCCGCGACTCCACCGACGTAAATGCCTTCACCAGTTCCGGAATCAACGCGCCCGCCAGCGTCCCGCAAGAAATGATGGTCGAGAGCTTCCACCACTGGGAGCCATCAGCACCCAGCGTGGGAATGATGAAGTAAGAAATCACGTAGGTCAGCGCGATCGAGACGATCGAGGTGATCCAAACCAGTGAGGTTAGGGGAGCCTCGAAATTCATCTCGTTGGCCGAGCCGTATTTCGCCTTCGCGATGGCGCCATTCAGGAAGTACGACAACGAACTCGACACCAGCATCATCACGCGCATCACAAAGATCCAGACCAGAAGCTGGACTTGAACCTTCGCCTGAATCATTGGATCAGGGCTCTTGATCGCCAGCAGGATGAATGTGATCAGCGCCACGCCGGTCACGCCATAAGTTTCGAATCCGTCTGCCGATGGCCCAACCGAGTCGCCCGCATTATCACCTGTGCAATCGGCAATCACGCCCGGGTTGCGCGCATCGTCTTCCTTGATCTTGAACACGATCTTCATCAAGTCCGATCCGATATCGGCAATTTTGGTGAAGATGCCGCCCGCAATTCGCAGAGCCGCTGCGCCCAGCGATTCGCCGATCGCGAATCCGATGAAGCACGGCCCGGCATAGTCTCCCGGAATAAACAGCAGAATGATCAGCATGATCAGCAGTTCGACAGAGATCAGCATCATGCCGATGCTCATGCCCGCTTCGAGCGGAATCTGATAGACGGGGTAGGGCTTGCCGGGCAGGGAAGCGAATGCAGTCCGGGAATTCGCGAACGTGTTGACCCGGATTCCGAACCAGGCTACGCCATAGCTTCCTGCAATTCCTACCAAACTGAACGCGAGAATAATTGGGAGGGTAAGCGCTACGGACTTGCCCGGTACCGGAGACAGCCAGCCGAAGTAGGCGGCAATGATGACCGCAATAAAGACCCACAACAACAATATAAATTTGCCTTGCGTAATCAGATAGGTCTTGCAGGTTTCGTAAATCAGCTCAGAGATTTCGCGCATCGACCGATGGACGGGCAGGTTTTTCAGCCGCATGAAAATCACCATGCCAAAGCCGAGCCCGAACAGGCAGAACAGGATTCCGATCAGCAGCAACTTGTGCCCGTCGATGGCTCCGTTAAAAAAGCTGACCAGGTCCAGTTGCGGTAGTTTCAGTGCAGCTTCTCCGCCAGCTTCGCCGCCAGGTTGTGCGAACGCCGCAGCCGCGCTCACAGTGAGCAGCGCAACTACGGCAGGGGTTTTCATCGCCATGCGGCGGAGGGTAAACGCAGCAGTAGCAAGCCAGGTACGCATATGAGTCCTCCGTATTAGAACGGCATTCTGAGATAACGTTTTGGCTACATTGATTCAGGAAACGCGTGCCCCAATGGCCGCTTGGCATCAAGTGGAGCTCGTCCGATCACGCTTCCACCGCAAGACCTAGGAGTGTTGGAGCTTGGCCGCGTCGGGTCTCGCGCCAGGGGCCATGCAGCACAGCCGTAAAAGAGAAATAGAGAACTAGCTCTCTACTCCCGGCTTCCTAGCGCAAAACGGGCATTTATAACACGTTGGAAAGGCAGGGTCAAACCGATAAAGAAGGTGCAGACGATTCCGTTCCCACTTCGGGCAAGAATCACATTGGATTCAAGTCACCGGCTTCACATTAGCGCCTTTTTTGCGACAGGGTGGGTTTTGACTTTCTCGATGGGATGTTCGACACAGCAAAATGGAAGCGGCCCGCCGATCCCGTGTAAGGCACTCCGGGATCTGCGGGCCGTGATGTATCCGCGACTGCTTAGAAGATAATCTTCGCGCCGAGTTGCAGACGGCGGCGTCCTATGCCATCGCTATTGATGTTGGCGGTGCCGAAATTACTGTCGCCGCCGTTGGGGTTAAAAGCCAAACTGCCGAACTGGTTGACTCCGCCAATGTTGGCCGAGTCGACATTTACATTGGGAATGCCCAGCCACTGGTGGTTGAACAAGTTGAACGCCTCGGCTTGCAATTGAATGGTAAGGCGTTCGGTAATTCTGGTGTTCTTGAACACGGCCATGTTGATGGTGTTGATCGGCTGACCACGTTCGGTGTTCCGGCCGACCCCCAGAAAAGGCGAACCGAAAAACTTCGCTGCCGTGACGTCGTTAACGATCCAACGCACCTGGCTTAAGCTTGTTGCAGCACCCGTGGTTAGATTCGTGATACCGCAGTCTGCCGCTGTTGCATCGCCGCAGATCCCGACCGAATTGAGAGGTGCGCTCGCGCTGCTCAGGATCGGCCGGCAGGTATCGATCGTGCCACCCGTGAAATTGGCGGGGTCGCATAATCCCTGACCGGAATTCTGCACAACCGTCCACGGTTGACCGCTGTTGTAACGATACGTACCGTTGATCTGCCAACCGCCGAGCAAGTGCCCTAACAGACCAGCCTGTCCATGCCGGAACGGCAAATCGTAGACCCAGAGCAAGCCAAGCACGTGGGGATAGCTGTAACTGCTAATCGCACGTTCCGCCTTGCTGACGTCAAACGGACTTTGGGAGAGATTGAAAAGCGTGCCTAAGCCCGAGAGCGATGAGAACGCCTCAGAGGCATTATCAATCGTCTTGCTGAACGTGTAGGAGATCTGTCCGGTAAAGCCATGCCAGTTCTGCAGGCGGAACTGGCTTTGCAGGCCGTGATAGACGGAGTATCCGGTGTTCGCGTACTCGATGACATTGCTGAAGTTGCAGTTTGCATACCCGACTGGATTATTAAACTGATCCACTCCGGTTGAGCCCGGTTGACCCGGAGTCGTGCACGGGGTCAGGCCCGCAGGGACAAGATTGCCAAAACCGTTGCTGGTCAGTGGCAACACATCGGGGTTGCCATTGATTTCCTGGAAATTCCCCACACCGTGATTGCCTACATAGCGAACTTCGGCCGCCATCTTGTTCCCGATTTGTCGTTGAATTCCAAGGTTCCACTGCTCGGAATAGGGATTGCGGAAGTTGTTGCCAAACTGAAGTTCGGTGGCAAAACCCGGATTGCCTTTCGGCGCTAACGGGAACAGCGCAGCCGCAATGCTGGAACCATTCAGGGTAGTAACATTTGGCAAGCCAGCGGCCCCCGTCCCTGCTGCATTCGGAATGGTGGCAAGGTTCGTGAATGGAGAAGATCCGGCGATATTGCTGTGGAGGTTGTAATAGTTGACGTCATACGCAATGCGGAAACCCCCGCGAACAACCGTCTGATTTGTTCCGAGCAGACCCGTCAGGAAATGTGGCGTCCACGCAAAACCAACTACCGGACCGAAATTCTTATAGTGGTCTGGAATGTGCGGCACCGTGGTCAGGCTCAGGGGTAACGACTTATCCCAAAGAGCATTGGGACCCTGTTCACGAGCCACGCTTTCATCGTGCAGCAGGTTGCCGGCTTGCTGATAGTACTCCCAACGCAATCCGAGGTTGACGGTGAGGTTGTCTTTGAGCCTCCAGTCATCCTGGAAGTACAAGGATGCGTCGTTCTCCTTGAACCGGAGGACATTGTCTCCATAAGCGACGAAGGTCCGCCGAGGCGTATTCTGGATGAACGAGTTGAAATCTCGATAGATGAAGAAACCGTTCTCCTCGAATAGCCCGTAGTTGGGTGAGCGTTGCCGATCGTACGACCCTCCCCACTTCATCACATGTTTTCCGAACACTTTAGAGGCATTGTCCTGCACTTCGTAGACGTTGATGATCCGGCCCTGAGGAAACACAAGAAACTGACCCACCCCCAAGACCGACGGATCCTGAATCGCGATCTGAGGTGGGCAGGCACCCTGGTTTGCCAGTAAGCAGGTTGGGAACCCGCCGCCATCGAATCTCGAGAGAGCACGGGAGTAGCTGAATCGAACCTGGTTGAGCAGCGAGGGACTGAAAGTGTGAGTCAGGTCCAACCCGACCTGCTGGTTGCGACCATAGACGGTATAAATCTGTCCCTGAGCGCCGGCCGCTCCGCCGATCGGGAGGTTTGATTGCCCTTGCTGCTGGAACAGATAACGCCCGAAGAAACGATCTTTGTTGGTCAGCTGAACATCGACGCGTCCGGTACCCTCGTAATCATTGAAGGGCTGCGTCAGCGAACGGGTCAGTTGTCCCATTTCGATTGGCACTGTCACACCCCCAGGACCCGTCACAGGTACAGAGGTGATCCCGCTGAAGGTGGGATTCCCTATTGTGAGAGTGGCCGGCCCCCACTGCGCCAGCGCTGCCACGGCGGGATTGTCTGGAAATGCCGTTTGCAACTGCTGAATTCCAGTTGCATCCGGAGTAAGAGCGCCATTGGAAAAAATCGGAGCACCTGCGGACCGGTTGCGCTGGAAATTCCCTGACCCGAAGAACCATACCTTGTCACGCTTGATCGGCCCACCCATGGTGCCGCCGAACTGGTTCTGCACGTACTGCGGGAGCACCGGCTTGGTACATCCCGTGCTGGGACTTACTCCAGATGGGCAGAAACCAAATAGAGGGTTCTTCTCTTGATTCTGCAGAGAGTCGAAGGTGTCGCCCTGCCAGAACTCGTAGCCGGTGCCGTGAAACTGATTGGTGCCTCCCTTGGTGACATAGTTCACCACACCGCCCATGTTGCGGCCGTATTCGGCGTCGAAGTTGGTGACGACCTGCAACTCCGCAATGGCGTCCGGATTGCCAAAGAAGAATGATGGGCCGCCGATGGTGTTGTCATTATTATTCTGACCGTCGAGTTGAAAATTATTGGAACGTCCGCGCTGGCCGTTGATAGAAAGGGCTGCGCCGTTGGTATTTTCGAAGCCTCCGCTGCCGACCGTGGCAACACCGGGGGTAAAGAGCACGAACGAGTCGTAGGTGTTGCCCAGGGGAACACTTGCGACTTCCTGGGTGCCGAAGGTTTGCGAAAGCTGGTCGGTCGTGCTCTCGACGATGGGAGCTGCGCCCTCGACCGTCACAGTCTCCGAAGAGGTTCCCACATTGAGCCTGACGCTTCCCAGGGCAGAATCCTTGCCGACCGCGACAATCACGTTCTGTGCACTGTACACGGCAAATCCCTTCGCGTTGACCGTGACCTTGTAGGTGCCTGGAGGTAATGACGGGAGCTCAATCACTCCTCCGTTGGAGCTTGTGGTGGCGAAGACCCGGTTGGTTTCCATTTGAGTGGCGCGCACCTCGGCGCCGGCTACCACCGCTCCTTGCGGATCGAGGACGATCCCTGAGATGGAGCCGGTGACGATGCCCTGGCCGAAAACCAAGCCGTTCGCCAGGAGCAACATGACAATGACAAGTGGCGCTGTCTTCTTCTCGACAAACATTCGTAACATACAACCCTCCAGACTTTTGTTGGTGCTGAGCGACGGGTCTCCGCGCAGAAGTGACACCTTGGCTCGACGTTCCGCACGTGCAATATCCTCGCCAAAAGTCGCCGGTGGGGTTAGTTATGTGACCTTCGTTTGCTGGAGCAGGACAGAAACACTGCAGGCGTTTTGTTTGTCGATTCCTTGTTGATGAATTGTTGAAGGGAGCGGCTCGAATACATGTGCGAGTCATGGGCCCGCCCTGGCAGACCCAATCGCACAACGACAAGTTAGCGATGTAGTTATGCGGCCGTTATGCTGCTGATCGAAGGTAGTTTATTTTTCAGGGAGAACTTTCCACGGATTGCGAAGCAGTGATCTTTATCTCCTGCCGCTCAAAGCGGTCCGCCAACATTCAGAGACACCGGACACCACACAACAAGAGAATGGTTGTGACTTTGTTAGCTTCTCTTTTGAGCGTCCAGGTAAGGCCCCGAGATCCGACGGGGAGTCAGTGATTCACAAATTGGAGACAATCAATTCCAGAAACCGTACGGGGTGAGTTGAGAGATACGAATATTTGTAGCCGGTAATCCTACTCGCCCGTATGGGGGCCCTACATCAGCAAGGGCACTAACGCGCAACAAAATGGATCGTGATCATGAAAGACTATTGTTTGTTCGGCGACATGCCTCGGCCCGGCGTCCGTCTATCGCGCGCTCAGCGACGCGTTATACATGGCATCTATCAGATCTTGCGAGTGTCCGTCATAGTCCGCGTCCAGCGACCACATGAACGTTCCTCCCAACCCGCGCTGCCAGTCCGCATACCACACACGAAAATAAGTTGAGAACGCATCGTCGTATGTGATGTACCCATTGCCGCCATTCGCTCGCAACATGTAGGGAACCATCGCCACCGGGTCGTAAAAGGTTTGCCAGCCATGCTGGTTGATTAACGGCTTGAAATCCGTGCCGTAGTTCCCAGATCGCACGGCCCAGTCGCACTCACCGTCTGCCGTCGACGCCGCGTTCGGGCACAGTCCAAACTCCTGATTGATGTTGCCGTAGCGGTAGCCGTAAAACGGCGTGCCCATGTTCAGTTTCTTGGCCGGCATGTGCTTCAGGAAAATGTTGGCCGCATCGTGCACGCTCCCGCCCGGCTGACACTCAAAAGGGGCCGGATCGTGCCAATTCCAGAAGATCGGCGAATTCAACTGCCCATACGCTGTCCACGGCCCCGCGCAGTCGTACATCATGATGTTGACGAAGTCCAGCGATAATTGCAGATGTTTCAGGTCGTACCCGAAGCCGGCCCACGGCGGAGCGTCGATCGACAACACATAATGCGCATTCGATTCCCGCAGCTTCGCCATCAGCGTTACCAGAAAAACTCGGTCCGCTGTCGTCTCCGGAAACTCCCAATCGATGTCGACCCCGTCATACCCGTGCTGCTTCTCCATCGCGGCGATGTTGTCAACCAGGGTTTGCAGGGATCCACTGGCCTCGACTCCCGAAAAATCGCCGCCCAACAAAAGCATCACCTTCACTCCCGCGGCATGCGCTCGATGATTCAATTCCTGCTCGATAAATCCCGACGGCACCGACAAGTTGCCGTATGCATCGAACGACACACCCGCATGATTGATGTGCGTCAGCTTGTGATACGGAATCTGCGGCGCCGCATACGGGGGAGTCTGATTCTTGCTCCACTCCCCATAGTCCGCCACCACTCGTTTGGAAAGATGATTCGGCAACGCGTCCTGAGCGCGAGCCTGGAGCGAGAAGACTGATGCGATGCTAGAGATAAGAAGCAGCGAAGCGAGACGGGGAAGGAACGTCGAAGAAGAGGTCATCGCGGTACTCCGGTGAGACAGTCTGAGGCCGGACAGCGGGAACAGCATCCAGCGCAAGTGCGGGAATCTTACCACGAAATCACCCGACCAGAGGGTGCCCCACCCTTATCTCGCGGTCTTTTGGCGAGATAGGATGGAGATTTTGACTTCCTGTGACGGAAGGAAAACCGTGTAAGAAAAGCGTCCCCCTACTGCAGCGCCACATTCATCCCCAAGTTATGAGCCACAAACGACCACTCATCCGCCGTCTGATCGATGATCTTCGAGATTGGTTTTCCCGCCCCATGTCCCGCCTTGGTCTCAATCCGAATCAGCACCGGAGCCGTCCCCGCCTGATCCGCCTGCATGGTCGCCGCGAACTTGAAGCTATGTCCCGGCACCACACGGTCATCGTGATCCGCAGTCGCAATCAGCGTCGGAGGATACTTCGTCCCCGGCTTCAGATTGTGCAGCGGCGAATACGCATACAGCGCCTTGAAATCGTCGGCGTTGTCGGAAGATCCGTAGTCTGAAGTCCACGCCCATCCAATCGTGAACTTCTGAAAGCGCAGCATGTCCATCACTCCCACCAGCGGCAACGTCGCCCCGAACAGGTCCGGACGTTGCGTCAACATTGCCCCGATCAACAGGCCCCCGTTGCTGCCGCCGCGGATCGCCAGCTTCGGCGTCGAAGTATATTTGTTCGCGATCAGCCACTCCGCCGCCGCGATGAAGTCGTCAAACACGTTCTGCTTCTTCGCCTTCGTCCCTGCCAGATGCCAATCTTCCCCATACTCTCCGCCACCGCGCAGGTTCGGCTGCGCGTAGATGCCTCCCATCTCCAGCCAAACCACGGTAGGAATGGAAAATCCAGGCGTCAGCGAAATGTCGAAGCCGCCATACGCGTACAGCAGCATCGGATTCTGCCCATCCAGCTTCAGTCCTTTCTTGTAGGTCAGGAACATCGGAATGCGCGTCCCATCCTTGCTGTTGTAGAACACCTGCTTCGTTTCATATTTCGTGGCGTCGAAGTCAACCTTGGGCTGCTTGAAGATGGAACTCTTTCCTGTCTCAGGGTCGTAGCGATAGATCGTGGTCGGCGAGATGAAGCTGGTAAATGAATAGAACGTCTCCTTATCTTTTCTCTTTCCGCCGAATCCAGCTGCTGTCCCGATCCCCGGCAGATCCACACTCCGCAGGAACTTTCCCTGCAAGTTATGAACCCGCACCTCGGTCTTTGCGTCCTTCAGATACCCGATCAGAAACAGGTTGTCCACAACGTTGACGTCTTCCAGTTTGTCAGCGCCTTGCTCGACCACCGTTTTCCAGTTCGCCTTCTCCGGATGCCGCGTATCAATCGCGATCAGCTTCCCTCGCGGCGCATCCAGATCGGTGCGAATCCAGAATACCGGCCCGTCATTGTCAACAAACCGGTATTCCGCGTCGAAGTCATCGAGCAACTTCACAACTTCCGAATCAGGCTTGGTCAGATCCTTATAGTAGAGCCGGTTTTTCGGCGATGTCCCCTGCCACACAAAGATCACCAGGTAGTGACCATCGTTGGTGACCGAACCTCCGAAGCCCAGTTCTTTGTTGTCTGGACGCTCGTAAATTAGTTTGTCTTCCGATTGCGCGGTGCCTAACTTATGGTAGTAAAGCTTCTGAAAGTAGTTCGCATCGCGCAACGCCGTTCCTTTCGGCTCGTCGTAGCGGCTGTAGTAAAAGCCTTTTCCATCCTTCGACCACGAGGCCCCAGAAAATTTCACCCACTTGATCAGATCCGGACGGTCCTTACCAGTGTCCACGTCGCGCACGTGCCACTCCTCCCAATCCGATCCCGAAGCCGCCGTCCCGTAGGCCATGAGCTTGCCATCATCCGTAATTGCCTCGCCGCCCAACGCGACCGTTCCATCCGAAGAAAGCGTATTCGGATCGAGCAACTCCCGGGGCTCCGCATTCAACGCCTCAGCTACCAGCAGCACATTCTGGTTCTGCAGCCCGTTGTTGTGCTGATAGAAATATCGCCCGCCCTGCTGCTGAGGCACGGTGAAGCGCTCGAAGTTCCAAAGCTTCATCATCCGATCGCGAATCGTCTTGCGATATGGAATCTGCTCCAGATACCCAAACGTCACCTTGTTCTCCGCCTCGACCCACGCGTGCGTGTCGGTCGAATCCGTGTCCTCCAACCAGCGATACGGATCCGCCACCTTCACACCGTGATAGTCATCCACCTGCTCGATGGTCTTGGGCTTCGGATACGACAGAACTCCAGCACCGTCCTGAGCGGCCAACGGATAAATGGTTAGGGCGAGGAAGACAAAACAGAGAGCACTTGTATCGGCAAGTTTCATTTGAAACCTCGGACGAAGATAGCTGTGCAAGCCACATCAGCTTTTACTCACCAATCCCAACACCGTCAAGCAGAAAATCCCGTGGGGGGTTGACTTTGCCTCTAGCATCACAGCGCACACGCAGTCGTTTCGAGAGTCAGAAATTTCCTCTATTAACTCCGTCCCCAGCGTTCGGGCTGATATGATTTCCTCCGCCCAGGAGTATCCATGCCGAAAGTCACTCCCTTCCTCGCAGATCCTGCCCGCTTCCAGCGCGTGATGAGAACCACGCTGCGGATGATCGACAAAATTGACAACGGAGGTCCCAAGCGCGCCTATGCCGGCGAGTAAGAAGAAGAGCAGCAAGACGAGAAACAAAAAGAATTCCCAAAAGTCCGCCCCAACGCGCAAATCCGCGCGGTCGATTAAGACGACGATCGCCCCCTGGCTCTGCGTCCGCGGCGGCGCTCGCGCCGTCGATTTCTACAAAGCAGCTTTCGCTGCATCTGAATTATTCCGCATGGGAGAGGGTGATAGCGTAGTTGCCCGCTTGTCGATTCAGGGCGCCGAATTCTGGCTGAGTGACGAATCGCCCGAGCACCACAACTACAGCCCTGAATCGCTAGGCGGCATCACAGTCCGAATCATCCTGACGGTGCCTGACCCCGATGCTGTCTTCGCGAGAGCTGTGAAATCCGGCGCAAAGGAAGTTTACCCGGTGACCGAGGAGCACGAGTGGCGCATCGGACGCGTAGTCGATCCGTTTGGCCACCACTGGGAGATCGGCCGCCCGCTTTCTTGACTGGAGATGAAAGAGTTGAGCTTTTCCTTCGCGGCCCCTTGGTGTCCTTAGTGGTTCATGCCTTTTGCGGGCGGATTGTACGGTCCCAAGCCGTCTCCCCTGTCCCCTGTACTCGATGCAGAATTTCCTGGTAGCCACTACACTTTTCAAAGTGCCAACCCAAAAATTCCCCAGCCGCATCTGAACCTCTGCGACGTGGCTCCGCTCACTGGCCCGCTCCCAGGTTCCACCCGCACTGATCCTCTATGCATTTCTGGTGGCTTCCCGGTCATACTCCTCGCCGCAGACGTGAAACGTTCCGACTCAAACCAGCCCAGTGGATCTTCTTCCACACCAGCAGAGTTCTTTCCTGCAGGAACTTCAGAAAGGGACTGATGCGAACGAAGATATTCCCCTGCCGGTGATGAAATCTTTCGTGGCACCTGAGCATGCGGTGCTCACGTCCTCTGCGGCCTTTCTCACCGATCTCCACGGTTAAAAAAACTCCGATCCCCGCAACGACTGCGTGATGCCAAAGTCGTAAGGTATGAAGAAAACCGGGAAGGGAACTACCGCTGCTTGCTCTGCGACGTAAGTGCGACCACCCGCAGCAACATCTTCTGATCACTGCTGTGCGCGTCATGGCAATCGATGCACTGGCCTTTCACCACGGGCACATGCTCCCGTAACGCCGTCGACTCCTGATGGCACGCGAAACATATTTTCTGCCTGGGCATCGAAAGGCTCACCATCGTCATGTCGCCCTGCGTCTGCGTCACCTGACACACATCGCACGAAGTCGCCATCACCGAATGCACGGACTTCCCGCGAACCTTCGCCGCGTGACACGAGGTGCACTCCGCATCCTTCGGTACAACTCCAGGATGCTCGACGGCGACCGCCGGAGCGGCGCCAACAAACAGGAGGGAGGCTGCGAGAATGCAGGTCCTGGAGTTCATCGCGACCCCCAATTCTAGTCGGGGCTCAGCCTGCATTCACTACTAGGAATCAACTACTGGGGTGGAGGCGCTGCATCCGGCGGAGGTACTGGAGGAGTTTTCTCCCCATTGATCAGTGGATCATCGCTATTCCCCGCACTCTTCACCAAATTGGTCCTCACTTCGACTTTCTGGTGGGGTACGGGGCTAATCTGCGTTTCAAATGTCTGATATCCCGGCAAACCGATCTTAATCGTGTGCTGCCCTGGAGCAACCAGCAATCCTCGCCCCAGTCCCTGAAATTCGGCCACATGCCCCACGAACAATCCGTCAACAAACACGGCCGCCCGCGTGGGATTCACCACGATCTTCACCTCCGATGTCACGGCGGGCATGGCGCCGGTCGGACCCTTCTCCATCGCGACCCAAACCACGCGCTTCTCACCCGGCTTGATCTCTACGCGTATCACGAAATCACGATACCCATCCTGGCGCACCGTGATCACGTGTTCCCCGGGAAGCAGCAGCACTTTCTTCGATCCCTTCAACTCCTTCAGATACCCCACATACTGTCCGTCGACCCAGACGCCGGACGTCTTCTCCACTTTCGACTTTCCCATGAACTCGATCTCTCCCATCACCTGATTTCCCGCATAGATCGCGGGCGTGACCAGAAGAGCGGCAATCGTCAACAGCAACCACGAACGCAGTGTCATAGTTATTTTTGGCTTTGGCCTGACCGAGGCCGCGGCACGCATTAGCCTTTCAAATCAGATGCCGATGGAGCCATATTGTCTGACGCAAAAATGAATTCGTCATGATTGCGCTGGTACTCCTCTGTAAGGTGAATTCCCTACTTTGAAGGGGCGCGGCTTTCAGCCGTTCCGCAAGATGCTACAATTTGCGCCCACACGCGCGAGGTGAACCGTGTCCAACCCACTCGTTCTGCTCCATGGGTACAGCGCCTCTGGACAAGCCTTTTCCACCTGGAAAAATGCTCTCCTGGCTGCTGGCAGAAAGATCGAAGAAATCGCGGTTGGCAATTACGTCACCTTAAACAACGAAGTCACCGTCGATGACATCGCCACCGGTTTCCAGCACGCCTTGCAGGACAAGGGACTCGACAAGACCCCCTTCGACGCCATCGTGCATTCCACCGGCATGCTGGTCCTGCGTTCCTGGCTCACCGCCTCCAATACGCAAACCTCGCGCCAAGGATTGCTCAAACACCTCGTGGCCCTCGCGCCCGCCACCTTCGGATCTCCTCTGGCCGCCAAGGGCCGAAGTCTGCTGGGCAGAATCTTCATGGGCAGCAAGCAATTTGGCCCGGACTTTCTGGCCTCAGGAAACCTGGTTCTCAGCAATCTCGAACTGGGAAGCGCCTATACATGGGACTTGGCGCATAGAGATCTCATCGATACCAAGTTGTACGGCAATAACAACGACACTCCGTACGTCTTCGTTTTCGACGGAACCGACGACTACGGCAAACTGGCGGAAATTTTCCTTCCCGGCGATCAGATGGGAAGTGACGGCGTCGTGCGCTGGTCGGCCGTCGCCCTCAATACTCGCAAAATCACTCTCAACCTCGGCCAGCCCAGCGTTCAGTGGGCCGATTGGAGCAACCTGCTCGACATTCCTCTGATTCCCGTCGTCGGGCTCAATCACGGACAGATCTTGAGCGAGCCTCCGCCGGAACTCATCTCGCTGGTTCTCAAAGCCCTCAGCGTCAACAGCAAAAGTGACTTCGACAACTTTCACGCCAACGATGTCGCCAACGCCCAAGTCGTGCAGCAAGCGCGCGCCAAACTGGCGAACAACCGTTGGCAACAATTCGTGGTGCGCGCCACCGACAGCCACGGAAATCCCATCACCGACTACTCCATCGAAATCGTTGTTGTCGAGGCCGACGGCAGCCAGACTCCCGTCCCCAACTTTGAGGCCGACGTTCACCCTTACGCCGCCGACACCAGCTACCGCTGTTTTCACGTACAACTCGACAATCTTCCCCCGCTCGCCGGCAAACGTCTGATCGCCCGCATCATCGCCTCCAGCGGCACCGAGCTCGTTGGATATCAGGGCTTTGGTTCGAGTGCTGCTGCCCCAAACTTCGGCCCCTTCGACCTCGATCTCTCCGACTACGATGGCACCAAGCCCGGCAAGCCAGCCCTGTTCTACCCGTTCACTACGACCTTGCTGGAAATTGTCCTAAATCGCGAACCGGTTCCACCCGTGAACATCTTCCAATGGCTGCCGTAAATCTTTGGGAGTATGCTCACGATGGTACAAATGGGCCATGTTCCCAGACGAACGGGCCATTCCTATCGTGGCGTAACTCCCCTAAGGTAACCGGAAATACTTCAAAAAAGCGTGTGAACGGCTTAATGCCGCTCCGTGCCTCCCTGATAGGCACCATCGCTTGCTCCCGTGCGACCTCGAATGTGGGTGCGCGGGTCGAAGGTTAGGAGTTCAAGTAAGAATGTCGCAAGAGATCATGCGCTGCCCCTATTGTGTGCGGGGCGGCGAATTCCAGCCCCTGATACCGCAATCGCAAAACACCTTTGCTTGCCTGAAATGTGGCCATACATCGTCGCCGGACAATCCTCATCTCCGGTGTGACTGCTCAAGATGCCGCGAAGTCAGTCGCATCACCAACCGTCTGTCCCGCGACCGTTCAGGAATCGAAACCGTCATCCCCTAACTTGCTTGGTATTTCTCGGCAGCGCGGCGTCTGCTGCGCACCCCTGGCTGTATTCCTGAAAGCAAAATATAACTGTTTAGTAAATACAGGAAAATCTGTATTCGCATTCCCGCGAAGGTCGGGAAGGATATATCCCAAGGCGTGCATTTCCCAGTTTCTTACGGTACGGTGGCTCTGAGTGCCGCTGCCCGCCGTACATCCGTGGATGTAATTATTGTAGACTCTAGGCCAAAATGGCTAAATCCGATTTGGATCATAACCACTCGCTTGATCGAACCCTGCCGAAAGCGCCCAGCGGGATCCAGGGTCTCGATGAGATTACACAGGGAGGTTTTCCTCGCGGCAGACCTACACTCGTATGTGGGAGTGCGGGATGCGGGAAGACTTTGCTGGCGATGGAATTCCTGGTGCGCGGCGCCACAGAATATGGCGAACCCGGCGTGTTCATGGCCTTCGAAGAGAGTACAGAGGAGTTGACGCAGAACGTCCGCTCTCTCGGCTTCGACCTCAACAAACTCGTCAGGCAGAAGAAACTCGTTCTTGATTTCGTCCGGGTCGAGAGAAACGAAATTGAAGAAACGGGTGAATACGATCTCGAAGGATTGTTCATCCGTCTGAATGCTGCCATCGAATCCATCGGTGCCAAGCGCGTCGTGCTCGACACTATCGAAGCGCTCTTTTCCGGATTGCAGAATGAGGGCATTCTCCGCGCCGAGTTGCGCCGTCTCTTCCGTTGGCTGAAAGACAAGGGTGTGTCCGCGATCATCACTGGAGAACGCGGAGACGGTACTCTCACCCGTCGCGGTCTCGAGGAATATGTCTCCGACTGCGTCATCCTGCTCGATCACCGCGTTACCGACCAGGTCTCCACCCGCCGCATGCGTATCGTGAAGTACCGCGGCACCACGCACGGTACCAATGAATATCCGTTTCTTATCGACGAAGACGGTTTCAGTGTTCTGCCCATCACCTCCTTAGGCCTGCAGCACGAAGCCAGTGCGGAACGCATTTCGACTGGTATCCCTCGACTGGACGCAATGCTCGGTGGCAAAGGCTTCTTTCGTGGCAGCACCATCCTGGTTTCAGGAACCGCTGGCACAGGCAAGACCAGCATGGCAGCTCAGTTTGTAGACTCGGCCTGCTCTCGCGGTAAGCGTTGCCTGTATTTTGCCTTTGAGGAGTCGCCCGGCCAGTTGATCCGGAACATGCGTTCGATTGGCCTGAACCTCGGCAACTGCGTCAAGAACGGACTCCTGCACATCCACTCCAGCCGCGCGACCTTTTACGGATTGGAGATGCACCTTGCGTTGATTCACAAACTCGTCCAGCAGGTGAAGCCCGACATCGTCGTAATCGATCCTATCGGTTCACTGATCGGCGCCGGCACCATGCGCGACGCCAACGCGATGGTGACCCGTTTGGTTGATTTCCTGAAGCTCAAGGGCATTACAGCCATGCTCACCAATCTGACCACCGGCGGCAACGCCTTGGAGCGCACGGAGGTTGATATTTCCTCAATTGTCGATACCTGGATCCTTCTGCGCGATATCGAACTCGCCGGAGAGCGTAACCGCGCCATGTACGTCCTCAAATCGCGTGGTATGGCCCATTCCAATCAGCTCCGCGAATTCCTTTTGACTGATCACGGCATAGACCTGCTCGATGTCTATGTCGGACCAGAAGGCGTGCTCACCGGGTCTTCCCGGGTTTCTTTGGAGGCCCGCGAGAGATCCGCTGCCCTTGCGCTGCAGCAAGAGGCTGACCGCAAGGAACGTGAGCGTCAACGGAAGCGTGACGCCCTGGAGGCGAAAATCGTTGCTATGCGCAAGGACTTCGAAGTCGAAGACGCCGAGAGCGCTCTGATCGCCACTCAGGAATTGGCACACAAGCAGAAAGTGGACGAGGATAGGCGGCATATGGCCGTCAGCCGCCAAGCCGATGAAGACAATGGCTTCGCTCCCCCCCGGAGAAGGCGGAATTCGCGATGAAGAGAAACGCAGACTCGCAGAAGAAAGCACCCCTGAGTCTCAATGAAATTGCGCGTAATTCGTCAGAACGAGATGACGACAAATGGGACCTGCGGCTCTACGTAGCCGGACAGACGCCGCGCTCCGTCGCCGCCTTCGCCAACCTCAAACGCCTATGCGAAGAGCATCTCTCGGGGCGCTACACCATCGAGGTCATCGATTTGATAAAGCATCCGCAACTGGCGGCTGGCGATCAGATCCTTGCCATCCCCACACTGGTGCGCAAGCTGCCTCAGCCGATCCGCAAAATTGTGGGCGACCTCCGGGATACCGACCGCGCCCTGGTAGGCCTGCAATTGCGCCCGGGAAAAGGTTAAATGGAGTCTTGCATTCACTTGATTTTGAGAGATAATGACGGCAACAGCTAGCCGGGATGTGACCCATGGGGAACAACGTAGTAATTCCTGCAGACACTCTTACCGAAGATGGAGCGCAGATCATCGACGCGATCCGCAGCGGCTGCGTCGATGCTTTTGTCATCGAGGACCGCGAAGGCCATGCGGTCTACACGCTACAGAATGCCGACCTGCCCTACAGCACACTGGTGCAGCGAATGCAGCAGGGCGCAGCCATGCTCGACGCAAACGGCGAAGTCATTTACTGCAATCCCAGTCTTGCGGCCCTGTTCGGGACCTCGGTCGAGTCACTCATCGGCGCTCGCCTCAAAGACCTCGTTCACCCGGATGATGTTCCGGTGTTGCAGCAGCTTCTGGAAGGAAGACAAGTCCAAACTAGCGAAGGCGAGGTGCGTCTCCGCAAAGCGGACAACAGCGCTCTAGCTGCGCGTTTGTCGCTTACGGCTCTCTCGCGTGACAGATCTGTAGCTGGCGTTCTCATCACCGATCTCACAACGGAAAAGGAAAACGTGGAACTCGTCTCCCGCATTCAGCGCCTCCAGGATGAAGAGCGCCGAAATATGGCCCGCGAGCTCCACGATAGCGTTGGACAGCTGCTCGCTGCCATTACGATGAGTCTCGCGTCGGCGCGAACCGAAGCCTCAAAATCCAATAACTCGGTCGCCGCGATGCTCGACGACAGTTCCGTGATGGTTGCGCAGGTCAGCAAAGAGATCCGAACCATCTCTCACCTCCTGCATCCGCCGCTACTCGATGTGGCTGGGCTCTGTTCGGCCATTCGCTGGTATGTTGACGGATTCTCCGAACGCAGCCACATCAAAGTCGATCTCGATTTAGCCGCCGATCTGGGCCGTCTTACGACGGATGCCGAGATCGCAATTTTCCGCGTGGTCCAGGAATGCCTGACGAATGTCTACCGGCACTCGGGCAGCGGGTGGTGTTCGCTAAAACTCGAGCGGCAGCCCGATATGCTGCTCCTCGAAATCCGCGACAGCGGCTGTGGCATGCCCAGGCCCAGCAATGGTGTTCGGCCCACAGGCGTCGGTCTCCGAGGGATGGAGGAACGTCTGCGCCAGCTCGGCGGCAGTCTTACAATCGATTCTGATGCCGATGGAACAACCATGGTGGCGATGCTACCCGTTTCCGAAGCAGAATGTGAAGGCGCAGCCTGATCGCTTTCCTGAATTAGCGTCTAGCCCTCGCCGACAGCAATTGTTCGGCTTCGTCCCAGAAATCAGACGCTCCCTTTGTTGATGAAAATGGCTTCACGCCGGAGTATGATTTTTTCCTTCCCGGCCTCCCCGATCCTTTCGAGCCCGCGATTGCTGAGCAAGATGAAGTAACGAGTCTGGACCATATTTATGGACATTCAGTCCAGTTCCATATCCGCGCAAGTATACGGATCCTTCCTGGATCGTCAGATCCATCGCACCAACCGCAATCTCCTATTCGTGAGCCTCATCCTGATTGTGGCGGTTGTCGGCTATGCCGCCATCGAGCGCCGCTATCTCTACAACTTTTTCGCTGGCCCATTCCAGGTCAGCGGTCCGCAGCTCGTAACCATCCAACAACCCGGTTCCCAGTTGCGATATTTCGTTCAAGTGAAAGGAGACGATTCCTCAGACACGGGACTGCAGGAAGTCGAGCGGGAAAGCGAGGGAGGAACGGTCAAGCGCGAAACCGTCAAGGCAAAGTACTCGATCCTCCTGCTCAACAAGCACCTGCTGATCGTGAAAAGCGGGCCCAACGAAAGCGGCACAGTCTATACTGGGAAACTCAGTGAACTTCCGTCCGATGTCCACTCCAATATCGTGACGCCGCTGATCAAAGAACATCCCACCGCCAATCAGGCTTTTCTCCCCTTCATGTTGGACACTACGGGTTTTCGCGACGAAGGATACATCGGCCTCGCACTCGGCATCCCCGCGTTCGCCGTCGCCGCATGGCTGATCGCAAAAGTCATGCGCCGCAGGGCCGATCTTTCCACGCATCCGGTGGTCGAGCGAGCGTGTATTTACGGGAATCTCGCGGATGTCGCTCAGCAGTTCGACATCGAACTTCAAGGCAACACTACCAAGATCGGCCGGGCTACGATTACTCAATCCTGGGTATTTCTTCCGAGCCGCTTCGGACTCTCCATCTGCCGCATTCCCGACCTGATCTGGGCCTACAAGAAAGTAACCAAGCACTACACCAATTTCATTCCCACAGGAAAGTCCTACGATGTAATCATGTACGACCGCTTCGGCAAGCCCCTGCAGATGCAGGCCCGGCAGAAAAAGATCGACGCCCTGCTGGCCCTGCTCGCCGAGCGAGCCCCTTGGGCCGTGTTCGGCTACAGTGATGATCTGAGCAAGACCCTTCGGACGAATTGGGGAGGATTCATTGCGGCTGTGGATCAACGAAAAGCCGGCGCCGCGACGACTGTCAAGTGAGTTTCCTGAAATCCGGCTAGCGGCGCCCCTACTCCGCTCCCCCCACCGGCGCGACCTTGATCGTGTTGGCACGACAGTCGCGGACTCCTTCACAAACTCGCGGCTGTAGTTGCTTGTCGACACAAACCGAAACGCCTGTCAGATAGTTGTTCCCGCAACTCACCGCCAGGTCTTCCGCCTTCAATCGTGGATTCGCTGCCACAAACTCTTCCTTCAATGCCAATGGCGTGATGGAGAACCCTCGCGTCGGACTCTTCAGCTGCGCCGGCAACTTCACCGACTCAAATGCTTGCCGCACCAGTTTGAAATAAGAGTCAGCATCAAGCTCGCTGCACGTCCCGTGCGTAGTCCATTCATGCGCCACCAGCCCTGCATCCGGCATGATGTCCGCCATCCGCGACGGATCCGCCAGCCCCGGCGCAGTCGAACAATTCTCCGGATACCCATTCGCATACTGTGGCCACAGCCCATGCACCACAAACCCAAACTTCCCCGACACGCACTCCGGCTTCGTCGGATGGCTATGACAAAACTCCGGCGACCACGAGAGCGCCAGCACATAGTAATCGAACGCCCCCGGTTGTCCGGTCGCGTGCTGCCTTTGCCGATGCCGGTTCGAGCCCAGCAGCAATCCGCCGCCGATCAACAGACACAGCAACAAAAGAGCCAGGGATCGTTTCACCATGACGGAAACCCCTCGCACCCGTTATACAGCAGCCTCACTTTTGTGGAGAATCCGCTCCACGATATACTCCCCCGCATGTCGAAGCGCGGCGGATGTCTCGCAAACATCTTCAAGCTTCTCCTGCTGTGCGTGATCGTTTTCTACGTCGCGGTAGGACTCACCAACCCCTGGGCCTTTCACATTGGCGGTCGCTCGACGCCCTTCCTGTACTGGTCCGGATACGGCAAGCTGGTCACAAAGTCCGGAACCTATCCTTTATACGTCTTCTTCTATCCAGCGTCTCACTTTTCAAAACTCCATCTCGATGGCCTGCGTCCCAACGGAGGCCTGCAGGGAACAGCTTCGTTATGCACTGCTCCCGGCATTATCGAAAATCTAAACCTGAGCGGCACGATCTACGGAGGCTGGACCAGCACGAACGACGCCGTGATGCAGTTTCGCCTACTGGACTACAAGATTTTCGACGTCGGCCAGCGCCAGGGCTATTTTGATCTGTATGGCCGGTGGCGCGGTCCCGCGCTAATGATGGACGATCGCGGCGAATCGAGCGGCAAATTCCGCTCCGGCCCAAAAATCGAACACGCCTCGGTGACTCTCGACTACGGCAGCTTCTCCGACTTCAAGAACGCTTGTTCCGCGTTGACCAATGTGCCCACTCGTCAGTAGAGCGGCGCGCCCTTCGAATGGTTTACGGTATGAATCTGCGTGATCCTGGTTGTGTCCCGGAGTGTGCGGGGAGCAAAGTCATTTGTCACAAGAGGAGGGTTTGCTGTGGAGAAGTCGGATCCAAAAAGTTGTGCCCGGATCGCTTCGCATGCTCTATGAACAGCGCAACGGATGGGATTACCCGCGCGTGGCGTACCCAGCCACCTGCAGATTTCTACAACGGCCTTTCGCCGTGCTCATCGGTTAGGAGTCTTTGCGCCAGGACGAAGGAGACTCGCTCGCGCGCCTTGGCTCGCCATCGTCGCCGAGCAGGGGGACGACGAATTTGAGAGCAGCAATTTCCTTCCGGATGCGCTCGATTGCCATCTCTTTCTGTCGCAGAATTTCGTAAAGATCCTTCATAACAACCTCCGAGGGAGGTAATTCTACCAGCCGTTCTTGAACCCGGCAGAGAAACTGGAACACAGAAGGACCTAACCCGTTCTTTGCCGTCGCTAGACCATGTGGGAACAGCCGCCTCGGCTGTCCAGCGGCCCAGGAGTATCGGGCCGCGGGCTTTTTGCTTTCGATTCGCGGGTAGTCCATCCTTTCGCGCAGTTTGCAAAAGGGTGGGAATTCCAGACGCCGATCCCTTAGGATTTTGACTTCGAATCCTAGCCGTCAACGCCCGCCATCTTCTCGCGCAACTGCGTCTCGGCATCGGCATTCCCCGCGAGTGCGACTCCGGTTTGAACGGTATGACTAAGACCGATAGCCGAGACGCAGGGGACACACATGGGACGTGTCGCAATCTTGCATGACACCGCCCCACCCCATCTCGCCATTTTTTCGACGAGATAAGGTAGGACGTTGTCCTTCTTCCACCAGAGGTTCGTGCACGCCTGGTTAGTTGTTGTCGGCGCGAAAGAAGTAGTAGTCAGCCGTGTAGGGCTGGAGCTGAGTCTGACCCACGGTGCAGGCGGTGGTTGGAACAGCTCCGCCGGCCGTGTTCAGACGTTGGATGAAGGTGGTCTTGAACAGGAGGTTACCGCCCGTGGGCCCTTTTTCGTTCCCGACGGACTGCAACAAGAGGCATTGAATCGAGCCGCTATTCGGGCAACTCACGGGGTCGGAGCCTGCGTCGATTCCCTTCACCTTTACCGCCCACACCCGGCTAGTATCGAGGGAACTCTGCCACGTCGCGTTTCCACTCAGAGGGGGAACGATGCCCGGCTTCGGCTTTTCATTGATGCTCTGGAAGTGCGTGATGATCTGGAACTGCGCTCCGAAAAGATCCGTAAACAGGGTGGCTTCGGGGCGGGCGCTGGGATTCCAGGCAGTGCCACCAGTGCTCGTAGGCAGGCAAGTATAGCCCTGGCTGCCGTAGGCGTGGCCGACCAGGAAAGGAGAGTTTCCTGCCGGTACTGCAATATCGGTAGGAGTGGTTGGGGGCGTGACTTGCGCCGCCGCACCGGTGACGGTGCCGACTGCGCATGCGAGCACCATGGCGGCGACAAACAGGATCCGCGCTGATGCATTCTTCTTGGCTTGCTTGTTCATTTTACTTTTCTCCAGTTCTGAAATGTTGTTGCAAGATTGAAAACCGTTAAGGGTCGTGGCACAGCAGTCCCAGAGGCGTTTAGCGTACGAATATGTACGAACTAAAATAGCCTTACATCTGAAACGTTACTCATGCTTGTGCTGTAGTCGATTACTTCGAGGACATAATCGGCCTCACTAGACATGACGAGATCTCAGAGGAATTTGCTTTTTTGTGGACTGGCGATTATCGCGGTGGTGTTGTGGCCCAAACCCCTGCAGAGAAAGGGTGCGCCTAGCGTCATGGGAAGGCGTTGTCATCCTGAGCCGCGGGTTTTGCGGCGAAGGATCTATGGACTTGCTCGCAGCGCCAATTCTGCCGAGTCGTCGGACGTGGGGCTCTCGACTTCTGCAAGCTTATGATCCTGAGGCCCGCGTTCTTTGCGGTCCGAGGGCCGAGGGATCTACTGTCTGCCGCCACCATTGGCGCTGTCGCGATGAATTGTTTTGGGTTTGGAAGGATTACTGCCAAACGGCCCGAGGAATTCCTCCCTCAGAGCGTAACGGCGCCGGCGTGCGACTTAGATCACGGTCTTTCATCGCGGAATGGCAAACCATGCACGATCGCTGCGTGCTGTTTCCTTCCTCGGAAACCAGAGCATAGGTCAACCCATGCACCGACCAGGTAACGACCTTGTAGCCTTCGACCGTGGCGTAGTGGAAATTCACTTTCTTGAAATCAACTTCGATTCCATCCGAAGCCACAGCCACGGAATCGGGTGTAACAATCAAGGATGCGGCGGTGGTCTGCAGCGTCGGCATCTTCACCCGGTAAGCGATGAACGCCGCTGCCTTGCCGCCCACTCGTACCAGCTGCGCGCCCTGCAAATCATAAGGACGCTCCTCCCCTGCTTCCATGGGAGCCGCCGGCAAGGCCACAGAGAACGGTGACTTCACTTTCAACCATTGGTTGAGTTCCATCTGCGAGCCAGACCGCAAATCGAGCGCGAGTTTCCCTTGAGCGTGCTGTCTGTGAGTATCGACGGCGAATTGGGCAAACTTCCGCCCGGACAATGGTGTTCGCGATGACCAAGGCATTGCGCTAAACACTCCAACCATCAAAACCAGCGCCATGACCGGAACCAACCATCTGGTTGAGCCCCAACGCGAAGGCAAAGCCGGCCGCAAATCCGTTTTTCTCTCTCGAATCGCTTCGTCCCGCTGCCCGTTCGCGGATAGAGCATCACGAAGCAAAGGCCCACAATGCGCACACAACGCCGCATGGGTAATCAACTGCGTGGCTTTCGACTCCGGCCACATTCCTGCAGCTACCTCACACCACTCGGCGTCGCTTAGCTTCGGACAGTCAGTCCCCAGCGGCGCCGCTTTAGGCACCCCCGCAGTGGAGAGTCGGTCCACGAGTTGCCGGTATGTCCGCACCTTCCCGCCGCACTTCGCACACGAATCCACGTGCCCCTGAGCTTCGTGCACAGCGGCCGGAGAGAGCTCACACATCTCGCGCGAGCCCTCACCAGACCAAGGCACAAGAGCGTCGAGCTCTCTGTTATCGAGATGTTTGTCCCATGGACGTCCCAAGTTCAGACGCTCCTCTAAATTCATACACGAGTTCCGGAGGAACTTTGCTTTTCGTTTTTTCGTGGGTCGTCCCCACAATCCGCACCCGTGCCCAGGATCTGGTCCCGAATGGAATGCTTCATCCGTTCAATGACGCTGCCCACTCCCTTGGTGCCCAACCCGACGCCGGGCAGCGAGGCAATCTCCCGGGTGCTCATTCCCTGGCGAAAATAGAGCCAGAAGATGGTCCGATCACGCTCCCGGTCAGGCCCGCTCAAGCAATGCTTCAGCTGTTCATCGATCTCACTCAAAAAGAGTTGGAACGCAATTCTCTCCTCACTCCCGTGAACTTCCATCCCAGCCTCAGGATCGACGTCGCTTGTCGACACGTGCGGCTCGTCCCCACCCGACGACTGACTATGTCCATGCTTGAAGTAATCGTGAGTCGCATTGGCGGCGATTCTCTTCAAGTATCCCAGGATGCCTTCGGGATACTGCAGGGCAAAGTCCCGCAACAGGCTGCGCCCTCCTTCCCAAAGTTTGAGATAAGTTACCTGAAGCAGATCCTCGACCAGCCCATGAGATGGCTTTCCCCAAGGAGCGGCAGTGTGCGTGATGCTCAGGCGTATGGGCTTCCGCACTCGCGACACGAACTCCTCCCACGCCTCGTCATCAAGAGCTCCGGCGCAAAGACAAACAATCTCCTTGAGAGACAGAGACGAGTATCGTGTCGGTGTAGTCGACATGCCAGTTTGAAGTTGATTTGATTGTGCGAAAGCGAATCACGACACGGCTGCGAATCCAACTCAAGTATGTGTCGCTTACACCCATTAGATGTGTCGGGGATCTACCCAATCGTCAAAGGTTTGTCACTATGCTGTTAACAATGTGTGGCTTGGAGGGTCCTTGTGGCTCAATTCGAGAGTCAACGCTCGTGCGACAGAGCGCCACACGATGGCGCTACAAAATTAATTCTCACCAGTTACTCGGATAGATCAGTTCCGCAATGCGGCGAAGAGATGCAGCCCAAAGCGCAACCTCTGAGTAGGAAGGAACAAGTCCTACAGACACGACAGAAAACCTGCGCTGAGCGGAGCCGAGAGGTAATTTGGCGTTTCCAGGAACGAAACCGGGGAACGTTTCGTCCGTCCCACGTTTTTTCCTAAGCGTCTTTGCGCCAGGACGAAGCAGACTCACCAGTTTGCTTGGCGTCGCCGTCGTCCGTAAGTAAAGGAGCGACAAATTTGAGGGCGGCAATTTCCTTTCTGACGAGCTCGATCGCCACCTCCTTCTGTCGCAGAATTTCGTAAGCATCTTTCACACTGCACCTCCAAGCAACTCATTCTACCAGTCTGTCGAACGGGACGGGGGAACCGGGAGGCTGCAAACCTACCCTGTCCTTTTTTAGCGTCGAGTAGTCATCGAGAGATCAGGGAACGGTCCGCCTCCGACTTCCAGATGGTGCCCGCTTCTGCCCGACAACCGACTTAGATTTCTCGTCAACGCTTCGGCGGACTGTAATCGTACCTGGCATCGGAAGCGACAGGGCCTCAGCCTCGACTGCTGCCCACTCCGCCGGTGAAACGCGCCGCCAGAGCTTGATCGAGACCTCGCACGCTGATCGCCGCCACACTCCAACGATTTCCCCATTCACCAGTACCGCCCCCGGCCACACGCGGGATGTCCAGAGCTCCGCCCGACGTTTCGGCTCGGGCACAAGAATCTCTCGATCGGCTCCCCACAGCAGGTAGTACGCATCGCCGCTCGGCAGCAGTCTTGCAGGTGCAACAGCCGCAGGCTTGGACCGCAGCGCCGCCTCATCCTCCGCAAGGATCCAGGCATCGCCGACCGGTGTCCGCACCGGCGTCAGCACACTCGCGAGCCCCTTGAACGCTGCGCTCGCCTCCCCGCTCCCGATCCCGGCCCATCGGGCGAACATCGTAAACGTGCTCGGACCGAACACGTGAAGGTAGCGGCGAGCGAGTTCGAGGCGCGCCTGCCATGGATCCATATCGGGCGCCGGCGCGGTCCAGATGACGGGCTGACGCGAGCCATCCCACCGCATCAGCACCGTGCCCGTCGGTGCCGCGTATCGCAGGCTGTTGTGCGACACGCCCATCGCATGCCCGGCTTGGCCGAACGGCATCCGTCGGCCGTCGAGGAATGCGTGCAGCCGCGATGCAGTATCCTGCGCTCTTGCGCGTCGCCGCGCGTGCTCCGGTAGCCGCCCTAGCGAGAACACCGCGATGTCCTGCGCGGCCACGACGTAATCACTGTACCGCGGCCCCCAGAGCTGAACCAGGGAAGGGTGCTCCCAGCTGGCCGAAGTGGCGCCTTCGACTCGCGCATGTATCGACAGCAGCGCGGCCCTCGGCATGGAGTCTTGCAACCCCGCCCACGCGGCCCCGCGGATCGACTTCGCCCCGGCCGGCAGGCGTTCGTCAAGCGAACCGACACCCCGCCGGTACGAGAGGATCTGCGATCGAGATAGCTCAAGCGAATTCTTCCGTGACATATTCTATCGAGATAAATATGCCGGGCAGCCGGACGTCAAGTGGAACGCTCGGTCAAAGCCGCGGAGCTCCGAAACAATTTCACCTGAATACTAATTGTGAATGGTCCGTTAAAACCGCCCCGCTTTTTCCGAAAATCGTGTATAGAACTTACGGAGCCTCTTTTGTGAGCGATGCCATTATCGAAGCCGTCGCGGTAGAAAAATCCTATCCGCAGCCCGATGGCACGCGCATCCAGGTCGTGGGGACGACCAATCTCGCCATCGAGACTGGCAAGATCGTCGCGCTGCTCGGCCCCTCGGGATGCGGAAAGTCCACGCTGCTGCGCATTCTGACTGGTCTTTCTCAACCGTCATCCGGAACGCTCCTGTGGCACGGCAAGCCGTTGAATGGGCAGACGCCGAACGTCGCCATCGTCTTTCAGAGTTTCGCTCTGTTCCCATGGCTCACTGTGATTCAAAACGTCGAAGCCCCGCTCGAAGCCAAAGGCGCCCCCGAGGTTGAACGCCGCAAACGCGCTCTGCGCGCGCTCGACACGGTCGGCCTTGACGGCTTCGAAACCGCCTATCCGAAAGAACTCTCAGGAGGCATGAAGCAGCGCGTGGGATTCGCACGCGCCCTGGTCGTCGAACCTGAAGTCCTTTTCATGGATGAGCCATTCTCGGCACTCGACGTTCTGACCGCCGAGAACCTGCGCAACGAACTTCTGGAGCTATGGCTCACCAAGAAGATGCCGACCAGCGCCATCTTCATCGTGACACACAACATTGAAGAGGCCGTGATGCTGGCCGATCGCGTGATGGTCTTGGGCAGGAATCCGGCCCGCGTTCGCTCCGACTTCAATATTCGCCTGAAACATCCGCGCGACCGCAAGTCCGCGCGATTCGTCGAGCTTGTCGACTATATCTACAAAGTCATGACTGAGCCGGATAAAGAGCACACGCTGCCCGACGCAGAAACGACAGCCGAGATCATCCTGCCCACCGGAGGCCTGACCAAAGATACATTCAAGAAGCAGGAGGCCCCGATTCGCACCGCGCGATACCAGATGCTGCCGCACGCTCGCGTCGGCGGCATCGCCGGTCTGTTGGAGTTGCTGCGCGATCGCGGAGGCCGCGAAGATCTGTTCCGCCTTTCCGAAGAACTGGTGATGGACGTCGAAGACCTCCTGCCAATTCTCGAAGCCTGTGTCGTGCTCGGTTTCGCTCTACTGAAAGAGGGCGATGTCCAGATCACTCCTAAAGGGATCGAATTCGCTGATGCCGACATTCAACGCCGCAAGGTACTCTTCCGTGAGGCTGCGCTTGAACACGTCACCATCCTGAAACAGATCGACAGCATCCTTAAGCGCAAGGCGGATCATTCCATCAACGATGAATTTTTTCACGATATCCTCGACGAGCACTTCGCCGAGGACGAGGTACAGCGCCAGTTCGAAACAGCGCTGAACTGGGGCCGCTACGCCGAAATCTTCGACTATGACAGAGAAAAAAATCTCCTGATCCAGCCCGAACCGCCTGCGACAGCCGATGCGCCAGTAAACAACTCCGCCTCCTCGTGAGGACGATGGGGAAAGTGCCTCAGATGTCGGACGGAGATTAGGACCGGCGGTTGAAACGAGCCCACAAGATTGCACATGAAGAAAAACATCAGCCTGCGGGGATTCACGGCGTACCGCCTCTGGACGCAACTGCCCCGGGTCGAGATCTCCTTCCTTCCCGACCTGCTGATGTTCGCGGCTGCCATGGCTCTGTTCTACGGCGTGCTTGAGGTTGGGCGCGCGTGGTTCGGTCCGTTTACGCCACAAGTGGAAATTTCGCATAGCCTCTGGGCGTTGCCCGCCTACGCCGGGTACTCTCTGCTTCGCATCACGATTGCCTACGTTCTCAGCCTCGCTTTCACGCTCGTTTACGGATACATTGCCGCCTACAATCCCAAGGCCGAGCGCTTCATGATTCCTCTCCTCGATGTCTTGCAATCGATCCCCGTGCTCAGTTTTCTGCCCGGCGTCATGCTGGCGATGGTGGCTCTGTTCCCCGGCCGGCAACTGGGAGTCGAAGCCGGAGCCGTCTTGCTCATCTTCACCGGGCAGGTCTGGAACATGGCCTTTAGCTTCTACGCCTCGCTCAAGAGCATTCCGAAGGACATGCATGAAGCCGCAACTATTTATCGCTTCAGTTGGTGGCAGCGCTTCGTTGAGATGGAGTTGCCATTTGCCGCCATCGGACTCGTTTGGAATTCGATGATGTCGGTCGCCGGCGGATGGTTCTTTCTCATGGCCTGCGAGATGTTCGTGCTGGGATCGCGCGACTTCCGCCTGCCGGGACTGGGGTCGTATCTCCAGACCGCGGCCAGTGCCGGCGACACGCGCTCGATTCTGTGGGGCATCGCTACGATGGTTGCAGTAATTGTGCTCCTCGATCAGTTCGTCTGGCGCCCGGTCATCGCATGGGCCGAGAAATTCAAGGTCGAGCAAGTCGAGAGCACCGATGCTCCACGCTCCTGGGTGCTCAATCTGTTCCGCCATTCCCCCGGCCTGCAGAGTATTCACAACCGCACCGTGCAGCCGCTGCGCGAAAAGCTAATGCTGTTCTTTGCTCGAGAACGCAAGACGGACGAACCCGAGCAGTCGAGTCCGTGGAAGCTGTGGCTAACACGCGTGCTGGCAGTTGCGCTGCTCGCGGGCACGGGCTACGCAGTGGTCCGCGTGGCCATGCTGCTCAGCGGCTTGCATAAGGCCGATCTGCAGGAAGCTGGTCTTGGACTGCTGGCAACCTTCTTCCGCGTGAACCTCGCTCTTATGCTAGGCGCGCTGTGGACGATCCCGGTTGGAGTCGCGATCGGTTTCAATCCCCGCCTTGCGCGCATCGCCCAGCCGCTTGCCCAGATTGCCGCTTCCGTCCCGGCGACAGCGCTTTTTCCCGTCGTTCTCCTTCTGTTGATCCGTGTAGGCGGAGGGCTTGGCTTAGGCTCCATTGCTCTATTACTATTGGGGACGCAGTGGTACATCCTGTTTAACGTCATCGCAGGCGCAATCGCGATCCCGACGGACCTGAAGGAGTGCTGCTCGGTTTTCCGGCTCGAAGGGATCGAGCGCTGGAAAAAGCTGATCCTGCCAGGCATCTTCCCCTACCTGGTGACTGGCTTGGTGACGGCATCGGGCGGCGCATGGAATGCGAGCATCGTAGCCGAGTACTTCCACTTCAAGGGCCACATCTACACCACCACAGGCCTCGGCGCTACCATCAGCCAGGCCACCGACAGCGGCAACTTCGATCTGCTCCTCGCTGCCACCATCCTGATGGCTGCCACAGTCGTGACCGTCAATCGCCTCGTATGGCGCAGGCTCTACGCGCTAGCCGAGACGCGTTACCGCCTCGAAACCTGACAAGATTATTTTCGCTACAGCAGTTATTACTCGAAACCCGTTTTCCTCCGTGTTACTCCGTGTCCTCTGTGGTTCCCGTTCTTATTTCATCAGAATTTAACTTGCTCTTCATACCGTCGAAACGCTCTTTCGATATGGATATAACATGCCCTCAAATCAGCTGCAGAGAGGTGAGACGCAGGGAAAAGCCTTATCCCGCGTCGCGCAATTTCCCGGCCTAGCCGGAAAGTGGACTCCGGTCGGTAAAGTCAGAAATCTCTATCGGCGGGTACAGGATTCGCCGCAAGGTTTTCGTCTGGAGAACCTGCTCGCTGAGATGAGAATCGAACTGCAGATCCACTCTGCGGATCGCGCCCGCATTCCTGCGACCGGCCCGGTAGTAGTGGTGGCCAATCATCCTTACGGCGTGCTTGATGGGGCACTACTCACTGTCCTTCTCACCGGTGTTAGGCCTGACGTGAAGGTTCTCACCAATTCCATCCTCGGAGACATTCCTGAACTGCAGCAGAATTGTATTTTCGTCGATTCTTTCCAGACAGATTCCTCCGGTGAATCCAACCGCAAGTCGATCCGCGAAGCAATGGCGTGGTTGGAGCAGGAAGGTATGCTCGCCATTTTTCCCGCAGGCGAAGTATCGCAATGGCACACGCCGGCCACGCTCCTGGCCGATCCAGAGTGGAGCGATACGGCGGTGCGCCTCATCCGCCGCACCGGCGCCACGGCGCTGCCGGTCTATTTCCGTGGACACAACGGCGTCGGATTCCAGGTGTTGGGCATGATTCATCCTAAGCTGCGCACCGCATTTCTTCTTCAGGAATTTCTAAAGCAGGAAGGCAAGACCGTCGAAGTGCGCGTGGGAAGCCCGGTTCCAGCCGAGGCGCTCTCTGCATTGGGCAGCGACCGTGAAGCTATGGAGTATCTCCGCTGGCGTACCTATTTGTTGGCTAGGCGGAGGAAAGCCGAGCCAACGTGGCCCATGGCGTTGCGCTCCAAGCTAGTCTCCAGCATCCAGGAACCGGTTGCCGCACCCATTCGCGAAGACTTGTTGGCCGCGGAGATCCAGATGTTGTCCGGTGACCGCTGCCTCGCCGAGAATGCGGAATTCTCCGTGCACCTTGGGATGGCAACGGATATCCCCCAACTCCTTCTCGAAATCGGACGTCTCCGCGAGTTGACCTTTCGCCGCGCGGGAGAGGGTACAGGCCGAAGCCGCGACCTGGATTCCTTCGATGATTATTACTGGCATGTCTTGCTCTGGAATAAGTCGAAGCGCGAACTGGTGGGAGCGTATCGCGCCGGCAACACAGCGGAAATCGTTGCCAAGCGCGGCATTCATGGACTCTACACCAGCAGTCTGTTCCGCTACGATCGCCGGCTGTTTCAGAAACTCGGCCCCACTCTCGAGTTAGGACGTTCCTTCGTGCGCCCCGAGTACCAGCGCCAATACGCCCCGCTCCTTTTGTTGTGGAAGGGAATTGCCCGCCTGATCGCGACGCATCCCGAGATACCAATCCTCTTTGGAGCAGTCAGCATCAGCAACGATTACAACAAGGCCTCGCGCGAGATGATCTATCGATATTTCGAGTCGCGCATGCAAGACGACACGCTGGCAGGTTTGATCGAACCCCGTCGCCCATTCCGCCCCGGCTTGTTGCATCGTTGGGATTGCCGCGCGATGTGCCGCGCCTTGCGCGACCTCGACGAACTCTCCGAGCCCATCACCGACGTGGAAGCCGACGGCAAAGGTTTGCCAATTTTGCTGCGCCAGTATGCCAAGATCGGCGGCAAACTCCTAGGCTTCAACGTCGATCGCAAATTCTCCAACGTCCTAGACGGCCTAGTGGTGGTAGATCTACGCCAAACCGATCCCGTCGTCCTCGACCGCTACATGGGACGCGAAGCAGCCCAGTCATTCCGCAAGATCCACGATATGGCGAAGGTCTAGAAGCGTCACAACGAAGAACGCATCCCCGCGATAGCCACTCTTCTGTGAACCGTACGGCTTCAGGATCCCGAAGGGATCCCAAAATGCCGAGCCGCGAAGCGGCGAAAGAATACAGCCCACGGCGCAAGCCGTGGGTGGCAGTGGAAAATGATCAAGCTCCAAAGGAGCGGAAGAAACGCTTTCAAACTATTTCTCGCGAGAGCTTTTCGCCGGCAGAATGCAGTTCTGCTCCGCCTCTTTTAATGCGTCTTCCAGCTTCTGTCCCATCGCCGCGAGTTCCCGCTCATCCATCACTTCCTGCAACTTCTCAAACAACCGCCGTTCTTCCTTGCGAATGTGCGCCGAAAGCCCCTGAGCGAACTCCGCTATCTCGCTACTGGACATGCCCTGCGCCTCCGCTTTCGCGAATCGTTCCCGCAGCCACGCATGCTCTGAAATTAACTCTTCTACCAACAGATTCAATTCCGGAAACGCCCGCGCCGCCGGAAAGACGAACTGCTCTTCCGCCGCAAAGTGAACGCGAATTTCAGCGCGAAAATGTTGCCCGATCTCCGCCTGCCACGCAGCCAGGTCCGGCTCAGCAATCGGCGCCGCCCGGTCGATGCGCACACACAGCGCCAGCGCATGCTGATGCTGCCGTGACAGCGGAACCAGATTCTTGTCGCGCAGCATGATTTTTCTATGAGTCCGCTGACACCAGTTTCGGCACCGCCGTGACGGTCTCAATGGTCGGCGGTTCCACAGCAGGACGCACGGTCAGCCAATCCGTCCGCACCCGCTCCCACTCCTGGATCAGCATTCCATTGGCTTCGAAGAAGCTGCGAATCCGGTACCGCTCCCATCCCGCAACTTCCTCGAGGATCGGCGCCAGCACCGCCAGCGCGCTCGTGCTGAGCACAGTCCGTTTCGCAATCTGCGAAACATGACGCGATTCGGAAACCGCGATGGTCAGCCCATCGCGCGCATTAATATGCAGCATGACATGGATGTCGGAACTGCCATCCCCGGTATAGATAACATGATCCGGCCCCGCAACCTGCCGCAGCAGCAAATCGTCAAGCACCGCCACTTTGCCGTAACCCGCTGTGGCGCGCACAATCGTGTCGATCTCGCCCGACGGCTTGTACCGGAATTCCGTTCCGTAAATGTGATCGACTGGAACAATATCTTCCAGTGCCGACTGAACAATCTCGACCGGTGCGGCCGAGAGCACGTAAAAGTCGAACTGGTGCCCGTCAATGCCCGAGGCCAGCAGTTCATACAAAAGTTTGATATCGCTCTTGAGGCGGATACGCTTGCCCACTTCGCGCAGGTGTTCCTTACGCACCTTCGCCTTGAACTCCGGATCATGCAGCAATAGATAAGCCAGTTCCGCTCCTTGCTGCACCAGATTGATCTTGGCCATGCCCTTGGACTTGCGCTCAAATTCCTCGGTCGGAATACCGACCAGTTCGGCGAGCACATAACCAGAATCGTTGAATGTGAGCGTCTGGTCGAAATCGCTTGCAAAAATGTATCGTCTCAAAGCGGAGTCTGCCATATGCGTATTCGATTCGGCGCACTGACGCATGCACCATAAAAAGAATTGATCGCGATTATATGCCCGTTGTTTCATGAGTTTACGACTGATTCTTGCAATCATCACAAGGGAGGAAGTGACAAGTGCGTCCCAACTCAAATCTTTTTTACGTCATAACCGGCGGCCCGGGATCAGGAAAGACATCCCTCATCGAGGCCCTGCGCTCGCGCGGTTATGACTCCACAGTCGAAGCGGGCCGCGCAATTATTCAGGACCAGGTGGCGATCGATGGCCGCGCTGTGCCTTGGCGCGACCCGCTCCACTTTGCCGAACTCATGCTCTCCATGGACATGCAGTCGTATCGCCTCGCCGAACAAAGTGTCGGTCCAGTGTTCTTCGATCGAGGCATTCCCGACGTGCTGGGGTATCTACGCCTGATGCATTTCCCTGTGCCCGAGCATATGCACAACGCCGCGAGGGTCTTTCCCTACAATCATGCCGTTTTCATCGCGCCACCTTGGCGCGAGATCTTTCAACAGGATCAGGAACGCAAGCAGGACTTCGACGAGGCAATCCGCACCTATGACGCGTTGGTCGAAACCTACAAGTCCCACAACTACGAGCTCCTGGAAATTCCGCGTAGCACCATCGAGGATCGGCTTCGTTTCGTGCTAAGCAAAGTCGGTATCAATCCTGACATCTAAGCGCAGAGGGATTCTCTGCCCGGGAATCTCCATTCAACTTCAGCTGGCGCTCCCAAATCCTTAGTGAACCTTCGTGTCCTTCGTGGTTAAGGTTTTTTCTTTCAGCTTACCGGGCTCGCTTTACTAAACTCACCAGCGCGTCCAAAATAGAAGGTTCGATTGCAAATTCGATTTACTAAAGAGGACCCTCATGATGGCAGTAGCAACGGGTGAACTGATTCGCGCAATGAACTACGTAGAAGACATCACGGCGACTCTTCGCCGCATTTGCATTTATATCCCCGCCATGAGCCCCGACGAGCGCAAGCGCCTCGCAGAAGTCATGCGCGGAGCAGCCGCCCAAGTCAATGCCGCCATCGCCGACCTCGAAAAGGTGGAGAAGTAGGTGCCTGGGGTCCGAACGATTACAGTCATCGGCGCCGGCATTATGGGGCGTGGGATCGCCCACGCCGCCGCTCTCGGCGGATACCGCACCATTCTCGAAGACCTGATTCCCAATGCCCTGCGCCGGGCAGAGACGGAAATCCGCGCCAATCTCGACAAGGCAGTTGAGCTGAACAAAGTCACCGCCGCCGATGCCGATGCCGCGTTTCAGCGCCTTGAGTATGCGGGATCCGTCGAGGAAGCCGCCCGTGAAGCCGATCTAGTCATTGAAGCCGTTCCCGAAGAAATGGAGTCGAAGATCGAAATCTTCACCCTGCTCGACAAGATCTGCCGTCCGGCGACGATCCTCGCCTCGAATACGTCTTCGCTCAGCGTGACCGAAATCGCCAGCGTCACCTACCGTGCGAAAAAGTGCCTCGGCATGCACTTTTTCAATCCCGTGCACAAGATGAAACTGCTCGAAGTCGTGCGCGCGCTGGAGACCGACGAGGAAACGCTCGCCACCGCCGTCGAGATCGGGAAGCGCATTGGCAAAGAAGTCGTCGTGATCAAGGAGAGCCCCGGTTTCATCACCAGCCGCATCAACGCCATGATCGGCAACGAAGCCTTTTACATGCTCCAGGAAGGAATCGCCTCGCCGGCAGACATCGACAAAGCTCTAAAGTTAGGACTCAATCACCCGATGGGCCCGTTTGAATTAGTCGATCTCGTCGGCCTCGACACCCGCCTCAGCATCCTCGAATACCTGCAGAAATCCCTCGGAGAAAAATACCGCCCCGCTCCGCTCCTGGTCCAATACGTCAAAGCGGGAAGACTAGGCCGAAAATCAGGCCGCGGAGTCTTCGAATACCCCGAAGCCAAAGAATCAAAGTCATAAGGAAAGGAACGAGACTAGTCCAAAAAAAATGTGGGGACAGCCGCCATCGGCTGTCCAGCCGCGAAGCGGCGAAAGAGCGGAGCCCAGTCGTTCCCAGGCCACTCATCTCATGCCCAACGGAAGGTGAGCGTAATCGCGATCCGACACCAATTACAATGCGGGTTCGCGACTGCAACAGTGTTAGGTAGGCGTTCTATGGCGGGTGAAGCTGAGAACTTCAGTTCTCTCCGGCCCCGTCGACCGACAAGGACTGGGTGGCATCATTTATGCCGTTTCCCCACAAAACATTGCTGCCCCAGAGAACATTGAAAGCCCAGGTTGAATTAGTGCCCCAGAGAGCGTCGCCACCCCAAAGGGCATTGCTGCCCCACAATACATTCTGACCATTAATAAAGGCACCGCTGCCCCAGAGAACGTTGCTACCCCAAAGGACATTGCTGCCTCCAATGGCAGAGTTATTCTGTACAAAATAAACGCAGTCACAAGAGGCATCGTACGTCGCCGTTGGGGACATCGCACTCAGATTCAGTGGAGGAACATCGCTTGCCGAGATAGCCGCCTGCAGGTCCAAGTACCCTGTACCAACGGTGAACACGTCGTATTGCAGAGTGTAGGTAACTCCGGCATCCATGACGGTTGTATACCTTGGAAAAGTCTTGTAAGCCGTCTTCATCAATAGCGCTTTCACTTGATCGGGAGTGAAGGTGGGATTTTTCTGAATCACCAACGCTGCGCCGCCACTCACGACCGCCGTAGCCATACTGGTGCCGCTCAGGATGAAATACTTGTCCGACGTATTCGTGGAAGTGGTGTTTTGGTAATAGCTCAGCGTGGCGCGATTTCCCGGATAGTTCTTCTGAAGGTACCCTCCCGTCTGCAATGAAACGACACGGTTTCCCGGTGCCACAAGATCCGGTTTTACGATGTGGTCAATAGCACTGGGACCCTTCGAACTGTAAGAGGTCATTACATCATCGGAACGATCAGGCGTGCCCTTAGTGTTCATTGCGCCGACGGTGATGACGTAAGGGTCATTGCCGGGAGCAGTGATCGTGCCATAGCCGTTTAGCACTGAGTAGTTCGTACGACCGTTATTCCCGGCCGCTACTACCACTACGATGCCTGCATTCCATGCCGCCTCCACCGCTTGGCATAGTGGGTCCTGCGCATAACTTTCGTATACCGGCCTGCCGAGCGACAGGTTCAACACTCGAATATTGTATTGACTCTTTAACTGGATGACCTTATTGATCGCATTGATCACCGAGCTATCGGTGCCTTGGCCGCTCTGACCTAAAGCATGAAAGTTGATCAGTTTAACGTTGGGTGCGATGCCGCGAATGGTCACATCACAATTGGAACAGACCGAATCTTTGCCACTTCCGCCGATGATTCCGGCAACGTGAGTGCCATGACCATTTTGATCGTCACTTCCCCCACCCAGAGTATCGAGGTTGTAAACGATCCGATTATGCCCCTGCGCGTCCTTCAGATCGTCCACACCATGAATGCCACTATCGACAACAGCGACAGCCACACCAGTTCCATCAAAGCCGAGGTTCCAGGCATAGTTTGCCAGCACTCCTACGGCAGCATTGTTCATTTGATTGGCGATCGGGCGATCCGGTGACACATACACGACATCAGGATCATTCGACAGCCCTCGCACACGCGACGCAGGGAGTGTGACTAAGAGTCCCTTGACAGGTCCCAAGTGCTGTTTCACAAGCCCACCATGTGCCACAACCGTGTCTTTATGTTTGGGTGCTGGTGGAACCCTGAATTGAACGATTACGTCCATAGCATCGGCAGAGTGTCGGCCCTTCAATTCCGGCGACAGCTTGCGGTCGTCCGCCCATGCTGGTACCCCCAGAACAATGAGGATGAGAAGTAGTTTCTTCATTGTTTTCATCGGCACTTTCCCCCGCCAACAGCCTGATTCCACAGAATAGATACAGCAATGCCGGGTCCAAAGGACGGATTCGTAAGTTGTTGATGCGTGGAGGGAAGTTACGCACGTCACAAAGCTTGATGAGACATTTTGACTACAGCCCTTGGCGCGTGCGCCATTTTGTCCCGGAAATCGAACAGCGATTGGATGTCATCATGCCTGGAATTGACTTCTTTCAAACAGGCTTAGCACAAATCTTTGCCGTCTATTCGCCCTAGAAGTGAGGGTCGCGACACATGCTGGAGAGGGTTTACAGTTTTTCCCTATACTCGGCTACCTTGCTGCAGATCTACACCTTAAGGCAACAACCTCCCCTGCTCTCCTTAGGCAGTCGTATGGCTCAGGATACTGAGTCGAGTGAGAATCGCAGCATGAAGACCGCCTATGTAGTTCGAGAACTGGTATCGCTCCCGGCGGGTGAAAATGAATTTCTCACCCACTATGAGTACGGGACATTCCGGACCTACAAAGAGGCCAACGAACGCGCGATCGCGACAAGAAACCCAAGATGCTTTCCTCAGAGAGAGCAATTTCTGGTGTCCAACGAGGAGTACGCCCTCGTTCACTAGTACGTTTCTGGCGATGCATCCACGAGCTCTTGTAAGCAGAGGTTAGCGCTCAAGTGGCTCGCCGCGCGAAACGTGGACCCCAAGGCCGGATTCCCGAAATGGGACTGCTGCTCGTTTCCCTTGCCGTTTTCCATTGACTCTCATCTCTTCGCTCTGAAATCCTGAAACTTACGTGCGCGATCTTTCACAAATCAAGACCAGAGCTAAATGTTTGTGGCTCAAGATTTTGCCTCTAAGTGATTGAGCCCAAGGATTTTCCCTGGGCGTTTTCAGCTAAGTGGATGATTCCAGTAGACCGAGAGGATGGGGGGGCCAACGAGTAAACACCAAACATTTTGAAGTCCGCTTACCGCTTCCCGAAACCCAAACCACACAATCCCGACACGTGCTCCGCATCCACGCCCTTGCTCGCGATCAACACGTGATAGCTCTCGCCCATTCCTGCAGGCGTAACCAGATGCTTCAACTGCAGCGCCACCTTTGCCCGCTCTTGCGGCAAGCGGCATTCTTCAAACGCATCCACAAACTGATTCGCCTCGCCAATCCCCATCAGAAACTGCGACTGGGTGATCAGCTTCTGCGCGTGCAATCCTTGTTGTTCCGCAACCGCTGCAAGCGCGGTGAAATTCACGTCAGCCGTAATGTCCTGTTCACCTGGAGCTTCATACGGATTTGCGCTCACCGAATGCTGTCGAATCGCCTTCACCGTTCCGCGATGTCGTCCCGCAAGTTGCTCGTCGCGCGTGTAGCCATAATCGATCACAACCACAAACCCGCGCTCAATCTCGCCAGCGGATCGCATTTCCCTCTGCGCCTGAAGCGTCACCTCGACGCGCTCTCCTTCTTCCGGATGAATCGAGTAGCGATCCAGAAACTCCAATTCCTCCGCAGAAGGCGAAGCCCAGGTCTCCACAAACCGTCCATCGCGACAGTCAATGCGAAGTGATCCACGATGCGACACGATTTCAACCGGAATGGCATCGAAGAACTCATTGGCAAAGACGATCGTGTGAACGCTTTGAAAGGGCGCGACTTCAGTCGCGCCGATGAGCCCGCGAGAATATTGGGCTTTAGCCCCTGAGGTTTCGATCACTGCCTTCCCCGACTCGATATGCCGCTTCAGCCTTTCCTCAAGCCGCTCCCGCAATGCAGCCGAATGCTCGACCAGTTCGTATCGCAGAGCCCGAAAGAAATCTGGAAACTTCTTCTCCGACCAATCCAGAACATCCTGTGCAAACAGCCCTCTTCCCGGACCAAGCTCTCTGATCGCGATCCGTTCCGGAGAGCCCAGAATGCGCCACATCTCCTCAAACTGCCGCGCCAGCAATCGCCCAAACACTGCATGCACGTCGCTCGATGTATAGAAATCGCCGGCTTTGCCGAACTGCGCCGCGTTCTGCGAGTAGTAGCCAAGTTGGGGATCGTAAAGACACATCTCCATGTAGCGAGAGAAGGGAATTGGTCCACGCTCAAGGATCTCCGCTTCGATCTTCCGCCGCAGTTCGTTCACATCCCCTTCCTCTGACGGTCCTTACGATCCTGCGGCGTGCGAATGAACATCTCTACGAAGTAGTCGTGCAGCGCGTCATAGAGTTGCCGCTGGAAGCTCCACTCGAACTGAGGATCGTCGAGGTCCCGCGGATGCAGATCGAAGTAGTATGTATGCACCGGAATGCTCTCATCCTTGAACCGGATGATGACTTCCACGCCATCGCCTTTCGCGCGCGCCGAGAAAGTCAGCAACGGATGTTCATAGAGCCGAAGTTGAGAGACAACGCGGTCCAGTCTTGAGTTAGCGGCTTCGCCCACGATGGCATTGTAAAGGTGGTTTGCGGAAGTACAGGAATCCTGTACACTAAAGCCACTGAACCTATGACTGAGACTACCTACACAAACCTGCGACAGAGCCTTGCTGCGGTGCTCGACCGCGTCGTAAACGACCGTGAAGTGGTAATCGTGCGCCGTAAGGGAGACAAGAAAGTCGCCATGGTCCCGGCCGACGAACTCGCCGGTCTGATGGAGACTGCACATCTTCTCCGCTCTCCGAAGAACGCGAAACGCCTGCTCAGCGCTCTTCGCCGAGCGACCTCCCGCAAAGGAAAGCCAGAATCGCTCGACAAGTTGCGGCAGGAGTTGCAACTTGCCTCGCGGTGAATGGGAAGCGGTATTTCAGACCGAATTCCGGCAGGATCTTCTCTACTGGGTTGAGACTGATCGAAGAGTAGCGTTGCGCGCCCCTGAATTAGTCGAGAACATCCTTCGTGATCCGTTCAGCGGAATCGGAAAACCTGAGCCTCTGAAGTACGTCCTCGCGGGATGCTGGTCTCGTCGTTTAACCCAGGAACATCGCCTGGTGTATCGAGTAAGTGAGCGAAGAATCGACTTCCTGCAAGCCAGATATCACTACTGATGATTCACTCGTAGCGCAGCGCTTCAATCGCATTCAGCCGAGCCGCTTTGATTGCAGGCAAGATGCCGCTGATGATGCCCACGAAGCTTAAGATCGCCGTCGACCAGAGCAGCGTCGACAAATTGATGTAAAGATGAATGTCTCCCTCGCTGGCGTTATCTTCGAATGCGCTCCACAGCGTAAGCGATCCGACACACCACGACACGAGATAGGCGAGCACGATTCCAAGCAACCCGCCTAGAATCGTGATGACCAGTGCCTCAGCGAGAAACTGGAACAGGATGTGCCAGCGATGCGCTCCAAGAGCCTTCTCCACACCGATCTCGCGCGTCCGCTGCGTCACCGATACCAGCATGATATTCATCAGTCCGACGCCACCGATTCCGAGCGTGAGCAGGCCGATGAACCCAAGCAGAATCTTGATGCCGGTCGAGATCACCTGAAGATCCATGAGATCCGCGAACACATCGAAGACAAAGATCGCCCGCCGATCCTTGGGATTGAAGCCGTGATGGAATCCCATCGACTGACGCACGCCTTCGACGACTTTCTGATGGTCTCCTTCGTATTCCATCACGACGGAGTTCAGGTAGTAGGTATTCATCAAATCGCTCATCGCGCTGTAGGGAACGTAGACGTGCTCGTTGATGTTGTCGTCCCCGTTCTGTATCTGATGTTTGAGGATCCCGACGATCTGGTACGAAATGCCGTCGAGGCGGATACTCTGGCCCATCGCCTCCTGGCCGGAAAAGAGTTTCTTCTTGGCGTCGGAGCCGATGATGGCGACGCGCGTGTGCGTGAAGTCGTCAGCCTCGCTGAAGAAGCTGCCTTGGCCCATCTCCAGTTTGCGCATGCGTCCGTAGGCGGCGTAAACGCCGCTCACGCCGTAGTTCGCGCTGCGCGTGCCGTAAGCGACCACGCAATTCTTGAACGCTTCGGGCGAGACGCGCTTCAGCAAGGGAACTTCAGAACGTATGGAATCGATATCGTTGATCGTGAGGCGGACTTGCGTGCCTGCCTTGGTTCCTCCGGCCTGTAACTCGGTCCGTCCCGGGAAGATGAAGACGAGGTTGGTGCCGAAGGAGCGGAACGCCGACCACAGTCCACGCTCGAAGCCCGTGCCGTAAGCGAGCAGCAATACCACCGTCGCGATGCCCCACGCCATACCAAGCATGGTGAGCATGCTGCGCCTCCGATTGTGGCGGAGAGCGTTATAGGCTTGCGATGCGAGATCGATGATCATAAGCGGCTTCTAGCTCCTGGCTTCTAGCTTTAATTTCATTCCGCCTCGCTACGTAGTCATCAGGTAATCATTCTTGTCTCAAAGCTTCCACTGGAGGCAGCAACGCGGCCTTCCTTGCCGGATACAATCCCGCTGCGATTCCTGCGATCGCGAGCGAACCGATGGCTGCCAGCGCGGATGCGGGAATGATTCTTGGTGTGTCGAAACCTTCGGGCGAGGGAAGCATCGCGAGCAGGGTCACAAATCCGGTGGCAATCGCCAACCCGATTCCTCCGCTGAAGGCAGTGAGGAACGCTCCTTCAATGAAGAACTGCGTCAGGATCGCGCGGTAAGTCGCACCCAAGGCTTTGCGCAAGCCAATTTCCTTGGTTCGCTCCGTTACCGAAACGAGCATGATGTTGATGATTCCAATCGCACCCAATCCCAGGGTTACGACGCCGACCACGCCCAAGAACCAATCCATGGCATCAAAGATCCTGCCCACGCGCTTCATGTTCTCGATCGTGTCCCAGTCTTCGAAGGCGTCTTGCAGTTTGGGGCTGAAACCATGACGGCGCGCGATGATGCGGTGAATCTCGTCTTTCGCTTCCGCGTGCAGATCCTTTTCGATGGGCTGATAGTTGAGGAACGAGATTGCGTCCTCGGAGTTTGCCTTGGTCAGCGGAAACAGATCGCGCATGGTTTCAACCGGAATGAAGATGCGCGAGTTGGTTCCGTTATTTCCATCGCGTCCGACTTTTGCGACGACGCCGACGATGTCGAAGTTGATGCCGTTGAGCAGGATCGTCGAACCGACAGCAGGACGTCCCGGAAACATATTCTTGAGCAGTTCCCATCCCACGACCGCGACGCGACGCCGATCCGTTCCATCCTGACTATTGAACCAGCGCCCCGGAGAGATAGGGACGTTGCGAATCTGGTTGTAGTCTGCCGCCACGCCAAACACCTGGCCGTTGGTGGAACCGTAGTCGCTGACCGCGCGAATGTCCTCACGATTCAGCACCGGAGACAATGCGCCCACAAATTGAGCCTCGTTGCGGATCGCGAGGTAATCCTTATACGTGAAGTAATAAATCTGCCCCGATTGCGTGCTTCCTTCCACCGCCGGAACGCGCCCGGGAAACATAAACATGATGTTCTGTCCGAGCGTCGCCAGCTGTTTCTCCTGGCCGCTGCGGAAGCCTTCGCCCAAACCAACGAGAAGTAGAAGCGAGCCTACACCCCAGGCGATTCCAAACATGGTAAGGAACGAGCGCAGTTTGTGCGCCCACAGCGTGGACAACGACTGCCTGACGATGTCGAGAAGCATGCGCATGTGGAGTTCTCGCAGAATCATGCCCCCACGCCTCCGGGGAGGAGCGTGGGGGCCCCGGGTAACGTTCAGGCGAGGGGTCTCAATCCCGCCCAACCATCTGATCAGAAGTACGCAGCCGGGTCCATTAAAGTTCCCTACTGCATGTGGCTAATTAGACATTCTGCTGCCGGAAAGGTTAGCTGTGAGAGGGATGCGGAGCCGATCGATACAACTGGTGACACTCAATCTTTTTGTCGGGTTGCCGATGGTAATAGGTACTTTCGAAACTCTCGTACGCGGGAGGTTTGTCTTGGCGCAAAGTGGTATGCCGAACCGGGAAAAGATCCAGCCGACATCTCGAGATTGGTTTTCTGGCGGCGCATTTCGATTCCACCTGGATGTCGAAAGGCAGCTCGTGACCGTCAATTTTGGAACCAGAGTCACAGCCGAAGAAATCGGACAGTATGGTCAGAAACTACGGGACCACCCGTTGTTCAAGCCGACATTCTCCGAAATTGCAGACTTGAGAGAAGCGGAAGAGATTGATCTACAGGCGATGAATTTCTGAACCTGGCCGATGAAGTCGATCCGTTCTCGCCACAAGCCAAGCGCGCGTTTGTGGCGAGAACTCCCACGCAGAATCATGCGGCTCGCATGCACAAGATCCTGCGATCTCAGAGAAACATTGAGATCTTTCAGACGCTCGAAGACGCCGAGCGCTGGATCCGATCGTAAGCCGCAAGCGCGGTTGCTATTGCTGCTTTTCTTTGGGACGCTCGTAAGCCTTCGCCAAATACTTGCGAGCTTCTTCTAACGCTCCGAAGGTGTTGTCGTTGGTCTGCAATGCCTGACGGTATTGACCGACTGCGCGCTCGCGCTGGCCGGTAATGTCGAAGATTTTTCCCAGTTGGAGGCGGCTCCAGACTTCTGTCCAGCGGGGATCGCCGTCGCCATCCAGCGCAGCACGGTAAGCATTGGCCGAGGATTGGTAGTTCCGCTGGAAGAAGAAAATTTCGGCGATGCGATAGTGCGCCAGTGAGCTGTTCTTGTTGAGATCGAGCGCCTTGTTGAACTCAGTCAGCGCACCCGAGAGATCCCCCTGCTGCTGCATCGCCATGCCTCGCAGGATGGAAGAGCGCAGCTTTACGTCGCTCGAGTTGGTCAGGACGTGATGATCGGGATCGACCGAGATGCGGCGTGGACGACCGAAAGTCTCAATAGTGAATGGCGAATTCGTACCCACGACCTCGATGCGCTTGCTTTCCGTTCGTCCGTCGGTATCGATTCGCAGGTCGACCGGCATGCGGAACAGGTCGAGGTCCTGCGCGATCTCGCCGGTGACGCGGAACCCCGGCGTTTTCTCTTCTTTGACCTTGTCGTCGGGCTTATCGCCTTTGGTCGTTTGAGACACTGTCGCTCCACCCAGGCGGTATGTCGTGTATTTCACCTTGAACTCAGGGGCGCCAGTGGAATCGAGCCACTGCGAGAAGAACCAGGTGAGTTGGTCACCGTAATACTTCTCGGCGATCGTGCGGAAATCATCGGTGGTCGCGGATTTTCCCGCGTATTCGGAGGCGAATTCACGCAATGTCTTGTTGTATTTGTCTTCTCCAAGCACCCAGCGCAGCATGTGCAGGATCATCGCGCCCTTGTCAGTGGTGAGCGATTGAAATTCGGTGGAGAAGGCGTCAAGCTTACTCGCGCTCGACAGCGGCACAGTGTCATACGCGAGCGCGCCGACCGACATGTCTTTGACGGCTTCTTCCAATCCCGCCGCCCCAGCGGCATTTTCGACGTACATTGCTTCCGAATACCGAGAGAATCCGTCGCTGATCCACCAATCGTCCTTGCTCGCGGGACTCACGGAGGCTCCCCACCACTGGTGAGCGATGCCGTCCGCCAGAAGGCGATAGTTAGTCTTCACG